>Ga0187868_1003407_pt1 | contig 9918 bp, 13 predicted proteins | sample June2016WEW_13_4_FD_133014 | JGI IMG/M metagenome (GOLD analysis project Ga0187868, IMG submission 133014) | Peatland microbial communities from SPRUCE experiment site at the Marcell Experimental Forest, Minnesota, USA - June2016WEW_13_40 | ecosystem: Environmental > Terrestrial > Soil > Wetlands... | reverse complement strand
GACCGACGAGGGGCTCCATCCCGAAAAGAAGGAGGGCGCCGGAAAAAACCATACTCGTAAGTAGGGTCATAGCCATTCGCTGGTCCCTCACCCCCACTCTAGCGCTGATCTTTTCCATTAGCAAACCTGAACATTGAGTGTTCTTGGCGGCTCTATTAGCACACTACGTATGGAACGGCTATTAGAAATAATTGTGCGGGCATCGTGTATTAAATCTTCCTAAAACGCTCTCTTGAGATAAATGAAGACATAGGGTAATATGCCCACGCTTTGCCATAAAATATAGGAGGACAACTTCATGGATTTTCCGAATCTTAAGAAACAGGATCCTGAGATTTACAAACTGGTCAAGAAGGAGGAGGAGAAGCAGCAGTACAAATTATCGATGATCCCATCGGAGAATTTTTCCAGTCCCGCAGTGCGGGAGGCCTTATCTTCGGTATTTGTGCATAAATATGCCGAGGGATATGCCCATAAGAGGTATTATGAAGGAAACCAGTTTGTGGACACGCTTGAGGAACTTTGCCAGCAGAGGGCAAGGAAGGCCTTCTCCCTCCCTGATGACTGGCATGTGAACGTGCAGCCACTTGCGGGTGGTAATTCAAATCTGGCCGTGTATAACGGACTTCTGGAGCCGGGTGATACTATCTTGAGCATGTATCTGCCGGATGGCGGCCACTTGTCTCACGGCTGGTCATTTCCCGAAAAGGATGAGCAGGGATTGGGAGGACAGGTTGATCAGGCCATATACCTGGGCGGTAAGAGAAAAATCAGCATTGTTTCAAAAATTTTTAAAGTTGTGCAGTACAAAGTGGAACCCGATTCACGGCTCTTCGACTACAAGAAGATCATGGCTATTGCCAAGGAGTACCGTCCGAAGATGATCATCTCGGGGGGCACCGCATATCCGCGCGAAATCAATTATGACGCCCTTTACTCTATTGCAAAGGAGGTAGGTGCATATTATCTTGCGGATATTGCTCATGAGGCCGGCCTCGTTGCAGCAGGCGCCAACAAATCACCAGTAGGGAAATCGGATGTTATCACTTTTACAACTCATAAGACCATCCGCGGGCCAAGGGGTGCCGTTATCTTGTGCAGAGCTGACTTGGCAGATAGAATAGATTTCGGCGTTTTTCCGGGCCTGCAAGGTGGCCCTTTCGAACACACAATAGCCTCTCTTGCGGTCTGCCTGAAAGAGGCGTGTACGCCGGCGTTTAAAAAATATGCTTTTCAGGTGGTAAAGAATGCTCAGAGGCTGGCTCAAAGATTCATGGAGAGAGGCCACGATGTTGTCTCCGGCGGGACTGACAAACATCTGCTGCTCATTGATATGAGAAGCAAGAAATTGTCCGGTCGCAATCCCGCCAAAGCCCTTGACCAGGCGGGTATCATCGTGAACCGCAATTCCGTCCCCAATGAAACCGGATCACCAATGAACCCGTCGGGACTGCGCATGGGCACTCCAACTATCACTACACGCGGCATGAAGGAAAAGGAGATGGATAAGATTGCCGAGTGGGTTGATTATGTCATTGAACTTGTCGCACCCTACTGTGATCTTAAGCCTGCCGCATTTGAAGAGAAAATCAAGAAAATGCCTGAGCTGCGGAAAATCGCCGCGGAAGTGAAATCCCTCTGCCAGAAATACCCCCTTAATATTTGATCGGTCACAGTCTTGCCAATTTTCGTGAAGCTCCCCGCCGCCAGCGCAGAGAGCTTCACGGCCGGGAAAGTATCCTTAGATTGCATACCTTCGCAAGCCTTCAGGAGGACCTCACAGGGTGTGCGGCCTGTAGAGGGTCGACACCTGTCGGGCAGGTGTCATCTGCAAAACAAGACGTGCCCGGAACAGAGTGCAAAATTTGTCAGAAGCGGAAATTTTTCACTCTCTATTCTGTATGAGGCCTAGCGTAGCAAGTACGAGAATGGCAAAACCGAATGATATGTAGAGCAAAGTGGTACGCTTGAGCTGTAATTCTCCTTTTTCCGTGAACACTATAACGTTCGAAACGTAGCTCCAGTAAATCAGAAAGCCGTAGTTGAGAAGCAATGCCATCCTGGTGTAACCGAAAATCAGGACGAGTGTAGTGAGAGACAGAAGAGCGAGGATATGAGAAAGTGGTACCGACAAGTGAGTTGATATTAATGCTTCCATGGCACTTTCCTCTTTTGTCAGATATGATTGCTCTTTCACTCCTGATCCACCGTCTATTCATTTTCATTGACAGACCCTTCGGATTAAAGTCTAAGCCACAAAATAAGAAGAATCTGTGAGAATAATCACACTATAATCAATTTGTATGGAGTCGAAGCCGATGACTTGGTCAACGCCCAAAAATCTTTTAATGCATAAGGAAGGTTAGGGTAAGCTTTGGCAGGTATCTTGAGTTGCTCTTATGACAAATTGAAAGTGAAGCCTACGAGCGATCCGACAGGCCTATCCGTTCTATGTATTCCTTCAAATAACACATGGCTAATTTGTGTATCAGTTGTTGCAAAATCTCGGTTGGCAACATATTCTTGTGAACGCTTTGGATAAAATGAGGCAGGTGTTGGTGTTATTACCGTCTGCCGCCGCGATTGCCTCTAAATCCTCCGCCGGAATCCGACTGGTACGGTCTCGCTCTTCCGGTATCCCTGTCTTTTTTCGGCCTGGCTTCACTGACGACGATCGTATTTCCATCAAGCTGTCCGCCATTAAATTTTTCAATTGCCTCTTTCGCCTCCTCTTCGGAGGACATCTCGACAAATCCGAATCCTTTGGACAGTCCGGTTAACCTATCTTTTATGATATTTACCGACAGAACTTTGCCGGCTCCGGCAAAGTTTGATCTCAGATCATCCTCAGTAACCTTGCTGGACAGATTCCCGATATATAATTTTTTATTCATTTTCCCTCTCCTTACGGTTACTACACAGAAGACCTAAAAACAGAAAGAGGCACCCCGCTTCAGGTATTTACAGGGGTGCCTCTTTCTGAAAGAACCTCTTAGACGGTCTTTACATTAACAGCCGATGGACCCTTTGGACTCTGCTGGACGTCAAATTTAACGCGCTGGCCCTCAGATAACGTCCTAAAACCACTGTCTTGAATGGCGCTGAAATGAACAAATACATCGCCGCCTTCATCATTAGCAATGAATCCGAATCCCTTCTTCTCATTAAACCACTTAACGACTCCTTCTGACACTGTTTTCATCCTCCTTTCTTAGATTTTTCAAAAGTTGGATGTCCACGTTGACAGAAAGAACAATTCACCATATCCTCTGCGAATATGATGGTTTACCTTATACTGCAAAATGCCATTACCCAACTTTTTATGACTTTCTAAACTGCAAAAAACGCCTCTTCCCTCAGAGATTTGTTTATCTATTATGACCTTTCGTCCAATGTCAAGTTTTTTCTGTAAAATATTTAGGGTCAATCAACCGGTATTCATCCAGTTTTTTCGTCCACTGGTCAGAGGAAGAAAAACTTTCTCGGAATTATCATGTAATTCCCAGAAGCTGGATTTCGAAAATCAAATCCTTCCCTGCCAGTGGATGGTTCCCGTCGAATGTAACGCTCGTATTAGATACGTCAGTTACAGTAACTTCGATAGCTTGTCCGTCATCACGGCGGAATTGCAGCAGTTGACCGACGCTTGGTTGAAAGTCTTTAGGAAGATGATCCCGCCGAAAGACAACCACCATCTCTTCAATGTGAGGTCCGTAAGCCTTGTCGCTCGTGATTCTGAAAGTCTTTGTTTCTCCCACTTGCATTCCGATAACGGCATCTTCAAATCCGGGAATGACCTGCCCTCCACCGATCATGAATCCCAGAGGATCACAATCCAGGGAAGAATCGAAGACTGAGCCGTCATCAAATGATCCTTTATAATGAACCTTCACATTGTCGCCTCTTCCTGCCGTCTTCATTTGTCAAGTTCTTTCCTTATTTTTTGAATAACCCTTCTCTCAGGGAAGATAAAGAGGGCATCCCCGCTCCCTGCGTAAGACCGCGTGATTTAGGGGGTGCCGCATATCTGATGAGAGGTGTCCACCCAGCAGTTCCCTTTTCAGGCAGTGATGAAATGTCTGAAGGCAAGGACTACTTGATTCTGCCTTCCTGTCTCATTCTGGAAATGATCTGGTTAATAAAGGGCAGAACACTTAGTGTCGCCTTCTCTCCCTCGAGAATGGCTTCGTGCCTCTTAGAAAAATCTGCCGCTCCTATGTGGCCCACGTTGGGTCTTATCACGATGTCTGCCTTGGCGAGTTGTATCTGAGATATCTTGGCATGCATAATGTCTATAGATTGCAATATAGTTTCTATGGTGCTCTGGGGAGGCGAATTTGAAGGACTCGAGGAAATATCCACGGCTATGACGATGTCAGCGCCGTATCTTCTGGCTGCATCAATGGCTACAGGGCTTACGACGCCTCCGTCAACATATGTCCCACCTGAAAGTTTGACAGGTCTGAATATACCCGGAATTGAACAGCTTGCCCGTACTGCAGTTCCCGTATTGCCCGTGCCAAAGACTGTTTCTTCGCCGGTCTGTATATTCGTGGCGACTGCATAAAAAGGGATCTGTAGCTTTTCGATGGGAGTATCCCTTAATGCCCAGTTCACATAATTTTCCAGTTTCTCCCCTTTGATGAATCCGTTGTCTGGCATCATCAGGTCTACAATATCGTCCCTCTGGATGGATAAAGCCATTGTTTGAAGACTATAGGCATCAAATCCATATGAGTACAGGCTGCCTACAAAACTCCCAGCACTCGTGCCGACTATCATGTGGATGGGGATTTTGTTGGATTCGAGTATCTTCAATACGCCGATGTGTGCAAATCCCCTGGATGCCCCTGCACCGAGGACCAAGGCTATCTTGGCGGGTTTAGGAGAGGGCAGGAGGGGAGGCGGCTTGGGAACGCAAGCAATGGTAGTGAGGATACAAGCTATGATAACTATGGATAAGCCAGCATACTTGATTATCCTCAAAGTGTCTTGACAAGACATCTTCAACATATGTTAAATATTACGTTCAGAAAGGCCTGGGCAAATCCGATCATATCGCATGCATCTAATTGCAGACTCTATTATCTTCTTAAGATTACCCGTCTTCAAAATAAAAAAGCCGCCTCGCCTGAGACTACAAGACGGCTCTCTTATATTACGATGTACAAGTGTTATTTATAGTATCCACAAGCAACAATCACGTCGCCTACCTTCTCAAGAAGGGAAACCTTGAGCGCCACTTGCTTGGTAACAGGGTTATCCCAATAATACTCGACTTCTCCGTTGCCCTTCGTTTTTGCGAGATCAATCATCTTCTTGATGAAAAGTTGTCCGTTTTTGTCCTTTGTTTCCATCATATCCTTGCCAATCAATTTTTCGTTCGCGCCGTGGGACAAAATTTTTCCGTTTAGATCCAGGACAAAGATGTAAAGATCCTTATTCACAAAAGCACCCTTCTTATTGTTGAATGCTTCAAATGCCTTGTCCTTACCGTTAGCTTTAAGATAAGTGACTGCTTTATTCATTAATGCTCTTGCCTCTTCTGCAGTTCCAAACTGCCCCTGTGCGTATGCGAAGCTTACAACCAGGAAAACCGTCAGTATCAATGCATATACTTTTTTCATAAGGTACCCTCCTATTTTTAATTTGCACGGACTATAGATGATATCCTGTGTAATGGTCAAATACTTTTTCATAGGATTTTTCAATCAATCATGAATTAACACATTATTTGGTGGCGTGATATTTACTTAGTCGTCAGGCCACTCCTTCTTCCTTTCAAATCAAAACGCCGTAGGTTTGCAGATTACTTCCCTCACTTTCAGATCAAAGAAACGGGCGCTGTTAGTGGGCTTTAAAACCAGTGCTGAATCGGCGCCTTGGGCAGTTCCCCCTATGGATATCACATCTTCATCTGTTCTTACAAGACCGGCATCTGCAGCCATCAAGGTCACTTCAATAGCGACCTTGACACCTTGACCGAATACGCGCAGTGTGTGGGCCATGATTTCATCTACCTGATAAGTATCAAGCTTATTCCTCACGCCGCGGCCGACCCCACCGAAAGCGTGCTGGCAGGTGAGAACTTTAACGCCCTGCGATTCTAGTTCCTTTCTGTCCTTTTCGTCCAGTTCCTGAACGTCGGGTTTCGCATACCCTGTTACATGGGTAATAGCGATGATATGGATAGCTTTGTCCAGAATCTTTAGGGCTTCAAAGGCAGTTCGCCCACTGTAAGAAGCGATCAATACCTTCGTTATGGACAGGTCTTTGGCCCTCTTGGAAACGGCTTCAAGAACTGCTTTCGTATTTTTCCCTCCTGGATTGTGGAAATAGCGGCAGGATACATCGTGAAAAGGAGATGCTTCGGCCATGATTACTTGCCTCCATGTAAAATGCTTTCTTGGGAAGGGATGGTAATTACTTGCGGAATGACAATGTAGTATATAAGCAAGCGTCGGTCGCGTGTCAATCTTAAAGTTGAGTTTCAATCATAAAACCATGAATATGCAAAATACCGTTTGACAAAACGGTTTAAGTGTATAGGTTAATTGTTAATAGAGCTGTTCAATAGGAAGCAAATCTGAAAGGAGCCTGTAATGTTTGAAGTTACGGAAAAAGCGGTTGAGATGATTCAGGACTTTCTTAAAAACAGGAGTGAAGAACATATCATCAGGATCATGATAAATGAAGGCGGGTGATCCGGACCCTCTTTGGGTATGGCTCTGGATGAGCCAAAAGAAGACGATGAAACCTTTAAGAAAGACGGTTTGACCTTCATAATAAATAAAGAAGTGCTTGAGTTGGCTAAACCGATTGCATTAGATTTTGTCAGCACACCCCACGGATCCGGTTTCAGGCTGACATCCAGCCTAAATGCCGGCAGTTCATGCGGAAGGTCATGCAGCTGTTAGGATAGCAGGCGTCTTATGACTGAAGAAAGGAAGGCGGATTATTTCCGTTACCTTGCTGATGGATTTATAAAGGGCAAGAGGTACGATGATGCAATCCTCCTTTATCAGAAATTGGTCGAAATGCATCCCGGTGAAGATTCATTTCTTCTTTCATTGGCCTGGGCCTATCATGATGGCGGAAGGCTCGATGAGGCAGTCCGCTGCTTTGAACGTCTCTTCAGCGTTGAACTTGAGCGCAAAATTTTTACCGGGTTTGCCTTCGATGAACTTGTAAGGATCTTTAAGGAAACGGGGAATTATGAGCGTCTTCTCGATATCTGTGAGAGGGCGGTGGCAGCACATCCGGATGATGTGGCGCTTCTCAATGATCTTGGTGATGCCTATCTCAAAGGAGGCAAGGCAGGTGAGTCTGTCAAAGTGTTTAAAAGATTGGTTGAAATGGAACCGGATGCCTCAGCGACTTATTGCCGCCTGGGGAACGCTCTCGTACAGGCAGGCGACATTGACGGTGCAGAGGCAGCATACATAAGGGCAGTCGAGATTGACCCGTCAGAGGCGGCCGCCTTCTATAACAGGCTCGCTGATGTATATCGCACTGTGGGGTATGATGAGAGGGCAGAAAGGGCTTTGAGAAAGTGTCTTGAATACCGATTTGATGATCCCATGTACTACTGTGGTCTTGGTGATGTTCTTGTGAAGCTGGGAAAGATTAAAGAAGCCCACAGTATCTATGAAAAGGCAGTCAATCTTCACTGGACGGGAGCGGCCGCTTACTACAACAGGTTTGGTAATACCCTTGCCAGGGGGAATCACCACATTGAGGCGGTAGAGGCTTTCAAAAAAGCGGCTGCCGCCGATCCTCATAATCCATTTCATTATGTCCATCTTGGAGACTCATATGCGGCACTTGGCCTTACCGATGACGCAGAAAGAGCTTACCGTCAGGCCGAATCCCTGAAATGATTTTATAAGATGTTCTCACGCAGGACTTTTTTGAGAGCGGCCCATTTTCGTGCGTATAAAGTTTTTAAGGGATTGTAAGAAAAGAAATCAGCCCCACCCCTTCTTTTTCAGGGTTTCTTTGAAGACGTGGTAAAAGGCTGCATTGTCATTGAGACTGCGCTTGAGAATGATGCCGACATCATCGATGTTTTTCATGTTAATGATGACGTTTACGCTCTTATTAAAAGCAGTCATATTGTCCATAGTACGGAACCTGCTGCTCAGCAGGGCCACGAACATCTGTCTCCTCGTGCCTGCGTTAAGATTGGCGAGTGAATTCAGTATTGCGTTGGCATCAGGGTTTGCAGTGTCAAAATTCTCGTTCAGTACAACCACATCGTAAGTATGGAACCGCATATTTTTTGCAGCATCTTTCATAGAGGCAGGTTCTGTAATCTGGTAGCCCATGCCCCTGAGGGCGCTACTTATTTTTTCTCTTGCAGCACGGTCTGATTCGCAGACCAACGCCGTTCCAACGCCCACTTCTACAAAATCGAATGGTCTGTCAGAGGCATCGTATTTGTATGATTCTTCATTGAAAAGTGTTTTATCTTCTACCATGGGAATCAGTTGCCTCCTTATAAGCGTTTCTTGAGTTTTCCGTATTCCTTGTCGACCTCTAGCTTGTCCCGGATATCTGTTGTTACCTGTCCCCTTCCACTCTTTACAGCATCAATACCTCTGCCCACTGCTCCCTTATTGGACGCATAGGCCTTGGCTGTCTCTTCGCTGATAAGGCCTTGTGCATACAGATCAACAATGTAATCGTCAAACGTAATCATGCCGAAAGCCTTACCTGCCAAAATGATGTCGCGAAAGGTTTTTCCCTCCGATTCGCCGTGAAGAATAGTGTCCCTGACGCGCATATTGGTACCCATTATCTCGAAGGCCGCAACGCGATCTCCGCCCTCCTTAGGCAGAAGCCGCTGGCAGACGATCCACCGCACCGTGTCGGCGAGCCGTATGCGAACCATGGTTTCCTCATCCCCTGTAAACATGTTCAGGATTCGATTAATGGTCTGGCCGGCATCAATCGTGTGGAGCGTAGTGAGCACAAGATGTCCTGTTTCTGCAGCACTGAGGGCTATCTCCACGGTTTCCCTGTCCCTCATCTCGCCGACCAGAATTACCTTGGGCGCCTGCCTGAGGGCGGCCCGAAGGCCGCTCCCAAATGTGTCAAAATCTGTGCCTAATTCTCTCTGGTTGAACGTGGCCTTTTTGTGAGGATGCGCATATTCAATAGGGTCTTCAAGAGTGATGATATGAATTGATTTCTGTTCATTCATCTCATTCAATACGGCGGCAAGTGATGTGGTCTTGCCGGTGCCTGTGGCACCGGTTACGAGGATTATACCGTTCTGCTCCTGGGCCATTTTATAAAAGGCGTCGGGCAGATTCAATTCCTTACATGTAGGTATTTTAGATTCCAGTTTCCGAAGGGCTATGGAGTAATTACCTTTCTGCGAGAACACATTGACCCGGAAGCGCGCCTTTCCCAAAAGTTCGTAAGACAAATCGCATGAACCTTCTTCAATAAGAATCTGCGTCAGCCTGCAGTCCTGATTGATGAGGTTTAGGGCAAATATTTCCGTCTGGAACGGGGTCAGTCTTTCGAAAGGCGGTTCGAACTCCGCTTCGGTTAACACACCTGCTGTCTCTACCTGAAATGGCTTGCCTACAGTAATGTTGAGGTCAGAGACGTTTTTCTGAGAACCCAGCATCTTCGTCAGTATATAATCTATTTCCTGTTTTCTCATAGCTCTCCTCGGGATTTACAGTTAAACACTTGCTGCACCTGTAACCAGGACGCGAACCTCATGCTTCCGTAAAGTCTCGCGGCGGCGCTTTTAAAAGATGCCTGAACCTTGTCTTATCGTAGGCCTTCATGTATGCGTCGTCAGGGTTTATCCATCCCCTGTTGTAAAGGTTCCAGATGGAATCGTCGAGCAATTGCATGCCATACTTTTTGCCAGTCTGTATCATTGAAGGAATCTGGAAG
>Ga0187868_1003400_pt1 | contig 9937 bp, 6 predicted proteins | sample June2016WEW_13_4_FD_133014 | JGI IMG/M metagenome (GOLD analysis project Ga0187868, IMG submission 133014) | Peatland microbial communities from SPRUCE experiment site at the Marcell Experimental Forest, Minnesota, USA - June2016WEW_13_40 | ecosystem: Environmental > Terrestrial > Soil > Wetlands... | reverse complement strand
CGCGAAGCGGCGGCCCTCAAGCCATTCCGCAGCGATCACCCACCATGCGAAGAGCCAGAAATACCCGCCAGAGAGAAGGTAGAGAGCCGGGATCGCCAGCAGAGCGCAGAGCCGCCGCACGGCGCCTTTCGGCAAGTGGAGATAGATCAGGAACGCCAACGCACTGGCGATCAGGCCCACCGCAGTGTTGATGATGCCGTCGCTGAGCTCCGTCGCCAGCAGGATGCACGGCAGCAGGGCGAAGAACAGCGCAGCGGCGCCCATGAGGCGTCTGAGGATCCGGTAAAGCAAGAAGCCGAAACCGACCACCAGCGCTGAAATCGCCAGCGCGCCGAGCCAGGCATATTCGCTGAATTGAGCGAAGAAACGGCCGGCCCAGGTCAGAAGACCGCCCGGCAGCCAGAGGAAACTGAGCAGAAACTCCCGGTCAAAGAGAAAGAACGAGCTGGCGGTGTCGCGCTGCGATACGAGGACGTAGTCGTATGTCCGGCTGTACAAGAGGAAGGTCATTACGCCGAGGAGCAGAAAGGCAACGCCCTGCAACTTTCGGTCTTTCGGCGCGGCTGGATCTTCCGGATTTCTCATCGAATCGCACTGGAATCAGAATTTTCCATCGGACCTCCCTGGCGAGGACGGACAGCTACAATGTGGTATTGTAGCCTTGACGCGATTCCTGTTCAACGCACAAAATCCGTCTTCCGGCCCTCATTGCGCGTAGCCGAGGCTCTTTAGGCGGCTGAGCAGGTCCGCATCGGGTTCCTTCGCTTGCCCGGCTTTGGCCTCGGCGATCGAGGCCGGGCCCATTGTCAAGGCTCGGAGCATGGCCTCCGGGCAGTCTTTCTTCAGGTCCGCGCCGGCGATGACCTTTTCGCGGCCGCCGACCAGTTCTTCCAGTTGGGCGCCGGCGAGGGTTCTCTTCATCGAGCCCAGAAGCTTGCGATCGCCCCAGCGGACCGCTCTCAAGTAAATGCCGTTGTACGCCAGCTCGCTGTAGATCAGGCGCTCGGGGACCGGCTGATCGCTCAGGATCGCCGGCGACAGGTCAATCCCCTGCATCTTCAAGGGGCCTGCCTGTTGGAGAAGCCCCATCACCGTCGGCATCAAGTCAACGTGGCTGACGTTCCCGGCGACGCGCTTGCCGGCCGGGATCACGCCCGGCAGCCGCAGGATGAGCGGCACGCGGAGCAGCTCCTCGTACAGGCTGTTGCCGTGCGTGAACAAGCCATGCTCAAGAAATCCCTCGCCATGATCGGACAAGATGATCACCAGCGTCTTCTCGGAAAGCCGCAAGTCCTGAAGAAGCTGGAAGATTTTGCCGACTTGCTCGTCCGTGTAGGCGATTCCCCCGTCGTAGAGCGCCACGATATGCGCCAGATCCATAACTGAGACGCTCGCTCTCTTGTCGGCCGGCCACATGCCGATGAAGCGGCCGTTCTCTTTGCCCTTGTAGTCGGGATCGAATTTCTCGTTGAAGGGCGCCGGCGAAATATAGTCGCCATGGCAGTCAAAATAGTGCAGGAAGAGGAAGAAGTTCTCCCGGGAATGCTTCTGGAGCCATTTCGCGGCCTGCTCCGTGACCAAATGGCCCGTGACGACCTTGCGGAACTGGTTCGGCTCCGACCGGCTGACCGTGTAATCGTCATAAAATTGGAAGCCGCGATTGAATCCGAACCAGTGATTCATCGTGGCCGCCGAGACAAAAGCCGCTGTCACATACCCGCTTTTGGCAAGGCATTCCGCCAGCGTCGGAATGCCTTCGGCCAATGCACTGGCCTCCTGCACCTTGTGCACGCTGGGATAAAGCGAGGTGAACATGCTCATGTGCGACGGCACCGTCCAGGACGACGCCGCGGTCACATCCTCAAAGAGGACGCCCTCCTTGGCCAGTTGGTCGAGATGGGGCGAGGTGTCCCGGTTATAGCCGTAGCAGGTCAGGTGATCAGCGCGGCAGGTGTCTATCGAGATGACCAGGAGGTTGTATTTGATCGCCGGCGGCGCAGCGGCGCGCCGGCAGTCCAGGCAGAAAAAGGATATCAACACGAGGCTGAGCAGAAAGCAGCGAAGGCAACGCGAGCCAGGCTTGGGAGATGCCGGTTTTGCGTGCAACATCGAAAAGTTCTCAGAGACGTGAGATTGGCGGAGGCCGCCCACGCCAGACGCTCCGAGGGCAGGCCGGCGCCGCCAACTAGATGACTTTAGCACAAGGAGCTGATAACCGCAATAGTCCGGCGAATACGAGGTTGTGGCGCCTGTCCTACGTCGCCCCGAAGCAGACCAGCGTCATATCGTCGCTCTGGTGGGCGCTGCCGACGAAGGCGTGGACGTCCCGGAGGATGTTCTCCATCAACTGCTCGGCGGAAGCGGCCGGCAGCGCCGCGACGGACTTGAGGCGGTCGCTGCCGTAGCAGTCCTGCTGCGCGTTCATCGCCTCGGTGATCCCGTCGGAGTAAAAGCAGATGAAGTCTCCCGGCTCGATCCGGAAACTCTCCGCCTCGAACTCCGCGCCCGGCACGAAGCCGACGGCGAAGTTGGTGCAGGTCTTAATCTCGGAGACCTGGCCGGTCGAGCCTTTCCGCAGGAGCGGCGACGGATGGCCGGCGTTGACCATCTGGAGGGTCCGGCTGCGCGGATCCAGGAGGGCGAAGATGAGCGTGATGAACGTGCCTTCAGCCTCCATCGCCTCCAGGCGGTCGTCCGCGAGGGCGACCACGCGGCGCGGCTCGTCTTCGGTCAGCGCCAGCTCGCGGATCGCGCTGCTCATCCGCGCCATCACCAGCGCGGCGGGAATGCCTTTTCCGGAGACGTCGGCGACGACGATGGCCAGTTGGCCGTTCTTGAGCGGGACGAAGTCGTAGAAGTCGCCGCCGATCTCCAGCGCCGCCTTGTACCAGGCGCGGAACTGCATGCCGGCGACTTCCGGCAAATGCCTCGGCAGCAACGATTGCTGCACCTGCCGCGCAAGATACAGGTCGCGCTCGGTGCGCTCCTGGAGGAGCAGCTTGCGATGCAGCGCCGCGTTCGCGATGGCGAAGGCGGTCTGGCTGGTGACCCAGACGAGAAGTTCGAGGTCGTCCCGCGTGAACTGCCGATCCTGCCGGGTGGTGTCGAGGTGAATGATGCCGAGCGCCTCGTCGTTGACGATAATCGGCACGCACATCATCGAGCGGATCCGGAAATTCATCACGCTCTGCGCCATGGCGAACCGCTGGTCGCCCATCGCGTCGTCGCTGAGGAGCGCCACGCCGTCGCCCATCGCTTTCTGGACGATGTGGCGGCTGAGGGTGACCGCCTCGGGCTGCTCGCGTCCGCGCTGCCGCGCCGCGCGCAGGACGAGCTCCTCGGACTCGTCGGCCTTCAGCATGATGAAGCCGCGGTCGGCCTGCGGAAAGACGCCGAAGAGGCGATCCATCATCTGGTTGAGCAGTTGGTCCATGTCGAGCTGGATTCGGACGGCGTTGCTGATTTCGAGCACGGCGCCGAAGCGCTGCTGGACCTTGATGAGCGCGTCGGGCGCAGTCGCCCGCTGGGCCATGGCGGCTTCCATCGAACTCGCCTTCACGTCGAGCGTCTCGCGCGCCAGCGGGGCGGCGGCCGACGGCACGTCCACGATCGTGACGCCGCTCTCGCGCGGCAGCTCGGATTCCGCGGCGAACCGGAAAACGTTCTCGGCCAGCCCGATCCGGTCGCCGTTCTTCAGCGGAGTGGGCGCCGCGATGGCCTTTCCGTTCACGGTGGTGCCGTTGCCGCTGCCGAGGTCCTCGATGAACCAGCTGCCGCCGGCGAGGGAAATTCGCGCGTGGCGCCGGCTGATGGCCAGGTCGTCCAGGCGCAGATCGGCCTCGATGGACCGCCCCAATACCGTGGCCTCGCGCAGGGGGAATGTCCGGCCCTTGAACGGCCCTTCGATGGCGATGAGGTTCGACATCAGTTTAATTTCCGATTGCCGATTGCCGATTGCCGATTGTGGGAACCTGACCGGGCTTCGCCCGTTTTAACTGCGCTGCCGCGCCATGGTCGGCCATTTTCCGTTCCTTTCTGCTTCGTCTTCACCATTCCGCAATCGGCATTCGGCAACCGGCATTACAGCATATCCTGTCCGCGACCCCGTTTCAACGATTTTCGGGCATCACCGGTTCCGCGTTTGACCGGCTTGCCGCCGCAAGGCTAGAATCCGCGCTGACTCGGACGCGCCGTTTGCGGAGAAAGCGGAGACGATGAAAAGCTGGCTCCTGTGCAGTCTGTTCGTCCTGGTCCTGGCCGCTCCGAACGCCGCGCAGGCGCAGCATCTCTGGTGGGCCTCCGAAGACCCCGGAAAGCCGCAGGAAAAAAGGACCCTGCTTTACGGCGAAGTCGAAGTGCTCGCCAGCGGGCCGGGCATCTACTTCTGCGGGGTCAACTGGTCCGGCGGCTACTGCGGAATCCAGGAGCACGCCGAGAGGAAACGGAACACCATCTTCTCGGAGTGGGATCCATCGCCGACCTTGCATCCGAGCGTCGTTCAGGCCGACGCGCGCGCCGTCTACACGCGCTTCGGCGGCGAGGGCACCGGCGAGCATACGCATCTGGATTACCCGTGGCAAGAGGGCAAGCCGTTCCGGTTCGCGGTCGCCAAGCAACCCGACGCGTCCGGCGGGAATACGCTGATCACCTTCTATTTCTTCGACGCATCGCTCAATAAGTGGGTGCTCCAGGCGACTCTTTCCACCCCGAACGACAACAAGGATTCCGTGCGCTATTTCAACCGGCCGAACCTGAATTCCTTCCTGGAGAACTTCTCCCACCAGGAGCTCGAAGTCCCGAAACTCTGCCTGTATCGGCTCTGGGCCGGGACCGCGCCGGAGAACCTCGTTTTTCTGCGCAAGGCCAAAGGCGACGGACCCTGGGGCGTTCTGAACGACAGCTTCTACCTGGCCCAGGGCAAGGATCAAGCCGCGTTGGACGCGCTCGTCGCCCGACAGCCGAAGTCCAGGGACAGCCTGATCGGATTGATCAAGGGGGCGAAGGCGCAGCTGGCCGTCCCCGACCGGAAACTGCCGGCGGAGACCATCGCCGGCCTGAAGGCGCTTCCGAAGCCGAGCCCGCAGGCGGAGCCGAAAACCCAGCCGTAAAGATGATAGAATCAGGGAGTTCGAATGAACACGGCACTTGGGGAAAGATGAAGACCATGAGATCGCTTCTGCATCGAAGTTTCGCGCTCGTGCTGGCCGCGCTGCTGAGCGCCAGTTGCGCGGGCCAGCCGGCCGGCGAAGGCGCGGCGTCTCCGCCGGCGACCACGGCCTCCTCTCCGGCGGCGACGGCGTCTTCACTGGCGGGTACGGCCTCTTCCCCGCCGACGATGGCGCCGCCACGGCCCGGCGTCGTGCTGATGTACGAGCCGAAGACGGTTGACGAGACGGTCGCCGTCGTGAAGCTCGTCCGCGACGACCTGGAGATTCGCCCCGTCATCGAGCAGGCCGACGCGGAAGCGGTCCAGGCGATCCGGGCGTACCAGGCGGCGCTCGTCGGCCTCAAGGCGCCTGAAGGCGGGCGTGGCGTGCGGCTGACGAAGGAGGCGGTGGAGAAGCTTCGCAAGGCGGCCGGCGCAAAAGTGGCGCGATACCAGGGCCTGATCCAGCAGCAGCGCGACCGCTACGAGGCGTTCCTCCAGAAGTATCCCGACGACTGGTCCCAGCGCCACCGCTACGCCACGTTCCTGGCCGATTACCATCTCAATGACGAGGCCGCCGCCGAGTGGCGGCGCGTCATCGAGCAGGCGCCCACGTTCCCTTATGCCTACAATAACCTCGGCACGCTCTACAACCACATGGGGCGCGACCTCGAGGCGATCCTGCTCTACCGCAAGGCGATCGAGCTGTATCCGGACGACGCCGATTTCCACATGAACCTCGCGGTGAACTACTCGACCCATCGCGCCGAGACCTCCAGGGAGTTCGGCTGGACCCTGCCGGTGGTCTTCCACGAGTGCATCCTCTCCTATCAGCGCGCGCGCGCCCTGAGGCCGAAGGACCCGGATATCGCCTACGATCTCGCGAGCCAGTACGTCCTCGCGAAGTTCTTCGGCGTCAAGGACATCGCCGACGAGGCGATCGAGGCGTGGAAATACTATCTCACGCTCGACCTGACGCCCACGCAGCGCGGCGTCGCCGACCGCAACGAGGCCACGCTGTACCTCAAGCAGAAGAACGACCCGGCCGCCGCGCAGAAACTGCTCGAGGAGGCGCTGACGCTGCTGCCCGACGATTCCACCTGCAAGACGCTCCTCAAACAGGCCGTGGCCGCGCAGGCGAAACCGGCGCCGTAACACCAAAAAGTTATTGACCGCGAAAGCGCGAAAACGGCAACGGAGAACGGCTTTGGAACCACAGATGGACACAGATAAGCAGAGATACGAAGTTTCTTGACTGCGTATATCTGTGTACATCTGTGTCCATCTGTGGTTTAAATTCGTCTTTCGCGTTTTTGCGCTTTCGCGGTCAAATGGTCGTTCCGTTGTTGAACGGAGTCCGCATGAAGGCAGACCAGCGGTCGGACTCGGAAGTCATGGCGGCGCTCCGCAGCGCGGGACAAGGGCACGTTCTGCGATGGTGGGACGAGCTGGACCCGGCCGGGCGCGCGCGGCTGATGGAGCAGTTGCGCTCGGTGGAGCTCGACGGACTCCGCGCGCTGATCGCCGACGTCCGAGCGGGCCGGATCAACCCGGCGCCGGCGGGCCGGCCCGAGTTGCCCGAGTATGTCCGGTTGCCGGGCACGCCGGCGGAAAAGAACGCTCGCGAGAACGCGCGCGCGGCGGGTGAGCGGCTGTTCCGGGCCGGCAAGGTCGCCGCCGTCATGGTCGCCGGCGGCCAGGGCACGCGGCTGGGGTTCGATGCGCCGAAGGGGACCTTTCCCATCGGCCCGGTGTCCGGCCGTTCGCTCTTTCAGATCCACGCCGAGCGCATCCTGGCCACGCGCCGGCGCTGCGGCGGCGCGTTGCCGTGGTACATCATGACCAGCGACGCCACCGACCGGCCGACGAAGGACTATTTCGAGAAGCATGCGTGGTTCGGCCTGCCGCGCGAGGACGTGCAGTTCTTCCGGCAGCGCATGACCCCCGCGCTCGACCGGAATTTCCGCCTGGTCCTCGTCGCGAAGGACCGGATTCTCCTCAGCCCGAACGGCCACGGCGGCACGCTGACGGCGCTCGCCGAGAGCGGCATGCTCGACGACATGGAGCGGCGCGGCGTCGAGGAGATCAGCTATTTTCACGTGGACAACGGCCTGGCGCCGGCGGCGGACCCGGTCTTCGTCGGCGGCCATTCGCTCGCCCGGGCGGAGATGTCGTGCAAGGCGCTGTGGAAGCGCGAGCCGGAAGAGCCGCTCGGCGCGTTCGTCCGCGTCGCCGACGCCGCCGGGAGCTCTCGCGCGTCGTCGCCGCGGCTCGTCGTCCGCGAATACAGCGACCTCACCCGCGAGCAGATGCACGAGCGGACCGCCGGCGGGCAGCTTCTCTACGGCCTCGGCAGCATCGGCATGCACGTCCTCCGCGTGGACTTCGTCCGGCGCGAGACGCAGCCCGGCTTCAGCCTGCCGTTCCACCTGGCGGAGAAGAGTTCGCCTTTCCTCGACGATTCCGGCGCGCTCGCGCAGCCGACGGACAAGAACGTTTACAAATTCGAAATGTTCATCTTCGACGCGCTGCGCGACGCCCGCCGCATCGTCGTGCTCGAAGTCCGCCGCGAGGAGGAGTTCTCGCCGCTCAAGAACGCGGAAGGAAAGGATTCGCCCGAGACGGCCCGGCGCGAGATGAGCGCGCTCTGCGCCGGCTGGCTGGAGCAGGCCGGCCTGCGCGTCCCGCGCGACGAGCACGGCGCGCCCCAACACCCGATCGAGATCAGCCCGCTCTTCGCGCTCGACGCCGCCGAGCTGGCCGGAAAAATCCCCAGGGACCTTGCCGTCGCCGGCCCGATCCTGCTTGCGCCGCAAAGTTGAGCGGAGGGGCGGCTTGACAAAGACGGCTGATTTCTGATTTCTGATATCTGGTTTGTGATTTCTGATTTACGAATCGGCGCATCGCCGAGGAAATCAGATATCAGGAATCAGATATCAAAAATCACAAATCGTCTTTTCTTCGGTCATCGAGGTATTAGGAATGCCCGCGCCGGACCTGACGATCGCGATCATCCATCATGGTCTCCGCGGATATCCGCAGGAGTGCATCGAATCTCTCGCGCCGCTTCCGGCCGGGACGGAACTGCTGCTGGTTCAGACCGAATCGGCCGCGCCGGTGCGCGCGCAGGCGCGGGTGATCTCCGTCCGGCGCGATTCCTCGCGCGCGGCGGCGAAGAACCTCGCCGTGGCCGAGGCGCGCGGCGAGTACCTGCTGCTCGCCGCGGCGGAGACGGTGGCGAGCCCGGGGACGGTGGAACGGCTCCGCAAACTCCTGGGAGAAGCCGGCGCGCCCGCGGTCGCCTCCGCGCGATTGCTTCAGGAGAACGGCATGCCGCGGCGGACCGGGTTCGCGCTGCCCTCCATCGCGCGCGAATTGAACTTCTTCGATTGGCTCTGGCGGCAGCGGCGTTTCGCCGTCCGCTCGCGCAAGCCGCCCGTCACCGGCCCGGTTCGGCGCGTCCAGGCGCTCCACGCCACGTTCCTCATGGCGCGGCGCGAGACGTTCCGCTCCGTCGGCGAGTTCGCCGAAGGGTACCGATTCGCTTTCGAGGACCTGGAATGGTCCTGGCGCGCCGGGAAAAAAGGCGTCGCGCTTTGTTTCTGCCCGGACGCGCCGGCCTACAAGCTGGCCCCGCAACTGAAGGGCGAGCTTTCGCCGGAAATCAGCGTCGCCCTGGAAGCCTCGCAGGCGCGCTGCGTCCGCGCCACGCGCGGGGCGGCGTATGCGCGGGCGTTCCGTGCGGCGCGCGCGGCGAAATCGCTCGCCCTCTGGCTCGGCGCGGCCGGCCTCAACGGGCTCTTCTGCGGCGCCTCGGAACTCCTGGCGAACCAGGCGGCCGTCCATCGCGCGGTCTGGAAAATGCGGCCGGACGCGGCGCCGGGCGCGGAACTCCCGGCGGATGTCGAGTCGTGCGTGAGATGGGAGACGTTCGTGTAGTATGGCGTTCCGTAAATAACTTACATAAGTCCAGCCCGCGTCATGCTGAGCGCAGCCCTTCGGCCGTGAGCTCAGGGCCGAACGGCGAAGCATCTCGCACCTTAAACCGTTGCCGGCGCGCGGCGTATGAGATTCCTCGCTCCGCTCGGAATGACCGCGCATTATTCTAAGTTACTTGCGGGAGCCGCACCACCCGCTTTCGCGCGCGGTTGACATGGCTAAAACCGTTTTGCTAATATCCGTTCGCCGCACCGGATCGCTACATCACAGAGTGTCATCGCAGACTCCGCGAAGCCCCGTCTGATGTGCGCACAGGGAGATGAACCGTGGACGCCGAGCCGCTGTTTCTGCGAGGCAAGGAAGCGGTCGAGCGCGGAGACTACGACTACGCTATTGCGCTCTTCCGCGATGTGCTGAAGATAGATCCGTCGCATCGCAACGGCCGCATTGCGCTGCGCGGCTGCGAGATGAAGAAGTTCGACGCGGTCGGCGGCGTCAAGGCCAAGGTCGTCGGGTCCCTCAAAGGCATCGGCCCGTTCGCGAAAATGACCGTCCTCCGGTGGAAGCCGGAGAAGGTCGTGGACGCCGCCGAGGCCTACCTGGTCAACGATCCGACGAGCGTCCACGTGCTCCTGGCGCTCGCCAACGCGCTGGAGAAGTTGGACCATCTCGAAGCGGCCGCGGACACGCTCGAGTTCGCGCGCCAGCGCAATCCGAACCATATCGGCGTGCTCTACCGCCTGGGCGAAGTGCTCGCCGCGCTGGGCCAGTATGACAGGTCCGTCCGCTGCTACCAGACGATCCTGACCCTCAGGCCGAACGACCGCGAGGCCGCCGAGCGCAGCCGGTCGG
>Ga0187868_1003393_pt1 | contig 9943 bp, 5 predicted proteins | sample June2016WEW_13_4_FD_133014 | JGI IMG/M metagenome (GOLD analysis project Ga0187868, IMG submission 133014) | Peatland microbial communities from SPRUCE experiment site at the Marcell Experimental Forest, Minnesota, USA - June2016WEW_13_40 | ecosystem: Environmental > Terrestrial > Soil > Wetlands... | reverse complement strand
TCCGGTTGTCAGACCGCCGCACAAGCCACGCTGGTGAGCGTCATCCCGACGCGACAAGTTCCACCGAAATACTCAAACGAGAAGCCCATCCTCGTCAACGGTGTGACGGTCTACCTAGGTCCGAGCGATCAGCTGGTATCGAGCTACACCTACTATGCGCCCTCCATCGGCGTCGAGGTCACCGCTGATGGTTCCCTGGCGAAGCGAGTGATCAACACCTTGTCGCGGTCGCCTCGTGCCAGGGCACTCGCGCCCGGCATCGCGCCTGCGGTCCCGGCATCATGGCAGTCGGCGTCGTTCGCGGGACTCCGCCTGTCCTTTCCGGTTGGTTGGCCCGTCGAGCGCACAGATACGTGGAACCTTTGCGGGCCGGTTCAGATCGCGATCGGGCAAGGTGTGACCTTCGACACAGACAAGAAGTTCTTGGCTCTGCCTTGCCCGGCCCCGGTCGCATTCCCCGTCACGCCGTCAAACGGGGTGCGGGTTGACAGCGGAGCACAAAGTCCAACCGGGTCCTTTTCGCCGGGAGGCGCCTGTCTACAGCTTGGCGGCCTTACCGTGTGTCCGAGCAGCACACCGGACTACAGCGTCCTGCTGCTCAGCGTGACGGTACCGGGGCGCGACGAGCCGGTTCTAGTGTCAATCGGGTTAGCCGGCAACGGCATGGTGGCCAGGACGATCCTGTACTCACTACAGGCGGTGTGACGTCGAGGCCGACCGTCGCCTCGCAGTCTTGGTGAGCGTGGTGCCCACTGCCGTTGCATCGAAGGCGTGGCAGCCATCAAGAGCCCAAGGATCGCCGGGCGTTCCCACGCGGCTTCAGGGTGGCGAGCACCTGGACCTGAGTATGGACGCGTTCGTTCGGACGGCAGCCCGGCAGGAAAAGGGACCTCGTCTGAGAGGCAGACACCTCCGCGTCAGGTCGCCGGGAACCCGCTCTTGCTCAACGCGGAAGGGACGACTCTCGAAGCTGCGCAGTACCGAGAGCGTGACGAAGCTCCCCTGAGGTAGAAGGTGCCCAAGTGCGCCGTGTCCGGGTAGGCGGGGAAGTACGGCTCGCTCCTTGAGCGTCTCAGGCTGAGGATGCCCCAACAAGTCCTAAGTCCCGGCTCGTAAGCCGTCAGGAGCAGAACAGCACGACCGGGCGCGTAGATGCTGACGATGTTGCTGTCGGTCGAGCCCTTGTGCCCGGAGACGTACTTGAGCCCGGTACCAAGCTCTGAGATCGAGGACACACCTGGCGAAAGCAACGGACCGCCGCCGATCCCCGTGAAGCTGTCTTGGTTCGACGCGTAGAAGACCCCGCCGCCGGTCAGCGCTGTCTGCAGGTTCGACTGCGCAGCGTTCTCCGTCAAGGCCAGCGGCTCGCCGGAGGTACCACACCCGATGCAGAGCACGACCACAAGCCCGAGGGCAAGGGCAAGGGCGACGTGGACTTTCGGGGGTCTCCGCCCGGATAGCCGCACACCAGGAGGCTACTGCTGGTCCGAGCCCAACCCTGCTCGCTCACGACGGGCTGGTATCGGCGGACCGTATGTCAGGACATCTGCCTACAACGGCACAGCCTGCTCGGTCGGCTCGACCAGGTCTGATTCCAGCGAGCCTGCGAAGGTCCTATGGCCCTACCCGTCACCACGGTGGCTGGGGCAAGATGGCGTAATGGCCGATAGCAAGCGTCGTGTAGTCATCGCGGGAGCCGGAGGGCGCGACTTCCACAATTTCAACACCGTGTTCCGGCACGATGACTCGACCGAGGTGGTGGCTTTCACCGCCGCCCAGATCCCGGGTATCGAGGATCGCTCCTACCCGGCCTCGATCGCCGGGCCGTTGTACCCGGAGGGCATCCCCATCGTGGCGGAGGAGGAGCTCCACGACCTGATCGCGCGGGAGAACATCGACGAAGTCGTCCTGGCCTACTCGGACCTCTCTCACGTCGAGGTGATGCACAAGGCATCGGCCATTCTGGCCGCCGGCGCAGACTTCCGCCTCTTGGGACCGCGCGCGACGATGCTGCGAAGCGTCAAGCCCGTCGTGGCGATCTGCGCCGTGAGGACTGGGTGCGGCAAGAGCCAGACCACGCGCCGGGTGGGCCGGATCCTGCTCGAGGCAGGGCTGCGGGTTGCCCTCGTGCGCCATCCGATGCCCTATGGCGACCTCGAGGCGATGCGGGTGCAGCGCTTCGCGTCGGTGGCCGAGATCGACGCCTCCCATCCCAGTTTGGAGGAACGGGAGGAGTACGAGGAGCCCGTCCGCATGGGCATGGTGATGTACGCCGGAGTCGACTACGAGCAGATCCTTCGCCGGGCCGAGGCGGAGTGCGACGTCGTGATCTGGGACGGCGGCAACAACGACTTCCCGTTCTTCGTCCCCGACCTGCAGATCACTGTCGTGGATCCGTTGCGTCCAGGCCACGAGCTCGCCTATTACCCGGGCGAGACGTGCCTGCTCAGGGCCGATGTCGTTGTCGTCAACAAGATCGATTCTGCCGCCCCGCCCGACCTCGCCCAGGTGCTGGCCAACGTGCGGGCCGCCAACTCTCGCGCCCGTATCGTCGAGGCGGCCTCGCCGGTCACCTTGGGGGAGGGCCCGCCCCTTTCGGGCAAACGGGTCCTCGTCATCGAGGACGGGCCCACCATCACCCATGGCGGCATGCCCTTCGGCGCCGGCACCGTCGCCGCCCAGCACGAGGGCGCCGCGGAGGTGGTCGACCCGCGTCCTTACGCGGTCGGCTCGATCGCCGACACCTACGCCCGCTACCCGGGCATCGGAGCCGTGCTGCCGGCCATGGGTTACGGGGACGAGCAACTGGCCGAGCTCGGCGCCACGGTTCGCCGGGCGGACTGCGACGTCGTGGTCATCGGCACGCCGATGGATCTGGCGCGCCTCGTGGACCTCGGTCACCCCTCGAGGCGGGTCACCTACCAGCTGAGTGAGATCGGCTCGCCGACGCTCAAGGACATTCTCGAGCCGTTCGTGCAAGGCTGGGCACCGGCCTAGCGCGGCTTTGTGGCGCGCCTGGCGCAAGCCTCGTATTCGGCTCTGACGGCCAAGCAGCGCCGCGCAGCCGGACGGGCTCGATCACCACTTCTGCGGGAATCAGCCGAAAGCCGTGAAAGCCGGCGTATGTCCGACGCGGTGGTGCACCACTTCACACGTCGGGTACGCCTGGTGGTACCTGTCCCGAGTCGTCGACTCAGGCTAGGCGGCTCGTGCGGCGTCTAATCCAACAGCCCATTCTGCCGATACAATGGGAATGGCAGAACTGCCTTCGAACCCGAGAGAGCCTAGGAGCGAGTTGCTTCCCGCTCTCATCCCCACGAGAGTGCTCCGACCAGGTCGGAGAGCGATGAAACGCGCGATGCGGTCATGACTGGTGAGAGGGGCCTTGGCAACGGTCGCTTGGATTCCCGCATGACCTCGCAGGAGGCTTCCCTCAGGGCGCCGGCGGAGCGCGAGCGGTGGCTTGCCGCGCTGCTTGCCCACTCGAACGACCTGATAGCTGTGGTCGACGACCAAGCCAGGGTGATCTACGCGAATGAAGCCGCTGAACGGGTGCTCGGGTACGTCCCCGACGAGCATCTCGGCCGCAGCTTGTTCGAGCTGGTCCACCCTGATGACCTCGAGGAGATCGTGGCGAGGTTCCTCGCGGCAACTCACCGAACGGGCGCTGCCAAGCCTGCCGTGTTCCGGTTCAAGACGGCAGCCGGCGACTGGAGGGTTGTCGAGGCGACGGCGACCAACCGCTTGAACGACCCTGCGATCAAAGGGATCGTGGTGAACGCCCACGATGTCACCGAACAGGCGAATCTCTCCCGCGCGCTTCGCACTTTGGGCCAAGGCAATCAGGTCCTTGTGCGTGCCACCGAGGAGGCTTCCCTGCTTGCCGATACGTGTCGGACCATCGTCGCTTCGGGCGGGTACCTGATGGCATGGGTCGGCTACGTCGAACACGATGAGGCACGCACGGTGCGGCCGGTTGCGTCTGCGGGACGCACCGAGTACTTGAACGGTGTCCACGTCGGGTGGGGCGACGACGAGGCCGGGCGAGGCCCGACCGGCACCGCCATCCGAACCCGCACTGTTCAGGTGCTGAAGGACATGCATCGGTCGCGGAGGTTCGCTCCGTGGCGGGCCGCAGCCGACGCTTGCGGTTTCCGCACATCGTGCGCGTTGCCGCTGGTCGTCGATGACGGCGCGATCGGGGCGCTCATGATTTACGCCGGAGATCTGGGCGCTTTTGGCCCAGACGAGGTCGACGTGTTGCTCGACCTGGCTGATGACTTGGCGTACGGCATCGCGCGACTGCGGGATGCCAAACGACTGGCTCACAACGAAAGACTGCTGAGAGAGGCGGAACGCATCGCTCACGTCGGGCACTGGGAGTGGGACCTCGCGACGGGGCGAGTCGATTTCATGGCGGACGAGATGTTCGCGATCTACGGGATCACTCCCGCTGAGTGGGATGGCACCCAGGAGTCCTTTTTCGCGCCTGTGTCCGAAAAGGACCGCCAGGCCGTGAAGCAGGCCATCGACAGCTCCTTGACCAGCGGCACCACCGAGGTGGAGCACCGCATCGTCCGACCCGACGGGGACGTCCGTTTCGTCCGCACGAGCACGGAGGCAGTCGGCGGTGGAAATGGGAGCTCCGTGCGCATAGTCGGCACCTGCCAGGACATAACCGGTCAAAAGGCGGCGGAACAGGAGATGGAGCACTCCCGCCACTTCCTGTCCGCCATTACCGACAACATGGCCGAGGGGATGATCGCAACCGACAACGAGGGCAAGGTGACCTTTGTCAACGCTGCTGCGGAACGGCTCCTCGGATGGAAGGCCGCCGATCTCCTTGGCAAGTCTGCCCACGACAGCTACCACTTCCAGTGGCCCGACGGAACCCCTTACCTGGAGGAGGACTGCCCGTTCCGCGAGGTTTGGGAGCGTGGCGAAAGGCTCCTCGTCGACCACGACACGTTCATCCGCCGCGACGGGACGATGTTCCCCGTGGCCTACAGCGCCTCCCCTCTGCTGACCGACCAGATCAGCGGCTCGGTGGTCGTCTTCGACGACATAACCGAGCGAGCAGCCGAGCGGCTCCGGGTCGAGCGTGAGCTTGAGAAGCTCACCTGGGTGGGACGCATCCGCGATGCGCTGGACCAGGAGCGATTCGTCCTCTACGCGCAGCCGATAGTCGATTTCGAGACGAACGCGGTCGTCCAGAATGAGTTGCTCATCAGGATGGTGAGCCCCACAGGTGAGATCGTGCTTCCCGATCGTTTCCTCCCGACTGCTGAGGAGTTCGGATTGATCTCCGAGATCGACCGGTGGGTTGTGAACGAGACGATCCGCCTGGCTGCTCAGGGTCACCCCGTGGAGTTCAACCTCTCGGCCAAGTCGGTGGTGGACCCGAACATGCTCACGGTCGTGCGCAACGCCTTCGAGGTCCACGGTGCGTCACCCGAGTCAGTCGTGTGCGAGATCACCGAGACGGCCCTCCTGCGAGACACCGCAGCCGCGGAGGCATTCGTCCAGGGACTCATCGAGGTCGGCTGCAAGGTGGCCCTTGACGACTTCGGTTCTGGGTACGGCGGTTTTGCCTATCTGAAGCGGCTCCCGGTCTCGTACCTCAAGATCGACAGGGAGTTCGTCCGCGACCTAGCGCAGGAGACGTCCAGTCGTCACGTTGTGTCGGCGGTCGTGAACCTGGCCAAAGCTTTCTCCATGCAGACCGTCGGAGAAGGTGCGGAGGACGATGCCACGGTCGAGCTCCTCACCCAGCTCGGTGTCGATCGCGCGCAGGGCTATGTGATCGCACGCCCGGGCCCGGTTGCCGAAGTGCTGGCTCGCGCGGGCCTGTGAACTGGAGAACCCCGCCGCGAGGAACAGTCGCGAGATCCCAATCGGGCTGAGCTACCGGTCTCGAAGATGAATTCGAACGCTCTAGGCGCGCGCGACGGGAACCCCAGACCGGCTCCTCACGAGGCCGCGAGGCGCTGGTTCCGCGACTGACCTGTGCCTGAAACGGCTGTTCGGGCACCGGCGCGTACCAACTCGCTCCACTTGGCGTCAGCGACCCGACACAACTGCTGGAGCTGGTGACGCTCCCGGCTCCTAAAGGGCGGACCGTCACGCCCTGCCACGACCACGAGACCAGACAGGTCGAGTGGCGACCAGGCGACGTCCCGGGGGCCGACGAGGCCTGCGCCGCCGCCTGTGGAAAGCGACAAGCCTGCGCGGGCCCCAGCTGCAAAGGCTCCCAGCCAGGCGGCACTGGGCGGGTCTCCGGCATTGGCCAGCACGATCGCCCGACCATCGCTCGTGTCCAATACCGTGCACCAGTCACAGGCGAAAGCGGTGCAGACGCCCTGAGCCAGCACGTCCGAAAGCTCTGCCGGGCCGGCCGCACTGGCGAGAAGCACAGCCGTGTCGAGCGGGTCACGACCGGCATAGGGCGCTTCAGAGACGCGATGGCGCAGGTCCTCCACCTCAACGCCCGGGAGCTCGGACAAGGCATCGGCCAGAGCCTCGGGGCTGTAGCCGTCGGGAATCTCGACCGTGAGCTCGTCCACGGCTCGGGCGCCGTCTCGTTCGAGAATGTCAATGCCGACGAGGTCCCCGCCGAGTTCACCGATCTTGGTGGCGATTTGGCCGAGCGATCCTGGTCGGTCCGCGAGCCACAGCCGGACGACCACGTAGCGAAACATGGTGTCACGGTACGCACGAATTGTGAACGCAGGATTTCGGCAGTACGAACACCTGAAGAACCCGACACCAACCTTCTTTTCCTCGGACGGGAACCGGACGAGACTGGCGACGCCGGGCCTCCGATGGGCGCTCGTCGACCCCTGTTCGTCAGGGGCGTAAGTTTCTGTCATCAATACAGGACATGGCCTGCAGCCCGAGCAGTTCCTGACGGCCCTGGTCGCCTCGGCGGACGACGCCATAATCGGGGAGACGCTCGACGGGGTGGTGCTCTCCTGGAACGCCGCCGCCGAGCGCCTCTACGGATACCAGGCCCACGAGATGATCGGCCAGAGCTCGTTGCCCCTGTTCCCCGAGGACCGGGCAGAGGAGTGGTCCGGATTGCTGGACCCGGTCCGCCGGGGAATAACCGTCCGGCACTTCGACTCCGAGCGTCTCAGGAAAGACGGCACCCGTGTCCAGGTGACACTCACGGTCTCGCCGGTGCTGGGACCGGACGGCTCGGTCGTCGGGGTCTCCTCGATCGTGCACGACCGCACCGAGACGTTTCTTCTCGCAGAGGCGATGCGCCAGGCGGAAAAAGAGGCTGCCGAGTCCCTCTCCATCCTCGACACGCTGCAGTCGAGCGCCCCGGTGGGCTTCTCGTTCGTCGACCGCGAGTTCCGCTTCGTGCGCGTCAACGAGAAGGCCGCCGCCATCAACGGCGTCCTGGTCAAAGACCACCTCGGCCGCACGATGGCCGAGGTCATCCCCCAGTTCTGGCCCCAGTTGGAGCCTTCCTACAAAGCCGTGCTCGGGCGCGGCGAACCCATCTTGAACGTCGAGGTGGCCTCCGAGACCGCCGAGGACCCGGGACGGCTCCACTTCTGGCTGGAGAGCCTCTACCCGGTCACCGTGCACGGGGAGATCATCGGTGTCGGAGCTGTCTTCGTCGACGTCACCGAAATCAAGGAGGCCGAGCAGACTCAGAGTGACCTGACCAAGGAGCTGCGGCACCAGGCACTGCACGACTCGCTCACCGGGCTTCCCAACCGGACCCTGATCATCGACCGCGTGGAACAGATGCTTGTTCGCGGCCGCCGCAACAACGTGACGACGGGCGCTCTTTTCATAGACCTCGACAACTTCAAGGACATCAACGACACACTGGGCCATCGTGTAGGAGACCAGCTTTTGGGTGAGGTGGCCAGACGTCTCACCTCGGCGCTTCGTGAAACCGACACCGTCGGCCGTCTCGGAGGTGACGAGTTTGTCGTGCTGACAGAGGGCCTACCCGGCAGTGGTGGATCGGAGGAGACGGGCCAGCCCGGAGAGGAAACCCCAGCGGACACCGCCTCGATCGCCGTAGCTGAGCGCATATTGGAAGCTCTCCGAGGGCCGTTCGCCCTTGGCGACAATCAGTCTCTGCATACCGTGACGGCCTCGATAGGCATCGCAACCGGGCCCCGGCCCACTGCGGAGGAGCTGCTGCGAGATGCAGATGTCGCTCTGTATGAGGCGAAGGCCGCTGGAAAGCAGCGCTACACCGTATTCCAACCCGAGATGCGCTGGGCGGTGGAGAGCCACGTCGAGTTGCAGAAGGACCTTGGCCGTGCCGTCGAACGCGACGAGTTCCTGCTCGTGTACCAGCCGATATTCGAGATCGAAACCTCCGCAGTCGTCGGAGTCGAGGCTCTGCTCCGCTGGCAGCACCCGGTCCGCGGGTTGGTAATGCCCAATGAGTTCATTCCGATACTCGAAGAGAACGGATTGATCATCACGGTCGGCCGTCAGGTACTGATTCGGGCCTGCCAACAAGCCGCCGCGTGGCGCAAGGCCGGCTATGACCTGTCGATGTCAGTGAACGTCTCGCCCCGGCAGCTCGATTCTCCGGGAATCGTGAGCGACATAGCCGAGGCCCTGGAGGTATCCGGGCTCGAGCCCCGTCGTCTTGTGATCGAGATCACCGAGAGCACACTGATGCGCGATCCGGCCAGCACGGTCGAGCGCATCGCGAAGCTCAAGACTTTGGGCGTCAGCGTGGCCGTGGACGACTTCGGTACGGGGTACTCGTCGCTGGCCTACCTGCGCAGATTCCCGGTGGACATCTTGAAGATAGACCGTTCTTTTATCGCCTCGATGACTTCGTCGGAGCGCTCGTCAGCTCTCATCCACACCCTCGTCCAGCTCGGAAAGACCCTCGGCTTGGACACCGTTGCGGAAGGGATCGAGGAGCCACGGCAACTGGAGCAGCTCCGAGCCGAGCAGTGCGACACGGGACAGGGCTTCCTCTATGCCAGGCCCCTGAGCCCGGAAGATCTCGGCAACTTCCTCAGAAGCCACGTCGTCGCTGCTCGGGAACAAGGAAGCGACCGCGCGTCCAAATAGCTCACGCGGGGATCACCACGACCGAGCGAAGCACTTCACCCCGCTCCATTCGGTGGAAGGCCTCCTCCACGCCGTCGAGCTCGATCGTCTCGGAGACGAAGCGGTCCAGGTCGAGCCTGCCGTCCAAGTACAGGTCGATCAAGATCGGGAAGTCGCGAGACGGAAGGCAGTCCCCGTACCAACTGGGCTTGAGCTGCCCACCTCTGCCGAAGAACTCGATCATGGGCAGGTCGATGCGCATCTCGGGTGTCGGAACGCCGACCTGGACGAGCGTCCCGGCGAGGTCGCGGGCGAAGAAGGCCTGTTCCATCACCTTGGCATTGCCGACGGCCTCGATGCAGACGTCCGCTCCGTTCCCGCCCGTGAGCGCCCGGATCGCCTGCACCGCGTCGCTCGTTGAGGAACTCACCGTGTGGGTCGCTCCGAATTGCACGGCGAGATCGAGCTTGCGAGGGTCGATGTCCACGCCGATGATCGTCGAGGCTCCAGCGAGGCGCGCGCCCGCAATCGCCGCGCACCCGACGCCGCCGCAGCCGAAGACCGCAACCGAATCACCGAAGCCGACCTCGCCGGTGAACATTGATGCGCCGAGACCCGCCATGATCCCGCAGCCGAGCAAGCCAGCGGCTTCCGGCCGGGCGCGAGCATCAACCTTGGTGCACTGGCCGGCGGCGACGAGCGTCTTCTCTGTAAAGGCCCCGATCCCGAGCGCGGGCGCGAGCTCCGTGCCATCCGAGAGAGTCATCTTCTGGATGGCGTTGCGGGTGGAGAAACAGTACTGAGGCCTCCCGCGGCGGCACGAGCGGCACTCGCCGCAGACCGCCCGCCAGTTGAGGATGACAAAGTCCCCCGGCGCCACGGAGCTGACGTCGGGGCCGAC
>Ga0187868_1003388_pt1 | contig 9946 bp, 6 predicted proteins | sample June2016WEW_13_4_FD_133014 | JGI IMG/M metagenome (GOLD analysis project Ga0187868, IMG submission 133014) | Peatland microbial communities from SPRUCE experiment site at the Marcell Experimental Forest, Minnesota, USA - June2016WEW_13_40 | ecosystem: Environmental > Terrestrial > Soil > Wetlands... | reverse complement strand
GACCTTTTGTCGCCCGGTTGGACGAAGTACGACAAGACCTGCCTCTACGAAACGCGCAACGTCACCGGGCTGCTCAGGACCGGCGCCAATGCCATCGGCCTGATTCTGGGAAATGGGATGTACAACGTCCAGGGCGGGCGCTACATCAAGTTCAAAGGCTCGTTCGGCCCGCCTAAAGCGATTGCCCGGTTGGTCCTCGAGTACAAAGATGGCACCACCGAGGCGCTCGACACCGACGAGCGGTGGCACACGGCCCCCGGTCCCATCACCTTCTCCTGCATCTATGGAGGGGAGGATTACGATGCCCGCCTCGAACCGCGCGGCTGGGACCTGCCCGGCTTTGCCGAGGCGGGCTGGGCGCCGGCCAAGGCGGTCCAGGGGCCCGGCGGGCGGCTCAAAGGGCTTTCATGCGCGGCCCCGCCCATTCGCGCCTTCGAGGTCATCCAGCCCGTGAGCATCAAGCAGTTGCGGCCCGGCGCGGCGGTTTATGACCTCGGCCAGAACGTTTCTCTCATGCCCCGCCTGGCCGTCAAGGGGCCGCCGGGGGCCGTGGTCAAAATCATTCCCGCCGAACTGGTCAAGCCGGACGGGTCGGTGGACAGAGGCTCCTGCGGAGGCGGGGCCTGTTATTGGCAATACACGCTGGCCGGCGGCGCTGTCGAGAAGTGGTTCCCGAAATTCTTTTACCATGGCTGCCGTTATCTCCAACTCCAGCTCGCGGCGCCGCCGGGTGAAGAACTGCCCACGCTCCAGTCCCTCGAAGGCGTGGTCGTGCATTCCTCCTCGCCGGCCGTTGGGGAATTCGAGTGCTCCAACCCGCTGTTCAACCGCATCCGCACCCTCGTCCGCTGGGCCCAGCGCAGCAACATGATGAGCCTCATGACCGATTGTCCGCACCGCGAGAAGCTCGGCTGGCTCGAGGAGGACCACCTCAACGGCCCGTCGCTCCGCTACGAGTTCGACCTGGCGCGCCTCTTCACCAAGGCCATGAATGACATGGCGGACTCCCAGCGCGAAAACGGGCTGGTGCCCGACATCGCGCCCGAATATGTCGTGTTCAACGGCGGCTTCCGGGACTCCCCGGAATGGGGCAGCGCCTTCATCCTCGTCCCGTGGCAGCAATATGAATTCACCGGCGACCTGGCGCTGCTACGCGCGCACTATGACGCCATGAAGCGGTATGTAGCCTATCTCGGCACCCGCGCCACCAATCACATCGTCTCCCACGGGCTCGGAGACTGGTACGACCTGGGTCCCAATCCGCCGGGCGTCGCCCAATTGACCCCGTTGCCGCTGACCGCCACGGCCTTTTATTACTACGATACCTGGATTCTCTCCCAGGCCGCCGGGTTGCTCGGCAAGACCGGCGAGGCCGCGCAATACGCCCAATCGGCTGCGGCCATCCGCGCCGCCTTCAACGAACGTTTCTTCAATCCTGCCACCGGCCAATACGCCACCGGCTCCCAATGCGCCAATGCCATCCCGCTGGTCATGGGACTCGTCGAGGCCGCCCAGCGCCAATCTGTCCTCGAGGGCATCGTCAAAGATGTGCGCGCCCGCGGCAACGCCCTCACCGCCGGCGATGTCGGCTATCGCTACCTCCTCCGCGCCCTGGCCCAGGGCGGCCGCTCCGACGTCATCTTCGACGTGAACAAGCAGTCGGACAAACCCGGCTATGCGTACCAACTCCGCCAGGGCGCCACCAGCCTCACCGAGGCCTGGGACGCCGGCCGCGCCTCTTCCCAAAACCACTTCATGCTCGGACAAATCATGGAATGGTTTTACCACGACCTGGCCGGGATTAGCTCCGACCCCGGCGGCCCAGGCTTCAAGAAGATCATTATCGAACCGGCGATGGTCGGAGACCTCACCTGGGCCAAGGCGGCCTTCAAGTCAATCCGAGGCGATATCCTCTCGTCCTGGACGCGCAATGAATCGGGCTGCACTCTAAAGGTGGCCATTCCTGCCAACACAACCGCCACGGTGTTCCTGCCCGCCAAATCGGCCAAGGAAGTGACCGAGAGCGGCGTCCTTGCCGGGCGCAGCCAAGGCGTGAAATTCATCCGCCAGGAAGCGGCTCGCGCAGTCTATGAAGTCGCCTCCGGGCAGTACGATTTCCGCTGGGGCTTCTGACGGCTCATGCAAGCCTCGCTCATAATGCGGCTGGCGAATGCCCACGACTGGGTCCGGCTCGCCGGGTTTTTGCTGTTCGCTCTCTTTTGGCTCTGGATGCTCATCGATGCGTTGCGCCGCCGCGAATGGCTCTGGGCGCTGTTCATCTTCATCGGCTGGGGCTTCTCCGCCATGTTTTATTACTTCGCCGTCTATCGCGCGGCGCCCTCCGCCACGCGCGGCTTCGAGCTGCCCGGCGCCTATCAGCGGCGCCGCATCAAAGAACTGCAAGCCCAGATCCATCACCTGGACAAGGCGCACCACCACTCCCAGCTTGGAGACATCTATTTCCACCACGGCAGACTGGAAAAGGCCGAGGCCTGTTACCGGGCCGCGCTCGAACGGGACCCGGCGGACATCGATACGCGGGCGCACCTGGGCCAATGCCTGCTGCGCCAAAAAAGGCCGGCCGAGGCCCGTCCTCTGCTCGAGGGTGTCGCAGCGGAGAATCCCAAACACGAGTACGGCTACTCGCTCATGGCACTGGCTGAAACCCTCACGGCCCTCGGCGAGACCGATGCCGCCCTTGAAAACTGGCTCCAGGTCACCGCCAATCACACCTACCCGCGCGCCAAAGTCCAACTGGCGGAGCTTTACCTGGCCCGCAACCAACCCGCCCTTGCGCGCGCCGAGGTCGACGAGGTGGTCGCTGATGACGCGCACGCCCCCTCCTTCCAGCGCCAGCGCGATCGGGTCTGGGTCCGCCGCGCCCGCGGCCTGATGCGCAAGCTGGCGCGAGCCGGCGGTTAAGTGCCCGCCTTTTTCCGAAGGTAGGCCCGCCAGAGGTCCAACTGGACATAGAGTTCCAGAAAGACCTGGGGCCGCAACTCGAAGTAACCGACCATCAAGTGCGTTTTCGACTCATCCAGGGCCGCATGGAGGCCGGCCGAGACAATCATCACGGGCGCGTAGGGGTCCGGGGGCAGGGCATTCGACCAGGCAAGGTGGCGGAACTCGCGCAAGTACCAGGGCAACGGCCAGTAATCGTCGTCGGGCGCAATGACCTTGATGAGCATCTCAGGTCCGAGCGGATCGGCTTGGGCCAAGGCTTTGACCTTGTCAACCAGGCGCAGCAGGTCAGGCCAGGTGTGAGCGAAGACATAGGGATTGCGAGGGTCGGAGGCGAAGGGCACGCTGGCGCGCCAGGCCTGCCACCCGAGGTGGACGATTCCCGCCACGAGGACTCCGGTCGCTATACATACGGCGAAGCGGTTGAGGAGCCGCCACAGAAGGCGGGCGATGCCCGCCGCGAGCACTGCCCTGGCAGCCCTGCGCGAAACCCACTGGCTGAGACCCCGGATGAGCACCGCAGCGCCGACCCCCGCCAGCAAAATCATGCCGTGCCAAAAGCCCAACAGGCACCACGGCGTCTTGTAGGAAATCAGGCAGTAGGCGGCGGTCAGTGAAAAGCTGTAGAGGGCCAGGAAGCGGATGAAGCCGGCGTTGGCATGACCGAGCCGCTGGCGGGTGAATCCGGAGGCGGCCCCAACCAAGGCCAAAACGCCGATCATTGCCTCGCTCCAAACCGGACCTTTGTGGGCGTGGAACCAGAACAGGCGGTGAAAATAAAAGGTCCAGGGATAGATGTGGGGCGAGGCGCCCCCTGCGCGGCCGAGCCACGAGGCGTAGGTTCGGATTGAATCCCGCGGGCCCTCCGGGTTGGTGAAAAAGGACGAGAACAGGACCAGGGCGATTCCGAGCCAGACCGCCAGGGCGGCCGCCAGGTGCAGATAATTGAGGGGCGGGGCTTTGACCGGCGGGCCGCTGGCATCCAGCCAGCGATTCCAGACCTGGTTCAGGGCCAGGGCCAGCGCCGCCGCCGCCAGCGTGATGACAAAGGTCTCCTTGGTCGCGTGCATAAGGCCAACACCGGCGCCGGCCAGCAAGGCCCAGCCCAGTTTGCGCGAGCGCCAGTAACGCCAGCCCGCCGCCAGGGCCAGGAAACTGAAAAAGACCAGCAGCATTTCATGGATGAAATAGCGGCTGTAGAAAACCATGGCCGGAGAGACGGCCGTCAGGAATCCCGCCCAGAGCACGGGCCTGCGCCCCAGCCCATCGGCGATCAGCGGCAGAAGCAGAACCAGCCCCAAGCCGAACAGCACGTCCACCGACCGGAGCCGCGCCTCGGAAAAGCGGCTGAGGCCGGGCGCGCCGGTCAACCGGGCGAGGGCGAAGGCGGAATAGGCGAGCGAGGGGCCGTGGTGCTCCTTGGGGTCGTATTTGAAGGGGCCGTATAATTTGGCCAGCCGGGCATCCCAGAGTTGGCCGAATTTCATGCCGTTGACCGCCTCATCATTATGCATGGGCCGCTCGCCGAGCCTGGGGCCTCGCAAGGCCGCAGCCACGATGGCCGCAAACAGCAAGCCAAAGAGTATCCGGCGACGGGTCATTCCGCCTTGGAAGAGGCGGCAACGCGGAGGGCGGGTTTCTCAACGCCGGCGGCAGCAACAGGGACGCGGCCGTAAATCTCGATTTCGGTGTACTCGTTCATCGCGCTCTCAGTGCTGCCCTTCGAGTAGAAGCGGAAGTAGCGGGCCTTGGCGCCCTTGGCATCGATGAGCTTGCCTTCGTTCGTCTCGTAGTACTCGCGGTTGGTGCCCACGCCCAGGCCCGACGTGTTCTCCTGATCGTTGTTGAAAATGGTGCGGACGTCCTGGATGAAGTCGGGGTCCTCAGCCGTCTGGACGATAACATCGTGATAGACCTTGGCGGTATTGTGGGCGTGCCAGATGACAATGGCAAAGACCTCATAGACGCTCCCCAGATCCAACTGCACCCATTGCGTGCCCTTGCGCAGGAAAATGATGCTGTCGTCCGAGGCGTCCTTGTTGCCGTCAATAATCTTCGCCAGCATGTCCGCCGAGGCGTTCTTGTCGCTGCACGTCACCTTCGCCCCAAGGGCAACGTTCTTCAGGCCCGCCGGGACCATCATCGGCGGACGCGGCTTTTCCGAGATCGGCTCGACGTTGGTGACGATGAGGTCTTTGGGCGTTCCCTTGAAGGCGGCGGCAGGCAGGTCGAGCATCAAGGGCACGAGGTTGCCCGATTTGGCAACCGCCGGTTTTGCCTGCGCGGCGCTTTGGGGGTCTTTGGGAGCTGCGGCAGCCCAAGCCAGCCCCCCAAACGTGAGACCAACGATCAGGGACAGCACTAGACGCCGTCCAAACAAGTTGCAAGATATTGTCATCATATTCTTCTTTCCAAGAAACTTAGCCGAATCAATTCCCGGCGACAAGCGCGAACCGATGAACAGACGAAACGGGCAGCCGGGTTATTCGAGCCGCCGGTCAGGAGCGAACGATGAGCGGCGGTTGCACACGTAACCGCAAAGAACGCAAAGACCTAAGAAAAACCAGGCATTTCTTTGTGTTCTTTGCGTTCTTTGCGGTTAATTTTGCAACCGCTTCTGAATGAAATGGGCCGCCCGGCATTCCGGTTACTTTTTTGTCTCCCTCCCCTGCGGAGCCGGGCGCAGCTCCCGAGCCTGCTGCGCGCCTTTGGGGGAGTCATGGCGCAGACCCTGGCTCGAACGAACTTTCCCTGGCGGGCTTGGGTTGCCGCGGGCCGTGGTTTGCGCGGGATGGCCAGGCCCAGTGGCGGCTGACCTGGCGGAGCTTGCCGGACGGACTGCCGGTTTGGCCGCAGTCGAACTCACCGTCCGGGGATTCGAGGCGGGCGTACCGGGACGAGCACTGGATTCAGGCTTCCGGACGACCGGCCCTGGGCTCGGTTGATCGGTGATGGGTCGTGATCCGATTCTGGAGGGCTGAGGCGCCGTCGAGCCATGTTGAATGACCGGATGGCGCTCATCCACCTTTTGCGCCACCATGGACACCGGCCTGGCCGGGGCCGCCAGCTTGGGCCGATAAACAACCGACTCGCCCTTCTCCGCGCCCTGCGTCCCGGAGGCCCTTCCGGAGCCGCCTGGCATGTCGCGAATGACGACTTTCTGGACCGGCTTATGCGTGGCTGCGGTGACTCGCTCGACGGCGACGCTCCGATTCACAATGGCGTTGTTGACCGCGCGGCTGTTGATGATCGTCGCGCGGTTGTAAATGTTTGCGGCCTCGGCGGCGGGCAGGCGGCGGCGTTCCAGGTCCCGCTCCTGAAAGTCCTTGAGGCCTATGAACGTGAAATGCTCGGCGCGCAAACCGAAATTGAAGCCCGGGCCCACGCTCACGCCATCGAAGCAGAGGCCCAATCTCGCATCGCAGCCTGCGCCCGGCGGCAGGGGCGCCCAACCGCACTGATCCCCGTACACGCGCCACGTCACCCAGGCCGGCGCCCACACCGTGTCCGGCGCCCAAACCCAACCGCAGCGCTCGTGCAAGCGCCAGCGGCCATAATGAAAAGCAGCCCAGCCCCAGGGATAATCCGATTGCCAGCACCAGCCGGCGCTCGTCCAGACCCAGCGGCCGGAATTGCAGTAGGGCCGCCAGCCCGGGTTGAGGCTCACCACTTGCGGCTGCCAGCACCAACCCAAGCCCTCGACCGTCACCCAGGCGCCGTAAGGCTTGAGGTCACTGTAAAAATAACTGACGGCGCGCGGCGGGTTGCCGACATAAGCCGGCGCCGCCATCGCGGGGGACGCCGCCGGGACCCGGACCTGTGCCGTCGCCACTTGCCCAGGGCCGCAAAGCAAAGGGAGGCCGACCGTTGCCATGAGCGCCAGCCAGGTCGTGGTTTTCATAGAGCACGTCATTCCGGCCCATTTGACCAGTTAGACCGCTTGGGGAAAAGAACATTCGTGCTTGGGGTCAAATCTAAACGGCTTGAACCGCCTCCCCCCGCCTCAGTCCGGCATGGCAAAGGCGCGCTTGAGTTCGGCGGTGGCCTGGTCGGACATCAGCGTGATGTTTCCGAGATGGCGGGCATTGATGACCGCCTCGGCGGTGGCTTCGAGGACCTCGAGCCGGTCAAAGGCATCCAGGACGCTGCTGCCGCAAACCAGCACCCCGTCGTTCTCGAGCAGGGCGATGGGCCGGCGCCGCGAGACCCTTTCGGCCAGGCCAGCCGGGTCGGAAAACTGCGCGCCAAAAGGAATGAGGGCGATCTCCCGCAGAAAAACGAAGCTCTCCGGAATCGTGCGCGAGTCCAGCTCCACCCCGGAAACGCTGAAGGCGGTCGCGTTCACCGTGTAGGCGTTGACGATGGCCTGGATGTCGGGATGGCGTTCGTAAATGGCCCCGTGATTGCGGCTGGCCCGGCTCGGGGTTTTGCCCCGCTCGGCCGCGCCGCGCCGCACCAGCACGATGTCGTCCAGGTCCACGGTGTTCCGATCCACCCGGTAAGGCGTGATGAGGAACGACTCGGCATCCAGCCGGGCTGAGAAGCTTCCTTCGGTACTGATGAGCAACCGTTGCTGGTAGCCCCGGCGGACAAAATCGCACAATTGGCGGCGCAGTTCCCGTTCGCGGCTTTCCACCCCGTCGTGGTCGAAGGCGGGCAAGGGCGTGAAATTGCGCCGCGGGAGCTCCGTCTGCTCCCGGCTCAGGTAGTTCACCTTGCCCAGCGTTCGCGCCTTGATGATGGTCTTGGCGGTGAACTCCAGCGTCTCGAAGCGCTGGAAGGCCTGCTGCAACGTCTCGCCGCCCACCACGACTCCATGGCTTTCCATAATCACGCAATGACGGCCCGTGGCAAAGGCCTCGGCCACGCTCCCGGCCAGGGCCTGGCTGCCGGGCAGCGCGTAAGCCGCAAAACCCACCTCCCCGCAGACGTGCCTGGCCTGGTGCAGCAACTGCGTGTCCGGCGCCTGCCCGCAAATGCTAAAGGCAACCAAGGCCACGGGGTGTGCATGCACGATCGCGCCAATGTCAGGCCGCCTCTCATAGACCGCCTTGTGAAAGGGAAACTCCGAAGACGGTGCGTGGGCCCCCACGATGCTGCCGTCGGCCTGCACGCAGACAATGTCGTCCCGCCGCAACCCGCCCTTGTCCAGCCGCGCCGGAGTGATCCATACGTCCCCATTAGGCTCGCGAACCGACAGATTACCCCCGGAGGTCGTGGTCATCCGGTAACGGTAAATCCGCTCCATCGTCCGCAAGATGTCGTCTTTCGGGTGAACCAGGTTGCCCAATGCGCTCATGAGGCCAGCTTAGCAAACCTGTGGCGGCCGCACACGAAAAAAGGAGCCGAAGGCCGAAATCCGAAGCCCCGAAATCCGAAGCCCCGAAATCCGAAGGAAACCCGAAATCCGAAATGCTTAACCGCTAATCTTCGCTAATCTTCGCTAATGGGGTTTTTATTAGCGTGGATTAGCGTGGATTAGCGGTTCATTTTCTTTCCTGCATTTTCCGGCCACGCCAGGTCGGATTTCGGATTTCCCTGCGGCCCTCGGCCTTCGGATTTCGGATTTCAGGAGCAATTCCACCATCGCCCCCGCGCCGATGCCAATCAGGATGGTCAACGCCAGGTTCATAAATCACCCTATATGATTCATTCGCGCGAGGCCGGTCCCGTGTAAATGGGCAATTCGTGGCACGGGGGCAAATTGAGGATTTGGATTGCAGTTTATCAACGAAGGATTTTTTCATTGCTTGCGGCGGAATTCTCCCGCATGGTTCCGGCACGTTTTCCAAACTAGAGATTTATGAGCGCGCAACGCAATAACTACCCAAAGCTGCACAACGCCATGTGGCCCGGCCTGGTCGGCAAGGGAAGCCCAGGGGCCGAACCCTGCATCGACCTGGATACGATGCTCGATTTGACCGCCAAGGCCGAGGTCCAGGGCGTCCGGTTCGACGGGATCGACCTGTTCCTTTTCGAGCCGCACGTCAACATCGACATCGATGACGACGGCCTCAAGCGCCTGGCTGACAAGGTCCGTGCCAAGGGTTTCGTGGTCGGCTCGGTCGTGGCCCCGGTTTGGACGCCAACCGGCGGCGGGCCTGCCATGGGGGACGACCAGGACCGCAAACGATTCGTCGGCCAGGTCCGCAAGGCCTGCCGCATCGGCCAAGGCCTGCGCAAGCTGGGAGTCCGTCCTTACGGGGTGGTGCGCATCGATTCAGCCTGCGGGGTGGCGGATTGGGCAAAAGATCCCGAGGCCAACCAGCAAAGAATCGCCCGGACCTTCACCGAGGCCTGCGCGGTGGCGGAGGATTTCGGCGAACGTTTGGCCGCCGAAGGCGAAATCTGCTGGGGCGGCATGCATAGCTGGAAGCGGATGGTTGAATTGCTGGAACGGGTCAACCGGCCCAAGAGCCTGGGCTTCCAGGCGGACATGGCCCACACGCTGCTTTATGTCCTGGGCTATAACGCGCCCGAAGATGCCATTCTGGGGGCCGACTGGGACTGGTCGGATGCCGGCCGTCTGGACGCCGCGATGCAGACCCTCACCGCCGCGCTCCGGCCCTGGACGATTGACTTCCACGTCGCGCAGAATGACGCCACCGTTCACGGCTCGGGCACGCACGACAAGACCGGCCACCACTGCCTGCCCGATGACCCCAACGGCAAGCTCGATATTGCGCGCCATGCCGGTTATTGGTTGCGAGGGGACGATGGCCGCCCCACGCGCGCCCTGCGTCATCTCTGCTGGGACGGCTGCATGTTCTCCAACGCCGTGATGATGCGGCAGGACACCTGGAACAGCATCCTCCGAACCATGATCGCCGTGCGCGAGGCCCACGGCTGGGCAGGGCAGAACCTGCGATTCAGACAGTGGGGGAGGGCCTTCTAAATCCTCGTAAGAACCATTTGTTTGGGAGGACGGCTACCCCGCTGACGGGTTTTTTCACTTTGAGGCGCACGCGGCATACTAATCTGTGTT
>Ga0187868_1003383_pt1 | contig 9954 bp, 13 predicted proteins | sample June2016WEW_13_4_FD_133014 | JGI IMG/M metagenome (GOLD analysis project Ga0187868, IMG submission 133014) | Peatland microbial communities from SPRUCE experiment site at the Marcell Experimental Forest, Minnesota, USA - June2016WEW_13_40 | ecosystem: Environmental > Terrestrial > Soil > Wetlands... | reverse complement strand
TCCACGGCACGGCCATCGCCCGTGTCGACGCACCGTGGAGGCATCGGCCGCCCACCGACAAGCAGGTCGCCTTCGCCCGCCACGTCGGCATCCATCCCGACGCCGCCCGGTCGCTCACGAGCGGACAGCTCAGCGATGTCCTCGCTGCCCATGACGCCGCCCGCAAGATCAGGCGGGCTCGACGGCAGGGGCGGATCGCTTGACCGACAACAGGAGGTCTCCACAATGACCAAGATCCCCGCGGCCGAGCGCACTGGCGGCTGTCGTCGAGGGGCAACGGGCACGACCTTCGGGCGACCGTCCGACCGCAGCAGCTCCGCCCCGGCGCTCGCACGGTCACGTCCCTACGGCCGTTGTTATCTCGACCCGGTCACCGGGACCGAGTACCCGAGCGTCACGACGATCTTGAAGCTCCTCGCCAAGCCGGCATTGGAGACCTGGAAGCACAAGCAGATTGCCGCCACAGCGATACTGCTCGGGGACCTCTCGGCCGCAGTCGAAGAGCAAGGCATTAACGAGGTTCTCGCCCATCTTGTCGAAGCGCCCGACAGGATCGGCCAGGCGGCAGCCAATCGGGGGACGGAGGTCCATCACTACGCGGAAGCCGTCGCCCGCGGGACCGCTCTTCCGGAGGTGGGCGAAGAGGCGGCCGACTATCTCGCCTCGTTCCACCGTTTCGTCGCTGAGTGGAAGCTGGAATGGGTCGACGTCGAGGCGACGGTCGTCAACGACGAGGTTGGATATGCCGGCACCCTCGACGCCTGGGCGTTCGTGCGCCTCGGACCCGACCTCGCTCTCGTCGACTGGAAGACGAGCAGGTACGCCTATGCCGAGCATGCCATGCAGCTCGCCGCCCTGGCGCAGGCGCCCGAGGTTCTCCATTTTGACGGCACGCGCTCGGCGGCTCCCCGGGTGGTCTCGGCCTATGCCGTGATCCTCGGGCCGAGCGGTCGCTACCGGCCCCACCCGATCGACATCTCCGAAGAGGGGCGCCCGTGGCGATGCTTCCGGGCCGCTGCCGATTTGTGGCACGGCCTTCACGAGGGATCGCTCGTCGGGCTGCCCGTGCCGCCACCCGTCGACGCTGTGACCGCCTGCCTCGAAAGAGCCCACACAGAAAGAAAGCGACGCCAATGACCAAGATTTCCGCTGCTGAGCGCCCGCTGTCAGACGTGCAGCGCGAGGTGCTTGACACCGCCCCGCTCAGTGAGCTCGTCGATGCGAAAGCGTGGCTGCTCGCCCGCGGGCAAGGTGTCACGCCACCGGCGGTCGCTACAGCAGTCCTCGACGCTCGCCAGCGTGCCCTCTCGGCGCCGGCCAAGGCGGCGGCGGCCAAACGGGACAAGGCCGAGCGCCAGGCGTTCAAGGCCGAGCTGCGGCAAGACACCGACCGCCTCGGGAGATGTGCCGCCGAGGTCGTGGCCATAGCACTCGAACAGCACGGCCGCCTGGGCTGCACAGCGCCGACGTGGGGCGAGCTTGGCAAGGCGATGGGCTGGAGCTGGTGGCAGCGGCATCTCGCCATCCCCCGGCTCGCCAAGCGGGGATGGCTCGTCACCGGGGCCGAGCCGCGCAGCCTCCGACCCGGGCCGAAGTGGGACAAGTCGTGATCTGTCGCCGCATCTACGTCGCCCACCCGCAGATCAGCTACGGCACCGCCCGCGAGCGTGACTGCCTCGCCGCCTTGCGAGGTCTCCTTCCCGATGTGGACCTCTACGACCCGGCCGGCCGGTACTCGACCGACGCAGGTTGGCTCCGTGCCTGGCCTCGGGTGCTCCCGACGATCTCTGGCCTTGTCGTGTTCGGCACTCGCGATGGCGTCGTCGGCGTTGGCTGCCTCCGGGAAATCGCTGAGGCTCGCGGGACCGGCCTTCCCGTCGCCATGCTCGATCACCGGTGTCGTGCCCGCACCTACGCAGGGCTCACGCTTCCGGCCCGGGCTCCGACGCCACGGCGGGCTGCAGTGCTCGTGCCGGGCGAGCCGGTCGACCTCCGGGAGCTGTTCGGCATCGACGAGGGGGCGGCATGACTGACCTTCTGAACGAGATCGAGCGCACCGCCCAGGTGTGGGAGAGCTGGGACGCGAGGCCCGGTTCGGCGTCGACGGCCGGCGCCTTCGAGGACGCCGCCCAGGCCCTCGCACGCTCCGCCGGCACTGGAGCATGCGTGCTCCGGGCCACATTGAGCGACCTCGCCCGCAGCATCCCTCACGGTACGCATGCGGAACGTGGCGGCCTCATTCGCAGCGCAATAGAAAGGCTGGCCTCCACATGACCGAAGTTGGCTGGGGTGACGGACCCGTGAAGACCCCGCTTGCGTCCCGGCCGGCCGGTATCGTCTGGGGGGTGGATCCAGCCGACCGCCTCGATGTCGTAACACCCATTCTCCCGAAGGCTCGCCGGTTGCCGGGGGCGCGATGACCGAAGTGCCGGCGTCTGACGCCGCGCTGCCAGAGTTCGATGCTCCCCCCGTGGTTGAGGTAGCCCTCGGCGTCCAGTTCCGCCCGGTCTTCGGACTGCGGCCCATCGAGCTGGCCGGCCTGCGAGAACAATGGCGCCCGGACTATCCCCTCGTCCAGGAGCAGCCGCCGATTCCCCCGCAGGTGGAGGCGCTCACTGCGGGTCCGTTACAGGTCCAGTTCGTGGTTGGACCAGCTATGCAGACGCGGGTCTGGTTCCTCAACGAATCTCAGACTGAGCTTGTACAGCTCCAGCACGACCGCCTCACTGTGAACTGGCGCCAGGCGATCCCCGACGCCGCCTATCCCCGCTATCCCCACGTGCGCGAGGTGTTCGAGCGTCGATTCACCGACGTCCTCACGTTCGCAACAGAACGCCAACTTGGTGACCTCGGCGTCACACAGGCTGAGGTGACCTACATCAACGCAATCGAGCCAGACGGCGATCAGCTCGGCCGCTTGGATCGCGTGCTCCGCAACTGGCAGCCACCGACCTCGAACCATCTTGGCGAGCCGGAGCAGGCTCGGGCTGCCCTCGTCTTCCCTGTGCCTGACACCGGCCGCCCGCCGGTTCGTATGTATGTCGCGGTCGACCCGGCGCAGCGCCCGGACGGTCGACCGGTCCTGTTCCTCACCATCACCGTCAGAGGGGCGCCGGTCGAGGAAACCATCGACGGCGCATTACAATTCATGGATCAGGCACACAGCCATGTTGTCCGAAGCTTCACTGAGCTGACCCCGGAGACGATGCACACCATGTGGAAGAGGCGACGTTGACCCAGCTCCTAGATAGGCCGCTGGCGGCTGGCTCCACCCTCTACCCCCAGACGATGCCGGTTTCCCCGAGCGTCCGGGCAGCAGAGGACTTCTACCTCCGCGGCTCAGGGCAGCCCGGCCGGCAGATCCTCATCCAGGTGACCGGACCTGACGGCAGCCTGCGTCGAACCTGGCTGGCGACCCACATGGAGCAGCAGATCAATGGCCTGCTGCGGCTGGCACCAGGATGGGACGGGCGGCGGGCACGTCCGCTGACTGACGAGGCCGTCGGCTCGGCGATCGGGCTGCTCTTCGCCGTCGCAAGCGATCTCTCATTGCCACCCCAGCTCTTCCCCCTGCCTGACGGCGGCCTCCAGATGGAGTGGCACGCGGGCCAGTCCGTCGAGATCGAGGTCGACGCCGTCGGAGATGCCCACGTTCTTGTCGCGGACGAGAGTGGCGACATCCTGACGAACGAGGAGCTGGCACCCGCAGATGACGTCATCCTCGCTCGCACGCGTCGGGTGATCGAGGACCTTTCAGTCCGGCTCACCCGAGCGCGCTGACGGGTGGCGGGAGAGGGCGGGGCCGACCCGGCTCCTTCCGAAGACGATCTGCGGATCCCCAACGATGAGTCCGTTTACCGACGGCTGTCGGACGGTGGCCCTTCTATGATTGCCGTCGATCTCAAGACCCAGGAACGCCGACCGACAAGTGGCGCGTTCAAACCAGACGACGACGGTGTCTCGGTTTACCGCAAGAGCAAGCTCGCCGCCGCCGCACTGACTGCCGCCGATCTGGTGCGTGCACCGCAGAACGTAGTGGTCAGCCTGGACGTCGGAGAGATTCGCTCACTCGCCCAGCTCGGCGTACACGACGATGCATGGCCACGCGATGTCGATGACCCCGAACATTCACGCAACGGCGCCCATGCGCTCATCGTCGGCTGGGATGGCCTCGGCAAGAACCAACGGATCGAACGACAGCGGGCGCTCACTCGCCTTCCCTCGTTGCGATTCATCATCTGATCCAGCTTCCCAGAGCGCCCGGCAAGAGCGCCGAGAGAACCCAGGGCACCCAGTACCAACCCGAGGTATGAGCAACAACGGGCCTGGAATCTTACGAACGCTGCCAATCTCAGAGAACGACAGATCGAGAAGTACGCCGCGTTCCGTCAGTTTGTGGACGACTACAAGATGGAACACGGATGCGTTGACTGCGGGTACGCAGAGAACCCGGCCGCACTCGATTTGGATCACCGAGACCCGTCAGAAAAAAGGGCAACCATCGGGAGGATGGTGACCTATGACCGGGAGCTGCTCCTTGCCGGACTAGCCAAGTACGATGTTCGCTGCGTCAACTGCCACAGGATCAAGACGACGAGAAAGGGAGATACGCGTAAGCGTTCTGGGCAGAACCCCTAGGGCACCACCGCCGTGCGACCCCTCCCGGGGCAAGCATAGAATGGCGGTCTGACACATAGGTGTCCCCGGCGCCGCTATGAACGACCCGGGGACCGGCACAGGAGGGCTTAACTCCCATGCAGACCCGAGGCTACCTAGCCAATCTGGCTCGCACCACTACCCCGCAGCCGACGCTTGTGCTCTCTCCCGAGGACATCGCCGATTCCACGGCTGCGCTCGCCGAGACCTACAGCCGACCCGATACGGCCGGTGTCTGCCTCGTCGACGGTTTCGGCGTGCGAATCGTCGTCGAGCGTGGCGCCCTCGAAGTCCACGACGGCGTCGGTCCGCACCGGCGCTTTCGTCGTTACGACCGTGCAACTCACGGCCTCTTCCGCCTCGTGGTGCTCAACGCGGCCGGCATCGTCAGCCTCGACGCCCTCCGGTGGTGCGGCAACCTAGGCATCGGAGTGCTCGTCCTCGGTCCAGACGGGACCCCGCAGCTCGCCTCGGCGCCTCGACTGACCGATGACGCTCGGCTTCGCAGGATCCAGGCCCTCGCTCCCGACCAGCCCTACGGCCTCGATATCGCCCGGTGGCTGATCTCGCGCAAGGTGGCCGGCCAGGGCCGCGTCCTGATCCGATGCTTCGGAGACGAAGCATCGGCCGAGACCCTCGGCGAGCTGGTGCTCGCCATCGAGGAGGCGGCCACGGTCGACGAGATCCGCCAACTCGAAGCAACTGGCGCCGCCCTCTACTTCGGAGCCTGGTCGGGCCGGCCAGAAACGGCTCCGCACTTCGCCCCGACCGACCGGCGCCGCGTCCCGCCGCACTGGTCCTGCTTCGAAGGCAGGCGGTCGGTTCTCGCCTCGTCGGCCTCGAACCGCAAGGCCGAGCGACCGGTGAACAGCATCTTGAACTACCTCTTCGCTCTCGTCGAGGCCGAGGCGATCATCGCTTGCCAGGCGGTCGGACTCGACCCCGGCTTCGGCCTCGTCCACGCAGACGCGAAGGGTCGCCAGTCTCTCGCCCTCGACATCATGGAGCCGATCCGGCCGGCCGTCGAAGCCTTCGTCCTCGACCTTGTCGCCGAGCGCACGTTCCGCAAGGCCGACTTCGTCGAGACCTCGGATGGCCACGTCCGCCTCCGTGCTCCCTTCACCCACAGATTGGCCGAGACGCTCCCCGAGTGGCGTCAGGGACTCGCACCGATCGCCGAGCATGTCGCCCATGTCCTCGGGGCGGTCATGGCCGGCAAATACCACCCGACCACTCCTCTCACGGGTCGCAACGTCCGGGACGCTCAGGCCGTAGTGAAGGCTCGCAAGGCGGCTGTACGACAGGCTGCTCTCTCGACTACTGCCCGGCAGCGGCCGGCCTCCGGACGGGTGGTGCTTTCGCTCTGGGCCTGTCCCGACTGCGGTGGCGCTGTCACGAACCCTCGCCATGTCCGCTGCGAGGCGTGCATCGCCGCCGACCCCGCACAGGCGCCCGAGATCAGGGGTCGCCGCGGCGCCGCTATTGCCGCCCGCAAGCGAGCACTGGTGGAGTGGGACAAGGCAAATCCCGGCACGGTCCACGACCCCGAGCTGTTCCGGCGGGAGATCCTGCCGAGGCTCCGGACCGTGCCGCTTGCCGAGATCGTCGTCGCGATCGGTTGCTCAAAGGCGTCTGCTTCGGACATTCGGCGTGGAAAGCGGACGCCCCATGTGTCGACGTGGGCAAGGCTTGCCGCTCTAGCAGGCGCGGAGATTGAGTTCGCTGCTCAACATGCCGATACACATAACGTGAGGCTCGCGCAATGACTCATCGGGTGTTCGGCATCTTTGCCGCGATCCTCTTCGCCCTGTTCGTCGTCGCGGGGGTCGTAATCCTCGTGCACACGTTGCCGGGCCGCTCTTGCGCCGGAGTCTCCCCTCAGCACTATTCGGGCGACAGTGTTCAGATCAACCCAGGTCCTTCCGGCGTGTCCTATTGGTCAAGCATTCCGACCAACGACTGCGTCGAAGTCGTCAGCACGGCGGTTGCACAAGCCAACAACCTGACTGCAGGGAGTGGCTACGACCTCGGGCCTGCACCTTCCTCCTACACCGGCACGACTTGGAACTACGTGCGCCTCGGCATCGATGCTTGGATCGCATGGACCCTCGCCATGACGATGCTCGCGATCGCAGTGGCCGCTATCCCGAAACGTCCGGCTATGCCGACGCCAACATCATCCGCGGTCGTCGTCAATCCCCCGGTTCCTCCGACAGCTCCGAGCGTGCCGTCACTGGAAGACATCCAGCCTCTCAACACCTGAAAGCGACGACCCGGGGACCGCCAATCCCCGGGTCGGTCCACGGCAGCATGTCCGAGCGCTCTGATACCCCTTCCCGGCTGCGTGTTCGCATGCATAGCGGACGGTGCGGACATTCGGGGACAGCGGCGTGACCTGCGCTTTTATTGATATACTGGCAATGGGCAAAGGCCCACGGAACAGCGAGAGGACAGCGGTGGGGACCGATAGGCGGACAGCGGCGTGAGCAGCAATCTCGTCACCCGCTCCACCGAGCGCGGACAAGCGAGTGAGCAGGCTGTTCTCGACGCTCTACGACAATATGGTGCCCTTGCAACCGCCGAGCTTGCAGCACAAACGAACCTAGCTTCACGGTCGGTGCGCCGAGTCTGCGACCGTCTCGGCGGCCTTGTCACTCAGGAAGCGGGCCAGTGGGCTCTCACCGTAGAGGGCACCGCCACTGGCCTGTCGCTTATGCCCATAGGGAATCTCGGCGATACGCTGTCTCTCCTCCCACGTGAAGAGCACCGAGCTTTTGTCCGGCTGGCAGTTTCGGTGGCTATAGCGAAGCAGGCTCTTACGGGCACCTACGCCTCAGGCTGGCCCGGGTTCCTCGCCTTCTCGAAACGCACCCGCACGCTCAAGACGTCGCTCGGCTACGTCGTCGGCGCCCTCTTCGGACAGGTGGAGCCCGAGACGATCCTCCTCGCGTCGGACCGCAGCTCCGGCGACCTCCTTGGAAGGCGCCAGGCGAATCCCGGTGGGGGATGGTCCTTCGAGCCAGCGGCGGTCCTCAAGCGATCGGTCGTGTGCATCGACGAGCTGGACAAGGCGGACGAGGCCACGAGGCGCAGCGGACGGCGGATGTTGCAGGGAGACGCCCGGCTCGACATGGAGGGCAGTCTCATCGACCTCCGCCCGCTCGTGATGGTCACGTGTAACGCGTCCGACATCGAGGACGTCATTGGCGAGACCTATCTCCGGCGTTGCGTCGTGCTTCGCACAGATGGACTCTGTGACGTCGAAGAGGCGACAAGGGCCGGCCAGGCGATCCACGAGCCTGGAGCCATCGCCCCGCTCGATCTCCCGCGTCTTGCCCCGACGATCGACAAGTTGTCATCGGCGCAATCCAAGCTCCTCACCATTCAGCTGCCGGAGCGCTTCCTCACAGAACGGGGAGCCGAGCTTCATCCAGACACCGGGATTGCTCTGGCGGCCATCGGCCGCACCGGGTTCGGTCTCGATGGCAATGACGCGGCGATTCAGACGGGCCTCGACTATCTCCTTGTCGCCTCGACATGGGGGGCGACTACAGCGGAGGCGATCGGCGAGTACTGCCGGACTACCGGGATCGTCCAGCCGCCGCCGACGGTCGGCGGGACATCGATGGTCACAACCGTCGCAGAAGCCATTGACTTCGCCGGGGACAAGGCGGAGGCGCTGTACGAGATCGAAGCCGCCCGGCACAGGCTCGGTCCCCGCCTCGGTTGGGACCGTGAGGCGGTCGGACTTGCCGCCAGGCTGGATGAGGCCGCCCGGAGGGTCGAAGGGGCAACCGGACCAACTGAGGCCAGAGCCACGCTGGAGGGCCTCGGACCTACTTTCGAGATGCTCCAAGCCTGGACGTCAAAGAAGGCGGCACGGCAGTATGCCGCTCGCCCGACGAGCCGTGCCGCAGCGGCGCTCGGAGCAGCACCGGACCGCCTCACGGTGCTGCAGACGCTGCTCGAAGTGGGAAGCACCGACCCGCCGCAAAAAGTGCTTGTCGCCCTCAGCCTTCTCAGGCTCAAGATGGTCACCATGGCGGGGGCCGAGCACCGGATCTACGAGGCAACCGACCCCTCCGTGGGAGTTGCGATCACGGAGGACGAAGGGTGGGGAGGAACCGGGCAAGTCCACGGTGTGCTCGTAAAGGCCATCGAGGCCCTCGAACGCAAGCGGGCCGTCTCACAGTTGTAGGCGCGCAGATACCGCCACCGCACTCGATGCTGGCACGGCGGGCACTTCAGGCAGGTTGACGTCACTCGCTCCACCCTGACGACGACGGCAGATTTCACTACCCCACCGGCTTGCCCGACAGCGCCCCAAGGTTGATTCCACCGCTCACGCTGCCGATACATCTACCGTGGAACCGGAACGCGATCCTTCGACCAAGAAGGGAATCATGAGGGCTGTCCGCTTGGGCGCCATCGCCCTTGTGACTATTGGTCTCGGTGCATGTGGTACAAGCGTCGCCAACCATTCGACGACGACTACTACCTCGCTCCCAACAACGACGACGGTCGCCAGATCGGCCCCGAGCACGACGACGACTACGCAACCACCCGTCGTCACGACGACACGGCCACTCGTGACCACAACGATCACAGCAATGGTTCCTTGCTGTGATCCGTATACCGGCGGCGTCTGTGGTCCGGATGGTCTGTGTCCGAGGACGGTGACGAGTTGTGCGAAGGGACCGGTCACGGATGGGTTCTGGATCTGCACCGGTAAGACTCCTCCAGGCTCGATCATCAATGGTCCCGCTGGCGCGTGTGTTACCCCGTCCAATCCGAGTGGGAACTGCGGTCTCACCACTACCACCGTGGCGCCAGTTGCCGCACCAACATCAACACAGGGGACCATCGGTCCAACTAGTGGAAGTGTCGAGTGGATCTGCTCAGACGGGAGCGGCTCAGGTGGCAACGGAGGAGCGGCGATCGCCGCCGTGCAAGACGGCCAAGGAAACTGGCAGTGCCCATCGGATCTATTCGGCAATCTCTGGTCCGTTGAGGTTGGCGGAGCGTTCTACTGCACCACAGACGACGCAAACGGCAATGACGTCGGCGGCCCGCCGTACTACGCACCGACCATTGGAAGCTTCACGGTCGACGGAGAACCCGGCTCGTACTATGGCGTCTACTGCACGGAACCGGGCGAAGACGCTCTGGACGCAACGCCGTGAAGTTGAATTGGCGCTCAGCCCGAGCCCGACCAGACTGAGCTGTCCCTCGCCATGCCTCCGCCCGCCTCTCCGCCCCCACACCGCCCCGTAGCCCCTGACCTACCACCCGCCGGCC
>Ga0187868_1003377_pt1 | contig 9964 bp, 8 predicted proteins | sample June2016WEW_13_4_FD_133014 | JGI IMG/M metagenome (GOLD analysis project Ga0187868, IMG submission 133014) | Peatland microbial communities from SPRUCE experiment site at the Marcell Experimental Forest, Minnesota, USA - June2016WEW_13_40 | ecosystem: Environmental > Terrestrial > Soil > Wetlands... | reverse complement strand
GGAGGTGAGCGACGCTGAACTGAAGCACTTGAACGAAGGCGGAATTCGCGGCATCCGTTTCACGGTCTTCGATCCAGCCACGGCGGTTACCAGGATCGACATGATCGAGCCGCTTTCGAAACGCGTCAATGCGCTCGGCTGGCACGTGCAAATTCATATGCGGGGCGATCAGATTCTGGACAACGCCGACATGCTGATGCGGCTGCCTTCGCCAGTAGTATTCGATCACATGGCACGCATGCCCCAGCCGGCCGGCATTGACTATCCTGCTTTCAAGGTTGTCCTCCGCATGATCGATAAGGGACGTACCTGGGTCAAGCTTGCGGGCGCCTATCTGAACACCCAAATCGGACCGCCTAGCTACGCGGACGCAACCAAGATCGCTCAAGCCTATGTCAAGGCTGCGCCGGAGCGTTTGGTTTGGGGAAGCGACTGGCCGCACCCCACCGAAAAGGAAAAACCGAACGATGCGCTATTGTTTGACCTGCTCGGAGAATGGGCTCCCGATGAGAAGACTCGCCACCGCATCCTGGTCGAGAATCCACAGGCACTCTACGGTTTTTAGAGTTAGGAGATACTCCGGAAAAGGCCAATTATTTATTTTACTCGCCGAGTTTTTAAGCGCATTCTGATTCGGTAGTTGATTGCTGATCAATCGAAAAAGTAGATTGATCGTAGTGCCCTATCGTGACATATTGCGGAGGATTTTTGTGCATCTCGCATACCTCGACGATTCAGACACCAAGGCAAAAAAGTTTAAATGGCAAGTAATGTCAGGCGTCATCGTCGAAGACAAGAAGTTCAAGCTCATCGAAATTGGAATGGCCTCGATTCAGGAACTATTGGTTCCTATCGAGAAGCAGGCAAAGTTCGAAGAGTTCCATGCCTGTGAGCTGTATGGAGGGTATGGAGCGTTCGAGGGAATGGAACAGGAAAAACGGTTTAACGCAATTAGGCGACTCCTGGAACTTATCGCAGCGGCCGAGCTATCGGTAATTTACGGGGCAGTTAACTTAGATCGGCTACAAAGTGAAGTTTATGCATCTGCTGACCCGCTAGATATTTCCTTCAGGGTGTGTATAGAAGGAATTCATCGCTGGGCTGATAAGCACATGACTGAACTGATTTTTGAGGGGCGGAAATCGATAGTTCCACAATCGGAGATTCAAGCAATAGTTCCTCGCTTTGTCGATGGTTGGTTCGGGCAACTTGTACTGTTGATCATGGATGAATGCGATAGAAAGATTAAGGATACCTTACATAAGTCATTCCGAAGTGTGCGTCTTCCGTTTAAATTTGGCGGGGGATCTCTTCCTATTTTTCACGATGATATGTATTTTGGGGATTCACGATATTCGCTTGGGATTCAGCTTGCAGATTTATGTAGCTATTTCATTGCACGACACCTAGAGGGAGATGAAGAAATAGAGAGCTTTTACGCAATGATCCAGCCGCATATCGCGTTCTCGGACATTCACCCACCAGAAACAAATCTGACAGAATCCCAAAGCGCTAGCGTCATGAGCGAATCGGCTCAAAGCAAGGATATCACCAGTGGAAAATGAATTTTTCGACACATACAGCGTTTGGAGTGCAGCGTCCGCGAATCCGGTCTAGCGCTCCAGCGCTTTGCGGTCCCAGTTGCCGAGGATGGCCGCGGCTTCGTATGTGCTCTGCAGAAATTCCAGCAGCGAGTCTTTGGGTGAGCCGGCGTTGCGGACATCGTCATACATCAGCAGGAACTCGCCAAGCTGCGAGTGGTAGAAAGCCTCCCTGGGACGCACCGGCCGCTGCGCAAAGCCTTCGGGCTGAGGGGCGGCGTAGGAATAAAATGCCGGCGCCGTGATTTCGCCGCCTCCGGGCCAGAAACCGGCGCTGCTTACCTCATGGGAATAAGCTTCACGCGTAATTGGGTCGACGCCTGGACGCTCCGGCGCGGGCCTGCCGGAAAAACGGGTTACCGCATGGTCGAAGCTTCCCCAGAAAAAATGCACGGGACTGACTTTACCAATGAAGCGCGCCCTGAATTCTTCGAAGACATTATCGACCCAGACCAGAATGCGCCAGAAGCGCTGCGCGGCGTCGGCGTCATAGGCGGCGTGAACATGATCGGTTTCGAATCGAATTGGGTTGGGAATCTCGACCGGCATCGTCCAAATCCTGACGTTGATTCCGAGCGAGGCCAGCGCTGCCATGAATTCCTGGTAGAACTCCGCGACGCTTTGTGGCCGCAACGGCAGAAACCGGCTATTGCCGTCGCTCCGCTCGATGACAAGTTTGTGATCGAGAAAATCGAAAGCAATTTCAAACGAGCCCAAGCCGTGCGGAATCGGAGATGTCGTGAGGCCCCGCGAGGTTACGCGCAGCGTCACGTTCCACCAGTGGTTCACCTTGGGAGTGAGTTCCATCTGAACTTTGCCAACGATTTGCGACCACATATGAAGGGTCGCAAGGGTTTCACTCCAACTGCGCAAAGGCAGCGCCGGCAGGGGCTCCGTGATCGAAGACCTGATTGCGTCCGCTTTCATTGCTGGTTCCTTCAATCTGGCTGCTGAGCCACTCGACACATCGCGTTCCACATCCACCAAGCTACATACAGATGTCTGGAAAACCGGGGCGGTTGCGTCGGCAGAGGCAGCTTTGGCCTTGCAAAACCGCTCACGAGCAGTACAATTCGAGCGATTTAGCGCCGGATAATAAGGAGACTCCCGTTTATGGCAAAGCTAATCATAACGGCCGCAGTAACAGGTTCTATTCACGTTCCCAGTCTCTCTCCCTACCTGCCGTTTACACCTGACGAGATCGTGGAGGATGCTATTAAAGCGCATGCGGCAGGCGCCGCGGTCGTGCACATTCATGCGCGCGATCCAAAAACAGGAAAGCCAAGCAGCGACTTCAATTTGTACCGGGAAATCGTCGGCAAGATTTCGGCCCGCTGCGATGCGGTAGTTTGCATCACCACCGGCGGCGGCATCGGCATGTCAATGGAAGAAAGAGTACGCCCCGTCAGCGTGCTGAAGCCTGAGCTGGCTTCTCTGAACTCCGGGTCGATCAACTTCGCCATCTATCCTCTGATTGCCAAGATCAAGCAGCCGCGTTTCGACTGGGAGATTCCATATTTGGAATCGACCGAGGACTTGATCTTCTCGAACACATTCAGAACGTTGAAGTACTACGCCAAGGCAATGCAGGATGCTGGAACCATCCCCGAACTTGAGGTCTATGACGTCGGGATGATCAACAATATCAAGCACCTCATTGATCTCGGGGTGCTGCGAACGCCGATCTACATGCAGTTTGTAATGGGCATTCTGGGCGGTATCCCGGACTCTCCGCAGAATCTGGTTTTCATGTATGAAACCGCGGTTCGCACGATTGGCGAGACGAACTTTGCGTGGTCAGCGTGCGCGGCCGGCAAAGCGCAGCTCCCGTTGATGGCAGTCGCCATGGCGATGGGTGGAAACACGCGAGTGGGCCTGGAGGATAATCTCTACGTCGGACCTGGCCAACTGGCGAAGGGGAGCGCCGACCAGGTGGCAAAAGTGGTTAACATCGCAACTCAGCTCAGTGTTGAAGTCGCCAGCGCTGACGAAGCACGATCGATTTTGAACTTGAAAGGCAGGAACCAGACAGGATGGGTCGCGGCTGCCGCAAGATAGTACAACCAGCGAGGGCAGTACATGCGCGTGCCGGAGGTACTCTGGGCTCTCCGGTCAAGTTTGAAGGCACCAAAGAGACTCGCAGTAGAAGAGATTCTGTGCTGTCATGCTGAGCGCAGCGAAGCATCCCAGGACACTGTCCCACCGAGCGCCGCTCTGGGCTTTTCTGATGAAGAGCCTTGGGCTGCGTCTTAGGCCCACGCCGTGCTGGGATTCTTCGCTCCCGGTGGTCGCTCAGAATGACACACATCGCAGATTGTTATCTCGGGTTCCTCTTAACATTGAGCCGTCCCCGGCTTCCCGCTTTATGTCTGGGTTTTGTCGGTGGTCTCTCTGTTGTCCGTTCGGAAAAATAACTCCATCCAGCTTCTATCTCTTCTTTTGTTCGGTCCCTATTGTAGCGATCAGTAACTCGTTCCGCCCTACTCTGCCCCATTACAACTTCAACTTTAATACTACTGCGATCACGAGCTTTGAAATTGTGTTTGATTATCTTGTATGGATATCTTTCGCCTTGTTTCATCCCTCCTCCTCACCAAATAGCTTCTACAGAGCTTTCAAGGGAATCCTGCCTTGACTTCACTCATTGAGCGTAGTGCTTTTCAATGATTCTTGTCGAGTTTCCCAAAATCGCAGCGACACTCGGAAATTGGGACGCCTTTCGAAAGTATGGCGAAAACGGCTAAGATGTCGAGATCAGCGGATGATTTTCAGTGAGCCATTCTGGTAGCATTCACGATACACGAACTGGTTGCTAAGAGAAGGTTCAAAGAGGGGGACATGACTCCAGTAGACAACAAATCACTGGTAGTGGTAAGTGCGCACGCCGCCGATTTCATTTGGCGAGCCGGCGGAGCGATTGCGGTTCATACCAAGCGGCACGGTTACCGGGCGGTTGTGGTCTGCCTGAGCGCGGGCGAGCGCGGCGAGTCGAACGAAGTCTGGGCGGCGGAGCCGAACCTCACCATAGAGGACGTGCGGGAGCGCCGCAAGGTTGAGGCCAGGGCGGCGGCGGAAGTGCTCGGAGCCGAGATCCATTTTTTCGATCAGCAGGACTATCTGCTCTCGCCAAGTTCCAGCATCGTCGAGAGGCTCGTCGACATCTATCGGGACGCGCAGCCGCGTTTCATCCTGACGCATCCTCAGGCAGATCCCGCCAACTGGGATCACGTTACGGCTTGCCGTCTGGCGCTGGAGGCGCGCATGGTGGCTCAGGCGCCGGGGCGGAAGGGCGGCAAGATCATTGCCGCGCCTCAGGTGTATTGCTTTGAGCCGCACCAGACCGAACTCTGTCAATACCGCCCGGATACGCTTCTCGATATCTCGGAGGTCTGGGAACTCAAGTGGCGCGCGATGCTGTGCATCAAGTCGCAGACCAAGATGTGGCCTTATTACAAGAACGTCGCGGAGCAGCGCGGCAACACCGCGCGGCGGCGGACCGAGCGCAAGATCACGCACGCCGAAGCGTACCAACGGATTTTCCCGAGAACCGTCGAGGAACTCTGAGCTGGCAAGTCACGAAGGCGGGAGCATGGCAGAAAGCAACGAGAAATACGCGGCCACTGTCGCGGAACAACCGAAGAAGGGGAAGCTGGGTTGGTATTCCGAGCTCTCCGGCCGGGAAAGACTGACCTATTGGGCGTGCTTTGGTGGCCTGGGTCTGGATGCGATGGACACGACCATCTACGCCTTGGTCATGCCGACTTTGATCGCCATCGTAGGCATCACCAAGCCGCAAGCCGGCATAATTGCTTCGGCCGCCTTGATCGGTTCCGCGGTCGGCGGCTGGCTTGCCGGGATCGCGGCGGACCGCATCGGGCGCGTGCGCGTGCTGCAGATCACCATCCTGCTGGTGGCGGGCTTCACTTTTCTCTCGGCCTTCACGCATTCCTTCTGGCAGCTTTTCCTGGCGCGAAGCATCCAGGGAATCGGCTACGGCGGAGAGGCTGCGGTCGGCGGCGTGCTGATCAGCGAGACCGTGGCTCCCCGCCTTCGCGGACGCGTGGCCGCCTCCGTGCAGAGCGGGTACGCGATTGGTTACGCGCTTTCCACGGCGATGATGCCGATAATCTTCGGATACTTTTCGCAGGCGATGGCATGGCGGGTGTTCTTCGGTATCGGTCTGCTTCCAGCGGTGTTCGTGATGTTCATCCGGCGTTTCGTGCCCGAGTCCACTCTCTATGTTGAATCGCACAAGGAGAAGACGAAGACGGCGCGCAACTTCTGGGAAATCTTCGTGCCTCCGCATCTGAAGAACACGATCACGGCAACCGTGCTCTCAACCGGCATTCTGGGCGGCGCTTACGTAATGATCACCTGGCTGCCCACTTATCTTCGAACTGTCTTGCACCTCCGCGTTTCCTCCACTGCCGGCTATCTGGCCCTGAATATCCTGGGCTCTTTCGTCGGCCCGTTCGCCTACGGCTTCCTGAGCGATTGGATTGGCAGGCGCAAGAGCTTCATGATTTTCCTGTGTTGCCAAGCTACCAACGTGGCGATCTACATGTTTGCGCCCATCAATGCCGCCACCACGATGGTTCTCGGATTCTTCCTCGGCGCGCTCCAAGGAGGTCTTGCCTCGGGCATGCTGCCCTCATTCTCCGAGCTGTTTCCCACTCGCATTCGCGCCAGCGGACAAGGTTTTTCGCTGAGCGGCGGCCGCGGTTTCGGCGCCGTGGTTCCGGCGATGGTCGGGGTGCTGGCGGCAACCAGGCCGCTAGGGCAGGCCATGGGAGTGTGCGCCCTCTCGGCGTATGCCGTGGCGCTCGTCGCCGCTTACCTGCTGCGGGAGACAAAAGGGGCTGATTTGCGGGCTGAAGCAGCAGTCGGCAAGTGATCTGCGGTTGCCGAATGAGGGCGGGCACCGATTGTGTACAGGGAATGAGGTGACATGGCGAAACATCCATTGCGAGTGCTGGTGACGGGAGCGGAACTGGTTTCCACCGCAGTCGATAAGCTTTCTTCAATCGGCGCGGCCTTGACGATGATGCCGGGCAAGGTGACCGAGGAACGACTCATCGAAGAGCTTGCCAAGCAACCGGTGCAGGCGATCCTGATGCGCGGAAATCCCCCGGTCAGCCAGGCAGTGTTGGACGCCGCGCCCGAGTTGCGCGTGATTGCAAAGCACGGAGCCGGCGTCGATTCGGTAGATCTGGCTGCCGCAACCGCGCACGGCGTACTCGTGATGATTGCCGGCGACGCCAATGCCCCCGCAGTGGCGGAGCTCACCCTTGGGTGCATATTGGCGTTGGGGCGCGACCTTGGTTCGCTTAGCGCTCGTGTCAAGTCGGGCCAGTGGGATCGCGGGAGCTATCACGGCACGGAGCTGCGGGGCCGCACGCTCGGGCTGATCGGCTTTGGCCGGATCGGGCGGCGCGTGGCAGAGCTGGCTCGATGCTTCGGAATGCGTGTCATTGCCCTGACTTCCACCCCGACACGCGCAACCAAGGCGCGTGTCGGGGACCCCGGGCGCTCGTCGGAGTCGATCGCTCCGGCGCTCGCGGAAAGAGCAGCAAGCTTCGAAGCGCTCCTCGCCTCCGCTGACATCGTCAGCCTGCATTGCCCGCTTACTGCCGAAACCCGTGGACTGATGAATCGGAGGGCATTTGCCACGATGAAGCCGGGAGCTTTGTTCATCAACACCGCCCGTGGAGCACTTGTCGACGAGGCGACTCTGGCGGATGCGCTGACCAGCGGACGGTTGGCGGGAGCCGCTCTTGACACCCTGACCGAGGAGCCTCCCGCGCCGGGCAATCCGTTGCTGTCGGCTCCGAACCTGATTATCACTCCGCATATCGCGGGGCAGACCGGCGCCGCGGTGGAGCGCATGGGCGTTGCCGCGGCCGAAAATATCGTCGCCGTGCTTACGGGCGGCGCCGTGGATCGGGCCAATGTCGTCAACCACGGTTTGCTGTCGAGATGACGACCCCACGGCCTGTCGCCGCAGCCTCCCACAGCGGGCGTTGGAATCTCCAGGGAAGGCTGCGTTTACGCAGGAAGAAGGGTTTCTTATTTTTGTGAACAACAAGGATGGTCATCGATGAGTAAAGCGGGTTATTCGTCTGACGGGCGGCTCAATGTCGCGGTTATCGGGTTGGGCTGGTGGGGAAAAACCATTCTTGGAGATCTGAAGGACAACTCGAAGGTGCGCGTGACGATGGCGGTCGATGCCGTGCCTGCCGCCGGAGAGTGGGCGCAAGCGCAGGGAGTGAAGTTCACGACCGACTACGACGCGGTGCTCGCCGATCCCGCCGTGGGTGCGGTAATTCTCTGCACGCCGCACAGCCTGCACGCCCGGCAGATCGTGGCTGCCGCGATGGCAAAGAAGCATGTCTTCTGCGAAAAGCCGCTGACCCTCACGCGCTGTGACGCCGTGGCCGCGGTCGAGGCTTGCGAGAACAACAACGTGGTCCTCGGGGTGGGCCATGAGCACCGCTTCAAGCCCGCGATGCAGGAAGTTTTGCGGGCCGTCAGGGCCGGCGAACTCGGGACTATTCAGGTGACCGAAGCGACTTTGACGAATCCGATGAGAGCGATTCCTTCTGGCAATTGGCGCCTCGAAGCGCAGGAACGGCCGGGCGGTACATTGTCCGCCTTGGGAATCCATGGGCTGGATCTCTCCATTGCGGTCAACGGCCCGGCCAAGAGCGTGCTGGCATACACGGAGTCGCTGATCAGCCCCGTTCAAGACACCCTCGGGTTTCTGATCAACTTCAAAAGCGGCGCCAAGGGAGTCATCACCTCGGTTGTTGGACCGCCGTTTTCGATTCGTTTCGCGGTCTTTGGCAATAAAGGTTGGATGGAGTTGCACGACAAGGCCCATCCGCAGGCGCCGCAGGGCTGGACCCTGACTAAGTGCAAGCACGGAGCCCAAGCCGAGCGCGTCGAATACCCTGCAATGTCCATGGTTCGTGCCAATGTGGAAGCTTTTGCCGACGCGGTGGCAGGGCGTACTCCTTATCCGGTGACGCACGCCGAGATGGTGGCTAACATCGCCGCCTTCGAAGCCATCGGCAAGTCAGCCGACAGCGGAGCGATCGTCGCGGTTGTCCCGTAAAATATGTCAAACGGCCGCGGAAGGCCTGTCTCGGCGAGAACAAGAAAGGGATTTGAAAAGTGAAACACAGAAAGCTGGGGAAATCGGAGCTGCAAGTTTCGGTCGTTGGGCTGGGATGCAACAACTTTGGATTCGTCGCGAACATGGATGTCGAGTCATCGCGCAAAGTCATCGATAAGGCGATCGAGGTGGGCATCAATTTTTTCGACACGTCGGACAGCTACGGCACCTCGGAAGAGATACTGGGCGAAGTGCTGGGTGAACGGCGGAAGAAGATCGTGCTGGCGACCAAGGTGGGAGCGAAGCAGAAGCCCGATGGCGAGAAGAGCGGCGTTTCGCGCAGCTATATTCTGGCCGAGGTGGAGGAAAGTCTGCGTCGGCTCAGGACCGATTGGCTTGACCTTTACCAGATTCACTACCCCGATCCCAAGACTCCGATCGAAGAAACCCTGCGCGCCTTGGACGATCTGGTGAAACAAGGGAAAGTCCGCTACATTGGCTGCTCCAACTTCTCAGCCGCTCAACTGAACGAGGCGCAGAAAACCGTCGCGGATAAGAAGCTCACCAGTCTTGTTTCCAGCCAGGATGAATACAGCCTGTTGGCGCGCACCATCGAGCGCGAGCTGCTGCCGGCGATCGAGCGGCATGGAATGGGAGAGCTTCCTTACTTTCCGCTGGCGAGTGGGCTGCTTACGGGAAAATACAAGATGGGTCAGCCTGCGCCAACCGGCACACGACTGGAACGGAAACAGGCGTTGGCGGATAAGTACCACACTGCCGCTAACCTGGAAAAAGTGGCGCGCCTGGAGCAGTTCGCGACAAAACGCGGCCACACTCTACTGGAACTGGCATTTAGCTGGCTGCTCGCGAGACCTGTGGTGGCAAGTGTCATCGCCGGAGCCACCAAGCCAGAACAGATTGAGAAGAACGCCAAAGCCGCGGTGTGGGAGTTGAGCGCGGAGGAATTGGCGGAGATCGATCGGATCACTCTTGCTGGAGGTCCCGCGCACTAGGGCGGTGTCCCGGAAATTCGTGACATGACTTAGGGTGTCATGCTGAACGTAGCGAAACATCCCGGGAAACCTATCCTACCCAGCGCCGCTCTGGGTTTCTGAGTTCCTTCGCTGCGCTCAGGATTTCGGCAGGCGGCCCAGGGCACCCCAGAAAGCCTGAATTCTGGCTTTCTGGGGACCCCGCCCAGACGCCGCCTCAACGCCTCAACCTGCCAACGCCTGCTCGGGCTTCAGGC
>Ga0187868_1003373_pt1 | contig 9973 bp, 9 predicted proteins | sample June2016WEW_13_4_FD_133014 | JGI IMG/M metagenome (GOLD analysis project Ga0187868, IMG submission 133014) | Peatland microbial communities from SPRUCE experiment site at the Marcell Experimental Forest, Minnesota, USA - June2016WEW_13_40 | ecosystem: Environmental > Terrestrial > Soil > Wetlands... | reverse complement strand
GCGCTCCAGAAAGAATTCGAGAATGGCTTTGCTGATATCCACGTTGAGATTGAACGTGCGGTCAACGAACTTGAACTGTTTCACACCGCGGTCGAGCAATCGTTGCAACTGTTCGAGCAAAGCCGCCAACGGAACCTGCCGTACCGGAATATCGAGCGACGACAGACAAAACTCACACGTGAACGGACAGCCGCGCGACGCCTCGACATAGATGATGCGGTGCGCGATGTCGTCGTCGGTATAGAGGTCGTAGGGCAAAACGATTTGTGAAAAGCCCGGCAGTTCGGCCGGAATGATTTTGGGCAGTCGCGCCTCCTCTCCCGTCCTTCGGACACCCTCTCCCCCGTTGGCAACGGGGGAGAGGGATGGGGCGAGGGGGTGTTGAACTTTAATTCGTTCCTTATCGCCAGTTGGATCAGTCTGATTCAACAACACCCGGCACACCTCCGCAAATTTCAAATCGGCCTCGCCGGTGATGACGTGGTCGGCGAGTTGGACAATGGACTGGTTTTCGGTTTCGTAACTGACCTCCGGCCCGCCAAGAATGATTTTGATGTCCGGCCGGACGCGTTTGATGGCGGCGATGACCTCGGTGGTTTGCTCGACGTTCCAGATGTAGATGCCGAAGCCGATGATTTTGGGATTGCGCGCCAGCAGCACTTCTGCGATGTCGAGCGGACGCTGGTGGATGTCGAATTCCGCGAGGCACGCGCACGGCTGAAGCGGGCCGAGATTGGCCAGCAAGTAGCGCAGGCCGAACGCGGTGTGGATGTACTTCGCGTTGAGCGTGGTTAAAACGATGTCCGCCACGCCGGCAATTTAGCAATGCACACGATTTGGTGCAATGAAACCGCGCTCAATCTTTGAACTCTTGCAACAATTCCAGCATGGCGCGGTCGAGTTTGTGGCCGCGCCAGTTTTCGTAATTCACGTCCGCGCGTTTGCTGTCGAGGATGCCGAAGTCGCCGTTGAAATTCCACAACGCCCAACCCCAACCGGCCTGCTTCCAGAGATCGAGATTGTCCCGCAGCCAGGCGAGCATGACTTTGTGCGGCGTCCGGGTGAACGCGCCGAATTCGCCAACCATCACGCCGACGCCTTGCGCTTCGAATTTTTTCCACGGGGCGATCATCCGCTTGCGCAGCATTTCCTTGTTCCACAAGATGTCGCCTTCCTTGAGCGGCCAGACCGGTTCCGGCCATTTGTCCGCGCCATCAACCCACCATGCCTGGCAATGCGTCAGGCGCATCGGCACATAACCGCGCGTTGCGGCAGCCACACCGAGGCGGGCCAGTTCCGTCGGCGGGACATTGCCCCACTCGCGCCCGTCGCAGATGATGAGCCGGTCCTTGTCATGCTGGCGGATGGCTTCAACGATGTGCGACACGACCCGGTGATACCTTTCCGGTTCAAGTTTTGCCGGTTCGTTGAACAGATTGAAGCTGATCCGGCGATTGGGGATGCCGGCATAACGTTTGGCGAACGTCACCCAATGCAGCGTGCAGACGCGCAACGCTTCATCGTCCGACCATACCGACTTTGCCTCCGGTGGACGCGCGACCGTGTAACCGGGCGCGCGATGGAAATTCAGGCAGACGTGAACGCCGTGCTTCCCGCCCAATTCCACCGCCTCGTCAATCTCCTTCAGCGTCGGCTCGTGAAATTTCGTCCAATCGTTGTTCTCAATCCACATCCGGTAATCCAGCGGCAGGCGGACAAAGTTGAATCCAAGTTCCGCGATCCACTCGAAGTCCTGTTCATCGAACCGGTCATTGCGACCGTTAAATTTGTTCAGCAGGTTGAATCCATGCCAGCGCGGGAGTTTTCCGGGCGACGGATCGGGTAATTCGTTTTTAACCGCGGCCGATGGATGGTCGCGTGTATTCCTGATCATGCGGTGATGCTAAAAGGGCGGGCTGGAGCAGTCAATTTTCGTTAGACCCGGCGCGTTTTCATTGTTAGCCTGCGCCCACTATGACACCCGACGATATTTTGCTGGAAGCAGAGGACAAGATGATCAAGACCGAGCAGGTGGTCGTGAATGAATTTGCCGGCGTGCGCACCGGCAAGGCGTCCGCCGCGCTGGTCGAGAACATCATCGTGGAGGTTTATGGCTCGCAAATGCGCATCCGCGAACTGGCCGGCATCACCACGCCGGAACCGCGGCAACTGGTGATCCAGCCGTGGGACGCGAACTCAACGCACCCGATTGAGAAGGCCATCCAGAAGGCGAACCTGGGCCTGAACCCGGCGGTGCAGGGCAAAATCACCCGCATTTCGTTTCCCGAGTTGAGTCAGGAACGGCGCCAGGAATTCGTGAAGATCACCAAGAAGATGGCCGAGGACGGGCGCGTGGCCGTCCGTCATGTGCGCCGCGACTCGATGGAGCAGTTGAAAAAGCACGCGCACGACAGCGGCATCACCGAGGACCAGGAAAAGCAAGCGGAAAAGGATTTGCAGAAGCTGACCGATCAATACATCGCCAAAATTGACCAGCATCTTGCCCACAAGGAAAAGGAAATCATGACGGTCTGAGCGGCTGGATTCACGATTTATGAATTGCGATTCACGCGTCCCTCGCTCAATCGCCGTTTATGGCGTAATTGAAAATTACGGGCGACCCAGCGCCAGCGGCGCGGCATATTTGTAGAAAATCATTCCGAAAGAAATTCAGCTCCGTCAGGAGCGGCATATACCCGATGTCGCTCCTGACGGAGCTTGCGGTTGCGGGTGACAAAGCTACAGAGATGCCGCGCCGATGGCGCTAAAGGAGCAAAGCCACCGAAGAATTCAAACTAAATCTTACTGCCGCGCCGGCCCGTTCGTTGCGGTTGGTTCAAAGCGCACCACTGTTTCATCCGGTCGGGCGTAGCCGAGTTTTTCGCGGGTCAACCGTTCGATGGTTTTGGGATCGTTCCGCAACGCGTCAATCTCACTTTTGAGTTGCCGGGATTTTTCCTCTTCTTTTTGAAGCTGTGCGTCCAGCCGCAGAATTTCCCGGCGCATCCGTTCGTTTTGGTGGATGAGCGGCAGATAACACATCCCAATGAGCAGCAAAACGGCAAGGACCACCAGACCGACGACCACTTTCGTCAGTTTGCTCCAGATGCCGAGATCCACATTCATCACGGCGAGTTAAGCACGCGCGGCGCGCCGGCGAAAGCGGATTTTACCCGGCGAGTTCCCTCCAGGTTTTCAATTTGCCGTCCGCGCCGAAGGTCAACCGCAAATATCGGGCCGGCACGCAAGTTTCGGTGCGCATGGGCGTGAGCGGGCCAAAATAACAGCCGGGCGGCGCAAAGTAAGGTTCCGGCGCGACGATGGTTTGGGCGTGATGCGTAAGCCAGTCGGCGACAACGGTGCCGTCGGTCAATTTCGCGGATTTGTCGGGCGGGCCCAGTTCCATGATGGCTTGGTCATAGGTGTAATTCCCGACCCGCGCCGACCAGTCAATTTTTTGCGTCACGCAACCGGCCAACACCAGCGCAGCCAGCGTTGGCGCAAGCCATTCCCCGCATGCGCGCGCCGTAGAAAGCGCCGCGTTCATGCCCGTTAAACTACACCGGCGCGGCTTGAAAGCAACCGGCACGTGCCTGTCCATTATTCGGATTTGATTGTCAGCACACAGTTTAACCGTTATCATTTCGCACATATGATTAAGGCACTGCTCCTGATTTTTAAAACCGGCGCGGCGTGGGAGCGGGTGGTGAAAGCCGAGCGTAATTTGGGACTTCTGCTGGTGCTTTACTTGCTTCCGATGATGTTGCTGGTGGCGGTCGTGGATGGTTTTGGTTTGGTGAAATGGGGCGAACCACAGGCAGGTATGTTCCACCGCATCCATAAATCCACCGTCGGCGAGGCGGTGATTTTTGAAGCTGCGCATTCGCTGCTGACGCTGCTGGCCATTGTGGTTTGCGGCGTTTCCATAAAAAATTTGGGGGAGACTTTTCACGGGCGCTACACTTACAAGCAGACGTTCACGCTGGTCATTTATGCATTGAGTCCGATGTTCCTGTTGCGGTTGTTGGACGCGGTTCCGGCGATTATTCCCTGGGTCACCTGGGGCATTGGCATCGCGCTTTCCATTGCGGTTCTTCACCAGGGCATTTGGTTCGTCATGCAGCCCGCCCCGCCCAACGCTTTTGCACTGTATTTCATGAGCTCGTTGCTGCTGGCCGCGACAACCGGTTTGGAACGATTCGTCACCGGATGGTATCTGCGCGGACATTTCAAACAGCTCGAAACCTTGGTTTCCAACCTGGCTGCGCACCTGCCGTTTTGAGGGCACGGACGAACGACCGAACGTCGAAACGTTGGTTTATTTTCTTTCCGTCTGCGCGCCTTTCCGTGAAATTTTCCCCGCATGACCCTCGACGACACCATCGCAGCCATTGCCACTCCGCTCGGCGAAGGCGGGTTGGCGGTTGTCCGCATCTCCGGGCCGCAAACGCTCGCCGTCGCGGACAAAAGTTTTTTGCCGGTCGGGAAAAATTCGTTGAAACCGTCCGCCGCGACGACGCACACGATTCATTACGGTAAAATCGTCCGGCAGGGCCGGAGCGTGGACGAAGTGCTGCTCGCCGTCATGCGCGCACCGCACACGTTCACGCGTGAGGACACGGCGGAAATCACCTGTCACGGCGGCATTTTGCCCGCCAAGCTCGTGCTCGACACGCTTTTGGAAAACGGCGCGCGCCTGGCCGAACCCGGCGAATTCACCCGCCGCGCCTTTCTCAACGGGCGCATTGACCTCGCGCAGGCCGAAGCCGTCGCCGACCTGATTCATTCGCGCACGGAACTCGCGCTGGCCGCCGCCAACGAGCAGCTCGCCGGCAAACTGTCACAGCGCATCAACGCATTGCGCGATGAAATGATGCAGACGCTCGCGCACGTCGAAGCGCACATTGATTTTCCCGACGAAGACATTTCACCCGATACAAAGGAGCAACTGCTCAAACGGCTGGAGCATGGCGTCGCGTTCATGGACGAACTGCTGCGCACGGCCAATGAAGGGCAAATCCTCCGGCGCGGTATCCGCGCGGCGATTGTCGGACGGCCCAACGCGGGGAAATCGAGCCTGCTCAATCAATTGCTCGGTCACGACCGCGCCATCGTCTCGCCGATTCCCGGCACGACGCGCGACACGATCGAGGAGACGGCCAACATTCGCGGATTGCCGGTGGTGTTCATTGACACGGCGGGTTTGCGCGAGGCGCGCGACGAAATCGAGCAGGAAGGCGTCCGCCGCAGCCGCGAGTCGCTGGCCCGGGCCGAGTTCATTCTTCACGTGCTCGACGCGAGCGAACCGCTCACGCCCGCCGATGAAAAGTATTTAGCCGAGTTTGCCGGCAAGAAACGGATCCTCGTCGTGAACAAAATTGATTTGCCGCGGAAGTTGGTGATTGATTCGGTTCGGTGTCCCGCCTTTAGGCGGTCTTCAACATCAGAACCGCCTGAAGGCGGGACAACAAACATGGTTGCCGTGGACGTTTGCTGCCTGAGCGGGCAGGGGATAGAGGAATTGAAAGACGCCATCAAGGAACTGGTGTGGTCGGGCGAAATCAGGGCGGAGATGCTGCAAGTGATGATCAACTCACGGCATCAGGACGCACTCACCCGCGCGCGTGCGGCCACGCAACGGACGCTGGATGTGTTGCGCGCCGGGGAGACGCTGGAACTGGCGGCGGGGGAACTGCGCATCGCCGTCAACGCCGTCGGTGAAATCGTCGGCAAAACGGCGACGGAAGACCTGCTCGACTCCATCTTCAGCCAGTTTTGCATTGGGAAATGAAATGTTCCGAAGGAACAACGGAAATTAGCCCGGCACATCGTACCGGGTTCGTCATCCAAAAACAAATTTCGTCCTGAAGGGGCGATGGAAACAAGGTGTCTTTTCCACCGTCCCTTCAGGACGTGATTCATTCTTCATGGCAACCGGGGACGTTGTCCCCGGCTAATTTCTGGTGTCGCTTCACGACTGTCCATGGCAAGCACAAGCCGTCGGCAAAACGGCGACGGAAGATCTGCTCGATTCCATCTTCAGCCAGTTTTGCATTTGGAAATGATTGCGAAGCGTCAGCTCCACTGCTTGCCCATCTTGGCAATGCCGCTGCGTTTCAAATCTTTCGGCGTCATTGCGATGCGGAATTCGACATCGGCCTGAAAAGTCAGGAACCACGGCTCGGCCAGCACCGGGATTTTCGAGGCATCCGGCAAATCCACAATAAGTATGGCGCCACGCTGGCCGTTGTGCTCCGTGAAATAGGCCGCCTCCGGCTTGATGGCCTCCAAAATCCTGGCCAGCTTCGCGCCCACCGAGCCGTCCTTGACCGCCGCGTTGAAGGTTTGATGGGGAATTTTGACGTTCATTAACATTCGCATGATTAATCCTTTGGTTTAGTGTTTGTGTTGACCTCCGCGCCAAAATAGGTGGGAACGAAGTTGAACGGCAAGCTCTAAACGGTGACGGAAGGCCTGCTTGACTCCATCTTCAGCCGGTTTTGCATTGGGAAATAGTCGTGCGAAGGACGCGAAGAAAATAAAGTTTGCAGCCTTCTACTTGCCACTGTTGACTCACATTTCAGAATCTGCCGGTGGATTTTGCAGCGACTTAATGGTGTCTCGCATTGCTCGGCAGGCAGAGAGCAGGAGGCCATATTCAAAGCAGTGGGATTGCCATCCGCCCTTGTCGGCATTCTTGAATTCGTAGATATACCTCCAAGAAGTGAAGATATCCGACGAGCGATTGAGGAGCGCTCCTAGATCCAAGGGTTCGCTGCAATTGTCATTCCATTTCGGTAGGTTTGCTGGCACTGGTCGCATAGCTACGGTTATGGAAGGATATCTGCCGTTCCAATCTTTCTTCCGTGTCTCTTCATATGAATTCTCAATCACATCTTTGAAGTGTCGAGGCATTGCTGCATATAGCTTACCGAGGTCATGACCGTGCTTGTCAGTCTTAGACGTTATGAGGATCGCCTTGATATACAGCTCAATGGCGAAGGCAAGATTTGTCGCGGCCGCCGCCACATCTCCCATGCTGGGTAAAAATGGATGAGACTTTGTGCTCTCTTCCATGTCCTTGCCAATTCTAATGACTACTGGTTCTGCCAGCCGCAGAAAGGCTTCAGCGCAGGCAAGTGCTGCGTCACGGTCGTTATTAGATGATGCCTGTTTCATGTAACTTCACCATACTTCTACCGGACCTTTTGGCACAGGAATTTGTTCGTGGCGGCTTGGAACCGGCCCCTGCATGAAGGACGCGACCAGCGGCGGCGGGCGGAAGCGCGGCTGCAGTTCGCCATTACCGTCGAGAAATTGCTGCCGCCAGCGGGTGTAATGTTCCAAAACGTCGTGGAATTCCGCCCGGGTGGAAATCTTCACGACGCGTTTGTTGAATTCGCGGCACGGGCCAAAACGCCTGGCATGCCACGGCGCGATTTTGCGGAACATCCGGCAGCCGTGTTCCTCGCCGAAAACTTCAACCATCAAATCCAGGTGCCGGCACATTACCCGCACCCGATCGGCAAAGTTGGGTTCGGGCAGCAATTCGCCCGTTAAAGTAGGGCAGGCGTCTCGCCTGCCCACGTCGGCGAAGCCGACGGAGCTTTCACACTTTTGCTCGCGTTGAAGCGCTCGCTGGGCAGGCGGGACGCCTGCCCTACTTTGTTCGCCTCCAGTTCTCAAATAATGCAGCGTGTGCTGGAAAATCCACGGGTTGTAAAATGCACCGCGTCCGATGCTCACGCCCGCACAGCCGGTCTCATCGAACATCTTCTTCGCAGCCTCCGGCGTGGTCACGTCGCCGTTGCCGATGACGGGAATGTGCTTTACGGCCTGCACGACCGCGCGAATGCCGGCGAGATTCACCGTGCCACCAAAACCCTGTTCGCGCGTCCGGCCGTGAACAAAGACGGCCGCGACACCGGTGTCTTCGAGCACACGAGCCAAATCCGGTGCGGTCAGGTTTTCATCATCCCAGCCGAGGCGCATCTTGGCGGTGACGGGAACTTTCACGGCGTTGACCATGCCGCGGACGAGCGCGGGGGTCTTCGCCAGCTCGGTCATCATGGCCGAGCCGCCGCCGACGTTGCAGACCTTGCGGACGGGACAGCCCATGTTGATGTCCACGGACGCAAAGCCGAGCGATTCGATAATTTGTGCCGCATCGCGCATTTCTTCGGGCACGGAACCGAAGAGTTGCACGGCCAGCGGAGCATCCGCCGGGCGGGTTTCAATCAGCTTGAAAGCATTCTTGTTTTTTTCCAAAAGCGAGCGGGCATTGACCAGGTCGGTGGTGCAGAGGCTGACACCGCCGATTTCGCGCACAATGAGGCGGAAGGGCAGGTTGGTGTAACCCGCCAGCGGCGAGAGAAACAGGTTGGATTGAAGCGTCAGCGCACCGATTCGCATTGGCACAATTATAGCTGAATTAGCTCATTGCGGAAGGGGCAATGACATGGTATTATGGCCCACCTAAGTGGGGAAAATGATGTTCGACGAAGATCAAAACAGAAAAAACGGTGATGACCCTAAAAGGCCACCGGGCGGTTTCAAAGTGTCGTCGGCGACGTGGCTCGCGTGGATTGCCATCATCGGCAGCATTGGGGCGCTGATGCTGGTTCACAACCGCATGGGCGCGCAGAATTCGACGCTGTCGCAGGCCGATTTTTTTCAGAAATATGAGTCAAATCAGATCGCCCAGGCAACCATCAATTACAACCTTCAGTCGGGAAACCTGATTGATATTGTCGGCACTTATTACAAAACCGAGAAGGACGGAAGCATCACGAAAGAAAACGGCAAGCCGGTTTTGATTCCTTTTACCACGAAAGCCCTGCTCACGGAAAAGATGAAAGACACATTGTTGCCACCGGCGGGCAAGCTGGAAGTGAGCGAGACCAGCCCGATGTTGTTGAACATGATCTGGACCGTGGCGCCGTTTTTGCTGATTGGCATTTTGTTTTGGTTTTTCTTCATCCGCCAGATCAAAATGGCCGGCAAGGGCGCATTGAGCTTCGGCAAAAGCAAGGCGCGGATGCTCGCGAAGGAACGGAACAAAACCATGTTCAAGGACGTGGCGGGCATTGAAGAGGCCATTGAGGAGGTTTCCGAACTCGTCGAATTTTTGAAGGACCCGAAAAAATTCCAGCGGCTGGGCGGACGGATTCCCAAAGGCGTGTTGATGGTCGGACCGCCCGGCACGGGCAAAACGCTTCTGGCCAAGGCCATCGCGGGCGAAGCGGATGCTTCGTTCTTCAGCATCAGCGGCTCGGACTTCGTCGAAATGTTCGTCGGCGTCGGCGCCAGCCGCGTGCGCGACATGTTTGAGCAGGCGCGCCGGACCACGCCATGCCTCGTTTTCATTGATGAAATTGACGCCGTCGGGCGCAGCCGCGGCCACGGCCTGGGCGGCGGCAACGACGAACGCGAACAAACGCTCAACGCGTTGCTTGTGGAAATGGACGGCTTCGACACGCAGGAAGGCATCATCATCATCGCCGCGACCAACCGGCCGGACGTGCTGGACCCGGCACTGATGCGTCCGGGACGTTTCGACCGGCAGGTCGTCGTCAATCTGCCCGACGTGCGCGGGCGCGAGGGAATTTTGAAGGTTCACGCCAAAAACGTGAAGCTCATGCCGGACGTGGATTTGTCCATCATCGCGCGCGGCACACCGGGTTATTCCGGCGCGGAACTGGCGAATTTGTTGAACGAAGCCGCATTGCTTGCCGCGCGGCTGAACAAAAAAGGCGTGGGCATGGAGGAATTGGAGGAAGCGCGCGACAAGGTCCGGTGGGGCCGCGAGCGCCGCAGCCTTGCCATGACGGACGAGGAAAAGAAAAGCACTGCCTGGCATGAAGCCGGCCACGCGCTCGTGAACATGTTGCTCGAACACACGCATCCGCTGCACAAGGTCACGATCATTCCGCGCGGGCAGTCGCTGGGCTCGACGATGCAGTTGCCGGAGAAG
>Ga0187868_1003362_pt1 | contig 9995 bp, 5 predicted proteins | sample June2016WEW_13_4_FD_133014 | JGI IMG/M metagenome (GOLD analysis project Ga0187868, IMG submission 133014) | Peatland microbial communities from SPRUCE experiment site at the Marcell Experimental Forest, Minnesota, USA - June2016WEW_13_40 | ecosystem: Environmental > Terrestrial > Soil > Wetlands... | reverse complement strand
GTGGCCTGCATGTTGTTCGGCCTGTTGCCCATCATGTGGTCGGTCGGTGCGGGCGCCGACGTCATGAAGCGCATCGCGGCCCCGATGATCGGCGGAATCCTCACCTCGTTCCTGATGGAGTTGGTTGTCTATCCACCGATCTTTGCGATCTGGAAGTGGAATTGGGAAGTAAAACCGGCTCTGCGGAAAGCTGAAACTCAAACCGAGGAACTGATTAATGTGTAGGACGGGCCAGCTTTGAGCAGTGCTGAACACGCTGCCCGCATCAGCAATCTACCGGGGCGTCAGTAGGGTTAATAAGGCCGACTGGCGAGGGTCTTTCTCCAGAAAGCGTCCGGCCCAGTGCTGGCCCGAAGGCGAACTCGTCACCTGCCCGAAGAGCCGGGCATCGTTCTTCAGCCCCGCGGCAAACCCTTGCTTGTAGCCCGTCTGCAATGCATCGAGTGCCACTCGAGCGGCATAACTCCGGGCCGCTATCAGGTCTGCGGCGGTTGTTGTGTCAGGCGCCGCGATGTTCAACAGGCCGGCAACTTCCGTCAATGCCATCAGTTCATCGAGTTCCTTCTTGTGGTCTGCGGTAATCGTTTCCCAACTGCGGCGCGGGACGGGGCGCAGGCCCTCTGCCATCTCCCGCGCGACCCGGAAAGCCTCTCGCAAAGCCGTTGCCGCCGGACAGAACGCATCGGCCAGACCGATCTCGACAGCCCTGTGGCCGTCCACCGGTTCTCCATTGAGAACCAGCTCGAGCGCCTTCCGTGGCCCGACCAGACGTGGCAGCCGCTGCATGCCTCCATACCCCGGCATGATGCCAAGCTTGATCTCCGGCTGTCCCATCAGAGCGTTCTCAGTGACGATTCGATAGTGAGCGCTCATTGCCAACTCGTTGCCGCCGCCGAGCGCGAAGCCGTCTATGAGCGCAACCACTGGCACCCGGAGCAGTTCCAGACGGACATAGACACCAATCACCTTTGCGGCCAAGGCAGTGATCGTTTCGCAGCTTGCGCCCACGAACTTTGTAATGTCGGCTCCTGCCATAAACGCGCGGCCCGAACCCCGCAGCAACAGCGCGCGCGCTGCCCGCCCATCCAGCGCGCCGGTACTCGCAACCTCATCGACCACCGCTTCGATCTGGGCGAGCAGATCCTCGCTCAAGGCGTTCAACGTCGCGGGACGCTCTAACGTGACGAGCGCCACACCGTCACACCAGTCGATTGCCAGGTAGCGGCCCTCGCCTTCGTTGGCCAGGCGTAGTGGCTCGCCCAGATAGGCTCGCTCATACTCCGCAATGGGGTGTTCGGCATGCGTTGCCTGAACCAGAGCTACTCCTTTCGGCTTCGTCATTCGGCCGTCGAGCATTGCTTGCTGGATCTGCGGCAGGCCTTGGAGCGTCGTGATCTCCAGATCGCCCTGCTCCATGACGATGCGCCCTTCGGCCAGCAGCCGAATTACCTCGCGGGCCTGGCCGGTTCGATACATGTGGGAGCCGAGAATTGACAGGTTCGAGTTCCCCTTGAGGATGACCCAGCCACACGGCTGCTCGTCGCGTTCGTCATAGTCTCGCGCCAGAAAGGTGCTCAAGTGGAGGGTGCTCTGATCGGGCCGGTCCACCACGAAATCCGGACTCACTTGCGGGCCGAACACCTGCCAGAGCGCGCGCCCAATGGCCCGCGCAGCATTCATGAAGCCGGGCCCGTAGTCGGGATTCGCTCGACCGTCTTCAGTAAGTGGGTCGGGCATGTCCTCAGGCAGCACGAGTTCGTCCCGGTCAATAATGTGCGACTCGGGAATGCCCAGCCGAACCAGCCCGGCAATTCCCTCCGCCTCGCGGGTGTGTGAAGCGATCACCGCCACGTCAGCCCCGCGCTCGAGCGCAGCCTGCACAAACGAAACGGCGTAGGCATCGGCTCCCCAGATCAACCCCTTGCGCCCCGGTAGCAGCCGAATCTCCGAGAAAATCGTCCGCGGAGAGGCTTTGCGAAAGATGATCTGCTTCTGGCGCATCCAGACCCAACGGGCGTCCAGGATGAAGCGCCGGCCCTCATAGAAGAATGTTTCTTTGTATTCTCCTTTGCGCCCACCGCCGGTGGCGCCGAAGAAGGCCAGGGTCCCGCCTTCCGCCAGGGCAGAAACCAAAAGAGGAAAGTTGCGGCCGCCCGTGTGCTCGAAGATTCTATCCACGGGCCGTCCAGCGTTGGCCGAGTAAACAGCATGGCGGAAAGGCTCAGTCTGTCGCAGCCAGGCTTCAGGATCAGTGTCCGGGGAAATACCCCCAAAAACATTCGCCGGCAAAGAACGCCGATCGATGAAGGCGTCGGCAATGCCGCGGTCGATTAACGATCGCCCCAGTTCCGGGCTAGACCCCAGCAGGATAACCCGAGCGCCGAGCAGCTTGGCGGTCTGCGCACCCGCGAAGCTGGTGCCCTTGCCGCCTCCCATGAGTAGAACCGAGTCGCCGGGGCGAACCGACAGCCTTTCCACCACCGCCCGGTAAGCGGTGCCATACGTCAGCAGCAGCGCCGCAAGTTGCTCGGGCGAGTGTTTGCTCAAAGCTGCGGGCAGCGGAAGCGCTCGCTGCTCCTCCACCAGGACGAATTGCGCGTTGAAGCCATCATGCGTCTCGTAACCGCGGATGTTTCGCGAAGTCCAGGAATCCAGGATGACTGCTTGGCCGACTCGAATCGTCTTCACCGCCGAACCGGCATCCACGACGATGCCCAGGGCGTCACTGCCGGGAATGTGAACGGTAGCGCTGTCCCCGCGCCCAAACACCGGCACCGGGAGTCCCAAGGCAGCGAAGTTCGTGTTGAAGTTTGGTCCCGACGCCAAAACGCTGACCAGAACCTGAGTCGCTTTCTCGGGATACAACTTGGGAACGGCGACCTCTTCCAACCGGATGACCTCGGCGGGCGGCCCATAGCAATCGCGATGGATTGTCAGCGCGTCCATGCGCTCCGGGATTGGGAAGGAGATCCTTGGCGTTCTCCCCAGCGGCCATTTATGCGCCAGATCGGCATTCAGGTGTTCGGTCGTAAGGCGCTCGGTCATAATGTCACCATAGCTCAGAAGATCCGCTCGATGAATCGAGTGGCGTGTTCACCCACACTAGTTGTCCTCGAACCGAAGTGTCTCCACCACCAACCACAAGGTTGCAGAGGTGGCCGTGACATGCAAATGTGCATGATGATCGCGCGCCTGCTCTGCCGTCAAGCTGGTCTGCGGAAATTCGTTTTGAACTTAGGCTGTGGGGTATTTCCGTAGTACATTGGAACTCAATCCGGAGTTCCCGAACGACGCATCAGAAGGAGTTCTGTTCGCTCGTGCACACTAACTTCACGGTATCCGACTTACTGCTTAGCGCACAAGCTTTCGCTCTGATGCCGCTTTTCGTTTTCATTCCGGGATACGTGCTGAGCTGGCTGCTGCATGTCCTCGATTTCAGGCGGAGGTCGTTCTGCGAACAAGTGCTGCTCAGCACTCCGCTCTCCTTGGCAGTCTGCCCGATTGCCACTTATCTGGTTTGGTTGAGCGCTTCCGTTGGTGCGGTATGGTTCATCTACGGGTGCTGCTGGGCGCTTTTTCCCGTCGTCCTGGTATTTCAGGCGCGCGGGTTTCGCTGGTCTGAGCTGCGAGTCTCGCGCTACACATGGATTGCGCTTGGAATTGTTGCGGCTTGGTGCCTGGTCGTACTTCTTAGCCTTGTCGATCTGCAGATCCAGCATCGCTTGTACTCGAGCGTGGCCGCAATCGACTACGGGGTTCGTGTCCCGATCACGCAAGCACTGGCGCAGAAAGGCCCGCCGGGATTCAATCCATTCTTCTATCCGGGACGAGAGGTTCCGCTGCGTTACCACTACTTCTGGATGCTTCTTTGCAGTCTTCCAGTGAGATTGTTCGGCATTCGGGCGCTCCACGCCATGTGGGGTGCCACGCCGTGGTGCGCTATCGGATTGATGTCGATGATCCCGCTGTATTTGAAGTTCTTTCTCGGGCGACTGGCAAACCTGCGGCGGCAGACCGTGATCGGCATGTCTCTATTGGCCGTCACCGGGTTGGACATCATCCCCACTGCCGCACAATATGTGACTGTGCCGCTTCAGATACAGGGCGACATGGAGTGGTGGAACGAACAGGTCAGCTCCTGGATGGATAGCGTACTCTGGAACCCACATCACGTTTCCGCCCTTGTTGTTTGCCTGCTGGGATTCTTACTGCTGTGGAACGTCCGCTCCACTTCATGGCGCGACAAAATCATCGCCATTGTGATTGCCGGGGCAGCCTTTGCTACCGCCTGTGGGCTTTCCGTTTTCGTGACTTTCACCTTTGCGGTATTCATGGCGGTGTGGTTGCTGGTTACGCTCCACGAACAGAAATGGCCGGTGGCGGGTTTGCTGAGTCTTTCTGGAGTGCTTGCTGTTTGCCTTGCGCTGCCGTTGTTGAAGACCTTGTTGGCTCCAGCCGGGGCGGGTGGTTTTGCGGTGTTCGGTATCAGGCCGTTTTACACGGCGGATGTCGTTCTCCGGCTTTTCGGCGTAAAGTCCCCTCTGGCATATCAAGCGGTATCCCTGTTCGCTCTTCCCTTGAGTTACTTCTTTGAGCTTGGGTTGTTCGGCGCAGTCGCGCTGTTCCGGTTGCGGGATATCCGCCGTAAGGTTCTGCCACTCTCGGACGCGGAGAAGGCCAGTTGGGTGATGATTCTGGTGAGCCTGCTCATCGCGACCTTCATGCAATCTTCCGTGCTGGGGAATCCCAACGACTTAGGGTGGAGGGCTTTTCTGCCCTTCCAGTTCATTACACTGCTTTGGGCCATTCCGTTGGTGGAACGCTGGTTGTACAGAGCTGGGGATGAACCCGTTTGCGCTCCGACGAGTGGTCCGCTGACGATACGCCATTCATGGTTGGTTGCTTTTCTGGTTCTCGGATTGATCGGAACGTTTTATCAGGTTGTTTGTTTGCGGACCTATGCCATCGGGGTCGAAAAGGGCAAGGTGATGGCGCCGGACTGGCTTGAGGACGACGCAAATCTGGGTAAAAGGCAGTTTGCCATCCGAGAACTTTACGAAACCATCAATGAGAAGCTGCCGAAGGACATCATTGTCCAGCAGAATCCGCTGTCCCTGCATTGGAATGAGCACTCGTTCTACAACGAGCGCCAGCGAGTCGCCGCGGTGCCCGGCTGTGGGGTGAAACTTGGGGGTGATCCGCGCGATTGCATGGGAGTAATGAGGCGTGTCTTTAGCCTCTATCGAATTCCGAATACCATTCAGGACCTGGATTCCGTCTGTCGCGCCTTGTCGATCGATGTGCTCGTCGCGACGGACCTGGACTATGTTTGGGCAGACCGTCGAAGTTGGGTGTGGCGAACAACCCCGATCGTTGCAAATAAATTCGCCCGAGCCTTCGCCTGCGGTGACCACTCCAAGTTGGCTGCGAGAGTCGGAAATTAGCCGCGCTAGAAGATGTCTCTCTGTTTTAGCGATCCGTCGCGCCGACGCAGAAACAATCTCGCTCCTCGCTCGCCTCGGAGGCGACCTTGGCGGAACGGTGATCGAGCCATTCCAGCACGAACGCACCTGCCAGCAGGGGTAGTAACCAGATCACGCGGCTCTGATAGCGGCCGTCGACCTCCGACAACACGCCAGTGACAAATGCGTTGGCGATGACCGTGAAAAAAATCACCGCAGTGAGTCCCACGAGCCGGGGAGACAGGTGGCGCCACACAAACGGTGCAAGAACACCCATCAAAACGATTGACGCAATGACCGTCCATTTTTGCACCGATGTAAAGAATTCATCAGGTAGAGTTCGCTGCGCCTGTCGGCTTTGCAAATAATGCGACCCTGAGCCCGGCAGCACCCCCTCTAATGCCTCCAAAAACCAGGTGCTTGGGACGTTAGTTAAGTCAAAAGTCGTTAGCTGCCGCCAGAAGCTGCGGAACGAAATAAACAACTGTTCACGTGGATACGCGCGCAGAGTCGCTATGACGAAGCGTGTCTCCTGCTGACGGATTAGATCTTGTGTCTCATGGGAGGCGTTTTGCCAGATTCCATTCGCATTCCAGAGAAAGTCGTCGGGGCTGTCGGGGAGACCATGGACATAATCGCACATGGCCAGTTTCACATTCGCGCAATGCCGCTCCAAATACCAGCGCCCCGGTCCGTCGGCAACGATACGGGCCGTCAGATACGGCAGCCGCTCGCCATTCAGCGACGGTTTGCCGTACAGATACGCGTGCAGCGCGAATTGGGCTGCAACCGCAGCCAAAACAACCATCGCCACTCCGCCGACGGCTCTCCATCGCAGGCGCGCCGAGCGGCGCAGAAAAACCAGCAGCAAACTCAACAAGACGCACATCCCGGCAGCCAATATCAAATGCGTGACATGGGACACCATCGCCCACCAGGCAATCGAGACCACGGTCAGGCGCTCAGCGCGAGAGAGGGTCTCTGGGGCAAACACGAGTAGATATATGCAGAGATACAGCACGGCGCCCAGGATGTCCGGCATGAGCAGGCTGACGACCCAGCCCACGCCGGTTAACAGGGCGAGCGGCACGACAAGCACAAAGTAATGTGTTAGCGTCCACCGAGGCAGGATCGATCGCACAACCAGCCAGATGATATATGCCGTCAGCAGGGCGTGTAGAGCGACGATGGGCCACGGGGTTATGCTCCAGTGGAATGGCAAAATGCCTAGGGAATAAATGGACGACCGCATGCCATAGTAGACCGAGAAATTATGCAGGAACAGCGCCCGCGCCACGGGGGGGCCGCTCGCAATGTACGACATTGAATCCGGGAACAACAGCGGATAGCCGTTACAAAGGGCGGGCCAAGTCATGAGAAGCGCAGCCAACAAAACCGCTCCACCGCGCCAAATTGAATGGAAGTTCAGCCGCATCTTCTTATTGGAAGTCTGTGTTCGGGAGTAGTTGCTGTCAAGCCAAAACGTTGTGCAAGGCTGTCTCACACGCCAGACCTTCTGAAACGGCTCTGGCCGGCGATTCTGACGGCTGTTTCCAGCAGATTCCAGTGGGGATTCCAGCAGCTCTAACCTGGCAGTGCAAGCTTGTTAACCACGGAAGCGGGCGCTGCCCTACTTCTGCCGCGCGCCTTGCTCAAGAAATTCAGTCAGCAGCGCGATCCGCTCCTTGTGTGCTCCACCGGCATAGTCGCGGGCGATGTCTTCGTAAAGATGCGCTGCGCCGCTCAACATCTCGGAGCCGCCAGTCTCCGGTTGCAGAAACTTGGCTATCTCTTCCATCTCACCGACCCAGCGGTAGGCCTTCGCATACATTTTGGGCAAAGCACGGGTCAGCAGTTGCAGCACGGCGGGCTGGCTGTCCTGCATCTCCTGCCACAGCACCTGCGAGACTCCGCTGCGCACGGCGCCCAGAATCAACGCCGCGCCCAGTGCCTGCAAACCCTTGTTGATTCCGCCGTATGCCATCTTCAGTGCCGAAGCATCGCCGACCTCGCTCGACAGAGGCCGCACGTCCATGCCGAACTTCCGCAATTCCTCGAAGCGGCCGACTGCTCCGCCGGAGGCATAGAACCGGGGAGCGGGACGGCCGGAAGCCGGAGGCAGACCGATGATCCCGGCATCGACAAACGGCAAGCCCTTCGGCTGAAAGGGCGCGGCGATCTGCTTCACCGTCGCGGGCGCCACGGCGTTGCACTCGACGAACACCGGCTTACGTTCGACGCCGCGAATCCGCGGCAGCAGGCGCTCCGCCAACTCAGCGGCACGGGAGGGCGGCACAATGGAGAAAACGAAATCGGCCTGCGCAACCAGCGCGCTATCGTCGTACACAACTTCTACGCCGGCTTTGGCGGCGCGTTCCGCGCTCGCCTGGGAGCGGCCATCGAGGGAGGTGATCACGCGCGCTCCACTTTCAACCAGGGCTCGACCGACCCCGGCTCCCATTTCTCCCATCGCCACAATCGCGACTGTCGTCTTCACCGGTATTCCTCCTCAGAGCGGCTTCGCCTGCAAAATGTCACGCTTGCTGATCGCCATCTAAGCAAGCGATGATTGTTTGGATAACCCGTTTCGTCTCGCTGGGGCCTCGAACCGGGATAGAAACAACACCTGCTTCTATGGCCGGATAGTCGTTCCCTCCCACGAACAAGGCATCTCCTATAAAAATCATTTCTCGCAATGAAATACCCAGGAGGTCTCGCAGTTTTCTGATTCCGTAAGCTTTGTCAATGCCAGGCTTGGTGACATCAATGGATGTCGAGCCGCCTAGTCGGACGGAAAACTCGGGAATAAACGTGTCAAGGATCGCTTTGATCTTCTTCCGCTTCGCGAAATCGGGGTCCCATTTTTCCTTTTCCGCCAAGGGGGCCTGCTGACCTAATGCGGAATATGTTATCTGGCTTCCCCGGTCTTCAATTGCCTCTCCCCAGAGCTTTTCGACCTTGAAGCCCGCGACCCCGACGGCCTTCTCCAAAGAACTGACGATTTTCTCTTTTTCATCCGCGGTGAAATCTTCCGAATAGAGCTTCTTCCAATCCCCCGTGTATTGGAAGAACTTTGTTCCGCATGTAGGAAGAAGGGATAGGTTCACCAGGCGTCCATCATGGGGAAGATTGGAGAGCAGTTGCTTTTCAAACTGTGGCCAACCGCCGCCGGAAATCACGGCCACTTTGACGATGCCGAGAAGGTCACGCAGCAGTGCCGACACTTCGGCATCGAGAGATGATTTACTTTCGGCAAGGGTGCCGTCCAGGTCAAAGACAATCAGCTTCTTCACTATCTCCACCTCTGAATGATTGCGATCTTAGCAGGCGCCAGCAGTTTCATGTTACGGCGACCGGTTTCCTCGCGGCGTCGATAGGCTCTTGCGCATTCATTTGGGGTTGCTCCACTTCCAGTTCCGGATTTCCGGCAGGTCCTCGCCGTACTTGTCGATATATTGCTTGTGCTCGATCAGTTTGTCCTTGAGCTGCTGCTTCAGGTAGATGCCTTTCTCGCCGGTCTGCGGCAGGCGGTCGATGGCATCCATCACGAGGTGGAAGCGGTCCAGATCGTTCAGCACCGTCATGTCGAAGGGCGTGGTGATAGTGCCCTCTTCCTTGTAGCCGCGGACGTGCAGGTTGTCGTGGTTGGCGCGGCGGTAGGTCAGCCGGTGAATCAACCACGGGTAGGCATGGAAGGCGAAGATGACTGGCTTGTCCTTGGTGAAGAGCTCGTTGAAATCCATGTCACTCAACCCGTGCGGGTGCTCGGTTTGCGGCTGCAACCTCATGAGGTCGACGACGTTGACCACCCGGATTTTCAGGTCGGGCAGATGCTCGCGCATGATGGAGACGGCGGCAAGTGTTTCCAGCGTGGGCACGTCGCCACAGCAGGCCATGACCACGTCGGGTGCGATGCCTTGGTCGTTGCTGGCCCACTGCCAGATGCCGATCCCCTCGGTGCAATGCTTGACGGCGGCGTCCATCGTCAGCCACTGCGGCGCCGGATGTTTGCCTGCGATCACCACGTTGACGTAATGGCGGCTGCGTAGGCAATGGTCTATCACCGAGAGCAGGCAGTTTGCATCCGGCGGAAGATAAACGCGCACGATCTCGGCCTTTTTGTTCGCGACAACATCGAGGAAACCGGGGTCCTGGTGGGTGAATCCGTTGTGATCCTGGCGCCAGACATGCGAGGCCAGCAGGTAGTTTAACGATGAGATCTTCCGCCGCCACGGCAGGTGTGACGTCACCTTCAGCCACTTGGCGTGCTGGTTGAACATCGAATCGACGATGTGGATGAACGCTTCGTAGCAGTTGAAGAGTCCATGCCGCCCGGTGAGCAGGTAGCCCTCGAGCCAGCCTTCGCATTGGTGCTCGCTGAGCATTTCCATCACGCGCCCGGCGGGCGCGAGAAACTCATCGTTCGGCACGGTCGCGGCGTCCCATTGGCGGTTGGTCGCTTCAAAGAGGGCCTCCAGGCCGTTAGAGAGCGTCTCGTCAGGGCCAAAGACCCGGAAGTTCCGCTGCTCGCTG
>Ga0187868_1003359_pt1 | contig 9996 bp, 8 predicted proteins | sample June2016WEW_13_4_FD_133014 | JGI IMG/M metagenome (GOLD analysis project Ga0187868, IMG submission 133014) | Peatland microbial communities from SPRUCE experiment site at the Marcell Experimental Forest, Minnesota, USA - June2016WEW_13_40 | ecosystem: Environmental > Terrestrial > Soil > Wetlands... | reverse complement strand
CTTGTCAGCGCCTATCGCAGCGCCCATCCGAGAGCGTGATGAGCCAGACGGGGACCGACCGGCTCCAGTCCGTCGAGGAACTGTGGGCAGATTTCAAGGCGACCGCGGATCAATCCGCCCGCGATCGCCTGATCCTTCACTACTCGCCGCTCGTGAAGTACGTCGCCGGACGCGTTGCCGCTGCCATGCCCAGCCACGTCGACTACGCCGACCTGGTGAGCTACGGCATCCTCGGGTTGATCGACGCAATCGAGAAGTTCGATCCTTCTCGGGCGATCAAATTCGAGACGTACGGAGTGCCCCGGGTCCGCGGGGCCATACTCGACGAGCTCCGGTCCATCGACTGGGTGCCGCGGTCTGTTCGCGCAAAAGCGCGTGCCGTCGACGCGGCCTTCTCCAAGCTCGAGGGCACGCTCGGACGTTCGCCGACGGACCGGGAGCTCGCCGACGAGCTGGAAATGACCACTGACGATCTCGACGACATCTTGCGCCAGACCTCGCGAGCCGGGCTCTTGCAGCTCGACGACGTGCTGTTCCGACAGGGCGGCAGCGGGGGCCAGACGCTGGGCGACACGCTCCAGGACCAAGGTGACGCTCCAGGTGCCACGATCGAGCTCGAGGAGACCCGGCGCCAGCTCGCGAAGGCGATCCAGCGTCTGGACGATCGTGAGCGCAAGGTGCTCACCCTTTACTACTATGAAGGCCTGAACCTTGCCGAGATCGGTGAGATCCTCGGAGTGACCGAGAGCCGTGCCTGTCAGATTCATACCAAGGCCGTGCTCCACCTGAGGCAACGCTTGCGCGACGAGCTGGCCTGAGTTGTCTCCGCGGGAGGATGGCCGCGTCCTGAGTGGCGCCCGCCCCCGACTCGCCGTCGAGCCCTAGGTCGTAGCGAGCGCTCATGTCCAGCCGTTCGGGCTCGGTAGGTCAGCAGCACCTGCCGGGCGAGGTGCGGCGCTCTGAACTGGTGTCCGCTGCGATTCGGGTAATGCGCCGCCAGGGACTCTTGGAGACCACCACTCGTGATGTCGCCGCGGAGGCAGGGGTGAGCCCGGGGCTCGTCCACCACTACTTCAAGTCTCAAGACGACCTCGTCGCCGAGGCTTTTGCCGAGGTCGCCAATGAGGACCTGAACCGTGTCAGCGCTGCAGTCCGGGCGTGCTCTGGAGCGGTCGACCGCCTGATGACGATCGTCGACGCCTTCACACCGCCCGACGCCGAGTGGCCTTTCCTGCTCTGGATTGACGCCTGGGCCGCGGCCGCTCGCCACGAGTCTGTCCGCGTCCGCTCCCGGTCCGTGAACCTGCGCTGGGTGAAGCTGTTCGAGGAGACCTTTCGCGACGGCGTGCGCGCCGGCACCTTCCATTGCCCCGAACCCCGTGCCGCCGCCTGGCGGATGTTGGCCCTGCTCGACGGACTTGCCATCCAGGTCGTCACCCGTCAGAGCGGCATCAGCCGGGCGACGGTGGCCGCCTGGGTGCACGAGGCGGCACGCAGAGAGGCGGGGCTGGGGGATCCGGGGCTGGGGGATCCTTAGTGCCAGACCACCCGGTGGGAGCTCCGCCAGCTAGCCCGACAGAGAAGTGGTCGCCGCCCGGGCGCTTCTCCCGGGCGGCACCGGACGAGATTAGGCACGACCCGAAGGAGGTTGTCCCGAGATCGATGGACAAAGTCCGGAACCAGCAGCGCCGCAAACGGATCCTGGAGGCCACCGTCCGGATAATCGGACGTGAGGGCCCGGGATCGGTGACCCACCGTGCAGTGGCCGCAGAGGCTGACGTGCCGCTCGCGGCGACGACCTACTACTTCGCTTCCAAAGAGGTGCTCTTCAACGAAGCGCTCACCATGTCCGTGCAGACGGACCTGGCCGAGCTGGAAGTCCTCGCCCGTGCGATGTCGAAGTCGCCTGCATCAGTTGAGGCCTTCGCGCAGGCACTCGCTGGTTTTCTCGCCGGCCAGCTCCGCCGCAGGCGAACAACCGTCGTCGCGCAGTACGAGCTGGCGCTCGAGGCGGCACGCCATTCTTCGTTGCGACCGGCGGCTCGCGCTGCGACCGAGGCGTACGTCCGGCTCTGTCAGGTGATGCTGGAGAGGATCGGCTCGCTCGACCCGGCCGCGGACGCACCTTTGCTGGTCGCCGTCATGGACGGGCTCCTTCTCGACCAGCTCTCCGGGTCCAGATCTCCCTTCGACGTGCGAGAGCTCGCTTGCCAGCTGCGCAGGTTCATTGCGGGCCAGCTGCAGGCGCCGGCCCGGTCCGACTAGCAGGGATCCGTCGTCGCGTCCCTGGTCGCGCGCTGGCCGCGGAAGTTGACAATCCGGTACATTTGTACCCGCATGGCTCTGCGGTAGAGGTCCGGGCCCCTCTGATTGCGGTGGGCGGACCTGGCTGAACGGTCGGTCCGCTCTCGGGCGGGTCCAGCACGGAAGGGGTGACGTGTGCCTACGCGGCTCGAACGCCCTGAGCCCGATGCTTATCGCGTGCGCCGCGTTCATCACGTCGGCATAACGGTGGCAAGACTCGACAGGTCGCTCGCGTTCTATCGCGACCTGCTCGGCATGACCGTCCTCGGGCTCAGCGACGATGAGGACGTCGGTGCGATAGTGGGCATAACGGGAGCCCGCGTGCGCGCCGCCGACCTCGACGCAGGCGATGGCCAGGTCCTTGAACTGCTCGAGTACGACTCCGACAACGCGAAGTCCTACAGCCACGGCCCGGACACCGTCGGGAGCTGCCATCTCTCGCTCCAGGTGGGCGATTTGTCCTCGGTGCTCTCCCGCCTGGCGAGCGCCGGTTTCATGCCGATGGGGGAGGTCGTAGCCCTGTCGGACGGAGGGGTGTGGGAGGGCTGCAAGGTCGTCTATCTCCGCGACCCGGACAACGTAATCATTGAGCTGATCGAGAGGGGCCCAGATGGCTGAGCACAATGCGGTGACCGAGTCCGGCCCGGGTCAAGGCTCCCGCATCGACGACTGCTTGTCGGTGCGTGGGGACCATTTGTGGATCGAGGGCTGCGACGCGGTCGAGCTGGCTGGGCGCTTTGGCACGCCCCTCTATGTCGTCTCGGAGAACCAGCTCCGCAGGAACGCCCATCGCCTTGTCCAAGCCTTTTCCGACCATTGGCCCGGTCCGGTGAACGTGCTGCCCTCGATCAAGGCCAACAACGTGCTCGCGCTGAGACGGATCCTCTCCAGCGAGGGGCTCGGCTGCGACACCTTCGGTCGTTCGGAGCTGTGGGCCGCTCTCGCCTGCGGCGTCTCGCCGGCACTCATATCGGTAAATGGCACCGGCAAGTCGGCGGCGTTGGTAGAGGAGGCAGTCGCGGCGGGTTGTCGGATCACGCTCGACTCGCCTCGAGAGTTGGACCTCGCCATAGCGGCCGCGCGACAGCTCGGGCGGCGGGTGCAGGTGCGGGTCCGGGTCCGGCCGGACCTTTCCGCCTTGGAAGAAGTCGCCTCCGACTTCAGCTTGGACGCCGAGTCGATCACCGAGGTCCTGCGCCGGTACAAGGCTGGCATCCCGATGAACGAGCTGCTACCGCTCGGCGAGCGCGCACTCCAAGCCGACGAGGTCGACCTCGTCGGCGTGCATGCCCACTTCGCCCGGAACAGCCGCAGGCTTGACGTTTGGGCGGCCCTGATGCAGGCGTTCGGTGACGCGGTCGGCCGCCTGTCGTCGGCATGGGGAGGCTGGCAGCCGCGCCAGCTTGACATCGGGGGCGGCATCCCGACCGGGCGGGACCCGACCGGTCGGGCGATCCCGCGTCTCGCAAGCGAGAGGGGCCCCGCACCCTCGGTGGAACGCTATGCCGAGTTGATCTGTGCGAGCCTTTGCGAGTCGCTCGACAGAAACGGTCTGTCGACCTCAGACAAGACGCTCGAGATCGAGCCCGGCCGCGCCTGCTACGCCGACATCGGCGTGCACCTGAGCCGTGTCGTCAACCTGAAGACCGAGACTGAGCCGCAGCTGCTTCGTTTCGTCGAGCTCGACACCTCGGAGGTTTTCCTGATGGACCTGCACTTCGAGCACAACCGCTGGGTTCACGTGGTGGCAAGCCGGGCGTCCGACCCGCCCATCGGAGTGGCCGACCTCGTCGGCGCCAGTTGCGGGTTCGACACGATCACTCCAGATGCCGTGTTGCCAGAGGTCGTGCCGGGCGACATCGTCGCCTTTCTCGACACGGGGGCGTATCAAGAAGTGTGCGCGAGCAACTTCAACGGCATGCCGCGGCCGGCCACCGTCCTCGTCCGCGACAGCGAGGCCATGGTCGTGCGCCGAGGAGAGACCCTCGAGGACATCTTCAGCCGGGACCTCGAGGTCGCATAGGGCGACCCGGGCCGATCGGAAGCGACATCGGGCGCAGTCGTGCAAGCCGGGACCGGGCAGGACGCTCCGGGATCGGTGCCACCCGGGACCGGGCAGGACACGCTGCGATGGAAAGGCCAGCCGGGCCCTCGGACGCGAAGGCGCCATCCAGTTGGCTTCGCTCGCCGGTGGGGCTCTGGTTCTGACCGGCTCGGGACCTTAGACCCTAGGCAGCGTCAGAGGCGGTGCATAACCTGGACACATGTCCAAGTGTATGGGACCTGTCGTCTCGTGCCAGGCCGACAGTCCCCCTCGAAGCGCATTAGCGCGAGGAGGTCATGGCCGCCATGCCTAGCCAGCGTCAGGCCGAGCACTTCATCGACACACAGCAGCTGACTCCCGATCTGCTGAGGCGGCAGATGGACCTCATCGCGTTGCTGAAGCAGGCCGACAGTCATCGCGCGTGCCCGGGGCTGCTTCGGGACGCCTCCCTCGGCATGATCTTCGAGGAACCTTCGACGCGCACGCGGGTGTCGTTCGAGGTTGCCATGACAAAGCTCGGCGGTCACGCCCTCTACCTGAAGCCGGGAGAGATCCACCTCGGGCAGAAAGAGAGCATCAAGGACACTGCCAAGGTGCTCTCACGCATGGTCGACGCCATCGAGATCCGCGCCCTCAAGCACGAGACCGTCACATCGTTCGCCGCCTACGCGACCGTGCCCGTGATAAACGGGCTGACCGACTACAACCATCCGACCCAGGCCCTCTGCGACGTGTTCACGATGAGCGAATACAAGCTCCCCGAGAAGACGTGGCCCGACCTCACCATCGTGTTCGTCGGTGATGCCACCAACGTCTGCACCTCGACAGCGCTGATAGTGACCATGCTCGGCGGCACTTTCATCCACGCCCGCCCGGAGCAGTACAGCATCGAGGCCCAGTGGCCGGCTGTCGTCGACGAGCTCGCCAACAACATCAGGCGCTTCGGGGGGCGCTACTTCGAGACCGATGCGGTCGAGGACGCCGTCAAGGACGCGGATTTCGTCTACACAGACCTCTGGTGGTGGTTCGGCCAGGAGGACGAGATCCCCGACCGTGTCAAGGCTTTCAAGCCCCGCTACCAGGTCACTTCCGAGTTGCTCGCCCGGGCACCCGAGCACGTTCGCTTCATGCACTGCCTGCCGGCTTCTCGTGGGGTCGAGGTCACCGACGAGGTGATGGACGGGCCCAAGTCGATCATCTACCCGCAGAGCGAGAACCGGCTCCACACCGAGAAGGGCCTTCTCACCTGGTACGTCTACCCGCGTCTCGTCCAGCCCGTTCCTGCGACAAAAGCGTTCCACGAAGAGCGGATCCAGGCCTTTCTCGACGACCTGCCCGACCAGAGTGACCCCCCGGGTCCGGTAAATTGAGGAGATAACAAGATGACGAGCATGGACGTCCGGCCATCGGTGCCGCGGGCTCCGGCAAAGCGCGGTGCCCTGCGTCGCTTCGACATGATCCTCTTCAGCGTGACCGCGATCCTGTGTCTCTCGCAGGTGCCGATCACAGCCGGCCTCGGGCAGTCGGTCATCTTCTGGACGATCCTGGTGATCTTCCTCTTCTTCCTGCCCTACGGCCTCATAACGGCCGAGCTCGGGTCCACCTACCCCGACGCCGGTGGCATCTACTCATGGGTGTCACGAGCCTTCGGCGGCTTCTGGGGGACCCAAGTGTCGTGGTGGTACTGGGTCAACGTCGGCATCTGGTTGCCATCGGTCTACCTGATGTTCTCGACCCTCATGGGTCAGCTGTTCGGCTGGAACAGCGGCTACTGGCCGAGCGTCATCATCGCCATCGCTCTCATCTGGATCAACTTCGCCGTCAATGTCGTCAAGCTCGACACAAGCAAGTGGGTGGCGAACGCGGCGGCCATCATCACCGTGACCGTGATGGTCGTGCTCGCCATCTCCGGAGCCGTGTTCGCGGCCCGTCACGGGTCGGCCAACGTCTGGTCGAACCACACCGTCATGCCGAGCTGGGCGACGATCGGATTCCTCGGGGTGGTCGTCTACAACTTCCTCGGCTTCGAGCTCATGAGCAGCGCGAGTGAGGAGATGCGCGACCCCAAACGTGACGTGCCGCGCTCGATCCTGACCGCCGGCCTGCTCATCGGGGTCATGTACCTGGTCTCGGTGGTCGGCATGCTGCTGCTTCGACCGCTGGTCTCGATCACCTCCACCACCGGCTTGTACGACGCCCTCAAGACCGGGCTTGGTTCAGCGGGCCTCGGCCACGCGGTCGCGTTCGTGCTCGGGCTCGCTGCCCTGTACTGCTTTTTCGCTTTGTTGATCCCCTGGACGATCGGTGCCAACCGCGCGGCTGCGGAAGCCGCTCAGCGCGGCGACCTGCCCCATGTCTTCGGCCGGACGAACCAACGCTTCGGGACCCCGGTCGGTGCCGCCGCGCTGACCTCGCTGGTCGGCACCGCCTTCACGCTCGCTTCCGGCATCATCGTGGCCACCGTGGGCCAGAATTCCGGGGTCGAGACGCTGTTCTGGAACCTGTTCGCGTTCAGTTCCGTGGTCTTCCTGTTCTGCTACCTGGTCATGACGGCCGCGTTCTTCAAGTTGCGCCGGAAGGATCCTGACGCGCCCCGGCCGTACAAGGTGCCTGGAGGCAAGCTCGGGGCCGCGGTCGTGACGATCATGTGCCTCGGCTTCGTCGCTGCCGGCATCTTGTTCTTCGTCTGGAGCAACCCGACCGGGCCGGCAAATTGGACCTTCATCGGCCAGATGGCGATTGGCCTTGCCATCGTGGGGGTCATGGGAGTCGTCTTCGACCACTTCGCCACCCACCGTCCCGACCCAGCGACCCTCTCTCACCCTGAGGCCGGAGCAGACGTCGAGCTCACCGGGCTCGTGCCCGACAACCCGGATGAGCTGCTCGACCGCCAACTGCACGAAGAGGGATCTCGCTGAGGGGACAGCCGGCCGGGCACGCTACACCGGGACGGTTCTGGGCCCTGGCGCTGCTCCCGGCGGCCGCAGGTGAAGCCGCGCTGCTGAACCGCTACGATGGCAGCGAGGCCCGTCCGGGTCTCTTTCAACGTACGTCCTGGCATGCCCGCGGTCGTCCTTAGGGACGCGGTGCCGGGATTGGCTTAACCGTCGGGAGGGAGAATCGCGTGGCTGTAGTCACGATGAAGCAACTGCTCGAGGCCGGAGTCCATTTCGGCCACCAGACTCGCCGTTGGAACCCGAAGATGAAGCGGTTCATCTTCGGAGAGCGCAACGGCATCTACATCATCGATCTCAACCAGACCTTGGAGCGCGTCGACACTGCGTACTCCTTCGTGCGGGATCTCGTCGCCGGGGGTGGGGTGATCCTCTTCGTCGGGACGAAAAAGCAGACGCAGGACCCGGTGGCGGAGTTCGCCACCGCCTGTGGCATGCCTTATGTCAACCAACGCTGGCTCGGAGGCATGCTGACCAACTTTCAGACTGTCGCGGGCCGTGTTCGCAAGCTCGTCGAGTTAGAGGCGGCGCGGGCCGCCGGCGACTTTGCAGCGATGCCCAAGAAGGAGGCGCTCTCTCACGAGCGCGAGCTCGAGAAGCTCGATCGGAACCTCGGCGGCCTGCGCCGGCTGGAACGTCCGCCAGACGCGATCTTCGTGATCGACACCAAGAAAGAGCACATCGCGGTCACCGAGGCGAACAAACTTCACCTGCCGGTCGTCGCCGTGGTCGACACCAACTGTGATCCTGACGTCATCGACTACGTGATTCCTGGGAACGACGATGCCATTCGTGCCGGCCGGCTCATGTGCCGGGTCATTGCTGACGCCGTGGCCGAGGGACGCTACATCGCGTCGCGCCGGGCGGCGGATGCTGTCAGCAGGGCTCGTCGCGCGAGCCAGGAGGCCACCGCACAGCCACCGGCACCTGCCAGGACCGAACCGGCAGTGGCGACTGCCAGGACCGAACCGGCCGTGGAGACTGCCATGACCGAACCGGCCGTGGCGACTGCCCAGATGGCTGAGGCCCCGATCGCCGAGCTCGCCGCTGAGCGAGTCGAGCCCGAGGCTCCTGCTGCCGAGGCGGCTGAGGCTCGCGCTAGCGAGGTGGCTGAGCGAGTCGAGCCCGAGGCTCCTGCTGCCGAGGCGGCTGAGGCTCGCGTCGCTGAGCCCGCTCAAGCCTCTGAGCAAGTCGCCGAGCAGACGCCGGCCGCAGGTGCCGCAGGAGGCGCCAGCTGGACAGGGGAGGCACAAGCAAGCGGCTCAGCTGTGTCCTCGACTACTGAGGAAGCTGCCGCCCCACTCACCGAGAACCGTATGGAGGACTGAAAGAGATGGCAGAGGTCACCGCAAAGGAGGTGCAGGAGCTTCGGAAGAAGACCGGGGCCGGGATCCTGGACTGCCGGCGTGCGCTCGAGGAGGCTGATGGGGACCAGGTCGAGGCCGAGCGCCTCCTTCGGGAGCGGGGCGTCATCAGCGCTGCCAAGCGTCAGGGCCGCGAGCGCACCCAGGGAGCGGTAGCGGTCGTCGTGCAGAGTGACCCCAGGCCCGTCGGGGCGATCGCGATGCTCGAATGCGAGACTGACTTCGTGGCGAAGTCACCCGAGTTCGTCTCGCTCGTCGAGGAGATAGCGAACGAGATCGTGGTCAACGGTGAGGAGGCGCCGGCTCAGTACGCGACCCGGATCGAGAACCTTGCCGTCGTCTTGAAGGAGAACATCGCCCTCGGCCGGACCGTCAGGTTCGAAGCTCCCGATGACGCGATCCTCGGCAGTTACCTGCACCTGCAGAACGGTCGTGGCGTGAATGCTGTGCTCGTCGAGGTCACGGGAGCCGACGAGACCCTCGCGCACGAGATCGCGCTTCACATCGCCTTCGCTCGTCCGGAGTACCTGCGCCGAGAGGATGTCCCCCCCGAGCAGGTCGAGGAGTTCCGCCGCACCGCGGCGGCGATCGCGCACAACGAGGGCAAGCCCGAGGCTGCGCTGGAAAAGATTGTCGAGGGCCGCCTGCAAGGCTGGTACAGAGAGCGCGTCCTGCTCGAGCAGCCGTTCGTGCGTGACGAGCAGCAGACGATCGGGCAGCTGCTCGGTGCTGCCCAGGTGCTTCGATTCGCTCAGGCCGTCGTCGGCTCGTGAGCAGGTCTGGGCGGCGTTCGTGACCGAGCTGGCCGCCAGCGGCGACAAAAGGACCGAGCCTCGCTGGCACCGAGTAGTGCTCAAGCTTTCCGGCGAGGCACTGGCAAGCTCTCTGTCCGACGAGACCATTGACGCTTCGACGGTGGGGCGCCTCGCCAGCGAGATCGGTGCCGCTTGCAACGAGCTGGACGTTCAGATCGCCATCGTCGTCGGGGGCGGCAACATCTGGCGCGGTACAACAGGCGCCGGGCAGGGCATGGACCGTGCGACCTCGGACATCATGGGCATGCTCGGCACCGTGATAAATGCCCTTGCTTTGCAGGACGCCCTCGAGCGCGTCGGCCGCCCGACACGCGTGCTCTCGGCCATAAACATGGCCGAAGTCTGCGAGCCGTACATACGGCGCCGCGCCATCCGCCACCTGGAGAAGGGCCGTGTCGTCATATTTGCAGCCGGCATGGGCAACCCGTACTTCACGACGGACACTCCTGCCGCCCTGCGGGCGGCCGAGATCGAGGCCGACGCGATCTTGAAGGGCACTCATTCCGGCGTGGACG
>Ga0187868_1003357_pt1 | contig 9998 bp, 10 predicted proteins | sample June2016WEW_13_4_FD_133014 | JGI IMG/M metagenome (GOLD analysis project Ga0187868, IMG submission 133014) | Peatland microbial communities from SPRUCE experiment site at the Marcell Experimental Forest, Minnesota, USA - June2016WEW_13_40 | ecosystem: Environmental > Terrestrial > Soil > Wetlands... | reverse complement strand
TCGGCGACGCCCCGCAAGCTCGTCATGGAAGCGAGTTGGCTGGGAAAAGGCGGAGAGAAGCACCAAATACTTACCTTGGTTCCGGGGGCGCCGGTGCCAGTGGATGACCAGGGCGCAACGGTCGAGTTGGCCGATTTCATTCCCGACTACGTATTGCAAGGCAACCAGATTACCTCACGGTCGGACGAGCCTCGTAAGCCTGCCATTCACCTGCAAGTGACGCGGCCCGGCAGCCAAGCCACCCATGCCTGGGTGCTGGCCAAGTCACCGGAATTGAATCCGCCGAACGACACTGGCATCAGCTTTCGGTTTGTAAGCGTGGAAATGGATGCCATGACGGGTTTGCAGGTCGCGCGTGAACCCGGGCAATGGCTGATCTGGGCCGGATGCTTGCTCCTGACCGCCGGGTTGATGATGGCTCTGTACCTCTCGCACATTCGCATTTGGGGTGTCGTGGCGGCAGACCGTAAGGGACAGCCGGTGCTTCTGCTCGGCGGGCAGCCCAGCAAGTATCGCGAGAATTTTGAGCGCAAGTTCCACGAATTGACGAATGAAGTCGAAGTCGCCTTAAGGCAAGTGCCCGAAGAGAAGGGGGAGATCGCCCCAGCGGCGTAAGGTGGATAAACCAACAATCCCCGCTACTTGCCGAAGATCTCCAAGCTTGGGTGGTGGGCATAATGTCGTAACGGACAAAATGTCCGAACGCCGCGCCCGCAATCAGGCATTCCGGGCAAAGTAATTAGGAGGATCAAGTTATGGCGAAAGTGATAACCCACACCACGGAGCACAACCAGCTCAGCGCGGCAAGTTGGATCTTGCTGGTGGTGGCAGTGGCGTCGTTCACCGTGCTGGCGATTTCCGTCCCCCATCTGATCAGTGATCAGGGGTGGTTGGTGGGTGCGAGAGCTGGTGAGAAATTCCTGTTCGTTGCACTTATAGCTTATCTTGGCGCATCGGCGTTGTATGGCTCTTCCCTTGCCTTGCGGCAGGCGGAACTGTTGCAAGGCGCGGTGATGCTCTCGCGCGGCGGCCTGCTGCTGCACACGATGGCCATTCTGGCGCGCTGGTCGAGTTCCGGGCACGCGCCCCTTTCGGATATTTATGAGATGGTGCTGGTATTCTCGTGGGCGGTTGTGGCGCTACACGTTCTGGCGGAATGGAGACTCAAGCTGCCCTTCCTGGGAGTTATCACCCTGCCCATTGCCACCCTGGCGCTCATATTGATGCAAGTGCTGCCGGGAGAAATCCGTCCACTGGTGCCGGCATTGCAATCCACCTGGCTGCAGGTTCACGTAACGCTGGCGATGCTGAGCTACGCGGGTTTTACGATTTCGTTTGCCGTGGCGCTCCTCTACCTGATCAAGGACGGCGTAACCGCCCGGAATTTCCTGACCGGGTGCGGGGCGCTGGTGCTGGGGGTGTACGGCACCATTGTCGTCACTTGCGTCAATGGCAACATGGCGCTGACGTTGGCCGCCTGGGATCCCGTTGCGCGTGAAAAGGTAATGCTCGCTCCCCGGCAAGCATTGATGGTGCCACTCGAATCGCTGGGCTGGCCGTTCATCATCGCCTTGGTACTGGCAGCAGGCACGCTGGTTTTGAATCTCCTCGCGACCTACTCCGCCCAGCCTGAACGCTGGGATAAAACCGTGCGCTGGGCCTTTCTGGCGGCGCTCGGGGCTCAAGCACTGGCCTTGGGGCTCCTGATGGTGAAGGTGAATGACGGACCGCATTATCTTCCGGCATATGCCCAGGGATTCGAAGTGCGCCTGGTGGATAGCCCGTTCCTGTTGGCGGGGATGGCGACGGCTTTGTTCGCTTCGATGGCCTGGATAGTGCTGGACTGGAAGTATGATTCCATCGTCGGCTATCTGCCCAGCCGTGACTCCCTGGACAGCTTGATTTACAAAACCGTAGCGATTTCGTTCCCCCTGCTGACGTTCATGATTATCGCGGGCGCTTATTGGGCCAATCGCACCTGGGGCGCGTATTGGAGCTGGGACCCGAAGGAAGACTGGGCGCTCATCACCTGGATGACCTACGCGGGTTACCTCCACATGCGACTGACCCGCGGCTGGCGCGGAAGGCGCTCGGCCTACTTTGCCATCCTCGGCTTCGGGATCGTGATGTTTACTTTCTTCGGAGTCACGTATTTGCTGCCCGGACTGCACGCCTACGCGTGAGCGGGAGGGCAAGAGGCAGGAGGCAGGAGGTAGGAGTTAGGAGCTAGGAGTTAGGAGCCGGGAAGCAGGAAATTACACCCCTTGCGCAGGGCAGAATTTTAGGTGGGTTTGCGGCTCAAGAGCATCCCTACAAGTATGACTGCTCTTGGCTAAGCCTCCGCGCATAGCCGCAGGCAGCCGCGAGCTGTAATGTCCACCTTTCCCTCTTCATTATTTTGGGGACATCCAGAAAGAAAATCTGGACAAATCATCCAGACAAATTGTCTGGACAATTTATCCGGACCTGGGGCGCCGGGGACTTCTGCTTACAGCCTTCTGCGTACTACCGCCTAAATCCTGAATCCTCGCTCCTGTCTCCCGTCTACCGTCTCCCGCCTACATACTCTCTCACCTACCACCTGCCACCTACCGCTCTGCCCCCCCGTTCCTCCCGCCGCCCGCCCTTGAAAAATGCTTACGGACGGAAGGGCGCTGTCCGTGGCTTGTATCGGTAGTGGTGCAGTTTGGTGTTGTAGCGGCGAGTTTACCTCGCCATATGGCGGCGTAAAGCCGCCGCTACATGAAACTGCACCACTACCCTTGTATCTCCGCGCTTGCCTGAAGCAAGGCTTTTCGGTACCATAAAAAGGGATGAAAGTACAACTCACACCGGACCAAAAGGCGTTTGTCCGCCAGGCGATTCGAAGTGGACGCCTCCACCGCGAGGAAGATGCGGTGCAGGAAGCCCTTGCCTTGTGGGAAGAGCGTGAGCGCACCCGCATGGAAATTCTCGTTGCCGTCGATGAGGCTGAAGCCTCCCTGGCCCGAGGTGAAGGCCGCATCATCACGCAGCAATCCCCCCTTGCCGCAGAAGTGAAGCAGCGCGGACGGGACCGGCTCGCCGCAGAAGTTCCCCGAACCCGATAATGGCGCATCGACCACCGCCGAGGTACTTGTAGCGCTGACCTTAAGGTCAGCATGTGCCGACCTCAAGGTCGGCGCTACACTCCCACGAACTGCGTTAGTAGGTGGCCCACTCCGCTCGACGATATTTGGTATTACACCGCCCAGGAAAGTCAAAGCATCGAGATTGCCGACCGCGTGATTGATTCCATTACCGACAGGTTTCTTCTTCTTGCCACCCATCCCCACGTGGGCCGCCGCCGCGATGAAGACTTGCGCCCCGGCTTGCGCAGCTTTCCAGTGGGCGAGTACGTCATCATCTACCGTGTTGAGGGTGAGGACGTGCTGATCCTTCGTGTCATCCGCGGCAGCCGCGATCTTGAAGCATTGTTCAGATAATTAAGTTTTGTGCCTCGCGGGTTGGCACAAACTCCTGAATCCTGAATCCTAAATCCTGAACCCTAGCTCCTGTCTGCCGTCTACCGTGTACCGTCTCTCCCACCTACCACCTGCCACCTACCTTCCCGTTCCCCGTATCCCGTGTCCCGTATCCCGTATCCCGTTTCCCCCACCTACCACCTACCCCCTGCTACCTACCGTCCTTGGAGCACCGCTTTGACCTCATCGTGATTCCCCAGGAAACAGACGAACAAGTCGGCTGGCCGGTCCTGAAAGAGGAAGCGCAACGAAACATTGCCGCGACACTCGAAAATCTTGTCACCCAATTTACGAATCCCCAGGCCGCTGTGCACATGGGGGCGGCCAAAGGTCTCCGGCAACTCGCACAGCGCCAACAGGCACTCGGCTCTTTCGTTCTTGGGCAGGTTCTGTAAGCGTCGTAACACCGTGGGGTCAATCGACAGAAGTTTACTCAAGCAGGTTCCTCAGTTGCTCGGTGGTGACAGTCAGCAATTTCCCGGACCGCTTGAGCCGGCGATAGCGTTTATCGGTCAAGTCCGCAAACGCCGCAATCTGCTCGGGCGTGGCCGCGTATTCGCGTTGCGCGTAATCGGTGGATTCCACTTCCACCCTGCGCAGCGCAATGATTTCAGCCCCACGGATTATCCCGATGTCCTCCCCGCGGGCGGCAGCGTCCAGCCAGCGGCTCAAATTCTTCTTCGCGTCCGTAATGGTGAGAGTCTTCATAAAGTCTTTATACAGTCTTTAAAGCGCCTTGTCAATTCCCCTCCTGCCGCCTTGAGATTTCTGCCCCACCTACGACCTACCACCTGCCACCTACCGTTTCCCGTTTCCCGTGTCCCATATCCCGCTCTTTCCCCTTTCCCCTTGCATCCCCCGTTAATAAGTTGTTTAATGCCCTCATCTTTTCGCCAGCCCGGGAACCCCAGCAGGTTGGCACCTGACAGTTCTTAGCGCGTGTAGGTATAATAACCGGTGGATATGAACAGGGCGAAAAGTAAACGTAGAGAAACGGGTAGGGTCGGTGTCGATGACATTCTTCCCGAGTACGACTTCAGTCGTGCTCAGCCCAACAAATATGCGTCGCGTTACGCCGCGGGCAGTATGGTGGTGGTGCTTGAGCCGGATGTAGCGGCCGCGTTTCCGAGTGCGGGGCAGGCCAATGAGGCCCTCCGCGCTCTGGCGGGAATCATCCAGAAACACCGGCCGCGCCGCACGGCGTCTGGGCGGAACAGCACCCATCGGTGACGTGGATCACCCTTGGGGCCGAGGCCCTCCGTCCCGAATCCCGTGTCCCGTACCCCGTCTCCCGTATCCCGCTCTTTCCCCTTTCCCCTTGCATCCCCCGTTAATAAGTTGTTTAATCACGTCATCTTATCGCCAGCCCGGGAACCCCTGGGAGGTTAGGCGCCATGAATCACTCCCGTAATCATCGTCATTCAACCTTGGGGCCGTGGGCGAGGAAGTCTACATGAGCTATTCTCCCTCAGCACTCCGTTACGGCAGCCACAAAATTGGTCCATATCGTTACGGCGACATGAAGTGGGATGACTACCACCTAGACATTCAGTACGCAGTCGAAGAGGGCGCACAGAATATCGTAAGTGCAACACGAGACCAGGCCGGTCAATTGGAATCGATTGGCACCACCCTTGAAGATCTGCGCTCGGACCTAAACATGGGTTTTTCTTTAATGATCGAGAGGCTTGACGAGCAGATCAGCCTGACACAGGCTGTAATCGAAGAGTTGCGAGGAATCCACAAGACACTGAAGTCACCCCTGATAACCCAGGCTGACGAGCTCGTTGGCCTTGGACACGACAATCTGCGCAGGGGCTTGCTTGGTAAAGCCCTGGAATGTTTCCTCCGATCTGAGCAGTTGTATGATGTGAATCCCATACTCCACTTTTATATTGGGAAGCTCCACTTAGACGGTCGTGACGAGACGGACAACCTTATCAACTGGCCCGAAGCCGAGCGCCACATGTTGCTTGCTGCAAAGTACGCCAAGGCTCAGGGCGAGGAGATGAAGAATTGGCTTATTGTCTGGGACGAAGCATATCTGCACGCCGCAGAGGCCAATTATCTAATGAGCAGCGAGGCCGCACGTCTCGGAAACAGCAGCGAAGCTGCGGCGTCCATGCAACGGGCCGCACAGCTTGCCGAACAGGGTGCGCGAGGCAGAGACCGGCTCTATTTCGCCGCCAAGTGCCGGTGCCGGTTAGGCAATAACAGTGCCGCACTGGATATCCTAAGGAAGCTTGCCGATTCTTTCCACTGGTACTGGTCGAAGGCGGCAGTAGATCCCGACCTTGCCCCCATACGTAGCGAGATTGTTGCGCTTTCGGAGACAATCCTGACTGAGGCTGGACCACATACGCGGCAGGCAATGGACAGTTTCGAAGGCGCAAAGAGAAGCGTCAAGAATGCCCGGGACGTGGACTCGCGCTTCTCCAATGGCTATTATACAACCGAGGTTACCGCCCTAGAGACTTCGGTCCAGGGTCAAGAGAAAGTCCTCCACTCAAGAAAGGGCAGTATGGGTGAAGTAGTCAAGGCCTGCGACGCCCTGCGCCAACACGGCGCCACGCTCACGAGTTCAATCGTCGACGAACACATCGGCATTCTTGAGGGCCGACTTCGGCCCTTCATCGCGGAGGTTTCCCAAGAAGAGACCAAACTCGATCAGGTAAGGCGTGAGTACTCTTTTGGAACATTTTTCGCTAGCGTGGTCGTCTGGACGCTGCTTGGAACCCCCGTTGCTTGTTTGGTCGTCCATAAGGCTTCAGAAGGGTTCACCCAAGGCGCTTCAGAAGGGTTTCCATACGCTGTGGCAATCGCGGTCATCATAAACCTCATCGTGGTCTGGCCCGGACGACAGATCCAACAGCAGTTGAGACTTCGAGCGGCGTCGCAGCGTGCCCAGGGGCCAAGGGAACGACTAAACGGGGAGATATACAAAATACGCGATCTCAAGGCCAAATTATTGTCGTGAGCGGCTAGCGTGTAGCCACAGCCAGTTCAGCTCTGACAATGGGTTCTTCCATTGATGGCGAATGCATAGCGTAGGGGTAACGGCCATGGGGAGATCCCACGGTTAGAAGTGCACTGACCATGCCAGCACGCTGACCTAATTGACATCGAAAGGTGCGGTGCCGTTCTAATTGTCGATTGGGATTCCTACTGCTCCTGCCAAGCGCTCCCGAAAAGCTTCCCAGTCATCTCCCCTGCGGGCGAGCAGCGTGGTGACATCAAACCACTCTGTTGTGGTCTGCGATTCTTGCTTGAGCTTGGCCAGATCCAGCCCATGTTTGGAGATGATTGTCCAAAAATCCCTGAAACCCTTCTCCTTCGCTTTCAGATGCGATTTTTCCGCTTCTCCAGCACGATTGTGAGCATTACTCACATCTGTTCCACCCTTCACCTCGATGGCCACTTTGCTGTGCAATTGGTTGCCCATCTCCTCGTAGATGCTCACATCGGGATCGTGGGCTCGATTGATGTAGACAATTCGGCCTGAGGAATTCTTCAGGGTCAGTCGGGTTGGCTCAGTCCTGACGATATGCCTTTTGACGATCGCAGTGATTGTGGCGAAGACATCCTGCATGGCCTTCTTACCAATTTGAGTGTTGTTGAAACCCTGCAACTGGGCCCCAAACGTCAGCAAGGGGAGTTCGCGGAGGTCACGCTCTGTGAGAGTCGAAATCTGGCACACCATTTCCGCCATCGGCACTGCCATAGCTGCGCAGAATTCCGAGAGCTTCGCCGCCTGCTTCTCGTTAATCGTGCCCGTTTCTTCCATGCTTTTGAATGCACTCATATGAGTGGAGCCTTGATAGAACGCTTTCTGGGAGGCTCCAAGAAGGAGTCGGTAATAACCGACCAACGATGGTTTTGCCTCCAGCACAGCGGGTAAAGGGAAAACATGCTCGTCCCTAAGACCAGCGACAGCCAAAGCCTTCTGCGCTTCAGTTGGCACGAATTCGACAATCTGGGCCTTTACTGTCCTAGGTTCAATTTGTCCAAGGGCCTCGCTCAAAGCGTCCAAAAACCACTTTTTCCGGGCGGCGACGAGCAATTGGTAGAAAGCAACCTGACGGGTTGAAGCAGGCGGATTCAGCGATGCGCTGGCGTCGGGTCTTCGTACTGAACCTGCTTGGTGCTGAACGGTTTTGGTTTTTTTTGTCACGGCGGCTCTATTCGCACTTGTTGGATTTGCGGAAGACTAGCCAGTAGGCGTGTTGGCGGCGCGAATGATGGGCCGTCTTCCACCTTGGGTCGATGATCGGCCCCTTACGAATCTTGATGATGCAGTCGCAGGGTTTGAATCCAGCTTCCTTGGCTGCAAGGATAAATTCAACATGCGCCCACTGATAGCGATGATGGTGAACGTAGTCCGTAATCTTACAAAGAAGAATACCCTCCGGTTTCAAAACTCGATAAGCTTCCAGAACGAACGGCGGGTAGGTGTGCGAAAAAGTGTATCCCATTTCTTTTGGCGACCGAGGCCCTAAACCAAATCTGATTGTGAAATCCTTTTGGTGGTCTCTGCCCTGATTAGGGATATGAGGTGGATCGTAAACGACCACGTCAAAAAAATCGCCCTTGAACGGCATTTGGGTGTTGTCAGCGATAACGCTTGGCTTGTAGGAGGACTCTATGTCCAGACCAATGATCTTGCGCTTGGTTCCTCGCCAGAATCTACCGCCGTTAACCGTGGCGTCCAATATACGTTTGGGGTCCTGGCGCGGATAGAATTGGAGCAACCTTTCAATCAGGTCAGCGTCTTCTCCGGTCCAGACCGAGGGGAGAGGCGTGTATGCTCTCTGCTTCGTCTGGCGTGTCATCAATGCGGTAGCCATCGTTTTTTCTTGCTGACAGTATTCTAGCCCTAATTGGTCCGGCATCACCAATATTATCGGCAGAAGGAAACGCCGGCAGGAGGAAAGTCTCGTCCTCCGGCCAGTTGGTAGTCGCAGTCAGCGCGGTTCTGATTTTGGGTTCTTCCCTTAATGGCAGGCTGGCGCAGGGCCGCTTTTCAAGCTCTGCGGGTTTTCCGTGCCCAAGGGCCGCAGACCTACCAAGCGGGTCGGCTACGCTGGCTTCGCCCTGCTCGCGCCGCTCGCGACTTGCTCAAGGCGTTCGAGCGTATCGGGATATTGGCGAACGAGGAGCACCAGGGCGGCGGCTTGGGGGTTGGGTTTGGCGCGGCCCTGCTCCCACTTTTCGAGGGTTCTCAGGTTGATGCGAAGTTGCCGGGCAAACACGGCGCGCGAGCAACCGAGTTTCTGGCGCGTGCCTCGAATGAGTTTTGCGTCAACTTTCGGCAACGGCGCGGGTTCGACTTTGAAGCTGCGAAGGGTCAGCTTGCCTTCGCGATGGCTCTTCATGGCCGCCATGCCTTCCATCAATTCGCCAAAAAGGTTGCGTTTGGTCACGGTCGCATTCTCCTCGCTCTTCGCTCTCCCACTTTCCGTCGGGATGCCCGGGCCTCCAGCTCAGCTTGAATGGCAGCGTTCAAAGCCTTACCATACGCCATTGGCGTATAGATGTACAGGGCAAGGCGACGCGGAGCAAGTTCGAGGTAACCCGACGGGCAAATCCGGGTGGGGACACCCGCGCTACAGGCTCGGGCTTTGCCGGTCATGCCCGACCTTGACTCCATGGTGGCGGCAACGACGGCGCTGGCCCCCCAGGGGTCAGGTGCCCGTCAGCCGACGGATGTCAGGCGGCAGGGGAAAACACGCAGTGCCCCATGAATAGGGGGTGGCTCCTGCATTGGGGACAGGCTCGCAGGCTGAGCGAGGCACCGCCAAGAGTGGCTGTGCCACGATGTTGGGCCGAACGCGCGCCGTCGCCGCAGTGGCTTTGGCGCGTCGGCGACCAGCCGCCCTTCATCCCTCCCCGCCCACAGTGCAAGCCAGTGTAACGTGGTCGCGAGCGGCGTTTGGAGTTGCGCCTTATTCCCATGTTAGAGTAGGGGCGCTCTTGGCAGCCACAGGAGGGTCGCTTGGATTTGAAAGAAAATGACGGAGGTCCAGGCCAGCAGTCGCGCTACGAGGCGCTTCAGCAGGTTTCCGGCGTTATTGCCTCGCACGCCGATCTGAATGGGGTGCTGGAAAACCTCGCCCGGTTTCTTGTCTCTGTGGTGAAGTTTGAATTCCTCGGTGTCGTTCTCCACGATGCCCAGCGTCATGTGTTTCGTCTGCACGCACTCGAGGGTAGCTTTTCGCCCAAATCACAAGTTGGAACCGAAATTCCTGAATCAGGGTCCTCGGTGAGGGTTATCCTCGAAAACCAAAAGCCCATCATCATTAGCGATACCGAAAAAGAGGCCAAGTTTGCCGATCTCGTCGAACCCGCGCGCCCTTACGGGGTGCGGTCGATGTGCCTCCTCCCTCTTACGTCTGCCCGACGGCAGCTCGGGGTACTGGTCTTTGGAACTACTTACCAGAAAGATTATGACGCTGAGGATTTGAAGCTCATGACGACGGTTGCCGCCCATGTGGCGGT
>Ga0187868_1003356_pt1 | contig 10000 bp, 10 predicted proteins | sample June2016WEW_13_4_FD_133014 | JGI IMG/M metagenome (GOLD analysis project Ga0187868, IMG submission 133014) | Peatland microbial communities from SPRUCE experiment site at the Marcell Experimental Forest, Minnesota, USA - June2016WEW_13_40 | ecosystem: Environmental > Terrestrial > Soil >... | reverse complement strand
GGAGCTTGCCCACAGCCCAGCCCCAATCGCGGCTCAAACGACCGTGGCGCAACCCGCGCCCGCCGGCGCCGATTCAGGCACCCCCCAAACTGGCATCGAAAGCGGACCGGACCCGGTCCCCGGGCAACCCGGCGCGCAAGCGGTTAGGGCGGACCCATTTCCGCTGCCGGCCCCGCGCGGCTTTGTTACTCCGGGCCGAAAGACCTTTGCCCAGGGGGCGCCGCAGGTCGTTTTGCCTCTCACCGCTCATACCAACATCCAGGGCGCGCACACTCAAAAGGCCGGGATCACTAATGCCGAGCAGTCGCAATTGCCGCCGCTTGCGACAAACGCCCCTCCCGCCCGCACGGCAGCCATCGCGCCGTTCTGGCTTTACGGCGCCGGCGCCGCCGCCGAGGTGCATGCCAGACCCGGCGCCTCCATGCGGCCGGCCGCCGTGGAAGGCAGCGCGCCCTACGCAAGGGCCTTCAACGGCGGAGCCACCGTGGAGCCTTTCCCAGCCAGAGGCTTCGCTCCGGTCCGCCCTGCGGCTCAAGCCCAGAAGAAATAACCCGACTGTTCAGTTGAAATTGTCGACTATCATTAAGGCCAATGAGCACACGAAAGAATAAGCTCCCGCCGGTCCACCCGGGCGAAGTGCTGCGAGAGGAGTTCATGAAACCCTTGAAGCTTTCGGCTTCAGCGGTTGCCAGGGGCCTGGGGGTGACCCAGGCCACCGTGCATTTGCTTATCCGTGGACGGCGCGGCGTCAGCGCACAACTGGCGCTCCGACTTGCCCGCTATGTCGGCACGACTGCAGAGTTCTGGATCGGCCTCCAGGGCCAATACGACCTCGATGTCGCCCAGGATGAAGCTGAGGAACGCATCGCCAGCGAGGTGCAGCGCTGCCCACTTCTTCCCGCGCCGGCGTGACCTCGCCCACAGACCACACCCTTTCACCTTGCCGTTAGGCCACGGTTGAACGGGTCGCTTGTCGTCGAAGGTGTCAAACCTTAGATTGGTTCATTATTGAACTGTGCGCCGGACGTGATCGAGCCCGGGGTGGAGTTCACGGTGTTCTCGGGGGAGCGGGACTGGGGCAGTGCCGGCACTGCGATTCGGGGGAACGCTGATTCTGAACAAACACTTCGGCGGACGTTGAAACTCGGCCCCGGCGGTCCCTCAGGTCAATTCGGCGCGGGTGACGCTTTGAATCGTGTCGCGCATCACCACCAGCAGTCCCGGCCAGTTGGCCTCGGGAAACTGGCGCATGGCGCGCAGGACTCGTTCGTGAATCTTGGCTTCATTGGGCTGGCGCAAACGCACGATGAGCATGCCGGGATGCGCCTCCTGTCGGTGCTGCGCGAAGCCTTTGTCGGTGGTGATGAGCAGGCGTCGCTCGTGGAGCAACCGCGCCCAAAGAACGTCGTCATCCATTCCTTGGTTAGCGGTGCCACGGATATCGAGCACGTCATGCCCCAGCCCGCGGAGTTCCTCAACGGTGTGGCTGGGAATGTTCTCGTCCACGAAGATCTTCATTCCGAGCCGACGGTCTCTAAGGGCGTGACTTCCTCTTCGGCAAGCGATGCGGCATAGTCGAAGCAGGCAAGGATGTCCCCGCGCTGGAGAGATGGGTACGCACGGAGGAGCGAATCAACGGAATCGCCGTTGGCCAACATGCGAAAGACTTGATGCACCGGGATGCGGGTGCCCCTCACGCAAGCCTGGCCGTGGCAGACTTTTGGGTTAATAGCGATGCGTTCGTGCATGGTTTATAGATACATGGTGAGGAGGATCGGCGCAAGCCACGCTTCGGTGAGAACTCTCTCGTAAGCTGCCACGCAGCGGGGTTTTGTCGGCCAGCGGAGCGGGACCGAGACGCCTATCCGCGGATACCAAACGAGTTAGCCGAGAAGCCGGGCGGCAAAAGGACAAGGCAGGTTGCTACCTTTGTTTATTGCCGCCGCCTAATCCAGCCCGCTGGCTGCCCTGGCTCGGGCCAGCACTTCCCGCGCTTTGGCCCGCGCGCGGGCGGCCCCGTCCCTGAGGACCTGCTCGACATAATCCAGGTTGGCTTTCAATTCCGCGCGCTTGGCGCGGGCAGCGCCGAAGTAGTCCCAATAATGCTGGAAGAGCGCCTTCTTGAGATCGCCGTAGCCCGAACCGCCGGCCCGGAGGCGGTCTTCGTAGCCCTGGGCCGCCTCGCCCGGCGCCACCAGTTTCATTAACCGGATGGCCAGGTTCTTCTCGGCGTCGGGCTTTGGTTCCTGGGGCGTCCGGCTGTCCATCACGATGCTCATGACCTGTTTGCGGACCGACTTTTCATCCCCGAAAATATCGATTGTGTTGCCGTAGCTCTTGCTCATCTTCTGTCCGTCGGTTCCCGGAACCACGGCCACCTCCTCTTGTATCTGGGGTTCAGGCACCACGAGCGTCCGCCCATACTGTTCGTTGAACTTGACGGCCATGTCCCGCGTGACCTCGACGTGCTGCTTTTGGTCGCGCCCGACCGGAACGATATTGGAATCGTAAATCAGGATGTCCGCGGCCATCAACACCGGGTAGGCAAACAGCCCGAAGTTGGATGCAATCCCCTTGGCCACCTTGTCCTTATACGAATGGCACCGCTCCAGCAACCCCATCGGCGTGACTGTCCCCAGCAGCCACGTCAGTTCCGTCACCTCCGGCACATCCGACTGCCGGAAAAACACCGTCTTGCCCGGGTCCAGCCCGCAGGCCAGAAAATCCAGCGCCACCTCCAGCGTGTTCCGACGCCTCAGTTGCGGATCGAACACCGAGGTCATCGAGTGGTAATTGGCGATGAAATAATAGGCCTCTCCCTGCTCCTGCAAACGGAGCGCCGGCCGCATCATCCCGAAATAATTGCCCACATGCAGCGTGCCCGAAGGCTGTATTCCTGATAAAATTCGCATCCCGCAATATAATCACGAACCCCAAACCCGGAAAGCGGGATCTTAAAGCGCGTCCGTAATGCCTCAATGACGGCGGGGCTTGGGCTTTTTTTACCACGGATGGACACGGATAAACACGGATTTGGGCCTTATCTGTGTTTATCCGTGTCCATCCGTGGTTGGAAATCCCGCCGTCACCGAGGCGTTACGCGCGTCCGCAAAAAGTCCGTGCCATCCCGGTTATCCGTGGGTAAGAATTCCGTGTGTTTACGATTCCCAAAACCATGCGCGCCGTGGTTTATCGCGGCCCGAACGACCTCCGGCTCGAAAGCGTGCCGGTGCCCCGCATCGGCCCGCGCGAACTCCTGGTCAAGGTCGCCGTCTGCGGCGTCTGCCCGACCGACATCAAGAAGATCCAGTACGGCACGGTGCCGCCCCCGCGCATTTTCGGCCACGAAACCGCCGGCACCATCGTCCGCGTCGGCGCGCGCGCGCGCCAATTCAAGGTGGGCGACCGCGTGACGCTGCATCATCACGTCCCGTGCCTGGAATGCCATGCCTGCCGCCACCGCGCCTTCGCCCAGTGCGCCCAATACAAGCGCACCGGCATTACCGCCGGATTCGAGCCCGCCGGCGGCGGCTACGCCGAATATGTCCGCGTCATGCCCTTTGTCCTGCCCGGTGTGGTGAAGATCCCCAGGCGCAACTCCTTTCTGGAAGGCGCTCTGCTCGAGCCGGTCAATACCGTCCTCAAGGCCGTCAAACGCCTGGCGCTCCTGCCCAACGACACCGTGCTCGTAGCCGGCCAGGGACCGATCGGGCTCATGTTCACCCGCCTGCTGGCGCTCCGGGGCGTCACCGTGCTGGCAACCGACCTGCTCGAATCCCGCCTGGACCTGGCCTGCCAATTCGGCGCGCGCCACACTTATGCAGTCCCCGCCGGGCGGAGCGCGGAGGGCGAAGGTCGAAGTGCGGAGGACGCAGGACGCACGACCGGAGCGCCGGCTTCAGCCGGCAGCCCAACGCCGGAAGGAGGGCGGAAAACGGAGGACGCAGGAGGGACGGGCGCGGGTGCCACGCCCCGCGCCTCTGGTCCCCGCTCGCTGGCTGAGTTGGTCCAGCGGGTGACGGCGGGCCGCGGGCTGGACGCTGCCGCCATCGCCGTGCCTTTGGATGCGGTCGTGCGCGAGGCCCAGTCCTTGGTGCGCGGCGGCGGCCAGGTGCTCCTCTTTTCCCACACCCGCCGCGGCCAGGCGGCCAGCCTGGACCTGGCCACGATCTGCGTCGATGAAAAGGACCTGCTCGGCAGTTACTCCTCCGACTTCCTCCTCCAAGCCGAAGTGGCGCGCCTTGTCTTTTCCCGCCGGCTCGATGCCCGGCGGTTGGTCACCCACCAATTCCCTCTCGAACAAACCGCCGCCGCCATTGCCCTGGCCTCTCATCCCAACGCCGGTTCCCTGAAAACGGTTGTCAACCTCGGCTGATTCTTGTACAAGCCTGCGCATTATGCGCATCAGAACTGTTGTGCTCGGATTACTGGCGGCCGCGGCGGCCGGCGCCAGTTGCAATGGCCAGCCCTCCGGGACGGCACAGCCGGTCTCCGAGCCCCCTGCATCCGCAGTCCAGACCATTGCCCGCCTCCATTGGCTCGGCAAGAACGGCCTCGCCGCCCAGACCAATGCGGCCGGCCTCATGAAGCTCTGGAACTTGGCCGAGAGCGTCAAACTCGAGACTCAGACCCTTGACAAGCTCGCCCGCGCCCTCGCCCGTTCGCCGGCCACAAATCGAACCCCAGCCCTCGGCGCCGGACTCTCAACCTCCCTCATCCGGCCTTTGCTCGAGGATCTCCTTTGCCGGGAGTCCTATCTCGAAGTCCGCCAGGCCCCCGCCCAACCGTGTGAGTGGGCCCTGGCCATCCGCCTTGACCCCGCGCGCGCCGCCCTCTGGAAAACCAACCTCGGCGCCGCCGCTCACCTCTCACTCACGCGTGCCGGCGATTGGACCCTCCTGGGCCTGGCCCCGGACCAAGCTCCCCTGTTGGGCGAGTTCGCCGCCCGCATCCGGCGCGGCCATGCGCTGTTCCAGGCCCCCGCCACCAATGGCTGGCTCGAGGCCCAGTTCGACCCCCGGCGCCTTGCGGCCGCCCTCGCCCTGGACTGGCCCCTGCCCGAGGACCTCGCCCAAGTCTCCTTTTCAGCCGGCGGCGATGGCGCCACCGTCCTGGAACACGCCCAGTTGAATTTCTCCAAACCCCTCAACCTCAAGCTCGAACCGTGGACGCTCCCGGCCCCCCTCGTTGCCGGCCAGGTGACCAGCTTCACCGCCCTCCGGGGCCTCGATCCGTGGCTCGCCTCCCTCAATGCCTGGAACGACCTCAACCTCGGCAGTCCGCCAAACCAGGCCTATTTCTGGGCCCTCCGGGGCGTGCCGCTCCTCAGCTTCTTTGCCGCCCCCCATCCCGACGCCGGCAACCAGGTTTCCCGGCTCTCGGCCCTGTTGCTGCAAAAATGCAGCCCGTGGTTTGCCACCAATCCCGCCGCCAGGTTTCAAAAGGCCAAAGCCTTCAACGGCCTCGAATGGAAAGGAATTCCTTACATCTACCCCTTCCTCAAGTCCATTGCCGTCGGGAGCAACTCTTTTGTTTTTGCCGGCCTCTTTCTTCCTCCTGGAGACACCAATGCAAGCTGCCCCCTGCCTCCGGACATAGTCAAACACCTCGAAAGCCGAAAGGGCCTCCTCGCCTACAGTTGGGAACTCACGGCCCCGCGGGTCAATGAGTGGATTCGCATCGGGCAGTCCTTCCGCCTGCTGGCTCAAAAGGCCCAATTGCCCCCGAGTTCCGCCGCCCTGACCTGGCTCACAGCCGCCGGCCCGAAGCTCTGGCCCTCCGTGACCGAAGTTACCCAAACCGCTCCCGGCCAACTCTCTTTCGAGCGCAGATCCAGCCTCGGCTTGACGGCCGTCGAATTGCACTTGCTGGCTGATTGGCTCGAATCACCGGAGTTCCCGCATGGGCTCCATACGCTCATCGCCCCGCCCTCCGATGCCACCCAGACGCCGGTCCCTGCCCCGCCCCCCGGGCGCAGGAAATAGAAGACTTTGTCGTCCGGATTCCAAATCGGGCTCGAATTGGCCATTTTTTTTGACAACGTTGGCGACGAAGGTTGCGGCAACGGCCTGGAATCGGAGTTCTTCGGACAGGCCTTAACTGCATGGCCCACAGTCACTTATGAAAAAACCAGCCGGTCCTGTTTCTCCGGGAAATGCAGCCGAAAAAACGTTCAAAAAAAAGTGAAAAAAAATGTTGACACCCCCCTTCCCGTCTGAGATAGTTGGGGCACACACGGTAAAACACAAACTACAAACAGTATGAGAATAAAAGTACTAATCTGTGCTGCGGCGCTTGCCGCGGCCAGCGCCTTCACATCGATGGCGCAGAACGTTTACTCGCTAAACGTTGTCGGATACATCAACATCCCCCTCGTCGAAGGGTTCAACCTGATCGCCAATCAACTTGATTTCGATGGCACAGGCACCAATAACACCACCTCCAATATTCTCGGGACCAACGTCCCGCTCAACTCCGCGGTCTATACGTGGGCCGGTTCAACGTACAACATCGCCACCTTCGCCGTACCCAAGGGCCAAACCGCTGGGGCGTGGAACAAAAACTTCACTCTGAATCCCGGCCAGGGCGCCTGGCTGGATATCCCCGCGGGTGGTCTTGCCGGAACCTCCTCCAACCTCACCACGGTCGGCCAGGTCGACCAAGGCGCGCTGGTCAACAAGAACCTGGCCGCTGGCGGCGGTTACAGCCTCCTTGGCTCGATGGTTCCCATCCAGGGCGGCATTCAAACTGTCCTGAATTACTCGCCGGTCGTCGGTGACACCGTTTATCAATGGAACCCCACGACGAGTTCATACACCATCAGCACCTTCGCCATACCCAAGGGCGGCACCCAAGCCGTTTGGGGCAAGTCTGAACCCGTCATCGGCATCGGCCAGGGCTTCTGGCTGAACAGCGGGGCCGCCTCCATGTGGAGCAATTATTTCATCGTCCAATAAACGATCCAAAAAGACACGCCAAAAACAAAAAACGAACCGCAAAAAACTACAGGAAAACTCAAGACTAAACCGAACTATGAAAAGACTAGTATTGACAGGCATTGCAACCTTCGCGCTCGCCCTGGGTGCTTTTGCCCAAGGGTCCATCAACCTGGACAATTCTTCAGGCATCAATTACGGCGTGGCAATTAACGCCGCCGGCACTTACTACACAGGCACGTACGGCATGGAAGTGTGGGAACTCAACGCTGCCGCCGTTCCGGCTGGTATCAACATCGCCGCCGCCCCCGGGTCTGGCGTAACGGCCTACAACGCCATGGTAGCAGCAGGGTTCACAGACGTGCAGACATTCGCCAACCAGAACATGAGTGTTGAAGGCACGATCTCGCTGGGTGAAGTCATCGTCCCGGCCAGCCCCGCAGGCAGCACGGTCGTCCTTGCGCTCACCGCTTGGAATACAGCCGATGCCAGTTTTGCCGCGATGCTCAAGAGCGGTGGTGCAAATACCCGCGCCGGCGTGGTTGCCTTCCTGAACCCCACTGCCAGCACCGCGGCGCCGGCTCCGCCGCCCGCAAACATCACCGGCTGGAACAACGCTAGTGACCTAGTCATGACGTCCGTTCCCGAGCCCGGCACGTTCGCGCTCGCCGGCCTGGGCGCTGCTGCCCTGTTGATCTTCCGCCGCCGGAAGTAATCCGGGTCCTGCAGCCTTTTCTCTTCAAAAAGCCGCCCGCAAGGGCGGCTTTCTTTTTACAGGGCGCATTTCACTTTTTGGGTGTTCTCTTAATCTTAATTCTTAATCTCCCAGAACATTGACAATCCCGGCGCAACGGCTAGCATTGATTCAGTGGCGGGTCGGCGCGTTCGTCTATCGGTTAGGACACGGCCCTCTCAAGGCTGAAAGACGGGTTCGATTCCCGTACGCGCTACCATGAGGGCTGAGAGTTGAGAGCTTTCCAGGAAGGCGAGCTCGATGAAAAAAACCCAGATGAGAGCCGTGTTTAACTTTGAAAAACTGGATGTCTGAGATGCGTCCGTTTCAGATCATTTTCAACCCGACCAGCGCGGCTGAATTGGCCCGGATGCCCAAGGAATTGCAGTTGCAAATCCTGGGCGAGTTCCGCGGGCTGCCTCAGCAGGTGATGAACACCGAACTGGATGAGTTTGGCAAACTCGAGCGCGCAGGCCGCGTCCTGCACCGCTTTCGGGTGGGCGATTACCGGGTCTATTTCGAACGCCACGAACTGGGACTTGTGGTCCATCGCATCCTCAACTGCCACACCCTCAAGGACTTTCTCTACCGTTCCGGACTCAAGATGCAGGAGGACGAGGCGCTGCAGCAGAACCCGAAGTTCTGGGAGTTGATTGAGGCCGCCACCGCGGCCGGGAAGCCGTAACCGAAGGGAAATCCGAAATCCGAAGCCCCGAAATCCGAAGGAAATCCGAAGGCCGAAATCCGAAATCCGCATCCGGTGCCTCATTCAGTGCGGTCGTTTCGTGACAAGGAAGCGCCTGTGGTGCTCAGTCTTGAGCGCAGAGCCAATGCCCGAAAGCTTCGCGATCTCGGCCTTCGGATTTCGGATTTCGGATTTCCTTCGGATTTCGGGGCTTCGGATTTCGGATTTCGACCTCGGCCCTTCGCGTCAGACATCCTCCCCTAACTCCACGTTCCAATAGGCGAGGTCGATGAAGTGCTTCCAGCTATCGTGATGGTGGAGGGTGAAGTTGATCTGAACGAACGGGCGCCACTTGGGCCGTTTGGGCTTGCGGATGAGGCGCATCCCCGCTTCCTGGGGCGTGCGGTTGGCCTTGAGCGTGTTGCACCCGATACAGGAGCAGACGATGTTCTCCCAGGTGGTGGGGCCGCCCCGATCGCGGGGAAGCACGTGGTCGAGGTTCAGGTCCTTGCGGTCGAAGACCTTGCCGCAGTATTGGCAGGTGCTCTTGTCACGCTCGAAAATATTGTGCCGGGTGAACTTCACTTCCTTCTTGGGCAGGTGGTCATAGACCAGCAGGAGGATGACCCGTGGGATGCGGATGCGGAAGGAAACAGAGCGCACGGATTCGGCATGGGGTTCCTGCCGGGAAACGTCCCGCCACTCGCTGAAATTGTAGGTCTGGAAGGAGCCGTCGCTGCGGTCGAGCACAGCCTGCGCGTGGCCCTGAAACAGCAACGTTAGGGCCCGGCGCGCGGTGCATACATTGACCGCCTGCCACAGGCGGTTGAGCACCAGCACATGTTGGTTAAGCATCGAGGTCATGGTCCCGATCCAACTTGTGCAAAATTAAACAATCGCCGCTTGAGTGTCAATGCAGGGGGCGGGCCAAAGGCGAGTGTTCAGGGCGGCACTTCCTTTTTTGGGTGCCGCCTCCGGCTCCGAATCTTAATCTTAATCTTAATCTTGGTCTTAGTCTGGATTAGGATTAAGATTAAGACTAAGATTAAGATTAGGAGCGGCTGCCCAAATAGGTGAAATGCACCCGCGAGTTCACAGCCCCGTCGCCGCTTGCCACGCAGGCCAGGGGATGCCCCAGATCTCGAATGTGGCCAGGCCAAGAAACCCGTCCGCCAGGGACCCGCTGCCGGTCGTGCCGGAGGGCACCGGCACTTCGCGCCATTGGCCAGGCGCCACGGCGATGGTGGAGACAAGCGAGGCGTTCCGGGGCATGACGCCAATGTATGACGGCGGCAGCCCCTCAGCGATGCCCTCCGCGTAATCATCCCAGCCAAAGGCCCCGGAGCTGTCCAAGGCCCACAGCTCGCAGTTGGCGCGGAACCCAGTGCGGTAATGGTCCAGTTTGTAGCGCCCGCGATAGGCGTAAGTCATCGAGGCATAAGAGCCGACAAGGCCGCTCGGGTCCGGGATTCGGGACAACCAGCCCTCCAGGAACACCCACCAGGAGGCTTGACAGAACCTGAAGAAGTACTGCTGGGGGTTGAGAGTGTCGCCGGGGGTGTTGGGGTAGTTCCCAACGCATCCGGCCTCAGTGAACAGCCACATCATGCTGTTGGCGCCAGGCGTGCCGACGACACCCCCGCCTGC
>Ga0187868_1003352_pt1 | contig 10009 bp, 7 predicted proteins | sample June2016WEW_13_4_FD_133014 | JGI IMG/M metagenome (GOLD analysis project Ga0187868, IMG submission 133014) | Peatland microbial communities from SPRUCE experiment site at the Marcell Experimental Forest, Minnesota, USA - June2016WEW_13_40 | ecosystem: Environmental > Terrestrial > Soil > Wetlands... | reverse complement strand
GCATGGGTGTCCTTCATCGGTTGGTAACGACACCCGAATGATGCGAACATCCGTGCCTGCTTGTACACCGACTCAACCGAGTCGCTCGAGTCGCTCAGATACGCTATTGGCGCAGGCTCTTAGCCATTCTGGTCCTCCGTCCGGGCGGGCACCATCCTATCGGCGGATTCCGGTCACAGTGGTCGTTCGGCGCTAGCAGAGCAGACCACCCAAGTTCCGGCTCTTCGCCCGAATCTGCGCCCGCGGTCGGATGTGTAGGGCATCGTGAGAGATCTCGACGGTCGTCGCAAGGACCTGCGGTGAAGCTGGGGAGACCGCCCTCGTCCCGCTCCCCCGCGCCAGCGCTTCGGCACTGCGCGGCGGTCCAGCGCGTCTACAGGGTGAGCTCAGCAGCTCTCGGGTGGCGTCGTCTGGCGCACCTCGCGGAGCGTTCGGGGCTGGACGGCCGCGTGGGCCTGGCTCGCGGCCGGTTAGCAGATCAACGCAGTTGGATACGTCGACCTGGATTCGTTGATGCGCCAGGGGTGAGTGACACGGTGGCGTGGGCCAGTGTTGGGGGAATGTCTCTTGACGCGGTGCGGTCGGCGGGGCGACGGCGGGGGCGCCTGGCAGGTTTCGCGATGGTGATCCACGCCAACCTAAGCTCCGGCTCGACGTGATCATGGGTTATCGCGCAGGCGTCGCGGTTCTCGTTCACCGGCCGACCCTGCTTCTCACGCGCCCCCACCGTAGAGGTCGAGGGAGGCCTGGGCCAGCCCTTGCGTCAAGTGGGCTTCCTGGCCGAGACCAAGATCTGATAATTGCCGGGAACGCCGTACCAGGTCCGCCAGTCGAGTCGACGGGTGACGATGTCGACGCATCCGGCGTTGCGGAGAACATCGGGGTAGCGGTTCGCTCCCTCATCAACGATCCTCAGCTGGCCGCCATCACGCAGCACCCTCACAGCCTCGGATAGCGCCTGGTTGCGGCCTTCGGTCGATGGGATGTTGTGGAATACCAGATTGCTCACCACGACATCGAATGACGCCGACGGGAAGGGCAAGTCCCGCGCGTCAGCATCGACGAGGCTGACGCGGTCAGAGACTCCCTCCAACGTCGCGTTGCGCTCGGCAGCCGCGCGACTGTTACCGCTCTGATCGCGCCGACGCCAGAGATCCGCGCCGACCGCTTCGCCCGCTGGCAGCCGCCGCGCTGCCAGCATCAGGACGGCTCCGCGGCCGCAACCCACATCCAGGACGCGTTCGTTCCCCGAAAGCCGTAGCTCGTCCAGCAACTCTGCCCACGTCGTGAGCTTGCCTTGGCCCGAGGAGTAGAGGTAACCCGCGCCGATCCCGGCCACCGCGAGGCTGGCGAGGCCGGCCAAGCCGGCGATGCCACGCCTGCCACGGTGCAGCGCCCACCACACGGCACTCGTAAGCCCGGCCTCGACAACGACGAAAATCGGTACGCCGACGTTGCCTCCGTCGACGCCGTACTTGCCTCGTCGCTTGTGGGGATCGCCGGGGTCCCGTCGCGCGACGTCTCCGCTCGACTCCATGCACGTCAGTTTGCCCGATCTCGCTCCTCGCCGCGGCTGGTGCACCTCTGGCACCGTCCTCCACGCTGAGCGGCTGCTCTGGAACGGCTGTCCATGAGCGGCCATTGAGCCCGGGCCCGGCCCAGGTAGCCGTTTCAGGGGTGGAACTGACACCCTGGGGTGGCCCAGTGTCGGGGAGTGCCACGTGAGGGTAGCCCAGCCGGTGGCTGATACCAGGCAAGATGAACGGTTTGGTGGACGCTCTGGGATTCGGCGGTGTCGGCGGTTAGGAGAACGACCATCGCGTCGCTCGCTGCAATGGCATGGCACATCCATCGCCGGGTGGAGCCATACCTGCTCGCCACCGCCTTCCTGGCAGGGCTGGCGCTCGCCACCCTCGCCTGCTGGAGCCGGAGCGACCTCGATCTCTTTCGCTGGCCCATGGCCGAGCTCGCTCTCCACGGCCACCCGCTCCTCATCTACACCGTCCACGCCGGGATCTGGCGGAGTGACAACGGGCCGCTCAGCCTGCTGCCCCTCACCGCCGTGGCTGCCACCGTCAACGCCTTGGGTTGGCAGGCCGATGCCCCGCTCTGCGACGCGATCGTCATCGGCGTCTTCGGCCTCTTTGCCCTGGCCCTCGGGGGCGAGGCGGTCAGGGCGGTGGGGAGCGCGCGCGGCCATCCACTTTCCCGCTCCGTCATCAGCTGGTCGGCGTTTCTGCTCGCGCCGCCGCTCTGCCTCGGCATGGTCACCTACGGCCACACCGAGCTTCCCCTCGAGCTCTGGCTCATCCTGCTGACGGTGCGTCAGCTTGGCCGCGGCCGCACCTCCGTGGCCGGATGCCTGCTGGGGCTCGCCCTGCTCACCCAGACCGCCGTCCTGCTCGCCGCCCTCCCGCTCGTCCTCATTCTCCTCGCCAGCCGGCGCTTTCGAGCCACGATCGTTCTCCTGGGCACGGCGGCGATCGTCGCAGCCGCCGGCCTGCTCCCCTTCCTGCTCGCCGACGGCCGCGATGTGATCGCCTCGCTGGTCACCTATCGGGGCCAGGTGCCCGCTCTCGGCGGGTCGCTCTGGGTGCTCTTCCCGCAGGGCCCGGTTGCTGCCTTCGTCCAGCACGACGATGCCCTCGTCGTCGGCGCGGTGGCGGTGGTCCTGACCGGGCTGGCGGTTCGGGGTGGCGGGGCGACGGTCCCGGGCTCGCCCCGGGTCTATGCCCTCATGGCCCTGTCCACCGCCTGCCTGCCATTGCTCGCCAAGTCCGTCTGGTCCTACTACCTGGTCGATCCCTGCACCTTCGCAACCATCTGGTGGCTGGCCCGGCCGGGGAGCGTGGAGAATCGGCGGGTGTGCGCCCCCGTTCTCTTCGCCATCGCCGCCGTTGGCCTGCTGGTCGGCGCCGACGGCGTCTGCGTGGCGCTGGCGATCGGCTCCGCCATGGCCCTGCTGCTCGCCGATCTGTTGGGCGTGACGGTCCGCGCGACAACGGCCGAACCCGGGCGCTCGGACTGCGAGACCGGGAACGTGAACCTCGGCTGACAGCGCTCAGGTGTAGGGGGCGGGTCACCACTTCCGCAACCCATCCGCGTGACCGGGCGCGTCGCCATCGGATCGGCGCCTCTGGGACCGAACCGCGGGAGCTGTTCGCACGGTGGTGAATGCACCTGCGGCCGGCTTCCCGCGACCGCACACCGCGGGTCGGAGGTGATGAGTGAGCACCGGGCTGGCCCAGTGTTGGGGAGTGTCGCTTGACCGAGCACGCTCCATGCCGACTCCCGGTGGTCCCCCCTCAGCCCACCCAGCAGGCACCAGATCGCCCCATCAGCCGCGCAACGTCGCGGGCCGATGCGTCGTATTACTGCTGTGCAAGCAGCCAGACCGGAGGCCGCCCGGGCCGCCCGGAGGTGATGGGTGTGACCAGCGGGGCACGAGCCCCCGGTTGGGCGTGGGCAGCCTCCTTGCGGTGATCATGGCCTCAACCCTGGCTGGGTGCTCTCATCCCGCTGGCGCCCGGGGAAGCGCACCTTCTCAGCCGTCCCCAACGCCTTCTCCGACCGCCTCTTCGGCTATCACGCCCTCGGTCACCCCTTCTCCTTCCGCGACTCCCACGACGACCGCGACCCCTACCTCGCCCGTGGCAGCGGCCGCATGCACGGTATCGCAGCTTCAGATCGCGTATCTGGGCCCGTCAGGAGGTGCTGGAATCGTCGAACTCGAGTTTGAGGTGCGCAACGCAGGATCGGTCGCTTGCGAGCTCACCGGCTGGCCTGGGGTGCAGCTCCTCAACATCGCGGGAGGTCCGTTGCCCACTCTGGTGACACAGACCACGTCAATCATGGCAGCCAGCGCCCTGCCGGTGCCCGTCGTGCTGCTTCCCGGATTACCCCCATGCCCGGGTTTGAGGCACCTCCGACGCCGTCGAGCCAGGGAGTCGCGGGGTACGCGTACATCTGGATGGCGGGCGACGATGTGCTCTCCCCGTGTGACAACGCGGCGGAGGTCGGCTTCAGCCTCCCCGGCACCAGCGGAACAATCACAGTCGACCTGATCGAGTCCGGCTTCCCTAGCGGGATGCAGCTTGGCTCCAATGGTTCGCTCGACGTCCTCCCCGTGGCAGCCTCCTGGCCTGTCATCGACCAGGTGCCATCGACGCCCGCCGCGGCTAAATGACGGGTCCACCGCCAGCGAGCAGTCAGACCACCACCCTCCCCAGGGCCTCGACGGTGTCGATCGAACTCAGCGCCGACTCGCTGTCACATCGGCCAGGACGCCTGCGTCGTATGGGTGTGGTCCTCGTTGATCGCCGACCCGCAGTCAGTGGCGGAGGCCGCACGCGCTCCCGTCCGGGGTGGGCAGGGTGAAGCTCGGGTCCGCGGCCCGGGAGGCGCTTCGGTCCGGCCGCCGACGCCGCCTCGCCGTCGATATCGTCGTCGGCATGCTGCTGGCGGTGGCGGCTATCACCACGAGTCTAGTGCTCCCGCGCCTGGCCGCCGGACCGGTCCGGCCCGCCATCAGCCCCGTGGCGCTGGGACCGACGGGGTCGCCGACGCCGGCGGCGACCCCTGCGCCGACCGCATCGCCGGCCGCTCTTCCGTCCCGGTCGATCCCCGCCACTCCGGTCGCCCTGCCGCTCGTGCAGCCAGCGTCGTACCAGCCCTGCCAGGGTACGGTGCAGCCGGTCGCTGGCGGGGGCCTGTGGGTGATGACCGGCAGCAGCCTGCTGGTCAGCTCCGACGGGGGTGCGACCTGGAGCGACGCGACACCCTCGGGGGTGAACCTCACTGACAGCAGCTTCTGCGCGCTGGACGGGAGTGACGCCTGGATGGCGGCGGTGACAGCAACCGACGAGTATGGTGGGCCGGCCCGGGTCGGGGTCTGGCAGACGTCGGATGGCGGCACCACGTGGAACAGGACGGCGACCGTTCCCGACCCCTCGGAGGCCTATCCCGGGGCGATCCAGTTCGTGGACGCCGAGCACGGCTGGCTGATGATGGGCCTGGCCGGCATGGCTCACGATGCCCTCCTCTTCGGTACCGACGACGGCGGCGCGACGTGGTCCCAGCTGGCGGGCACCTACTCGGGTGACCTCGACTTCGTCTCCGCCACCCGGGGCTGGCTGGCGTTCCCCGGCGGAGGGGCCGGGGGCCAGGGCGTCTACGCCACCACCGACGGCGGACGGACGTGGACGCTGACCTCGGCCCCGTTCCTGACCTCAGGGGGCCTCGATGACTGCGTGGAGCTCGACGGCTTCCGATTCCTCAGCCCGAGCTTTGGAATCGCCGACTCGGCGGGATGCGGCGGGGTGGGAGAGTTCGGGGCCTGGACGACCAGCGATGGCGGCGCCTCCTGGCAGGAGGTGCCCTCCTCGCCCGCCTCCTCCTGCGGGTTCGACGTCATCAGCGCGACCGCTTGGGTGGCACTCGAATGCGGCTCGAACTACTCCGTCACCGCTCTCCACTGGACCTTCGACGGCGGCGCTGACTGGGTGACCCTACCGGCGCATGGGCTGCCGGAGGATGCCTCGGCGGTCATCTTCGCCGACAGCCACCACGGCTTCGTGCTTCCGGTCTCCAGCTCTCCGGCCAGCCTCTACACCACCACCGACTCCGGTCAGACGTGGCAGAGTGTGCCGCTCGGCTGACAACGGCGGGCGGCCGGGCCGCGGTCAGCGACGCGGGTCACCGGCCGCGTACGGAAACCCCGCCGGCATGAACCCATCCAGGCGGTCGCGGACGCTTCCCGCAGCCGTCCCGGGCCGAGATCGCCACCTCGGTTGGTCCGCGGCCCGAGACGGTCCTCAGACCGGGGGTGAACCTGGAGTGAGGTGGGAGGCCCGTCGCCTGGCCCGGTGTTGGGGAATGTCATCACTCGAGCACCGCCAAGGACGTGGGTAGTGATATGGCGAATTCCATGACCCCCGCAAGGTGTGGCAGCGGCGTCGCGCTGTTGGCCGTGGGCCTCGCCGCCTGCAGCGGCGTCCCCACTGCGTCGGCCAGGCCTTCGACGACTGGAATCACCAGCGTGCCATCTTCGGCCACGCCATCGCCAATGCCCGGCACCAGCCCGACGCCCTCCGCCGCGGCCTGCACTTCGGTCGCAGCGGAGCAGGGTGCGGAGGGCTTCCAGCCTCTAGCCTTGACCTTCGTAGGTCCAGTCGAGGGGTGGGTTCTTGGCACCAACGCGCCCATCCCCGGCTCGTGCGTGCTCCTCTACCACACGACCGATGGCGGAGCCAGCTGGAGCCAGGTGTCCTCGCCGCCGGCCTCGTCCCCGGCCGAGGGGTGTGGCTACCCGCCGTCGATCCCCTGCGTGGACCGCGTGCTCTTCGCCACGCCAGAGCGCGGTCTCGCCTTCGGTGCCGACTGGGGCGACGTCTACGAGACCAGCGACGGTGGCCAGCTCTGGAGCCGTCTGGACACGACCGGTGTCAGCGCGATGGCTCTCGTCGGGGATGTTGCTCTCCGACTGAGCGCGGTAGAAGGCGGATGCACGTCTGGTGCGTGCCAGCTGGAGCGCAGCACCGACGGAGGGGAGACATGGTCCCTCGCAGAGCAGCCCCTGTTGAGACCTGAGGGACCCAATAGCGACGTGCTGCTCCAAGGCGACGGCCACGCGTACGCGGTCGGGTTCGGCAATCCCGCAGGTGGCGGCTCCGAGACGGCTGACCTCTTCAGCTCGGGCGACTTCGGTGCCAGCTGGACGCACGAGAGTGACCCGTGCGCGGCGGTCTCGAAGTCCGACGGGGCGCTCACCATCACGGAGGCCGCCGGCGCGGCGCCGGGCGGTGTGTTCGCCGTGGTCTGCTTGGTCGGCCGCGGCCAAGGAGGTGAGCTGGTCATGGTCTCCGACGACGGCGGTGCCAGCTTTGGCTCTCCGCACCCCGTGCCCGCCTTCAGCCAGGCGGTGGCGGAACGCCTGCCGAAGGCGCCGACGATGGCGATCCTCGACGGTGGCCAGTTACCGATCCCCCCTGACAGCCTATTCGCGGTCGGCTCCGCGACCGTGCTCGCCGTGGTGACCTCCGCAGGTCTGTCGGTGAGCCACGACGGCGGGCTCACCTGGTCCGCGACGTACTCGTGCCCGGTCGACTACTACGGGCAGGGCGGTATCTCCTTCGTCGGCTTCGAGACCGCGACCACCGCCCATCTTGTCTGCAGCAACGCCGTGGCCCGGACCACCGACGGCGGCCTGACCTGGGCGACTTACACCTTCCCCAGCTGAAGCCGATCAGGCTGTGCTCCTCAGGGGCCATTGGCCACCTCCGCAAGGTGTCCTCGGGTGACATGACAGAACTCTCGCCGGACCCAGTGTTGGGGAATGACATCACTTGGGGTCCCTCCCGGTGACGCTGCCTTCCGGCACCAGCCGTAACCGGACTCCTGGCACGACACACCGATTAGCGCCGGGGCCCCCGGGCTCGGCGCCGACTCTTCGCACAGGGCAGGAGGCGGTACGATCACTGTCAGCACGCCGCAGGAGGGCGGTCCCCGACATCGTGCACAGTTCTCGGTTCCGACTGTTCGCCGTCCTGACCGGGATCGTGGTGATCGGGGCGGCCGTCGCCTCAGCCATCGTGATCAGCAGATCACCGACTGCCAGCCGGGTCCCCGCCGTCTCCAGCCCTTCCCTCGCCACCCCGAGTGCCCTGGTTCCGAAGTTCTGCAGGAGTGATGCGGAGGTCGCGGCGAGGCAGTCGGCGTCGGGCGTCATCACGCGCGAGGCGAGCAAGCTGAGCACCGACCAGATCATCTCGGCTTTCATCAATGCCTGGGAGAGCGGCCAGTCCACCGTCGACCTCCCCGGGAGGCTGAATCCGCTCGTGGGGCCCCCAGCAAACCGGGAGGAGTGGGTCGTGGCCGTCTCCGGGAGCATCTCGCGCAGCGCTGCGTTTGAGCCGCTGCTTCTGCCGCCGGGGAATATCTCCTGGGCCGTTTTCACGTACGACGCGACAACCGGCCAGGGGAGCGGCGGGTTCATAGCATCACCGTCCTCCGCCACGACGTGGCCTCCCGGCTGGGATGAGATCTCCGACATGGCGGGGTAGCGGTTCGCACTGGCGAGGCAACTCCGTGCCACGGGGCAGATGTGGACCGGCCAGCTCGGAGGCGTCAGGGCACCTCGAGGGCACCACAGCTCAGCCCGGGAAGCCCCAAGCCTGCTCTGAAGCTGCAAGGGCATGAAGGGGCGCTTCCTACCCTCGCTCACGGACCACGAAGTCCGGCTACGCGATACGTCGCCGGTACTGAACAATGACTGATTGGTTTGTGCGAATCGTGCGCTCCGATGAGGGTGAGAGTACTCTCGCTTGGCCGAGTATTGGGTAATGTCACTCGATGCCCTCCAGCCCGACGCTGGGCACTCTCGGAGGCTCGTCGGTCCATCATGGTTCACGCGGGGGCAGGAGGTTTCCTCGGCTGACCGCGTCGAGCAGCAGCTTCGCGGCCACCGTCGCCCCGTCGGTGCGGATCGTGCCGGCCACCGTGGTCGCTCGTGCGCGGGTCCCGGGGGTCAGGGCCGTCCTGAGCGCGGCTGACAGGGACTCAATGGTCGGGGTCGGACCGTCGTGCGCCGCGCCGATGCCGAGAGCGGCCACCCGGCTGGCCCAGTACGGCTGATCCGCCATCTGCGGTACCACCGCCTGGGGCGCGCCGGCCCTGGCGGCCGTCGTCGTCGTTCCCGCGCCGCCGTGGTGCACGACGGCGGCCACCCGGCCGAACAGGGCCTGCTGGTTGACCTCGCCGACGACGAAGCAGTCGTCACGATCGTCGATCGGGGCCAGGTCGGCCCAACCATGGGCGATGAGTGCGCGGCGCCCCTGTGCGCGGATTGCCTCGATGGCCACGCGGGCGACGTCTTTCGGGGCGGGCATGCTGCCGAAGCCGACGTACACCGGTGGTGTGCCGGCGTCCAGGAAAGCGACCAACGCGGAGGGGAGCGGGCGCTCGTCCGGAACGATCCACGCGCCGGTTTGCACAACGTCGAGATCCGCCGGTTCGTGCCAGGGGGCGAGGGTCTGGTCCGCAGCCAGCCACGGGTCTTTGGTGAAGCCGAATTCGTACACGTTGTCCACCGGCGGCAGGCCGAACGACGCTCTGTGGCTGTTGAGCACCGCACCGAACAGCGCGTTCGCGCTCTGCGCGGTCAGGTCCCACAGCACCCGGTTGTCGGTCACGTTCGGTGGCAACGGCCGGCCCGGAAATGACGTCGGCCGGTGGTGCGGCGACGGTAGGAAGATTGGACAGTAGGCGGCGTAGACGTAGGGGATGCCCAGCTTCTCGGCAACCGAGCGGGCGCCGGCCGCGGGGGGCAGCAGGCCCGACGCCACCAGCACATCACATCCCTGGGCTGCCGCGACGAGCGGGTCGAACTGCGCGGCGATCAACTCGGCCGCGAGCTGGGGCAGGTCCGGCGGCGACGGACGCACCCGCCCGTGCATCAGGGAGCGCACTGGCAGGCCGGCCGGCACCGACGGCACGCCAACCTCCGCCAGCCGCTCCACGCGGTCCGGCGGCGCGCACACCTGCACCTCTGCGCCGAGTCCCTGCAACCGCAGCGCCAGCGCTGCCAGCGGTTCGACGTCCCCGCGCCCTCCATACGTCGACAGCAACACACGCATTTCGCAACTCCATCTCGGTGGTTACTGGCCTCGACGAGAGATGGTGCAGCATGGCCCGGGCCTTGCCGCAAGCCCCGGGTGCGCTGATATACTGAAGTGGCGGAGAGTGAATGCTTTCTTTTCGCTATCCGCAGAGACGCAGGCCGAGTTCGACTCCGGCCGAGACGGGTCTTCTTTGTACCTCCAGACCCACGGTAGCCGCATCCAGTAGAGCGCGGAAACCCGGAACCAGCCGTTGGCGGGTTGGGCGAACCTCGGTTAGCAGGGTGCGGAAGAACCTGCCTGGGGGCTTGCCGGGTTAAACACAGGTGTGAGAGTCTTGCGGGGACGCGTCCCAGCAGGAGATCTCGAATGCGTGGCAGCCCCGATCTGCAGAT
>Ga0187868_1003351_pt1 | contig 10014 bp, 6 predicted proteins | sample June2016WEW_13_4_FD_133014 | JGI IMG/M metagenome (GOLD analysis project Ga0187868, IMG submission 133014) | Peatland microbial communities from SPRUCE experiment site at the Marcell Experimental Forest, Minnesota, USA - June2016WEW_13_40 | ecosystem: Environmental > Terrestrial > Soil > Wetlands... | reverse complement strand
CTGCCTTTGCTCCAGTGCAGCGACACTGGCGCGTCAAACGGAAAGGTCACCACGAAATCCGCAGAGCACGGATTCTCCCACAATGGCGGCTCTTCGCCCTCCGGGGCCTTCAGGCGCACTTGCCACTCCACGGCGTTCGCCGTGGGGTAGTCTCGCCTGACGAAGCGCCATTGACCAGACGCCGCGCGGGGCATCCCACGCAACTCGACCAGCCGGAAGTCTTCCGACAAATGGATGGCTGAGCCAATCTTGGCCATTGCCTGGGGTTCCAGCTCGGCAGCCAGCCCCACCAGAGGCGCCAGAGCGAGCGCGATCCACCCGACGACGAAACCGAGGGTTGCGGTTGCGGCTGCCCTGCGGTTGCCTCGTTGCGATCGGCCCACGCCCGGCAACGCCTGTTCAAGCATGCGCGCATCCTCGCAAAAACCTGGCGGAGGGCAAGCCCTGGCGAGTCTGGTGAGCCGAATGGCTGGCAGGAGAAAAAGGGGATCTCGACGAGTTGCACCAGCCTGTTACCGATTATGGGCCTCGCGCCGACCACGGCGTTGGCCACTCAAGGCATTCTGGCACAAACCCCTGAGGCCCGGAAAGTGCAACGACGAAGTTTGGCATCACCGCAGCCCATCGGCACCAATGCGACCGTCTCGGGTTTCCCGGTATCCTGGTTGATGAGCGTGCCGTTCAGTTTCACCCACGCGGTATCCCACGGATACCTGCCCCCGGCCGTTGGACTGACGACCGCCTTGAACGGGGACAGTTCGGCCTTCTCGATTAGTTCCCCCATTGAATAATGCCATTTGGCGCCTTGAACCGGGGTAACCACATAATCGTGGAATCCGGGTATCGGGTAGTCCTTGATGGCCTTCATGTCGGCCGGAATGGCCAGGGCATAGAACAGCGGGCCGTAACGCAAGTAGAACTCCCCGTTGTTGGCCGGCACCGGCTCGACCTGGGCTCCCAACTTGAGGACGAGCGTGTCGTTCGGCTCCCACCGCTTGGTCTCCAGGATCATCGGCGATACCATCGGCGCATGAAAACGCCCCGGCTTGGTTGGATGGTTGTGCTTCAGGCCGCGCAGAACGAGGCTGGCCGCAGGTTTGTGGACAAAGGAGGGACCAGTTCGGTTCGAGCTTTTCAGCGCCCGCTGACTCTGTCTAAATCTGCCGGATGAAGCGACGCGATTTTCTCAAAGTCTCGGCCGTGACGAGCGGTTCCCTGTTGTGGGTCAATCCTGCCTCCGGTGAGGTTGAGAGCCGGCGCCCAACCATTGCCCCGATAGCCCTCGCCCCGGTTCAGGGGCACGGCCTGCCTGACCTGTCGCCCGCGCGTTGGATTTGGTATCCGTCCGGCCGGACGCTGCCCAACACGTTCATCCTGTTCCGCCGCGAAGTCATGTTGATCTCCAAGCCGCGCCGAGCCACAGGGTGGATTTGCGCCGACAGCCGGTACCGACTCGAGGTGAATGGCCGGCGTGTGCAGTGGGGACCAGCGCCGAGTGATCCCCGCTGGTCGGAGGCCGACCCTCTGGATCTGCGGGATTATCTCCAGCCAGGCCCCAATGTCCTTGGAGCCACAGTCCTTTTTTACGGCTCAGGCGACGGCACCTGGCCCATCGGCAAGCCGGGTTTCCTGTTTTGGCTCGAGATCGAGCACGCCGATGGCCGCGTCGAACACCTGGTTTCTGATCCCTCCTGGCAGGCCTTTCTTTGCCGCGCATGGCCTCCAGGACACTACAAGCGCTGGTATTTGCGCGCGCTCCAAGAGGAATTCGACGCGCGGCTCTATCCCTATGACTGGGATAAGCCCGGCTTCCCCCTCGACAGTCGTTGGCTGGCCGCCATGCCTTTGCCCGGGGCGCCCAACCGGCCCGCTCTTTCCGCCGGCTACGATGAGTACCTCTTGAACGCCGGAGACGGCCCGCCTGACTCCCAACTGCGCCCACGGAGCATCCCAATGCTGCGTGAATTCGAAGTCCCCGCGGCCAAACTCGTCGAGTCCTATCGCCTGCGCTGGCGTGTCACGCCACAAGAGTACTTCGAGTTTCGGACCCCCGAAGCTTTCGAGGCTGAGCGCGCAGAGGTTGCCACCCAGGCCGCCCCAGGCCGGTGGCAGGTCGAATTGGACGCCTCTGGAGGCACAGCCCTCACTTTCGAATTCGCCGAACAGGTAGTGGGCTGGCCGGGCTTCACCATCGAAGCGCCGGAAGGGACCACCATAGAACTGCTCGTCCACGAGGCCCACGCGCCCGGCGGTCCGCCGCTGCTCAATACCCACTTCGATTCCTGGGCCCGCTTCGTCTGCCGGGCCGGCCTGAACCACTTCGAGGCTTTTGATTTTGAAAGCGCGCGCTGGCTTCAACTGCACATCCACGGCGCCGCAGGTTCGGTGCTCATCAGTGACGTTCACATCCGGCGGCGGGTTTTCCCCTGGCCCGACTCCCCGGTCCTCCGCAGCGACGAACCGGGCCTGCAACGGCTGTTTGACGCCTCGATCAACACGCTCAACAACTGCGCCCAAGAGACCCTGGTCGACGGCATGGCGCGCGAGCGCCAGCAGTACAGCGGCGATGGCGGCCACCAATTGCACGCCGTCCACTTGGCCTTCGGCGAACCGCGGTTGGTTGCCCGCTATCTCACTACCTGGAGCCAGGGCCTGACCAAGGACGGCTATTTCCTGGACTGCTGGCCCGCCTATGACCGTCTGGCGCGTTTGGTCGAACGCCAGCTTGACCTGACCAATTGGGGACCCATCCTGGACCACGGAATTGGGTTCACCTTCGATTGCTGGCACCACTACAACTACACGGGCGAGCTGGATGCCTTGCGGGAGCCTTTCCCGCGCCTGGTTCGGTTCGCCCGCTTTCTTCAAACGCTGAGGGGTGAGAATGGGTTGCTGCCGGTCGAGAACCTCGGAATCCCTTCGGTCTGGATGGACCATGCGGCTTACCAACGCCAACGCCACAAGCAGTGCGCGTTTAACCTCTACGCCGCGGCGGCCATGGAACACGCCCTGGCCCCAATCTGCCGCGCCTTTGGACACGCCGCCCAGGCCGAGGCGGCGGTCCAGTTCGGGCAGGAGCTACTGGCGGCAGCAGTCAGCGCCTTCTGGAGCGCGGACCGCGGTCTGTTCGTCAACAACCTGCCCTGGTTTTCAGAAGAGAAAACTCCGCGCACTTGCGACCGCTCCCTGGCCACCGCGATTCTTTACGATCAATGCCCCGCCGGCCAAACCTCCGCCGCCTTGCGGTCGCTGGCCGACTGCCCGGCGGAGATGGGCCTCTCCTATCCCTGCAATGCCGGATGGCGGTTATGGGCGCTGGCCAAGAGTGGCCGGGCCGACGTCATCGTTTCGGACTTGCGGCAGCGCTGGGCGACGATGAGTTCGGTCAAAGAGAACAACACCCTCCAGGAGGATTGGACGGCCAGCCACGACTCCGGGCAGCAGTGGAGCCACTGCGACGTCGTGCCCGTGTATATCGCCTTCCACGGACTGCTGGGGTTGGCCCCCTTGGAGCCGGGTTTCAAGCGTTTCGAAGTCCGGCCGCAACTGTCCGACCTCCAAGATATCGATCTGGTTGCCCTTACGGTACGCGGCCTGTTGCGGCTGCGGTCCCGCGGACCCCGCGGCCGGCGCGAGATCACTTTGGAATTGCCGCCAACGGGCAAAGGCGAGCTGGTCCTGCCGCAGGGCGAAAAGGTTGACCTTCCTGCCGCCTCGGGCTCTGCCCCTGCCGGCAGCCGCCGCTTCAGCCTGCCCGAAGGGGGCAGGGTAACGCTCAATTTACGGGAAACATGAAGAAGCTGGTGCGTTGGGGCGTGGCGGCAGTGCTGAGGTGCGGCGTTTCCTGCGGCCTTGGCATCGGCGTGAGCGAGGACGAATTTGTGGGGCCATTTGCCAGTTGGGCCAATGTGAAAACCGAGGTCGGCGCGGTGGGTGACGGCAAGACCGACGACACCGCGGCTATCCAGAAGGCGCTGGAGTCGGTTCGGCGCCAGGATTCCCCCAAGAAAGTGCTCTACTTCCCCGCCGGCACCTACCGCATCACCGGGACGCTGGGACGCCCAACGGCTCCGTGACAAAGGGAAACGATTCGCAGCCGCCGTGCCAATAGAATGAGGTACAGGACGTTGCCAATTCAACCTATCATGCTGGTTCTGGCTGGCGCGGCGAATCTGGCTGTCGAGCTTCTCCATCACTGCCGCATCTGCAAACTCGGCTGGGAGATGATCGAGATGTGCGGTCAGGATGACGCAGGTTTTGACTTGCTTTCGTTGGAAGGCAAGAATGGCGGCGCAAATGAGCCGACCTGTTTGTCTCTTCGTGTTCGCCGGCCCCCGCGCCGGGGTCACCATTTCCATCCGCACCAACGAGGTGCGCTTGGCGCACCGGTTCTACGACTCGCCGGGGTTCCTGGAGGTATCGGACAAGAGCGCCCGTCATCCTGAGTGGAGCGTACCGGAGCGGGCGTTTGCCGTCACGGGCCGGGTGCAAACCGTGACGCTGCGACTCGATGGCCGGTTGCAGTTGGTGCTGTGCGTCAATGGGCGGGAGGTCCATCGCCAGGAGTGGATGCACGACTTGAGCCGCCATCAACTTTGCCTCGATGGCAGTGAGGCGCGATTGACGGGCCGCTGGCTTCGGCCGGCGCCGGTGGAGGTGGCGGTACGTGTCAACCCGCAGGAGCGGCACCAGAGGATGCTGGGCTTTGGCGGGATCACCACGGCCACTGCCTACGCGATGTTGAGCCAGGAAGGCAAACGCCGCTGGTGGGAATGGCTGGCGCAATACAACCTCCTCATCCAGCGGGACAGACGGAGGTCACCGTTGCCCCTGGCGCGATGGTCACACTCACCAACGTGAGACTAAAGGAGAACAAATGAAAACGATGGTGCTCTGTATAGTCAACGGACTGCTGCTAACCCTCGGCTCGCAGGCGGCTGAATTCCCGATCACCCTCAATCCCGCTTCCCCGGGGGAGACTTTTGAAGGCATCGGCGCCTTGAGCGCCGGGGCCTCGTCGCGGCTGCTCATGGAGTACCCCGAAGGGCAGCGCAGCCAAGTCTTGGACTTCCTCTTCAAACCCAAATTCGGCGCGGCCTTCCAGCATCTCAAGGTGGAGATCGGCGGAGACGTGAATTCCACGGACGGCGCCGAGCCCAGCCACGCGCGCACCCGCGCGGAGTTCGAGCATCCCCAGCCCGAGTGTTTCGACCGCGGCTATGAATGGTGGCTGCTGCGGGAGGCCCGTCGGCGCAACCCAGCCATTTTCACCGACATCCTCCAGTGGGGTGCGCCCGGTTGGATCGGCCAGGGCAAGTCCGACTCCGAGAAGTTCTTCAGCCAGGACAACGCTGATTTCATCGCCTCGTTCATCCAGGGTGCGCGCCAGTATCACGGCGTCGACATCAACTACTGCGGCATCTGGAACGAGACTCCCCATAACCGTGATTGGATCAAGCTGCTGCGCCGCACATTGGATCGCGCCGGGCTGGCGCGCGTCCAAATCGTGGCCTCGGACCAGGTGGGCCAGGACCCCTGGCGAATCGCCCGCGAAATGAGCGCCGACCCCGAATTGATGAGCGCCGTGCAGGTGATCGGCGCCCACTACGTGGGCTTCAAATCCACCCCCGAGGCGCAGGCTACGGGCAAGCGAGTCTGGGCCAGCGAGGACGGGCCCTGGCGCGGTGATTGGCAAGGCGCGCGCCAACTCGCCCGCGTCTTCAATCGCAACTATGTGCAGGGCCGCATGACCAAGACCGTTATCTGGAGCCTCATCACCGCTTATTACCAAACCCTCCCGTTGCCAAACTCCGGTCCGATGATGGCGAAGGAGCCCTGGTCGGGTCATTACGAGGTGCAGCCGGCCATCTGGGCCGTCGCTCATACAACTCAATTTGCCCAGCCCGGTTGGAAATACATGGATTCGGCGTGCGTTTTGCTGCCGGGCGGCGGCAGTTGCGTGGCGCTGCGCAACGCCTCCAGCCCGGAGGAATACAGCATCGTGGTCGAGACCATGGATGCCAGGGAGCCGCAGACCCTTCGCTTCCGGATGGCGGGCGGATTCGCCAGGCAACCCCTCCATGTCTGGCGCAGCAGCGAGCGCCGCCAGTTCGAGCCAGCGGACAATATCTCCGTGACCGGCGATTCGTTTACCTTCACCGTCGAACCCGATTCGATTTATTCCCTGACCACTACTACCGGGCAACAGAAAGGGGCGGGCCAGTGTCCGCCCGCTGCGGAGTTTCCACTGCCATACGCCGACGATTTCGACGCCGGCGCGGTCGGAAGATACGCCCGCTACTTTTCGGACCAGGGAGGCGTGTTCGAGATTTGCAAACGCCCGGATGGCGCAGGCCAGGCCTTGCGCCAGGCCATCACCGGGCGGAACATCGAGTGGCCAGGCCACCCTACCCCGGAGCCGTATTCCCTCATCGGTTCGCCTTATTGGCGCAACTACAAGGTCACTTGTGAGGCCCGGGTTGAAACGGCCGGTGGAGTCTCCGTGTGGGGGCGCGTGACCTCCTCACCCCAAACCGCCGACCCCGCCAAAGGCTACTGGCTGCGCGTCGATACCGACGGCCACTGGGCGCTCAAAGCCTTCACCCGCGCCCTCGCGACCGGGCAGACTGCCTTTCATCCCGGCATCTGGCACAAGCTCGAGATCCGCTTTCTCGGCCACCGCATCACCGGCCTGCTCGACAATGTCGAACTCGCCGCGGTCGAGGATTTCACCTATACACACGGGCAGGCCGGCGTGGGTACGGGTTGGAACGTGGCGCTGTTTGACAACTTCTCGATCCAGCCGCTGACCGGGCCGGAACCGCCAGACCTGATCAACGAGATCGAGGTGCTCGCGGCTCCGGATGCTGCCGGTGCCAGTCCCGAGACGGTCACCAGGACATGGAATCTCAGCTCCGGGTCTGTCGAGTGCCGTCTCCAGCAACGCGACGGCGCGGTCTATCTCCGGTACCTTGGCCCCCCAGGCGGGCCTGACTGGCCGACCGCGGCGGTCTCGCCGGAGGGTGCTTGCGAAACATCCGGACGTGTCGAAGGCCAGGACCTTTCCCCGGCCAACCTCATCCTAACGGACAGCCAGATGACCCCCTCTGGCACCGGGGCGGATCGGTTGCGATTCTCTTTCCGTCACCGCTTTCTGCCCCTGGAGGTGGAAGTCGGCTACACCAAAGCGGGCGAGACCGGCGTATTCGTGCGGCAGGCGCGCCTCGCCAACCATGGGACCACCAATCTGCACGTCGAGTCTGTGCCCTCGCTCGCATGGCGGCTGCCGGCTGGCGCTTACGACTTGGATTACCTGTGGGGCGGCTGGGGGCAGGAACGGCAGTTGATGACCGAGCGGCTGGGGCCGGGCACCCGCTCGTTTGTCTCGGACCGGGGCCGGTCGACGCGCCTGTTCTCGCCTTGGTTCTGTCTCCGCAACCAGGCCCTGGGAACGCGGTTCATGGCCCAGCTTGCCTGGTCCGGAAACTGGCAGATGCGGTTTGACCGGCCGCCAACGGACCGGCCGTTCGAGGACGATCCCCAGCGCGCCGAGTTGGGCGCCCGTTTTGACTTCGGCGGAGCGCTGACTCTGGCCCCCGGCCACTCGTACGCGGCCCCGCCCGTCGCCTTCACTTCCACTGCCGGGGATCTCGACGACGCGGCCAACCAGCTTCACCGGTATCAGCGCCGCTTTGTCGCGGCCCATTCGCCCGGCAACGATCCGTTGCTCGTGCAGTTCAATTCCTGGTACCCGTTCCCCGGCAAGATGACCATCGCCGACATGAAACGGTGCTTGGACGTGGCCGCCGAGCTCGGCGCGGAGGTCTTCGTGCTCGATGCCGGCTGGTTCAACAAGACCGACTGGAGCGCCGAGTTGGGGGACTGGCAGTCCGATCCGGTGGCTTTCCCCAACGGTCTCAAGGATCTCTCGGACCACGCGCACCAGCACGGCCTGAAGTTTGGGCTGTGGCTGGAAATCGAGAACCTCGGGGACCGGTCACAGATGTTCCGGCAGCACCCGGAATGGTGCCTGTCCTATCAAGGCAAGCCGGTGCAGAACGACCGCCGCAGCCAGCTCGACTTCGCTCGGCCGGACGCGCGCGAATGGGCCTATCAGGTGGTGGATGGGCTGGTGCGCGAGTTGGGGCTGGACTGGATCAAGATCGATTACAACATCGATATCGGGGAGCGCTTTGACTGCCCGGATCCGGAGCGCGGTGGGGGCATGTTGAGCGGCCACGTCCTCAGCTACTATGCCTGGCTCGACCGATTGCGCGCCGCGCATCCCCAATTGGTCATCGAAAACTGCTCGAGCGGTGGGATGCGCTTTGATCTAGGGATACTGGCCCACACGCACACCACCTGGCTGTCCGACATGGTGGACCCGATACGGTCCGTGCAACTGGCATACGGCGGCACCCTCGAGTTCCTGCCCGAGGTTTGCAATCACTGGATGGTCGGCGACAGCGATAACGGCCATGTGGACCTGGCCAAGCCGCCCGGTTGGTGGGACTTCATGTTGCGGGTGCCAATGAACGGGCAGTTTGGGATTTCCAGCCGCGTTTTCGACTGGAATCCCGAGCTGAAGCAGCACGCCGCGCGTGCCATTCGCGACTACAAGCGCCTCCGCGGCACCATCCAGGGGGCCGACGTGTACCATCTGACTCCACCTCCGTCCCGCAACGACCCGGAGGGCTGGATGGGCCTGGAGTATGTCTCCGCCGACCGCCGGCGGGCGTTGCTCATGGCCTATCGCCTCGAACACAGCGCCCCTGAATTCACGTTCTGCCTGCGCGGCCTGGCGCCGGACCAGTCCTACGCCGTAACGTTCGACGGTGAGGCACGTGGCCGCCAGACCGGCCGCCAACTCGCGGAATCCGGACTGCCCGTGTCGCTCGATGCCAAGTGGCGCGCCGCCATCATCGAGTTGGAAGCCGGCGGCCAGCCTTAGTGGTCATGGGCATAAATACGATGACGTTCGTTGCGCCCCATTTGGCCTGTGGCGAGGCGCGCCGAGGGAGCATGTCCCCATGGACCTGTGACCGAGGCGCAACGAAGCCACAGGCCAAATGGGGCGCAACCCTCTGGGCGGCAGGTCTTTTTGGCGCAGGCGGCGTTGCTCGCTCCTTACAGACCCATGAAGGGTATGCTCGTCGCTCGCGCCTTGCCTGCGCCAAAAATCCCTTGCCGCGAACGTCATCGTATTTATGCCCATGACCACTTAGCCAAAAGGCGTTTTGGGTCATTTTCGTCCATCCAATCCCATGCTTGAATTGACCGACCCCATCCGGCGCGTGGTCGCCTGGGAGGACGACATCCTGGCCGGGCGGGAGCCGCCCACGGGACTCTGGCTGGACACCAAGGCCGAGGAAAACGGTTGGGAGGCGCCGTTGCTCTAAGAGAATTCAAGATGCTGTTCCCGCTTCCACAATCCCGCGCCCGTGGACTTCGAGCCAGGGGCAAGCACACCTCATCCAGCGAAGGCGTGGGGCAACTCACGGTTGTCGCCGCAATGGTCCTGTTGCGCCTTTCAGTTTGCAGCGCGGATGTGGTCAAAGGAATTGTAACTGATTCCACCTCGCATCAGGCCATAGCCAATGTTCTGGTGCAGGAAGCCGGCACTGGGAATGTGACTCTGACCGATGGTCAAGGCCGGTTTACCCTCGAAATCAATGCCGCTATCGTTCAGCCGCGTGATGGGAAATCGCCGAATCATCCCGCGCCCGCCCCAAGCGTTCCGGCGGTCGTGAGCCGCAAAGGCGGCTATGCCAGCCGTTGGACGAGTGTCGCACTGGGCGATACGAACATCACCGTCCAGTTGGCCAGGGAGTTGGAGACAGCCGGCCCCAGCGCCGCCCTGTTTGCCAATCCCTACCATGTCTGGGTGATGAACAGCCAGGTCCACAGGTTCGGCCAGTCGGGCATTCAGGAGAACGGGTCAGAATGGTTCTGGAACCTGCACAACCACGTGTACAGCAATGCATGCACCGTCCGCATCGACTGGCAGGGCTCGGG
>Ga0187868_1003347_pt1 | contig 10023 bp, 10 predicted proteins | sample June2016WEW_13_4_FD_133014 | JGI IMG/M metagenome (GOLD analysis project Ga0187868, IMG submission 133014) | Peatland microbial communities from SPRUCE experiment site at the Marcell Experimental Forest, Minnesota, USA - June2016WEW_13_40 | ecosystem: Environmental > Terrestrial > Soil >... | reverse complement strand
GAGGCGCTCCAGACTGCTCACCGCAAGTTCAACATCACCGACTCCCCAGTGTCCGATCTTTGAAACGTCCCTAGCAAAAGAAAGCGACGGATCGAGCGCCTTGTGGTCTGTTTTCACCCAGACCCGAACGCCACTTTGCTGCAAGTGCGCGCAGCAGAATATGGCCTTCTCCAAAGACCAAGTGATGTACAAGAGTTTGTAGGAGCGAGTCACCTTGCCGGGGGCCAGATCCTGACAGAATCTGTCCAAGCCTCGATAGAGTTCGACAACCTCGTTCGGTTTGCCAGCCGTATGATGGGCCTCTGAATACTCGGCAGACGGCCTTTTCGAAGCTCGTCGCGTCTGTTCTTGGTAGGCCGTACCTAGGGAGCTCGCCTGGGGTGTTTGCTTACCGGCGTGCCATATGCGCCGCAGCGCTTCCTGGATCTGGGCCGGTTTCACGGAGGCATCAACCATTGTATTCCGGACCAACCGGATGAGTGAGGGCGGTCCGTCGGTGAAGATCTGGTCTAGGGCTTTCCGGACTTTCCCCGTGGTGAATACTTCTGTTCCCAACTGGTCCAGTAGCCCTTTCGCCAGGGACTCGCGGGAGAGCCGGCTGAATTGCCTGGCCAGTTCCTCGACAGTCAACCCCGTGGCAGCCTTCGGGTCAATGCTCACCTCAAACAAGAGTTTGTCGGGCGCGCTCGCCTTTTCCGATGCCTTGTAAACCTTGTATGTGACCCCGTTGGTTAGCACGCACCACTCTATGCCGTCGTTGGCGGCATAACCGACGACTTGGGTGATCGACTTGACGTCATCGAGTGGGTCACCGAGTTGTTTGGCCTCCAGATGAAGAACAACCTTTCGGTTCACTTTCAGCGCGTAGTCCACGGACTTGCCGTCGACCGTGCAACGCTCAAGCTCGACCTCGTCCGGGTCACAGACATCCCAGCCGAGAGCAGCGAGAAGTGGGTCAACGAAGATCCTGCGGGTTGGGTACTCCTTGAGGCCCTCCTTGCGGTGTCGATCGAGCAGAACGCGCAGAGCTTCGATGCACTTCACGATCTCTTTCATTTCGAGCTCCATTCCTTGTCGTCTAGCCAACTGCGATCATCCGGCCCGTAGTCCCGATATTGAACCGCACAGCCGCGGGCCTGTGGAACTCGTGCGCCTGTTCCAAAGCGGCCAACAACACGGTGACAATTCCGCGCACTCATAGGGGGAGTTTGAAACTCTGCCTCGACAAGTCAAGCTCGAATGCCAAGCTTTCCGAACCGGCCCAGGCTCCCCATTACGTGATTCACGGCTCTAACCCCCAAAGGTGCCGGCCGTCACCTTTGGCTCATCTTATTGAAGACCAATGCCTTGCGAAGATAATTTGCACTCTTGCAACGCCTTTGAACATCCTCGGAACGATGATTTTCCCAGGGTGCCCACCCAATTTGGAGAGCAGAGGTGACGACCGTCACCTTTGGTCCAGGTTATTGAATATCAGGGCTTTACGAAAAGGATTTGCACTCTTGCGGCCTCTCCGTATATTGCCGCAACCATGAAACAGACCGACAATCCCAAAAACCCGTCGAAGGCCGAAGCAAAAGAGCAAGCTGGGGAGGCGGCGGCGCAGGCTGGGGAGGCAAAACCGGCAAGCGTTGAACTCGTCAAACCCCTCACCCCCCAGGAAAAGCAGCAACTCGCCAGGCTCGAAAAGGTGATCGATGCCAAACTCGAAGACTTCTTCGAGGTTGGGAGCGCCATCATGGAGATCAAGACCAAAGAGCTGTACCGGGAAACACACAAGAACTTCAACATCTACTGCCAGGAACGCTTTGGATTTGGCCGAAGCTACGCGAACAAGCTCATTGGCAGTGCCGAGCGAATTAAACTGCTCCCGGAAAACGTGGCCAAACCGGCCAACGAATTTCAGATTCGCCCCTTCCTGAAACTGGAGCGTGATGAATTTCCAGACAGATGGCAGGCTATCGTCGAGAAGGCGGGTGAGGGAAAAGTCACCTCCAAAATCGTGGAAGACTCGCTTGGTCTGGGCAGGAAGAAGCGGAAGAAGCGAAAGGGCCAAGGATCGGATCAGAAAAAAGAGGTCAATGAACTCCTGGCCGGCCTCCGCGCGGCGTTGGAGAAAAAAGAGGTGGAGGATGCCTTGAAGGAACTGGCCAAGTTGGAGAAGCTGCTCAAGGCCTGAGCGCGCCGCCGGGTTGGATGTTGCAGTGGCGGCCGACCCCTTTCCGTTTTACACAGGAGTTATACTCAACGTCACAATTCCTTGCGCATGAAGTCTAACAGAAGCAAACGAAGAGAACGAAGATTCGCTTCTCCGCTTCCTTTGTTCCCTTCTGTTCATGCTGTCGATCCGCAAAGAATTCTGTCGCCGCGTATAGCAGGGTAGGACACAATCCAGATAGCCGCGAATCCCGATTCCGAATCGGGATTGCGCCTTTTCACGGCTATTCCATTCGCGGTCCCTGTCGTCCATCCCACGGACCAGTCAGTAATTGCCCAGCCGTGGTTAAATAACGCAATAGCCCAATTCGCTCGCCGGTTGCAAGGATGCCTCACAGAAAGAAGGAACCGCGGAACAGCGCGGAGTGCGCGGAATCCCGAGTCTGGCCGGTTTTCTTTCCGCGTCTTCCGCGTCTTCCGCGGTTATCACTCGGGTTGTGGCTTCGCTGCCCTCTACTGCAATAGTCGGGGTTGTTCGCAAGCCGCGGTGAAGTTTTCACGCTGCAAGGGTGGTGACTTTTTGGGCGCCCGCCCTGCGAAGCTCTGGCGCCTCGGGCGCCGCGCCAGAAATTGAGCCACAGATTTCACAAATTACACAGAAGAGAATTCCCATCTGTGCCATCTGTGCCATCTGTGGCTCAAGAATCATGGCCGACGTGCTTGGTTGCGGCTTTGCCGCGCTCCGTTCTTCGCGTCTCAGCGTCTTCACTGCCATTCCGAACGCATCTGCCGGCATCGATTCAGTCGCCGGTGTCCCCGGCCGCACGGCACGTGGTCCGTGGTCCGTGGTCCGTGGTCTGTGGTCTCTTGCTTTTCTGCGTCATTCCTGCACTGCTTCTGCCTCACTTTTCTGCTCCTGCTTTTCACAACAGTCTCCGTACCAACCACTTCCACATTCCCTCCTGTCCCGATCGTGCAATTCTGCTCCACATCACAGGATGCGCAAAATGGGCTCCCGTTTCCCACATTTCCACTGCTATATGGTTACGCCGCGCCGCCACCCCCCGCCCCAAGGCGCTTTCTGTCTCTGCTTTCTGCTTTCTGCTCTCCCCCGCCCGCCCCGGCCGGCAGAGCGCCGCCGCCACGCCCCCGCCGAGGTCGATTGCCGAATCAAGCTGAATCAAGCCTAATCAAGGTGAAAAAGAATCACTGCAACCTCCTCCTGCCACTGGCCCGCTTCTACGAAGAAAACGGATGAGCCGCCAATGCGCGCGCACCGGGGCCCATCCGGTTTTCAACCGGCCGTACAGTGGGGCGGACCAGAGGTCTGCCCCACACTCCCTCCTGAAAAGTTACGAGGTTCGGATGAGACTGGGTGGTGATCGGCGGCCCTGAGTTGTTTTACGAAAAGTAATTCAAGCTCGCCTCGGCGTGAACATTTTTGCGGTCATTTTCATGCTGGCGATCTTCGCCTTTCGCTGCTTCGCCTGGAATGGTTCGAAGACGGCCAGTTGTTCCGGCGTCAATATCCTTGCCGCTTGTGTGAGGAAATGCCCGTCAAACTCCGCCTCCTCCCGCGCGAAGGTGTTGATGCTGTCCTCGCTGAACATCGCGACGGGATCAGCAGGGGCCTGAATTCGGCGGCTCAACTCCGTGCTCCAGTGGTATTGAGAGCGCGCCTCGGTCATGGCGGCGAGCAGTTGGTCCTGTTGCTCGGCGCTCAACGCCCGCCCTGTGCTGGCCGACTTGCTCCTGAACAGGCCGAGCACGAGCCTGTCGGGAATGGTCTTCTCAAACTGATCGAACGCCTGGGAAATCGTCTCGCCCAGAAGCTGCCGCATCTGAGCGTCGCAACGTTCCCGCCCGCTCTTCATTTCCTCGATCGCGGCGGCGCGCCGCTCTGGCGCGAGTTTCGCGTTCATCAGCGGCAGGCCTTTGTCCCAATTCACAGATTGCTTTTTCACGATCAGGTCCTTTAACTGGGCCTGTTGCTCCGCGCTCAGGTTGGTTTGCTGGAGAAACGGCGTGTAAAAATTGGCCATCCTCTTGACCACCATAGGCCCTATCAATTTGGCCGTCAGCGCCAGAGTTCTGTTCAGAACGAAACCGCCCATTATGCCAGGGGCCGGACGGCCGCCAGGTTCCTGAGAGAGCGGCCCATAGACCTTGTCAACAAAGGCATCCGCTCCCTGCGCCATGCCGCGCTTCTTCACGAAAATCACCGCGAAAATGGCATAAGCCGCCATTGCGGCCAGAAGGCTCAGGCCCATGGTCCGCGGCCAGGGTCTATGGAAGACCAGCGCCTCAGCGCCACCGGGGTGAAGGTAGAAGGTGACGCCGACGCTAAGAAGCGCGGCGCCGAAGCCAATCGCTGGGAAAAGAACGATCGGGTGCCGCAAAAGAGCCTGCATCCTTGAGGGCTTCAAGTTCGGCAGGATCGGCAGGAACTGAGGACTCAGCATCTTTTGAAACCGGCGAAAGACCCAGAAAATGAGCAGGCCTTCCCCTGCGGCCATCGCCGCGCACCTGAGCCAATGCTCTTTCCAAGGCAATCCGATGGCCCCAAACCCGAACATGATGAGAAAAGGGATGGTGAGCTTGGCTGCCTTGCGAAACGCCTTGCGGTCGGTTTCCCTGCCCGGCCCGCCCCACTCCGCGTCAGCCGAAGTGCCTTCTTCCATCGTGATTTGCGTTTGCCGCCGGCCCAGGTGATCCAACAGCAACACACCATTGACGAGGTTGGCAACCACGAGCAAGCCCAGGCCAATGCCCAACGCACGCGGGTGTTGAGAAAGTCTTGGGAGACAATAAAGGCCGGCTGCCATGGAAAGCACGAAAAAGGCGATCTGGAACCACGCCGTTCGCACGATCAGCCGCCGTTCGGGCGGCGATTTGGTTTCCTCCACCGCCATTCTCCAGGAGAAAAGGACAGCGCCCAGCGTCGCCGCCAGGCTGCCAAGCGCCGCCAGAGAGAAGGCGCTCTTCGCCCCGGCGCCGCCCTTGGCCACGGCGACCCCGACTGACGCGGCTTTGGCCGAGGTGACGGCGATGGGCAGCGCGGCCACCACCGCGACGGTGAAGGCCTTTCCAGGCGCGGTCTTTTCCAGCGCGCCTTCCACAAACGCCAGCACTTCTTCCTGCAAGAGTTTTCGCCCCCGCGACAACCGCTGCCTTACCGCTTCCTCCGTCAGCTCCAGATCTTGCGCCACGGCTTGGACGGACTGGTGTTCCCGATAAAACAGCACCAGGGCCACGCGGTAGGTCTCCGGAATCCTTTCGAGCGAGCGCCACAGAATTTCCGCTTCCTCCTTGCTGATGGCGCGCTCCACGGGCAGCGGCTCGGGCGAACGCGATTCCGGGATTTCGTCCAGCGATTCAGCGCGATAACTCGGCTCCCGCCCCTCGGTTCGCAATGAATTGTTGATGAGATTTCGCGCGATGCCGCAAAGCCAGGCGCGGAGCTTCGCCGGTTCGCGCAATTCAGCCAGGTGTTTCCACGCGGCAAAGAAGGTCTCCTGCGCGAGGTCTTCGCTTTGGCTCAGACTGCCCGTGGCGCTGTAAGCCAGCGAGCAGACGAGCGACTGATAGCGCGAAACAATCTGTCCAAACGCCTCACGATTGCCCGCAAGGCTGTCGTTGACCAATTCCGCATCCCCGCTCGCGGTCGCCGCTGTCATTCTGGTGGTCATCATATCGTCTCACCAGTGGTTGAGAAGCGTGAAGACGTGACAAGGTTTTTCGCCCCGGCGGGCCGAGGGAAGCGGGCACATAATTCACCGTTCGGGCCATTTGCTGGAAAACTCGGTGACGGGTCAGGGGGCCGCAACGTTGAGCAGAGCCAGATTCCTGCTGTTCGATGAAGCCGCATCGCTGGGCGTGTTTACGGCCCTATGCTCACGCTCCCACCTGCGGGGCGTGCCGATGGACGAAACCTCGCCGACAGGGCAATGAGCGCCAAAACCGCCGCAAGCGCAATAACCCGGCAGTTTCCTTCGATCAAGTTGAAATCCACTCCCTCTTGAAGAGAATATGGCGGACCTTGACCAATCCAGTCATTGCCAAATCGCGTAAGGTTCCATCCCAAATGGATCCCATAGGGAATAGCTATGCTGCTCGTTGCCAGGAAAAACTCATTGAACGCCAAGCCGGCCAGAAGCAGGGTGGTTAGAGACTGGATGGAAAGCGCGGCGTGCGGGGGTCCCCAGCGATAGAGCACCAAATGAAGAACCACGAAGCAAGCGGCCACCGATATGCTGGTTGCAAGGCGCACTTTCACGATGTGCGCCAATGCCGTTAGGAGCATGGCTCGCAGCACCATTTCCTCGTTCAATGTTTGGAATGGGACCGCCAAGTATTTCCACACAGGGCTGCTGTGGGGAGCGGCGACATACCCGTGCTGCCGGAGGACTCCCGGGATTAGGTAGCTGGCGATTATTCCAACGGCCAGAAGCGACAAAACCCCAAGGCAGACGTCCACGCGACGCAATCGAATACCAAGGTCGGTAGCAAAGCCTCCTGGCTTGGCCCAGCGCCAAAGGAGCACGATGGCTAGACTCGAGCCGCCAAATTTCCACCAACCCCAGGACCATCCAAGCGTGTAAGGAATCAAAAAAAGAAGACTCACGGCCGCATAGGCCCATACCTGGCGTGGTGGGAATATGCTCATCTGCCGGAGGCCGACACCCAGAGCCTCATAGCACAGCGGCCGCAGTCGGCCGCCGAGCAGGAAGCGGCTTCGAGGGCGGCCCAGGCCCGCCCACATTCTCCTGGCCGAAGCACGGCGCAACCTGCGGGCGCATATTCCTGGCGACCGGCCGGCGGATCGAGCATAACGACGGGCGAGCGGCAACGAACGATGGCGAATGGGCCGGCGTTGGAAACCTGCACCACGCCGGCCTGCGTCCCGAGAGAGGGGAGGTTGCTGTAGCCAAGGAACCGGACTGAAGCCTGCAACCGGCTGCTGCCAGAAGATGTCCACGCCAGCACGAGAACTCCCGCAAGAACGAGGCCCCAGGCCCAAAGAATAGCGGCTCTTTTCCTCACGGCAGATGATCGGAGTTAACGACGAGGTCAGTGACGGGAGCCACGCGCCGACGATGTCGAATTTGTCTCCGAGCCTGAAGCCTCAGCCGCAGGGGTCAGCGTGAACCGCTCAAATTCGGCTGTCAGTGGAGTTGAGGTGTTGTGGCCTGCGGCGACGCCGACGCGCACAGTCTTTGAAAAGTGGACGACCATCGGCTCCAGCGAGGTCCACTGAACACCATCAGAGCTCACGGATGCTGACACCTTGTGGCCATGCCGCTCTAATTTCAGAAGCGTAACGTTGCCTGGCAGCGGATGCTCCGAAGCGTTCGCGAATCTCGCGATTTGTCCGTTGCTTCTCAGCTCGAAGCTCGCATAAGTCATTGTCTGCCCCTCCACGCCAAGTTGGGCGCGCTCAAGGCGGACATAGTTTCTGGAGTCTTGCCACAAGAGTAACCCGGCCGCTTGGAAAGCGCGTCGTTCGCTCACCAAACTGGTCGCTCCCGGCGCGAATGCCCCCGAGACCTCGACCTGGGCAACGAAATCACCACTGACTTCCTGAAGAACTCGCGGCGCGCTCATGTTGCCCCGCTCCACAGCGAGGCCATGAACCGTGCCGGGAATCGAAATTGTCAGCTTGCCGTTCGTTAAGGAAAAGTGACAGTCTCGATCCGGGTCAATGACCTCGCCCCAGCCCCGAAGAACCTGAAGTTTATTACCCTCGGCTCCGATGGAGCCGATCAAAGCTATGAGGATGAGGAAAGTGATCGCAGAGACGGGACATGAGCGCATGGGTAGAGCTTACAATCCTGCCCGTACAAGTCAACCGCAGATTCTGAGCGGCACAAGGCGGAGCGGGACCAGTGACAAAGTTTCCCGCAAACCATTGTAGGAGACGAGCGTAAGTCCCGATTCGGAATCGGGATGATTGAGTCCTGGACACGGCGAAAGCCTGCTCCCCTCGGAAGCCATCGATCATCCCGATTCCGAATCGGGACTTACGTCGTCTCCTACAGTCAGGCAATGGGGCCCGTTTCGGCGATCCTGGGACCAACGACGGCGTCGAGATCCCGCCTTTCCTCGTTGCAGAGATGGTCAAAATCGGCAGTGAATGGAAGTGGGCCAACGATCGAGCTGCCGAGGATGCATGGGACCAGGACGGCCAAATTCAAGTCCTGGCGCAATGATCTCCGATCATGGCGCCCCCTTCGAATCATGGAGTAGTGCCTTCACGTCCTCGGCTCCTGCGTTGGGTAAGGTTTCCGGGATATTTTCTGCCTTCAGGTCCTGGAGTCTTGCCTCCACGTCCTCGACGGGGAAGCCCTCGGAGACCACCCGATGGTCCTTGTTGGCCAGGAGGAGCCATGGCAGCGAGGCTGCGCCCAGCGCGGCGCGGGCCTGGTCCGGATCTCCTTCCAAAGAGGTGACCGGGAACGGAATATCCGCCTGCCGCTTCCAGTCGGCAAAGCCATCGTCAGACATCGCGCCGGCTTGGAGGATGATCGTCGCGATGCCTTTTTGCCGCAGGCCGGCCGCTTGGCCTGCCAGGACCTTGAGCGTCCGGCGTGAAGGACGTTGTTCGACATCGACCAGCACGACCAGGAGCGGTTGGCCGGGCGGCATGTTGGTCGAGTTCAGACCAAACGCGGTGAGGTCCGGCAAGAGTTTTCCCGTGAGGGTGCGAAATGCTGGAGGAGACCAAGCTCCAGGCGCAGGAACCGGGGGGTTTGGGATCGAGATCGTCTCTCGCGTCAAAGTGATCGTGTTGGTCTCTCCCAGTTCGGGACCGACTATTTCGAGGCTGACCTTCGTGTGCAGCTCGCCCCGAATGAGGCTCACACACTCGGCCAAGGGCTTGTCAGCCGCGCTGCTGCCATCGATTGACACGATGAGAGACCCCGGCTTGATCCCAGCCTTGGCCGCAGGTCCCGCGGGCAAGACCGAGCGGACCCTCACCGCTCTCCCTCCCGGGTCAGCCTGAAGCACCATCCCCACTCCCACGATTTCTCCGCCCTGCGCTGTCGTCGCAAGCATCAGGGCGCCTATGATGAATGTCGTCTTTACTTTCATGCACTCTCGCTGGTTCGCGCTCAACTATTAGACGGCATGTTCATCGATATGACACCAAAACTCAACATCAGTTAGACGGGAAAGAGAGAGCGGTGCCCGCGCGCTGGCGGCATTTCCGCCCTCAGTCGACCTCGGGAATTGCGCCAGGCGGCCGGTGAAAGACCCGATCAGCCTGGGGCGCCGCCGCTCTCCCGTGGTTCATCCTTACTGCGCCTGACGACTCCGGCCTTTACACCCTGCGTCATTGGCGGAAGACTCGGCTGTGAGCACGAGCAATATGAGACTCAAAGCACTCGCGATCGTTGGAGCGCTCTTGGCGGGTGGTTGCGCAACCGCCCACCGGCCCGGTGCTTTGGCGCCGTTGTTGCCAGTCTCCAGCGGAATTGTTGCAACTGTGTTGACCTGCGACGGGTTGAACGCGGATTGCTTCTACAGGCCGTCAGATAAGCCGCGGAGGGCGCTGATCCTGTTGGGTGGTTCAGAAGGAGGAAAGGGCTGGAGCAACCAGATGCGGCAGATTGAGCAACTCGTGGACGCCGGCTATTACGTGCTGTCGGTGGCCTATTTCGGTGCTGAGGGTCTGCCCAGCGGCCTCCGCGCTATTCCGCTCGAGTATTTCGCGAGAGCATTTCGGTGGTTATCCGTCCAACAGGGGGTCATCCCCGATGATTATGTGCTGATGGGAGTTTCACGGGGAGCGGAATTGGCGCTGCTGTTGGCCAGCGTCTATCCTCAGGTGAAAGCCGTGGTGGCAATAGCCCCCAGCTCAGTGGT
>Ga0187868_1003342_pt1 | contig 10033 bp, 7 predicted proteins | sample June2016WEW_13_4_FD_133014 | JGI IMG/M metagenome (GOLD analysis project Ga0187868, IMG submission 133014) | Peatland microbial communities from SPRUCE experiment site at the Marcell Experimental Forest, Minnesota, USA - June2016WEW_13_40 | ecosystem: Environmental > Terrestrial > Soil > Wetlands... | reverse complement strand
GTGACCGGTACTTCCGCGCGGAACATCGGCCCCGCGCTCACGAAAGTGTGGAACTCTCCGTTTTCACCGCAGGGATCGACGTGACGAGGAAGAGCCGCGAGCAGATCTTTGTCAAAGCGGCGACCGGCAAACGTGCGATCAAGCTGACGCGGATCGACGCACGTCAAATACGCGGACAGACCGCTCGCAAGCATGTCTTCGGCGAGCTGGCGCGTGTCCTTCCCCCACAGCGGGAAAACGGGAGTCATCCCACAGCTCGCGAGCTGCTTTTCCCGGTAGGCCCGAACGTCCTCAAGGAAGAGATCGCCGAAAATGACGTGCCTGACTCCCTCGGCTCTCGCGCGTGTCATCGCGTCGCTCATCGCCTGTTCGTAGACTTCGTTCGGGCATGGCGACGGGATCGGAACCTTCACGAGTGGTAGACCGGCCGCAGCGGCCTGCATTTCAAGCAGGCTCTCCCGCACGGCGTGCATGGCGACACGGTCGTACGTCCGATTCACCGTTGTGAGCAAGGCGACGACCTCGAATTCGCGATCCCGACGCACGGTGTAGAGCGCCCAAGCACTGTCTTTTCCGCTGCTCCATGCGAGCCACGCTTTCGGCCGAGCGGCGTCCCGCGATTGTAAGTTGTTTGCCATCGAGTTCTCCGATCGAGCGCCCCCATCGCTCGCTCCACTCAAATGCTCAATGATACTGCCGAAGGCGACCCGGAACTCATCTACGAATCCGAACGCCAGGAAGAAAACGTTGAACATGGCCGGGAGTTATAGCAGATTGGGCTTCGGGCCACGGTGGCAAGTTGTTGATTCTGCGGTCGGCCAGAGTTTTGGCGGGGGACACGACGTGGTCCGTCACGGATTTTGGCCTGCGTCGCGGAATCAAGATCGACGACTGAGCCTAAGAAAGACGCGGCGAGAAAACCAGCAGCTATCACGCGATGGCTCTTTCGTCCAAGAAACGAAATGAGGGTCGTACGCACGGCGCAGTCGGAGAATTCGAATTGGAGATCGAAACCATGCAATCACAAAAGACACATCAGGCCGGAAGAAAGCCAGCGGTGCGCGGGATCGCATGCGTCGCGCTGCTGGTCGCCGGTGTTGCGTTTATCGCGCAGCGCGCCACCGCACAGTGGTCCGCTGTCGGCGGCGATTCTGGCAACATACGCTATTCCTCGCTCGCGCAAATCAACACGCAGAACGTCACCAAATTAGGCGCGGCATGGGTCTCGGACAAGATCGCTCCGCCTCCGAGGTCTCGCGCCATGCCGGTGATCGACAACGGGCTGATGATTCTCACGGCGCCGCCTTTCGTCTACGCGGTGAACATCAGCACGGGACAAATCGCTTGGAAATATCGCTGCGCGCCTGGCGAGGGCGGCCTGTTTGGTCCCCCGGGCTCGCCCGACGCAGAAGGCGTGGCAGTTGGCGAGGGCCTCGTGTTCGTCGGCCTTTCGGATTTGAATCTGATGGCGCTTCGCGAGCAGACGGGCGAGCTCGTCTGGAAAGTTAGCCTCGCGGCACCGTCAGGCGAGCCGACCGGAAGGCCCTCGGGCGCGCCGCTGTACGCCGATGGCATTGTTTCCATCGGCACGACTGCGGACTACGGATATCGAGGCCAAATCGTCGGCGTCGATGCGAAGACCGGCCACGAAGTCTGGCGCTTCTTTGTGGTACCCGCACCCGGAGAACCAGGGTCTGAAACGTGGCCGAAGAATAACAATGCCTGGAAGCACGGCGGCGGCGCCGTTTGGCTTGTCGGAGCCAAGGATCCCGAGCTGGGCTTGATCTTCTATGCGACGGGAAATGCCGTCCCGCAATACGGCGGCGAAAATCGGCCGGGCGATAACCTTTACACCGACTGTCTTGTTGCCCTTGACGCCAAGACCGGGAAGCTTCGCTGGCACTACCAAATTGTCCATCACGACATCTGGGAAGCCGATGTCGCCGAGGCGCCAGTGCTTTTCGATGCGCAAGTCAACGGACAAACTCGCAAAGCAATTGCAGCCATGCGCACCGACGGGTATCTCTTCATGGTGGATCGAGTCACCGGAAAGCCGCTCGGGCGCATTGAAGAGCGCCGCGTGCCACAGGACGCGCTCCAGAAAACTTCGCCCACGCAGCCCTATCCTGTAGGCGCCGAACCTGTCCTCCCGGATTGCGACTACTGGAAAACGCAGTCCCTGCCGAAGGGCTTCGAATTGGGCTGCTTCTTCACGCCCGCATCGTTCCAGAAGCCGAATCTCCTGGCGCCGGCCTATGGCATGCGCGCTACGCCAATGGCGTTCGATCCGCAGACGCAATTCTTTTACGCCACCGGCAGTGCGAGCCTGCAATGGTTCTGGCGTGGCGAGGATCCGGACTTCTACGTTACCAACTTCAATAGCCGCGTGCCGGGCCTGAATCAATTGAGCTACGGCGTCCTCGCCGCGATCGACAGCCGCACCGACAAAATCGCCTGGAAGAAGGAATTCCGCGGTGCCGGACGCCCGAGCGGCGCGCTCGCGACCGCCGGCGGTCTCGTCTTCCAGATGCCGGGCGACGGGAACTTGCAGGCATACGACGCCGCGACCGGATCGCTCTTGTGGCAGTTTCAAACGGGCGCGGCCGGCGGCAGCCCGCCGATCTCGTTTGAAGACGGCGGCGAGCAGTACATCGCCACGGTTGTCGGCGGCGCGGTGTGGGCTTTCAAATTGGGCGGAACGCTCCCGGCGCGTCCAGCGCCGCCAGCTCCGCCTCAAGAGGAGTTTTCAGGCCAGATCACCGACACGGCCACGATCGAGACCACCTCACTTGTGCGAGACAGTGGCCTCTCCGGCGCGCACTACCTCTCCGACGAATACGAGTTCAACCCGTATCGCGCGCGAGTGAAAGCCGGCACGAAAGTCAGCTGGAGAAACAATGGTACGATGACCCACACGATCGTTGCCGTCGATGGCTCGTGGACGACCGGACCGCTTCAGCCTCTCGATATCGGCACGGTGACTTTCGACAAGCCCGGTACGTATACCTACATCTGCAAGGACCACCCGTGGGTCTACGGCCAAATCATCGTCGAACCAGCTCCCCAGAAAGACGGACAGAGTCAATGATTTAGCCAAAAAGAACCGGAGCCTTTTCCCGAGCTTCCGCGGATTACAACCGAGGAAGTGGAACAACTGCGGAAATCGAAAGGCAACGTGGTGTGCTACGCAAGAATTCCGTCGGGACGTGAAGTCTGACAAACGCGTGCCCATTCCTGATCAACCTTTATATATCATTGTCAGACAGAATCCGGCCGTGATCGTTGGACTCCAGCCAATGGTAGAGGTGAGTCTGGAAAAGGTACGAACCGACGAGTTCCTCTCCCAACTCGTGCGTCTCGCTGCAAATGAAGGGCACTTGCAACCCTGCGAGGACGGCTATCAGGAACTGCGTCACCCGATTTGGATCAAAGTCCGTGTGGGTGTAACGGGATTTCACTTGGCTCAAAGGGCTCGTGATGACCAACAGTCGATGCGGATAGCGAGCCATGAGCCGAAGCCGATTGACGAAGGCAGGGCGATCAACCGTGCAGGAGTGAACCAAATCCGAAAGATCCTTTCGCTCGATGACACACACCTCCTCCAAGCCCGCGATGGAGTAATCCCCCAATGGCAGGGCCCTCCTCTCGCAAGGGGTTCACCCCAGAACAGTGAGAACAAGGAGAGGGGTTCTAAAAAGCTGTCTGGGGACGAGGACTCAAACGCCGTCCTCTTCCCCAGACCCCTTCTCCTGCTAGAAGATGCGACGAAGTCTGAATGAAAAGCTGCAAGGTGTGCCCTATTTTTGTCTCACTACAGGGGTTCATCCCACGGTTTCGGTACAACTTCGGTACAACTGAGGGCGAGATTTCGGGAGAGGGAGCCTGTAAGCGACGCTAGCAAAAGCTTTGTAAGATTTGCCTTCTTTGTTCGAAGGCAGACGCTCTATCGCCGAGCTTCGCTTTGTTTTCGCGGTCCTTTCGCCGCATCCAGTGCAAAGGCGAAAGTCGCATTACGCAACGCCCGCTGGTTCTGAACCACTTAGCCCAAATAGGCCAGCAAAACACAAGACTTACCTAAGCCATGTCCGAACGAAACGTCGCTTTCTGCCCCCTATTGCGACATTTACCTGTATTCCGATGTGGTCCTTTGTCCTTGGCGAAAAATCAGCGAAAGGAATGGGACGCGCCTAACCCGTTTTGGCTGGCTGGTCACTTAGGCCAAGCCTTCTTCATCCCATCGCACACCCATCGCAGGCAGGCGTGAATCGCGCCGAACGTGAAGTCTAGACTAGCCATCGCGTCTTCCTCGGTTTTTCCCCATGCCCAGAATCGAAGCGTGACTGTGTGCCCGTCCTTGTTGATGACCGTAAAGTGATTCTTCCATTCGCCAACGGCTACCACTGCGGGAATGTTTGGTGTGCGCCTCAGCCCGTCATGGATACCCTTCGAGAGGCTGTCGATTCTGCCTCCGGTATTCCATTCGAGATCGCGAAAAAAGATCGCTAGACGGCCATGAACCACAAGCGGATCGGATTCGAAGTTATGCCTGATGATGTCTGGTGTTTCGGTGTCAGTTCGAGGCGGTCGCAGTCCGCAAGCGTCCAGTGATAGCATCTTCACGATGGGTTCGAACTGCCACGGTCATTTCGAGCTTGTGACCGGTGAGTTGACCTCGTCGGTGAAAACCTCTTCGTTGAATACCTTGCTAGCGCCGGTCCACCGAAGCTAGCAGCGTCACTTTCTCGCCGTTGTATTCTGCTGGCGCCGCTTGAAATCGGGAAACCCAGCTGCGATGAATTCCGCAACATTCTTCCCTGCGTTTTCCATGAGCGTGAGACTGGGAACACCATAGCTTTTCGTCGTGAGACGGTCGACTTCGCGCATTTCGGCAGCGGTCAGGATTTTCATGATCGGGTGCTCACGGGCACACTCGTCCACAAGACATGAAGTGAGTATAACCAAAACCGTGCGGCGGCCCCATGGGACCTGCTACGCAAGTCAGGGATTTCCACCGAAAATGCCGCTAGCGCGCTTTTCGCTGCACGGACTCGACGAGCATATCCGGCGTTATGTCCAAAGATGGCAGGCTTTTCGCGAGCTGATCCCGGACCCCTCTGACCGTTTGGACGGCGGAGGGGCCCGGAAATTTTTCCTGTGCAGTAAGCGTTAGAACAGCAGTTTCAGCGCGAACTGAATCTCCCGCTGGCTGTTTGGAACCGTTCCGCCAATGAAGCCGTACGTCGCACTGCGTACTCCCGTATCGGCCGGACCGGCGGCGGTAAACAGGCTTGCGTTCGTAAGCCCGAAATCCGTTCGGTTCGCGATGTTGAAAAACTCCGCGCGGAATTGCGCCTGGAGCCGCTCAGTGATTTTGGTGTTCTTGAGCAGGGCAAAATCCAAGTTGAGGAAACGCGGACCGATAAGCGTATTTCTGCCTGCATCGCCCAGTGTGCCGACCGGTTGAAGCGTGAAGCAGGACGAATTGATCCACTGCGGCTCGTCGATCGGAGACCCCGGAAAGGGCTCTCTCGTCCTCACATAGGGGTTGCAGCCGGGAACTACATCGGGACGGGTTGACTGCGCATTATTGGACAAGCCCGCCTGATCGAAACCGTCGCTTATGCTGAACGGGGAGCCACTCTGCGCGGTAAAGATGCCGCTGAGCTGCCAGCCTTCGACAAGCCGGTTGCCACGGAATGGCAAGGTATAGATCACGTTGGCAACGAAGTTATGGCGGAGATCGAAGGTGCAGTTCCCGTAGTCGTACCGCGGATCGTACGGATCGAGCTGCCCAAGAGCGCCCAGCTCAAGGCCGTAAGAGCCCGAGCCATCGTCAAGGCAATGGGAGTAGGTGTAGGAGAGCTGCATCGTGACGCCCCGGGCCGCCTGGCGAACCAAGCTCGCCTGGAAGGAGTTGTAATTGGAATTTCCCTTCGTGACGTTTTCATTCAGAGAGGCATAGTTGTCGTTCACGCGGGGTAACACCGGTTCCACGCTGCCTAAGATCGGATCGAAAGCGCCGAAGTAACAGCTCGAAAGAGTTGCGACCGTGGGAACGCACGGCGTTCCGGTGCCGTAAGCCACGCAGCCCGGAAAGACTGTCGAAAGGCAAGGTACGCCCGTTGTGGGATTTTCGATCGTTACTGATGTATTGGGAACCGACGGGTTCAGGTTCCGCTGGCTAAATAGATGGACGCCGCGGGAGCCCACATATCCCACAGTCAAGATCGTTCCTCGTCCAAGATTTCTCTGCACGTTCAGATTCCATTGCTCCTGATACGGCGCCTCATCGGTGGGGTATGGCACACCGTCGCCGAGACCGGTGCAGAAATTGCCGTTGTTTGTAAGGTTGTTCGCTGCGCACAGCGTGGGCTCCTCTGTCGGCGGCAACGCCGGAGGGGCTCCCAGGAACGGATTTGGGAACTGCTCGGGCAGCAAGAAATGGTATACAAACGGTGGATCGAAGTAATAGGCGGATGCGTAAGTCCGAGGCGCAACGGGGTTGTGGAAGATTCCAAAGCCGGCGCGGATCGAGGTATTCTGCCCTCCGAACGGCGCCCACGCCAAACCGATTCGGGGATCGATACTCTTTCTATTCGGGCTCGACTGAAAAACATGACTAACGGCAGCAAACGCCCCGTTGCCGTACGGCGGGTTCAGCAGGGTGTAGAGGGGCCAGCCGGATGGATTGGTTCCGTAGTCGTAGCGAACACCGAGGTTCAGAGTCAGGCGCGAATTGACCTTCCAACTGTCGTTGATATACGGGTTGACGTCGATCTCGCGGAAGTACCGGTTCGGAACCGACGTGTATGGCCCATCTTGGACCGCGTACCCGAGCAGTGGGGTGCCTTCGATAAACGACTGCAAACCGGTGAATACGAAGAAACCGCCGTACATGAACGGCGCGTAGATATTCGTTTGGACCCGGAGGAGGTCCGCTCCGATGGTAATGGTGTGGGCTCCGTGATTCCACGCGATGTCGTCGCCGACTCCGTAGGTGTTTTGAGCGAGGCGATCCGAAACGAATTGGTCGCTGCCCACACCTGTGCAGACACCGCACGGAATCACGTAGGCATCTTCATTGCGGCCCGGAAAGAAATCGAGCGGATCGGGAGCGGGGAGGGCGCCCGAGAACGAAGACTCGTTCGTACGAACGAAGATGAATCGGGCCGAATTGACCACATTGGCGGAAAATATGTGCTTTTCCTCAAGGGTGAAGTACTGATTCCTCGTGTGGTCCACTTCCGGCCAATACGGCAGAAACGAGCCGAACCCGGCAAAAGGATTGAAATTGTATGCGCGGTCGGAAACATACCTTCCGAAGATATTATCGTTGGACGAAAGCGTATAGTCGACTCGCCCGAGGACGTAATTTTCGCTCGAATTCTCAGATCCATTTACAGTGGTGAAGTAATAGCCCCCTAGATCTGGAACGCCCGCGGGCGGTGTCAGCCTGTTGTATAGGCCCATAATTCCTGTTACTGCGGCCGCAGCTGCAGCCGTTTGCCCGGTTGCTCCGGAACCGATTGCCTCGGGAATTGCCAGGATTGGATTCGTAGGGCTACCCGGAGCGCCTGAAGGAGCAGCGGGACAAGACGCGTTTGCTGGAGCCTGCACGCTGCACGGCAATTTTCCCTCAGCAACATAGGGCTCTGGGATTCCGACGTTCGGGATTGATTGACCTAGTGACTGGCGCAAACCCTCATAATTCGCAAAGAAGAACAGCTTATTATTCTTTATCGGTCCGCCCAGGCTGCCGCCAAATTGATTCCGGCGGAATTCGGGCTTGTCCGGCTGACCTGCCCCGTTGAAATCAAAATAGCTGCGAGAGTCGAGCGCTGAATTCCGCAAGAATTCATACGCCGAACCGTGGAAGTCGTTCGTGCCCGTTTTCGAAACCGCGTTCATTACAGCGCCATTGCCGCCAAATTGCGCGCTGTACGTATTCGTCAGGAGCGTGAACTCCTGGATGGCTTCAATTCCGAGCGAAGTTCCCAATGCCGCCGAGCCGGCCTGGTGATTCCAAAAATCCTGCATGTTCGTATCGTCCAGCAGAAATTCCTCGCCTTCCGTTCGAGCCCCGGCGATCGAAAAGCTGGGGGCGTTTCCATACAACGCGCCGGCACCACCGGCGACCGGTGTCACGCCCGGGGCGAGATTCAACAGTTGCTCGTAATTCCGGCCGTTTAGAGGCAAATCGACCATCTGCTCCGGGCTTACCAGCGACGAGATGGCGGTGGATTGAGTTTCCACTTGCGTGACGGAGGATTCGACGGTGACGGTCTGCTGGGTCTGTCCCACGGGCAGCGTCAGATCAACGACGAGTTGGCTACCGACAGTAATAGTGATGCCTTTGTGGATTACGGTCTGAAACCCTGACTTGGTGGCCTGGACGTCATACGTGCTCACATTGAGATCGGGCACGTTAAATCGTCCTTGATCGCTCGTCACGGTGGTCTGTGTGACGCCGGTTGCAACGTTTTTTACCTCGATATTCGCGCCCGCGATCACCCCTCCGCTGGCATCCGTCACGGTGCCTGAAATACTTCCCGTCACGGCTTGCGCGTTTAGACGGCTTGCGCTCATCGCGACGAGACACACCATTCCCAACGCACACAAAAATGCGCTCCGAACCACTCTGAGCCCCTTAGACATGTTGTGGCCCCCCCATGTCAAAATTTTTCGAGCGTACCAAAGAGGAAAAGCCGCACCCAACGCCTTGATAGGCCGTTTCGTACTCCTACTCAACATACTTGTCAAGACAAAACAGAGACTTGGCAGCCCTCGGGGGAATTGGGTCGAAAATCGTGGCTACGGAAACTGGAACGCGTACAGACTAATTACGCCATATGGGCGACAACGACGGTCATATCGTCGGCTTGCTCGGGCGTTCCGGCCCACTGTTCGACAGCGGCGATGAGATTTTCGGCGAGGCGTGCGGCGGTCCAGGTGCTCTGCCAGAATCTTATGGTAGGATTTGTCCTTCATACGTCAGATCGGGAGCGGCGAACATGCTGGAAGCAACTACCGTTGTCACACCCGCCCGGTTCGACCAAGGACTTCGCTATGCGGATTTCTTGGCGCAAGCGACCGTCAATCGAGACAAATTTGAGCTGTACTACAAGGAATCCCCGCTGTCAGCCGAGGACCTCGCATTTTTCAAGCGGGCCGCCGCTTTACCGAACGGCCCGGCGAAAATACTCGCTCTGGCCGAAGCCTGGTGCGGCGATGTATACCGCGAACTCCCAACCGTGGCCCGCATCGCCGAGGCGACAGGCATGAGCCTGCGAATCTTTCTCCGCGACGAAAATCCCGATATCATGGATGAGTTTCTCAGCAATGAAGGCAAATCCCGCGCGATACCAGTGTTCGTATTTTACACGCGCGACACTCGCTATATTACGCACTTCACAGAACGATCTGCGGGCGCTCACGTGGAGCTGGCCGCGATCATGGAACAGGTCAAGTCCCAGCTGAATCTGCCCCGGGAAACTACCTTCGCGACGGTGCCGGAGCCCAACAAGCAACAATTCCTTCGAGAAGTGATCGCGCGGATTAAGCCGCGCTTCCCGGATTGGCAGAAGGAATCAATCAAGGAGATGCGTGCGCTCCTTTCGACTGCCCTGAACTTGCCGGATCGCGGATGAACCGAGGCGCGTGGAAATGCAGGTTCCCATTGTGTACACCATTCGCGGATGCGATGCGTGTGTCAAACTTCTCCGAAAATGGGAAGCCGAGGGCGTCGCATACGAAGAACGCCGGGTGGAATTGAGCCAAGAACTGCTGGACCAAGCCCGCACTTACGGCGACGTGGTTCCCATCGTGGTTTGGCCGGATGGAAGGGTGGAACAAGGATTTGAAGGTAATCTTGGCTGCTTCATTTAAGGTGTTGTTCGCCGCCTGCGCCTCTCGTTGAGCGATTCTGAACTTCCGCACTTCGTCCACGAATTTCCATTTGAACCCGGGGAAAGACGGCAAGTAGAAGTTCGGGACTGGTTACTGTTCGTCGGATTACCGGACATCTCTAACAATG
>Ga0187868_1003341_pt1 | contig 10039 bp, 10 predicted proteins | sample June2016WEW_13_4_FD_133014 | JGI IMG/M metagenome (GOLD analysis project Ga0187868, IMG submission 133014) | Peatland microbial communities from SPRUCE experiment site at the Marcell Experimental Forest, Minnesota, USA - June2016WEW_13_40 | ecosystem: Environmental > Terrestrial > Soil >... | reverse complement strand
GACCGTTTCCCTCAGCTTCCCTGCAAAAAAGCACCACCCTTACCCTCGATTTGCGGGGCGAGGCTCATGTAAACAAAGTTTCCTTGACCTGTTGGCGCAGGGCCGGGTCCAACGGGCGCAGGGTCCCAAGACTGTAAATCCACTCGCTGACCTTAAACATAGAAACGCGTTTTGCGGGCTTCAAAGAAGCTCTAATTCTTTTTCCCAAAACATGGATGGCCACGTTCTTGCCCGCGTCACCAAGCATCCCCAACTTCTCATGGGCCCGTGATCTTTGGCCCACACTGGCTGAAACGCATTCTTGGTCAATAACTCGACCCAGACTCCTGCCCAGCCTTTCCACCGTGTCGCCCAGAATCCGCGGAACATCAGCCCAATTCCGAACGTAAAGGCATTCTATTCCAAAGCGGAGCTTTAGGCGGGTTGCTTCGGCGAGTTCCTGGCGTCTCTGGGATACCAAGCTCACGTGCGGCTTTGCACCGCTTGTGCTAGGTCCCTCAATCAACTTTCGAAAGGCAACGTGCCGTTGAATTGGTGAGCCAAAGCGAAGCCCGACGGTTTGCAGAAGAATATCGAAGTCCAGGTCTGAAAGGCCGAAGCCTAGAAACATAAAACTAAAGTTCGTGAAAAGGTGCTGCATGAACGATTGGTAAACGGGTCTTCGTTCGAGGAGATCACGATATTGACGATAGGTGAACACGAGGTTGGCGTTCCCGATGGTTCCGTGCGCCTTTAGCAGGAAAGGCTGGAGGAGCCGTTTGCTCAGCAGTCCCTTCAGTTTCTCCTCGCTGTCCCGGGCTACGGCGTCGACACAAAGCCATCGGCAATTTCGCTGTTTCAGCGCCGCCTCATGGACGGTGTCCACATTAACGGTCACGATGCCGCGGGGGCGCAAGTCCAGAAGCGCTCCTTGTTTGCGGACGAGTGACCTCTCGACGCTCTTGGGCTGCTTTAAAGCCGGTGTCAACGCCCAGCGAACCCACCTCTCGAATCTTTTGCCGGCGATGCTCTGGAGCACGGACGCCGCTTCGATCAAATGGACGCCACTCGCTTCAGGGATGATCAAAGCATCCAATTGGCGCCCTTGTTCGCGCGGGATCTCCCGCCCCTTGTCAAGGCGCCTCCGTATATCCTTGAGGAGTTCTGGCCAGTTCGGAATGGTCTTGCCGTCCTTTCGGACAATGCTGACGGAAGTGCCGGCTCCGGTAAAGCAAACAAGTTGTCCTGACGCGACCAGTTCGCAAAGCGTCTGGAAAGCCGGGTCGTCTCGCCAGTAATTGTCTGTAGCCGCTCTTGCAGAAGGCGTGGGCATATATCTAATCGTCCCCAACCGATGTAGGCTCAGCGACCATTTTGGCCAATGCCTTCAGGTTGGCCACGGACCGGTCCATCATATCGTCTCGGACAAAGCCCTGAATGCCGCTGGAGGCCGGTTGGAGGCAATCAAGGAGGCATTTCGGCGTACTTGAGGGATAGGCGGGCTGCCAACCCGCCCCCGACGCGGTTGCGTGCCCGTCGCATAAGACCAGCGCCTGCGCTAAGGGCGCGGTGGGACGCAGTCCAAGATGTGGCGCGTGCTGCAGCATGGGAAGTGCCATGATGGAGGGGGGCCCGAGCTGGTAAACCGCCGTGGCGATACAAATCGGATGCGCTTTTTGAGATCTCACCTCGCTTGCGTGGTGAGGATGCCGCAAGTAATCAAGGTCGTGCGACAATCCTGTCGTCTCCCACGAGGTTTCGTGGTGCCCAAGCACTCGTGCCAGGCGAAGCATCATACTGATAGGAGTTTGACCTGCATGAATTCGCTTTTTTTGCGGCGCCGCCAGTTTTGACGCTTCGCGGCTGAGAGAGAATCGGTTTGAGGCCTCGCTCATTTCGCCTGCATGCTGCCAGGCGGGATCGAGGCCGTCAACAGGCAAATGTCGCCGGCTTTTTTTCGCCCGGTTGGGGTTGTGGATCGGCACCGCCGGCGGGGAGGATAAGGTCGAGCCATTTCCTGGAGGGCAATTTCACCGGGGGCGGCGGCGAAGGGCCCGGCCGGTGTGCGGGACCAGCTCGGACGGCGTCCCTCAGTGGCCAGCGCCACCCACCCTGTTGCCGTACTAAGCATTCAGGGGCGCCTTCGGCATCAGCCGGGCGGAGAAGCCCGGAAGGTGCGCCTGCTAACGACCTTGTTGAACCCCTCTCGGCCCCCTCCTGGACGGGCCTTTACCAAAGCCAATCACAGGCCCCGCCCGGGAACTTCCCTTTTCCTTGCCTCGCCTGCCGGCTGAGGAACACCCAATGGCCGCACGGTTCGGAAGCTGGAATTGGCTTCACTTCGCGGTGTGACATGCCGTCATCCCGTCGCCGGACAATGCCTCATTAAAACGTAAGTTATTTCGATACAGCCACTTACATCAGTAGTCCCCGAATGCGGAGAGTGGAAGATAATATCTTGTTCTTTTGCCGCCCAGCACCGTTGTTCACTCGTTGCCGATAACCGGATATGCGCCTCGATCACGCCTCGCTGGAATGCGCCCAGGCGCCCAGTTTACGGAGGCGCAGCAGCTTGAGATTGTCAAAGATGCTGTTTGACTCACTGGTGAGAAGTTCGCTGACGTGGGACAGAGACGGGAGGCGGTCGCAAACGACTTTGAGCGAGACCAGGATCGGCACCGACAGCAACGCTCCCGGCACGCCCCAGAGCCAGGTCCAGAAGATCAAGAAAACGAAAATCACCACCGGATTGAGCGCGAACCGGCGCCCCAGCAACATCGGCGTAATGAAGTTGGCTTCCAGCAGGTGGAGCAGCAGATACCAGGCGCAGGGAAGGAGCCCTTTCCAGAGCGTGTCAAAAGTGAGGAGCCCGACGATGCCCAGCAGGGTGATGCCTGCGACGGGGCCGAAGTAGGGAATAAAATTCAGGACTGCCACAAGTGTTCCCCACATCGCGGGGTTGGGCACCTTGAGCCAGTAGAGGCTTGCGCTCACGAGCACTCCCAGGCCGAGGTTAATCAGGGACGCCGCGAAGAGGTAGCTGGAAATCTTGTGCTGAATCTCATGGCTGATCTCGACCGCGCGCTTCTTGTCGCCCATGGTCGGCATCACGCGGACCAGTTTTTGCAGGAACAAGTCGCCCGAAGCGAGCATCAGGTAAAGCAAAACCAACGTCTCCCCAATGCTTACAAGGAAAGTCCCGGTCCAGTCAAATATGGCGGGGAAACGGCTGGTTTTGAGCTCGACCGATGGCGCTCGCTTTTGTTCCTCCTCCGTGGCGCCCAGGTTGTTGACCGCGGCGACCGCCTCGATGAAGCGCGCGGCGCCAGGGACAATTTTCTGAAGCCGTTGCCTTAATTCGGTCATGTGTTGCGGGGCTTGGTTCATCCAGGTCATCGTCGGACGGCCCAATTGGAAAAACCCAATCCCCAGGGCGAACATCAGGAGGCAAAGCACGACCGCGGCGGAGAGCCCCGGCGGAACGCGGCAGTAAGACAACCAGCGGATCAGCGGTTTCAGGGTCATCCCTCCCATACAAGCCAGGAAGACAGGCAAGATGACCGGACGGGCGAAGTAAAGGAACGCGACCACGCCGAGCGCAACCAGAGCGATTTGCACGGGCGCCGCTTTGGCCGCCGGTGCCGTCTCCGGTTGAGCGGGCGGCGGCTCGCTGCCGGAAGCAGTCCTAAGCGGCACAGCAAGTGCCTCGGCTGAGGAGCCGAGAGGCTCAGGCGCCGTTGAGAGTTCCTTTAGCTGTTTCATTCCGATTCCTGTTTTTCACCGCGGGGGCGAAAAGCCAGCCAGATTGACAAGGCCAGGCGCGCGCCGTTCAGAATCTTCTGGAAGCAGGAGGACTTCGCGGTCCTGGGCGCGGGGGGGCCGCGCCGCAAGGCCCTCACACCGGCAACGAGCAACGCAGCCGAGGAGGCCCACGCGGCAATGGTCTTGGCCCGGCGGGCAAGGTCGCGCGCGCCGTGCCTCATGGTCTGCCATTCCTCGCACAACTGGGCGCGGTTGAGTTCACTCTCGGCGATCAACAGTTGCTTGCGCAATTCGAGCGGGCTTAGGTGAGATGTTTTTCCAGACATGCGCGGTCCTTTCGGAGTTGATCGAGGGTGGCCGGTAGATTCTGCCAGTCGCGTAGCAGCCGCGTGAGTCGCCGGTAAAGACAAAGCGCCGCCGCCCCGTAGAGGCCGGTCAGCGCCAGCAGCGCCGCCAACCGCCAGTCTTCCCGGAACAAGACCACGACGGCGCCGGTGAGCGCCACGCCGGCGAGCAGACTCAAGGCCGCCACGCCGAGGGCCAGCAGGATGGCGCGCAGGAGGCGCTCGCGCTCCTCCTGCACTTCGGCCATCAACAATTCGAAGCGGTTCTCACCGATGGTCAATAGCCGTCGCGCGAAGCGCTTCGACGTCTCGACGAGTTGCCCGGCATTGGCAGGGGGCGGTTCCATGACGTGATCAGTCGCCCTTGTGGCAGCAGCGGCGCGCGAGCACATAGCCGATGATCGCCCCCACACCGAGGGCGATGCCGATGGCTTGATAAGGGTGCTCACGCACGGCCTCATCCGTGGCCTTGGAACATTCGACCGCCTTCTCGCGAACGCGGCCACAGATTTCCTTGCCGCTCTCCAGGGCGTCGGCAAGACGCTTGCGCGCTTGCGCGACTTTTTCTCCGGCCACGTCGGCGGTGGCGGCCATCAGGGCGCGCGCGTCTTCGGCGAGCGTGCCCATGTCATTGCTGGTTGCTTGTGTTTGTTTGTCCATAATGTTTGGTTCTTTCAGATGTTTGTTCGGACGGGCGACTTCGCCCGTCCTGCCCTCCGCGCCTCATCAGCCGACCTTGACCTCGATCTGCTGCGGCTTGGCCTTTTCGGTCTTGGCCAGATGCACGCTCAGCACGCCGTCTTTGAACTCGGCGGTGACCTTCTCGGGGCTGGCATCATCCGGGAACGAGAAACTGCGCCCGAAACTCCCGTAGGCGCGTTCGACGCGATGGTATTTCTTGCCTTTCTCTTCTTTCTCGAATTTGCGTTCGCCCATGATGGTCAGGGTGCCCTCTTCGGCGGTGACCTTCACGTCCTCTTTCTTCACCTCAGGCAATTCGGCCTTGATGAGGTACTCCTTGTCGTCTTCGCTAATGTCCACTAGCGGGGCCCATTCGGGCACCGCTATCTGTTCCTCCTGGCCCTCGGACAAGTGGCCCGGGGAACGGCTAAAAAGGCTGCCCAGACCGTGTCGCAGGGCTTCCATTTCTTTCAACTGATTCCAACGTGTCAATGCATTCATGATTTCATTTCTTGTTGGCGGGTGTCGTTTTGGGCCGTCACGCCTGCCCGCCAACGGTTCGGGCGGCAACGGTCACTCGCTCGCTTTCATGAGTTCTCCCTGTTCCTGTAGCTAATGAAGGGCCAACCCGACGCCCGGCGCGCTAACCCCTTCACCCCACGCCAATTAAGACGGTTTGGCGCCGCTTTTAGTGAGCAATGAGGGACGCAAAACCATTGCAACTTGCACGACCACCATGGCCGCACCATGCACTTTGCACAGCTCACGCGATCCTAAAATAGTTTACGAGGCAGCAATGCAGCGGCCTGACGAAATGCGAGGGCTTGGTGATGCCGTCTCCGGTCGGGGTGCCGATGGACATGGAGGCGTAGCCCTCGCCCAAGCCCAGGCCGTAAAGGGTCGGAGCGTTCTTGACGTAGATGGAGCACTGCATGCGCCGGCCCATGCGGGTCAGGTTCCCGATGTTGGTCGAGTACATGGCGGCGGAATGATGGTTATGCGCCTCGGCGCGATAGGCCAACTCGATGGCAGAGTCCACGTCCCTCGCGGAGGTCACGGGCAGGACCGGCATGAGTTGTTCGGTCCAGACGAAGGGGTGGTCGTTAGGCACCTCGCCCCACAACAGGCGCGTGGCGGGAGGCACCTCTAGGCCGATGCCTTTGGCTATGACCGCCGCGTTGCGACCCACATAGTCGCGGTTCATGACCGGGTCTTTGCCGCCCTCGCCTCCCATCTTGATGACGAGCTTGGCCAAGGCATCCATCTGAGAGACTGAAAGCTCGAAGGCCCGCGCATCCTGGCGCATACTCTCCAGGAACCGGACCCTGGCCGCCTCGACCACGATGACTTCTTTTTCCGCGATGCACAACACGTTGTTGTCGAAGCTCGCGCCGAATATGATGTCCTCGGCGCACTTGGGGAAGATGGCCGTCTCATCCACAACCACCGGCGGGTTGCCCGGCCCGGCCGCGATGGTTTTGCAGGTCTTGCCCGTGGTCATGGCCACCTTCACAATCGCAGGGCCTCCGGTCACCATGTTGAGGTTGACCCCGGGATGGGACAGGAGGGCCTTGGTCGTCTCCCGAGAAGTGGGAGAAACCGTGGTGATCAAGCCCGTGGGGGCCCCGACCGAGACCGCGGCCAAAGACAGGGCGCGCATCGCGTCCTGGCAGACTTTGGCCGCTGCCCGATGCGGCGCAAAGACCACGGAATTGCCTGCGGCCAGTATGGCGATGGCGTTGGAGATGACGGTCGCGACCGGATTGTTCGAGGGGGTGATGGCGGCTACGACCCCAAAGGGGGCGTACTCCACCAAGGTCAGGCCTTTGTCGCCGGTGTAGGCCCGCGACTCCAGATCCTCCACTCCCGGCGTGCGGGTGGCGCACAGGAGGTTCTTTTGCGTTTTATCCTCGGCGCGGCCCATCTTCGTCTCCTCGACCGCCATGCGGGCCCAGCGCTCCGCGTTGGCGATGGAGGCCTTGCGCATGGCTTCGATGACGGCCCGGCGCACTTCGAGGCCCTCGTCCTGGAACACCCTCTGCGCCTCAGCCGCAGTGGAGACGGCGGCGTCCACGGTGGAGAAGATGACCTGGTCGCTGCCGCCGGCGGTGAGAAGGCCGCATACCGGTTGCCTGGCATATATTTGGTTGCTCATCGGTTTTCCTTCAAGGCTCCTCCGCTTGCGCTCGCGTTCTTGATCACCACCTTTAAGGCGTGTTGCTTCGCGGCGTTTGCGAAGGTGTCGTACGCCTTCGTGATTTCCGACAGATCGAATCGATGGCTAACGAGTTTTTTTGCGTCGAGGCGTCCCGACTGGACCATCCTGAGCAGCATTGACGTTGTGCCGGCATCTACCAGGCGCGTGGTGAGCGTGATATTGGAGGCCCAGAGCCTTTCCAAGTGAAGCTCGACCGATCTGCCGTGGACGCCCACATTGGCAATGCGCCCGCCAGGGGCGATGATCGCCTGGCATAGGTCGAAGGTCGCGGCCAGGCCGACAGCCTCGATGGCCACGTCCACCCCGGCGGCTTGCGTCAGCGCCATGACCCGCTCCGCCGCCTTGCCGTCCGAGCTGTTCACGACCATGGTCGCGCCGAAGGAGCGGGCGACCGCCAGCCGAGTGTCGTCGAGATCGATCATTACGATCTGAGCCGGAGAGTAGAGTTGTGCCGTGAGCAACGTGGCGAGGCCCACCGGGCCCGCGCCGACGATAGCCACGATGTCCCCCGGTTTCACCTGCCCTTTCAACACTCCGCATTCCAGGCCGGTGGGGAGAATACAACTGAGCATGACCACCGCTTCGTCATCAGCCTCAGGCGGCAGCAGGTACAAGCCGGTATCGGCAAAAGGGATTCTGACGTATTCGGCCTGAGTGCCGTCAAGGCTGTTGCCGAGCCGCCATCCTCCATTGAGACAATGGGAATACATCGCCTTCTTGCAGAAGCGGCACCTGCCGCAGGAGGTAATAAGGGAGATGAGCACTTTGTCCCCCTTGTGAAAACCCAATACGCTCGTTCCCGCTTCTTCGACAATCCCCACGCCTTCATGACCGAGAATACGTCCGTCGGCGATTGTCGGCACGTCGCCCTTTAGAATATGCAGGTCGGTCCCGCAGATGCTCGTCGTAGTGAGCCGCACGATAGCGTCCGTTGCATCTATGATCCTCGGTCTTGGCCTATCCTCCAACGCCAGGCTGTTAGGCCCATGAAAGACAAGGGCCTTCATCGTGGTTGCGTTGCCTCCGTCCTCAGTTTGTTTTGTCATGGTCTCTTTTTCATCAAACAGGGCGCTGAATGGCGCGCCTCCTCACTCGAGTTGATTTGCCTTGGCCATCGCGCGGCCTGCGGTGCGGAGGGACTCGGGACAGTCCAACCGCCCGGTGTGAATTTCGATGAAGACGAGGCTGTCCGCTGCGGCAACTTTGCCCAGCGCATCTTCAAGCTCCCCTTCCGTGCGGACATCCAGGCCCAGCCCTCCTCCGAACACCTCCACAAGCTTGTGATAGCGCCAGGGTTGGATATCGTTGTAGGGGCGGTCAACGATCACCCGTTCGATTGTATATCCGTCATTATTGAGCAGAAAGATAACGGGCTTGAGACGGTGGCGGATCATCGTCGAGAGGTCCTGGCAGGTAACTTGAAAGGAACCGTCCCCCACAAACAGCACCGCCTGGCGGTCCTGCGCTGCCATGCCGGCGCCCAGGGTTGCCCCGACCGTATAGCCGATCGATCCATAAAAGGTCTGCCCTATGAAGGCCGCCCCTTCAGGCATGAGCATCTCCGCGGCGCTAAAGAGGGACACGCCGGTCTCAGCAATAACGATTGAATTGTTCTCAATGAAGTGACTCATCCGGTCGAAGAATCGCTTGATGGTAAGCGGCTTCGCCGCCTCAGGCCGGTACGGCTCCGTATGCCGGTGTACGCAGCCATCGGCGGCACGTCGGATATCCAGAGTTAATGGGTCTCTGCGCAAAAGCTTTTCTGTCAGCCCAAAAATGAAATCAGGGAGCTGCACGTCCTCGTAATAATGATGTTTGATCTTCACGGAGCGGATGTTGGCGCTGATCGTCTTTGAGTCGTCGAGGTTCGTCGTGAAGCCGCCCGTGTTAAAATCGGTCATCAAGCCCCCAAGTTGCAGAATGCAGTCAGCGGACTCGACTCGATTCCGCACGTAGTCGCGGCTCCGGTCTCCCTCGAAAAGGCCAATGAATTGCGGGTGATGCTCTGAAAGGACGGTCTTGCCCAACATCCTGGTGACATACGGCAGTCCCGTCTTGTCCAGAAAACGGGCGAATTGCTTTTGCAGCTTGAAGCGTATCAGCTCCACGTCGGCGATCACGAGTGTTCTTTGCGCCAGATTTAGCATTCGAAGCGCTTCCCTGACCGCCTCCGTGAGCGCATCCTGATTGCTTGGGGCGGGCCTTGGAAATGGAAAAGCGCCGGGCCGCTCACATTTCATCATCACCACGTCCGATGGGAAACTGATATAGACCGGTTGCTGGTGAGAAAGACACGCCAACAACACCCGATCGATCTCCGCCGGGGCTGTTTCAGCGGAAACAAGCTGGGTTGAGGCGGCCGTGACTTTCTCATACATCCTCAAGGGAACCTGGTAATCACCCAGCGTGTGATGCAACAGCGGCCGGGTGCGGAAGTTAATCGTCGCCGGCGAGCCGGTGATCACCACCACCGGCACCCTCTCGGCAAAGGCTCCCGCCACGCCGTTGATGGCGCTCAGTTCGCCGACGCCATAGGTTGATGAAAACGCGCCTATGCCCCGAATGCGCGCGTAACCGTCGGCGGCATAGGCCGCGTTGAGTTCATTGCATGTCCCGACATACTTGAGGTCGCTCTTCAGCACCTGGTTGAAGAAACCCAGGACAAAATCGCCCGGCACGCCAAAGAGGTGATCCACCCCGAGCTGTTTCAGCCGGGTTAGCAGGTACTCGGCAATTGTGATCTCGGAACTTATCATGCCGTCGTTTTTGGTCCTATTGGGGGCAAGCGCCATTGTCTATCACGATCGGTAGCCTGAAATCTGCGCGCGCGCTATTGGGGGTTTCCCCGATATAAGAGCAGTTTCACGCGGTCGTTCACGAGGAACCATTCGCGTAGCTGGTCATCCGCTGGAACATTCTCCGGCTTTCCTTGATGTGGAACTTGTGTTCGGGGAACACCTGCGCGATGGCCAACGCATCGTGCATTTCGCAAACGCGCCAAGTCCCCACCACCCGGCGCGCTCAGAAATCGATGGAGAACAGCTTGAGCATGGGG
>Ga0187868_1003340_pt1 | contig 10041 bp, 3 predicted proteins | sample June2016WEW_13_4_FD_133014 | JGI IMG/M metagenome (GOLD analysis project Ga0187868, IMG submission 133014) | Peatland microbial communities from SPRUCE experiment site at the Marcell Experimental Forest, Minnesota, USA - June2016WEW_13_40 | ecosystem: Environmental > Terrestrial > Soil > Wetlands... | reverse complement strand
TTATTAATAGCTATCCAAATCTTAGGATCTTTAAAGTCCTCTTTTACTTTGTGCCCTAAGAGGTCTTCTAGTTGCTTATTAAATGCTGTTTCAACCCCATCTAAATCTAAGTAGATGCAAATTTCCATATAAAACCTTTATATACTTTATTTTTTCTTTTACCACAAACTACATTGTGTAGAATTTGTTTAACACAACCTATTGATCTTACAATATCCATTGCTGATTTCCAAGTTTTTATAATGTTACCTTCTAGATCATACTGAATTATAGACTTATTAGATCTAGTATCTAGTCTTAACTCATTTAATTCATCTATATTTATAAGTTTATTATTTTCTATTTTTACATCTTCCTCATATAACCAATAAAAACCTTTATATCTTCTATATTTATATTTTGCTGCTGAGTATATATTAATATAGTTAGGATAATTTAATTTTACAGCAGCCTCCAAACAGGTTTTCCATTTATTTATAATATTTCCATTAGTATCTATCTGGTATACAGATTTACCTCGTTTTCTTAAATAACTTTCCTCACTACTTAAATATCTTTTCCACTCTTCTGTATGATAATAATTAGTACGGCCCTTATGAGCATCTGATATAGCTTTTCTAGCTTCTGGTGTATGTGTTTTTCCGTACATCCAATTACCTGACCCACTTACTCTTTTACTAATTTCATCTCTTTTTTCCTGTGTAAAATATTCTTGAGTAAATCCTTCTCCGCCAGGAGTAAGATTAGTAAGACATCCTGTTTTTAGATTTCTTCTTCCATATAATTTTATCAATTCTATTTCCTTATTAAGGGCTTCCTCTTCTATATCTGTTTCAAATACTATTTTAGTTTCCGGTGTATACCCTAAAGATAATATTTTTTTAATTCTGTGTATTTTATGTCTATTAGGATCAGTATCTTTTATCGTGTTATTAGCCATTTTAATATGTTTAGAATGTCTTACGTATCCTGGATTATTAGTCCCTTTCCCTACATAAAAAGGCTCGTTTTTAATTGGATCCCATAGTTCGTATGTATAAAATTTAATGCTATACTCCAACCACCTTCTTAAGCATCTCTTTTAACTTATTTTTCATAATCGATCCATAGAGATGTTTCTGATTAAACAGGACATTACCTCTATAAGAAGCCTCTTTAAGAGTCTTATTCTTCTCTAGACTGTCCAAATTAGTTGTAATTTGAGCTCTAAGTGACTCAGCTTGAGCTAGTATCTCATCTATAGAGGACTGCAGTATAGACCCTCCAGTACCTTCTAATTTCTTAGCATCCTCGTCTACACTACGACTAAAATCACTAACGATATTAGCTATATCTTTTTTATCCTTATCTTTGACCACAGTCTGAAGCTCCTTAGGAGCGTACATAGCTGGAGCCTTACCTTCTTCAGACTCCTCTGATTTAGTGCTAAGTTTCTCAACTTCATCCAGTACAGACTGTTTAATTTTAGATAAATAAGCTAAATCGACAGTCTGTTTCATTCCTTTAAATATATTTTTGATAGTATCTTCTTTGGCTTTAACAGCAATAATAAGCTTATCGAGCGATAAAATAGGCTCTTTTTTATTAGGATCCTCACCAAGAGCTACATATCTTTTAGCCAACTGAGCCCTTTGTAACTCAAGAGCCTGTGATTTCTTTCTGATCCCTGTAATCTCGTCTCTATCAGTCCTAACATCTGCTCGTATAGCACTAAGGATACTTAGTAGTTTCCTATTAGTTTTGATCCCTGACAGGTTCCTAAAAGCTTCCCAAACCTTATCATAATTAGGTAAATTACGCTCACCCACAACAGGGACAGCCTGCAACTGAGATCTAGACCACATCATATCCAGTGTCTTATAAAGCTGTACATAGAACATCTTCTTCATTATATTCTTTTCTTTGTCCGTGAACCCAGACACTGTTATACCCTCTTTAGTAGGCTCAAGGAACTCTTCAGCATCTCCTATCTTAGTCCTAATCTCTATAGCCCTCTTCAACAGTCTAGCATAATCACCTTTGATTTTATTAAGTCTGGAGAAATAATCTTGGATAAGATTTTCTAATTTTTCTGCGGAGTCCTCTAGAGATATAATAGTCTCTTTAGCATTATTGACTTCAGGATTATTTGTGCCTTTTAAAGATATCTTCTCTTTCAATAACTTCTTTAAACCTGGGATAGTCTCTTTTCTAAGTCTATCTACATCAGCTTCCAGATTCCTCTCATTTACAAGCTTATTAAAATATCCTGAGTATTTATTAAGGTCTTTTAAAGTTTTTTCTTTACCCTCATCTAATCCTCTAGCGAAGTCGTGGAAGTATTTGATAGTCTTCTCTAACTCAGTATAAAGCTCTGGTCTCCCCTTCACGAACCCTTTACCTTGCTCCTTTTCTTCTTCAGTATCTTCTCTGGAAGGTCTAGTCTCAAGGGCATAGTCATACTCAGACACAGGGGCATCTCCGTGGCTATCCCCTACCGCTGCCTGTTTATTTTGAAGTTCCTTCTCTTTAGCCCCTATATCTTTTAGTTGCTTTTTTACTTCTTCCTCAAGGTTCTCTTTTATCTCTTTTATCTGTGTTAGGTAATTCTGGACTTGAGCTATATTATTTTTTACTGTAATAAACTTTTTATCAGGTGCTGGCTCTATAGGCTGACCCTCAGGTTTATTTTGGTCTGTATGGTATTTAGTTTTTTCATACATCTGTCTAGATCTAGGGAGGGTATCTTCTGGTTCTCCCACCTCTACACCGATACCTGACTCAGATACATCCTGTGTACTCATGCTTTTGATTTTATCCAGGTAAGCCTCAGATGCCTTAATAAAATCATTTATGACTGGAGTTAACTTAGCGATATTAGTATTTATGGTATCCCAAGCTTCCTGTATCTTTTTATCGTAGTTTTTAAGTAGAGCAGATAGCTCACCTACGACAGTATCTCTTTCAGTTTTTAACTCTTTCTTTTTCTGCTCTCTAGCTCCAGCTATCTCAGATTTTTCTAATTTCTCCTCCCCCTCTACGAAAGGGTTATCATAATAATCTCTAACTTCTTCCATTTCACGGATAAGGATATATCTACTTACTGACAGCTCTTCGATCTCTGCTTGTGTGTTTTCTATAGTTTTTAAAGGAGTAATTACCTTAGCTGAAAAATCCATCAGCCTAGGGAATTCCATTAAAGGCTTTTCTACTCTTCCATCTAAGACAGCTTGTAGTCTACTCTTCTGCTCATTTAGGTTATCTATAGTCCTCTTAGGAGATAGGACAGATATCTTATTAGCTTCAGCAGTAGCTCTAGCTAGTAGGTTAGCTATATTCTTTTTGATTTCAGCTGATCTTTTTCTAGCTTCCTTCTCACTATATATCTCTTTATTACTGTGAGTCAAAAACTGTTCAAACCATCTGGCTGGAAGGATCCCTTTAGTCTTAATAAGGTTTTTATACCATCGCTCTTCCCACAAACTCTTAGGGACCTTTTTAATCTCTTTTTTAAGACCCTCAGGGATATCTTTTATAGCAGATAGACCCTTCTCTTTAGACTCTTGTTCTTTTATGATATCTTCAGGTTTAGCGATAGCAGATTTTAACTGATCTTGGATATCCTTAGGAGAAGGCATAGTTTTAAAAGACCGACCTGTAAGGTCATTGAACTTTTTAATGAACTCTTTTTCTTCAGGTGTAGCACTAGGGTCCAGATCTATGTCATTTACTTTAGTAAGAGATTTAGATACTTCTTCTAGTATCTTTTTATAAGTGGGTAGTGTATCGTGCTTATAACCGAATAGCTCTTGATATCTTTCTAAGAATGCCTGTTTATCTTCTTCAGAGATAGTTTTAATCAGCTCGGGGTCTTCTGACTCTATAGCCTTATAAACCTTATTTACACCCTTGGTAAAATCTTTTAAAGGTTTAATAGCACTATTTATATCCTCTTTAGGAGCATCTAAAGTCTTCTCTGAGGCTTTGCCTACTTCTTGTTTTGTAATCGATTTGACATCATCTATAATCGTTTTAAATGAAGGTAGCTCAGGGTAGTATGTCCCAAAAATATCTTTATACCCCTTCAAGAACTCTTTTTTCTCTGGGTCAGCGATAGAGTCAGTTTTATTAGATTTAATAGCATTATAGACTTTTCTGTTTTTTTCTACGAAGTCTTTATATTTATTGAATAGACCTACATCTATTTTACCTTTAAACCCATATATAGCTTTTTCAAGAAGATTTACACCTTGCTCATCTTTGGTGTCCTTAGCCCACTGTAGGAAACTTTTAATCTCATCTTTTCTCTTTTGAGCCTGCTCAAGTCTCTCAGTTAGCTTACCTCTCTCTTCTTGTACTTTACCTGTAAGTTTCTCTAGAGGGTTAGAGATAAAGTCTATAAGCTGGTGGATAGGCTCTAATATCTCTTTATTAAGATCTGATATAGATTCTGTAACCCCAGCTTTTACAGGTTTCTTAGTTTTTGGATCTACCTCTAGATTACCTTCAGCGTCTCTCTTACCCCTTATCTCTGTATCGATATCTTGCATCTCTTTATAAAGTTTTTTAAGGTCATATTTAGTCTCAAAACCTCGTCTTACATCATTAGCTAAGTAGTCCTCTAAACCACCACGAGTCCCAAGAGTTTTTTCTATAGCTTCATTGATATGCTTAGAGACATCGAAACTAGGATTTTCTATAGCTTTATTTACATTCTCTTTGGCAAGATGTTCTATAAATACTTTAACTAATCTGTTAGTATCATCTTGGAAGAAATTAGGAAGTTTTCTAGGACCTGTTTTAGTTTCCTTTTTTCTTGTAAGCATCAAATCATAAAACGGGATACTATTACCACCCACGATGTCAGAAAGGATTTTATGGATCTTGGTCTCTACACCAGTAAGATTTTCTTTTTTTACAGTTTCTGGAGCTTGTTTCCAACCCTCTTCATCATCATCTACAGCCCCTGTTTTAAGTAGCTCAGCGATACTATTAGCAGCCTCTTTTAATCTGTCTATATAAGTTGCTTCTTTTTTGATAGGGGCTACTATAAACTTATCTAACTGAGTAAGCTCTTCTATGAGTGTCTGAGCCTCGTTTATGTGTCTGGATACGTCTAGTTTTCTTTTAAGCTTATCGAAGTCACTTTTAAGTTTCTTAGACATCTCATCTACTGAAGAGTATTGACCAGCTAATGGGTTACCAGTGAAATCTTGATTGATCCCATACTTATCTAGTACCCATTTAAAAGAGTTTAGATGATGTAAAAATACTCCTTTTTCAGACTCAGGGATATTCTGAAGAGACTGACTTTTTGTAGGGTCTTTTACATTGATCTCAAGGAAGCTCATAAGCTTTAAAAGGAACTCTTTTAGATCTTCTCTGATTTCACCTTTTACAGTTTCTATAGCTTTTGAGCCATCTTTAAAATCATTATATATTTTCTCATATTTTTTGATACCAGCAGTCCCTGGATCTTTTACTTCCTTTTTATCCTCTGCCATCCTCTGCATCATAGTCTCAGTAGATCCTGGAGCACTCCATTTGATTTTAAAATAAGACTTATTGAAAAGGGCATCTTTACCTTCTACTATCTTTTTTCTAAGTCTATCTACACGCTCTTGTACTTTATTAAGGATGTTTATTTCTCTAACCATCTTACTTTTAGTGTCTGATATCTCTTTATTTTTATTCCTTAGATATGTAAGATATCCATCAGCGGTCTCTTTTAAGCCCTCCAGATTCATACCCTGTAGTTTAAGTAGACTCTGCATCCTGTTATTTACTTGACCTAGTTTTTTAGATATAGCTTTCTTTTGTTCATCAGTTTGTGCTGAAGCTACTTCTTTAGATAGCTTCTCAGAAGTCTTCTTTAGTTCTAAAAGCTCTTCTTTTATTTCAGGTTTAAGATAGAACTCTTCAGTTTTAAATATGACAGGGATATCTGCTTTAGTGATATCCATACCATTTACCATATCTTGGATATTATTGATGTAGCCTTGGATATCTTCTTTTGTTGGAAGGACAGTAGAGATAGTCCCGATAGCACTATCGAATACTTTTTTAAGCTCATCAGACTCTATGACATGTAGTAAAGCAGATAGGTCAGCTAAAACTTCTACCGCGAACCCAGCTACTCTACCTGGATCATCTTGTTTCTCTTTACGGACAGTCTCTTGTTTCTTTTTGATTTCTTCTCGCTCTTCAGGAGTGATTTCAGTCTGAGGAGTTTCACTCTTATAAAACTCTAAACTTAAAGGCTTCTTTACCCAATGATCTGTAAGTTTATCTATATCTCTAGCGTCTTCTTTTAACCATTTAGGCCTCTCATCAGGTCTAGTATATTTATTTTCTAAAGTCTTATACAGGCGTTTTATCAAATCTTTTTTTATTTCATTACCCAAGACTACTAGATACTTCTTTTTACTAGATAATAGATTATTGATATGGCTATAAAATACTCCCTTTTTATCCCCAGCCACATCATTTAGTATAGGTTGGATATCATTTAGTCCACTATATCCGAAAAGGTTGGATTCGTAGTTAGATAGTTCAGCTCTTTGGATCCCCTTAGCTTTTTCATACATATCCTTGAATCGTAATTTAAGAGCATCCTTTTCATTTACTGATAGACTTACAGCTAAAGGTGAGTCTTCAAAGGTTATAAAAGCTTTATAGAAGTCTTCATCAGTACCTAGTGTGTTTATATTAGATCCAGGAGCGATCCCGAAGGAAGTAAGCTCATCAGGAGTAAGATCACCAGTCCTCTGGATAGGTTTCTGTTGAGTTTTTAACTGCTCGGCTTGTTGATCCTGTACACCTTTTTTTACAAGTCCTTCTACTTTTTTGAAGATATTAGTAGCTACTGCAGAAGGGTTAGCTGTAATCTTTTGTTTGATTTCAGGATTTTCTACTTTATCAGACAAAGTTTTAATGATCTTGTATAAATCTCTTACAGTCTTATCAGTTTTTTTATTGATATCACCATCGACTGTAACTTTAAAATTAGGGTCCTTTTTATATAAATTTAAGATGATTGAAGATACATCTTCTATAAATCCGTTATAGTCCTGTTTACCTATGACTGCTAGCACTGAATCAGTTAGACCTAGTTTATCAGCATCTACATTAGGTGTAAATAAAGCTGCCACTTTTTTAAATAGACTGTTATCCATGTTATAATTTTACCTTTTAGAGGTTAGTTGCTCAGAGGCACATTTTACTAGATCTAGATATGATATCTCTTCTGGAGAGTAAGCTTTTTGTAGAAGTTGTCTAGAGAAATAGTTATAAGTAGCTTTAGACATCTTGTCTATCTCTTCTTGAGTTACTTTAGAGGCTTGCATCTTTTCAGGGTCTATATAGTCTTTTTTTATAGGTTTTCCACCTTTTGACACTAGAGGCTCTTTAGTCCTAGGGTCTATCTCTTCTATTTCACTTACGAATTTAGCTCTTAAGTCATCATCTACTTCCACACCCTTAGGAAGAGGCTTATCCCCATCAAGGATATCATCTACTTCACGCTGTACTACTTTACCTTCATAGGATTTCCATACTTTGATACGATCATGGAATCTCTTAAAAGCAGGATCATCTTGTACTATTTGAGCGATGCTACTAATTATTTTATTTATAGCTAGTACGATAGACTGATTTTTTTTAGGATCATTTAAATAATTTTTAACTTTTTGATTATCATACTGGCTTCTAAGGGTAGTCCAATCTGCTGCCTGCATAGTAGTCCCTAAAGCTTCACCTTTTATCCCTTTAGCCTGCAAATCTTGTCTAAATAAAAGTAGTCTTATAGTATCTGCAAATCCAGGTAGACTCAATATCTCATTACTTTTTATAAAATCTCTTGTATGAGTAAAAACAGCTTGAGGGTCAGCTAAGTATTTTTCAGAATCAAAAAGTACGTTTGTTATAAAACTTACTATTTCTTTTGTTTGAAGGACTCCGTCTAATCCTGTAAGTTTATCTTTACCAGATTTTATACTATCCATAAGGGTTGCTAGGCTAGGAAAAGCTGAACTATTTGTGATAGCCTTCTTCATAGCTCCACCCTCTTCAGGTGTAATTTTAAACAGGAAGTCCCTTAGCTTATCTCCACCCGTATCTACAGCTTTATCTACTTTTTCTCTGAAAAGTTCCATAGCTTTTTCGTGATATTTTTTAACTGTAGACTCTTCTTTTTTACCTCTGAGTTCTTCTCTTGTAAGTTTTTCTCCACCAGCTTCAAGGATATCTTTTAAATCTGCTACAGATCCAAAACTAGCAGGTTCACCTGTTTCAGGATTAATGACACCTCTTACCTGTACTTTTCCACCCAACTCTGATATAAGTTCATCTAAAGATTTCTGTTTAACTACATCATTATCTATATAGTTATTCACAAGTTTCATCATCAAACTTTTAAAATCAGCTTGGTCTATAAAACCTGTCTCTTTAAAAAGATCTAATGTATGGCTAGTTAAAGTTTCATACTGATCTTCGAATCTAAGATATAATGAGAATATCTTATCAGCTTTAAATTTTCTTTCATGGACTACTTTAACAGCGATAGGTTCGATAGGACGCATATGTGGGAAGTCTGCAGGGAGCTTTATACTGAATAAGGCATCTCCATAAAATTCTTTATTGGCTTTAGCTAGCTCAGGGATAGAGAACGATATCTCTTCTACGCTCTTCTTTTGTCTTGGATCGTATGCTTCATTGTAGTTTTGGATATCTACGTGGAATTCTTTTAGGTCTCCTAATATTTTAGTGATATTAGGGTCAGATTTTCCAGCTACGATACCAAGATCCTTAGGTATTAGATAACTTCTATTTTTCTTTTCTTTTACAGAAGCTAGGGTTTTAGGGTACTCATCTGAGTGCTCTTCAAGGTATTTTTTATATTTAGCGTATAGCTGATCATTTACTGTAGGCACGAACTCAAGTTCTGCAGGACCTGGTTTATATTCTTTTGGTTTCTTTTTTGGGTCATTTAACTCTTTAAGTTCTTGTGCTGTATCAGTTTCTGGAGTTTCCTTATTACTTATATTACGTTGTTTTACTATAGCGTTTTTAATTTGATCAGGATTTTCTTTATAATACATCATCATTTTTAGGAGTAAGTCTTCTTGGGAGTCTTCAGGGATCCCTAAATTTTCCCAATCAAATATATCTTTTCTATATCCTAGTGATGTTATTTTCCTGCCTATCCTTTGTCTTAGAGTAGTCCCTAATCCTGTATAGAGTCTAAAAATAATCTCATTAAACATCTTCTCTCGGTCAGGGTTGGATTTACGGTTATCTTCATCGAAGTAGCCTACAGGAAGATAGTCTTCTAGGATCTCCAGGAACCACTCTCTAAAATCTTTTTGTAATTTACTACTTAGAGCAGCCTCTACTGAGGAAGCTTCTTTAGTTTCGGTAGGCTGAGTCTTGTTGAAATCGATGCCTAAAAAAGCAGCTAAATTATAGAATCTTTTGGAGTCTTTTGTCTCTTCTGCGCTATATAAAGAGATAACGGCAAGTTTCAATTTTCCTAAGATGTCCATAGTTAAAAGTGCTCCAATAGATTAAACGAGCCAGATATGCAGATAAAAGGCATCCTATTAGCTTATTTTATTAAAAGGTTATAAATAAAGGGCTTAAAAATCTACTATTTTAGCTAAAATAATAAGATTTATTTGATTTTGGTTGGACCAAATAGTATATTATAATTACAGAATTATAAATTTAATAAAATCTAAAAGGAGATCAATTATGTCTGATTCAGAAAAATCTAATCAATCTTCAAAAAAATCATCAGAGAACCAAACTCAAGAGTTTTCTAACCTAATCAAAGGATTCAAAGGGTACTCAAAAGACCTTCAGTGTAATGATAATTTCCCCTATAAAATAGGTGAATCTTACTCCATACCTGAAAATGAAGTCAAAATCTGTAATAAAGGGTTCCACTTCTGTGAAAACCCTCTCGATGTCTTCTCTTACTATCCCCCCACAAACGGTAATCGCTTTACCGATGTGGTGGGCTCTGGTAAGACTCAAAATCATATAGATGATAATGGAAATCCA
>Ga0187868_1003333_pt1 | contig 10049 bp, 11 predicted proteins | sample June2016WEW_13_4_FD_133014 | JGI IMG/M metagenome (GOLD analysis project Ga0187868, IMG submission 133014) | Peatland microbial communities from SPRUCE experiment site at the Marcell Experimental Forest, Minnesota, USA - June2016WEW_13_40 | ecosystem: Environmental > Terrestrial > Soil >... | reverse complement strand
GTAGCAGCAATCGCTTTTGCGGTGATGCTTGCACATACCACTGGGTTGGTGATTGCCGGAGCTGCGGCGCTGTCGCACGATATATGGGTAAACTTGGTTTGCCGTGGAGAAGTGAGTAACCGGCAACAGCTTGTTGTTGCGAAAGTTGCGACTGTTCTCCTTTTTGTGATCTCGATTACGCTCGGCATCCTGTTTAGGGGGCAGAATATTGCCTTCCTTGTAGGACTTTCGACGGCGGTGGCGGCAAGCGCGAATTTCCCGGTGCTCATCCTGGTGCTCTTCTGGCGTCGCTTGACCACCGCAGGCGCGGTATCAGGAATGATTGCGGGGCTCGGGGGGAGTATCTTGATGATCTGCCTCTCGCCGTTGGTTCAGGTTGACATTTTGCACCACGCTGCCCCGGTGATAGGGCTGCGCACCCCTGGCCTCGTCACATGTCCCCTTGCATTTCTGGTGGCCATCGCGGTCTCGCTCGCAACGTATCGGGAGACGGACGGTCAACGCTACGAAGCAATCCAACGAAGGATGCTGATGGGGGCGGAATAACGATGCTGGGACAACTGCATAGCAGTGAATCGCCATGGCGGGATTGCTTTAGCACAGCAGATTGACTGCGGTTTCAGGCGTCGTTTCCCAGAAACTTAAGCGGAAACGGATCCCAGCCGCAGACCAAATCAAGGAGACGATCTAGATGGCACTGGAACCATTTGCAAAGGAAAATAGTCAGGAATACGAACTCGTTAATCCCGAGGGCGTCGTCAGCCTACAACAGATGGACATTAACCCCCACCCTGCTTCTCTGGAAGGCAAGCTGGTAGTGTTGCGCGCAAACGGCAAACATAATTCGGAAAATGTTCTGAATAGGCTTGCCGAACTCTTGCAGGGCGAAGTCAAAAATATCAAGTTGGTTCGAGCATGGGACGCCATTCCCGAGACGAACGCAATAAGTCAAACCACAGAGCGGAGTAAGCTGTGGGCCGAAAAGATTGCCGCCATTGGGCCAGAGCTCGTGATCGCTTCCTCAGCTGATTGAGGGAGCTGCACATCGTGGCTGGTAGTTGACCAGCTAAATCTTGAACGATTAGGAATACCGACGGTTACTATCGTCACAAATCAGTTTGAGCGCCTGGCCAGGAGCACCGCACTCAGCCAAGGCGTTGCGGATGCGCCCTTCGTAGTTTTTTCGCATCCGATCGGGATGATTCCTCTGGAGGAAATAAGGAAGAAAACCGAGACTATGTTCCCACAAGTTCTGAAGATGGCCACCAACCAGTGGGCGCCGACCGCCAAATTGGCGGCTAACCAATCCGTCTACCCTGCGCAACGATTGAAATACACCGGCCGTGCGAGAGACGTGTCCAAGTTCTTCTTTGAAAAGGGATGGTCAATGGGGCTCCCCATCCTGGCCCCCACCCCAGACGCGGTCGCAGAAATGCTGCAAGGCACCACCCGCAAAGCTGATGAGGTGATAGGTCTTGTACCTCCACGCATGGGTACGCTTACTGTAGAAGTGGCTGCCGTTCACGCTGCCATGGCCGACTGTAAGCCGGAATATATGCCCATACTTATCGCTTCCCTGGAAGCTCTTCTCGATCCTCAAGCCAACTGGCGAGGTGCAGCAACCACAACCGGAACAACTGCCGTCCTTATGATCGTCAATGGCCCGATTGTGAAGGAAACAGGACTTGCATATGACCAGGGTGCTGCAGGGAAGGGTCACCATCCCAATGCGGCGATTGGCTATGCGATCAACTCCATAGCCTACACGGTTGGAGGATCAAAACCGCCGGAGATGGATAAGGGAACGCTCTCTGCACCCTCCGACTTCACCGGATGGATCTTCGGCGAAAACGAAGAGGCGTTGCCCAAGGGTTGGAACTCCTTTCACGTCGAGAAGGGTTTCCGCGACATCGATAACGTCGTGACGGTCATGGCTATATATCCACCCGTCGAAAACCTCGATCACTGGTCCTCTAACCCCACCGAGCAAATCAGGTGGTGGGCACACCTTATCAGCCCAATGATCAATATGGGCGGCCCATGTGTTCCGCTGACCTTGAGCCAGACCTTCATTGTTGGCCTAGGCCCGGAGCATGCTCAAATGCTGGCAGCAGCCGGATGGACGAAGGACATGTTTCGGCGAGCCTTCTGGGAGCAAGCACGCATTCCGCTGTCGGCATGGCCAGCAGGCTGTGCGCCCGGGATTCTTGAGGAGAGATTAGGAAAGCCGTTGACGCCAGAAAGCATGATCCCACTTACCACAAGCCCGGATCTGTTGGATATCGTAGTCGCGGGCGGGGCGGGTAAACAGTCGCACTTTTTCGCACCCTTTCCAGGCGGGAAAGCAGTCAGCAAGTTAATTAGGAGCTAGAAATTTCGCCGCCCCGTTGAAACGAGCAACTCAGGTATGTCCGGCGGGCACGCAAGCCAATGCCGCGATCCGCTGCGTTATCTAAGTTCCGACGCTCGGGAATGGAGGAACCAGGGCCATGTACGATGTGATTATCGTGGGTTCAGGACCAGCAGGGTTGACTGCGGCGTTGCACCTATGTCGAGCTAAGTTGAGTACGCTCGTTCTGGAAAAAACAGTAATGGGCGGCGAACTGATGAGTAGGGATTTGATTGAGAATTACCCCGGCTTCCCCAACGGCATCATGGGTCCAGAGCTGGGTGCCAACATGGTGGAGCAGGTCATCAATCTCGGAGCGGAAATCCGACTTGCGGACGTCATGACCATACGCGTCGAAGGAGATACAAAGGTTGTGAACACGACGGAAGGGGACTTTCGTAGTACGGCCGTGATTATAGCCGGTGGTTCCCTGCCGAGGAAACTCGGTGTACCGGGCGAAGAAGAATTCGGAAACCGTGGCGTTTTCTATTGTACCGGGTGCGACGCTCCTGCGTTCACCAGCAAGGTCGTTTTCATTGCGGGAGGAGGGGACTGCGGGCTGACCGAGGCATTGCTCCTTGCTAGGATGGCCTCAAAGGTCATCGTGGTTGAGATAATGCCTCAACTGGGCGCCTGCAAAAGTCTTCAGGAGAGGGCGTTAGCGAACTCGGTTATCGAGATTCGATGTGGCTTCAAAATTGAAGCTATTCGTGGCCGCGAAAAGGTTGAGGTTGTTGATCTTCTGGACATCGAGACTGGCCAGAGTACAGCTCAGCGTGCGGATGGCGTCCTTATCCGTGTCGGCCTCCTGCCCAATACGCATTATTTGAAGGGTGTCGTGCCGCTAGACGTAGCCGGACAAATCATCGTTGATGAGTGCATGAAAACGCAGGTCCCGGGAATCTTCGCTGCCGGGAATATTCGCCAGAATTCTCCCTGTCAGCTGTCCACGGCGATTGGGGACGGTGCAACGGCTGCGTTGTCCCTGGAGCGCGAGTTCTTCGCAAGACGCTGAGCGGACGATCGCGATTTCGATCGTTTCGCAACAGCTCGCGGGACCCTCTCCAAGAAAATCGCACCAAGCCGTCGAGAAACCTCTCGGAATTTCGTCTGAGCGGATCAAAGAAATGCTTCGGCTGGCTACCGAGAGACACACAGCGCAGCTTCAGCTCCAAGTCCGTCGGTCGACCACTCGATCGCGCACAACGCGAAAGAGTCGGAGTGCGCATTCTTGACCGCAGGTCGCCAACCAAGATGAGCTACGTAATGTTGAAATCGCTTCTGCTTCACGGTAAGGCTCGCTTCCCCGGACACTCAGACGTTGCCGGATTCGATACCGGTCAAGAATTGCCGGCGCGCTGACGGCGCCAGCAGCGCAGGCTACAGTTTCGACCGCGGGGGTACCGTGTTCTCTACGATCGAGACTGCTTGCTGGATAAAATCGTGAGCTTGAATCAAACGATGACTGAAATTCGGCGAACCCTCAGCCAAGAGCGCTTGCCGCAAATCATCGTCGACCTTGCGTAGTCCGTCCGTCGCACGCGCAACGAGAGCTCGCGCTGAGACCGGGTGCTGATCGGGAGCCTCCACTGTGTACCTCCGAACCACAGTCAGAACAGCCCCTTGAAGTGCCTGAACCTGCTTACACTAATATGAGGTACTATAACATATAATTGTCTAGCTTATTGACAAATCCGATTCTTTAGGGGACACTGCTGCCGATGGAAACGAATATCAACACCGGGCAGGAACAACGAAGACTTCCTATAAAAGATGGACTGTTGACGGCTCCTCTGTTCCCTCTTGAGTACGTCAGGCTTCTGGGCAGCAAATGCCCTGCCTGTGGTGAGGTCACGCTCGGCACCACCTCGAGCTGCCCCAATTGCGCCGGGTCCGGCTTACAGCCGATCCCACTCGCTAACAATGGGACTCTCTGGACCTACACTGTGATCAGGAATCGCCCTCCCGGCGACTTTCGTGGTCCGGAGCCCTTTGTGCCATTCGGAGAAGGCCTTGTCGAACTACCGGAAGGAATTCGCGTGCTCGCCCCGTTGGGCGGGAACATCGAGGAACTAGCTATCGGAATGAAGATGAGCTTCGAAGCATACAAACTGTATCAGAACTCTGACGGCGTCCAGGTGATCGCGTTCCGATTCGTTCCCTCGAGCCCAGCAAACAAATGACAGATACCTTTATTGTTGGTGTGGGGATGCACAAGTTTGGTCGCTTCGGCGACAAGCCGGCGAGCGAGATTGGTCGCGATGCGGTCCAGATGGCGCTGGCCGACGCTGGGATAAGCTGGCGTGATATCGAGGCCGCTTATCTTTCTACCATGTATCTCCCTGCAACTTCGGGCGCCCGCATTCTCCGGCCGTTAGGAGCCACGGGAATTCCGATCTGCGACGTTGAGGCGGCATGCGCCAGCGGCGGCGTCGCCTTGCGCCAGGCACTTCTGGCTCTGCAATCCGGCGCGCACGAACTTGTTCTCGTCCTGGGAGTCGAGAAGATGCCGAGAGGGTTCATGGATCCTCTCATGTTGTACGACCGCTGGCAGGTCGAGATGGGCATGTCGACCAATCCGAGCTACTGGGCGATGCGGGCCCGAAGGCACATGCATGAGTTTGGCACAACTGAGAAGCACATTGCGAAAGTCGCCTACAAGAATCACAAGAATAGTGTGCACAACCCGTACGCCATGTATCGCAAGGAGTTCTCGCTGGATGAGATTCTCAATTCCAAGTTGGTGTGTGACCCGATACGGCTCTTAGAGATCTGTGCACCGAACGAGGGCGCTGCAGCAATCGTTTTGGCCACTGAAAAGAAGGCGCGTCAGCTGACGAGTAAGCCAGTCCAAGTGGCCGCGTGCGTCCACACGCTAGCCCGGTATTCGTCGGATTTCCGGGTACCAGCAGAGAGCATGAGCGTAAATTGCGTCAACCCAGGGCCGACTGAGGTCACGGCACAAAAAGCGTTTCAAGCCTCCAGTATTTCTCCCGAGGAGATCGACTGCTTCGAAGTGCAGGACACCGACGCATTCTGCGAATTGGAAATTTACGAACAACTCGGCCTGTGCCCTCTCGGCGAGGCGGGTCGCCTGATTGACGAGGGGGTGACGGAGCCTAGCGGTAGGCACCCTGTGAACACGAGTGGCGGCCTGATTTGCAAAGGCGAGCCTGTAGGAGCCTCACACTTGGGACAGATTGCCGAAATAGTATGGCAGTTGCGAGGCCAGGCGGAATCCCGACAGATTCCGAAAGCTAAGGTTGGCCTTGCGCACGTACTGGGTGCTGGCGGAAATTGCGCCGTCACAATTCTTAAGACCTTGCAGTAAGTGCTTGCGTTTTCGAGTATCGCTGCGCCGTATCGAAAAGCTTTAAGGCTGAACGGGTAACCTATGCCAACCTCGAAATCGGCGTCTAGTCGCAGCATCAGCGAGGACATCAAGGATATATGAACGCCTTAACTCCGAACCGCCTACCCGTTTACTGTTGTCGGGAAGACGCCGGGATTGCGGTGGTAACCATCGATCGCCCTAGTCAGCGCAATGCCTTGAACCTCGAGGTCAAGCGCTTGCTTGCGGATACAGTAGAGCAACTCGGTGCCGACGACGCCGTGCGACTCATCATCCTAACCGGCGCCGGCGGCGTCTTTATGGCGGGTACCGATGTCAGCGAAATGGCGACAATGTCGCCCACTGAGCACACATTGCGCGTAACAGATCATGTCTTTACGGTCCTGCGGCGATGTTCAAAGCTTCTCATCGCTGCGGTCGAAGGTTACGCGCTTGGAGGAGGCTGTGAGCTTGCGCTGGCTTGCGACATGATCGTCGCCGGCGAGGCCGCCCGCCTGGGGCAACCAGAAGTCCGAGTCGGAATCATGCCTGGGGCTGGCGGCACTCAGCGTCTCATGCGAACTATCGGCAGCTACCGTACAATGAAAATGATACTTACCGGCGAAGCGGTGGCAGCCCGTGATGCCTTTGCGATGGGCCTGGTTTCAGAGGTCGTTGCGGACGGCAGCGCGCTCAAATGTGCTATCGAGCTTGCGCACCGAATCTCGGTTATGCCTCCACTCGCGGTGCGCGCGATCAAGGAGGTGATGCAACTGGGGCAGGATGTTCCGCTGGAAGTTGCTCTCTCTCTTGAGCGCAAGGCTTTTCAGCTTCTTTTTGATACGGCTGACCAAAAGGAAGGGATGCGCGCGTTCCTGGAAAAGCGATCACCGGCTTTCCTGGGGAAATAGCGAATATTTTCGCAAGTGGAGCCTGGAGTACGTGGATAGAATAGGGAACGGGTTGAGCACGAAGTGTGGGACAACAACTGCGGTCTGGTGGCTCAACACGCAGACACTTAGTTTGGGAGGGATTTGATCAATGGATACTTCCATGGCTCCAGCGAAAGCTCCGGTAGATTTCGGCCACAGCGGCGTGTCGCGATACGTCCAGTTGGCGACCTTGTTTCAGCGCCGTATTGAGACCGGTCTGTGGCCTCTTGGGCAGCAGATTCCAACCGTCGACCAATTGGCCGCTGAGTGCAGTGTGGCCCGTGCCACGGTTCGACAAGCACTGGGTGTTCTTGAGAATAAGGAGCTGATTGCTCGGCATCGCGCTAAGGGGACTTTCGTGATCAAAAAGCCTCAAGACAAGCTGTGGTGCGAAGTTGCAACCGACTGGCGAGGCTTGCTGATGGATCGCGAAGGTATGACCATCGAGATTCTGGCTTCTGAGACCGGACAGCAGCCACGAAATCTTCTGCATAACGTCGGGAATGTTGCTCCGGCATATCGTCACTTCAGGCGGCGGCATTGGCGCGGCGGCGTTCCGTACTACCTGGGTGATCTGTATTTCGATGAGCGCGTGTGCAAGCTCTTGCGGCCGAAGATATTCGAATCAAAATCGGCCATGAGGATCATTAGGCAGGTGCCGGGGCTGAGGATCTCGAAAGCGCGCGAGACCTTGACGATTGGTACAGCAGACCTCGAAATCGCTGACCTACTGCAAATGCCCCTGAACGCGCCCGTTGCGCTCGTCAATCGAACAGTTGTCGATAGCAAAGGCGGTTTGGTGCTTGTGACGGATGGAGTCTATCGTGGCGACGTGGTGCGCCTCGATATCAAACTGAAATAGCGGCACCCCCTCGGAAACCTGACAGCTCGTGCCAATGTGGCGCGGGGTCAGTTTCCGATGCAGTTTACGGCCAGGGAAAGGGATCACTGACAATGTCGGGACCATTATCTGGCGTTCGGGTCCTTGATCTCAGTCGCGTTTTTGCAGGTCCGTTTGCGGGGCAACTACTGGCGGATCTTGGGGCCGACGTCATCAAAGTGGAGCGTCCCGGCGTCGGAGACGACACAAGGAGTTGGGGCCCTCCGTTCCTGAAGTGCGCTGACGGGACTGAAACGGGCGATGCTGGGTACTTTCTCGCCGTCAACCGTGGGAAGCGTTCAATTACGGTCTCTCTAAACACGCCAAAGGGGCAGCGGACTGTGCGCGAACTAGCGCGTCGGTCTGACATCCTACTGGAAAACTACAAGGTTGGGACGCTGACGAAGTTCGGGCTTGGATATGAAGATCTTAAGGCGATCAATCCAGGCCTGATCTACTGTTCTGTGACCGGCTTTGGTCAGACCGGCCCCAGGCGCGATGCAGCCGCCTACGATTTCATGATCCAGGCAATGGGTGGACTGATGAGCGTGACGGGGGAGCGAGACGACTTGCCTGGCGGTGGCCCACAAAAAGTTGGCATCCCAATAGTTGATGTGTTGACGGGCATGTACGCCGCTGTTGCGGTTCTGGCTGCGCTTGCGTGCAAGCAGAAAACTGGCAAGGGTGACTATATCGATATCGGCATGCTGGACGTGATGGTGGCCTCTCTGGCCAATCAGGCCATGAACTACTTAATTTCCGGCAAGGTGCCGAAACGCTATGGTAACAGGCACCCAAATATCCAGCCGCAAGACGTCTTCGCCAGTCGTAATGGACACATCGCGCTGGCAGTTGGCAACGATGGCCAATTCGCAAAGTTCTGCGCCGCCATTGGACGGCCCGAGCTGGCGCGCGACGAGCGGTTTGCCACGAACGCGGCACGTGTGCGCAACGAAAGTATTCTTACGCCTCTGATCGCTGACCTCATTGGACAGCGAGACACAGCCGCGTGGCTTGACTTGTTTGAGGCCGCTGGCGTCCCTTGCGGCCCCATTAACACACTGCCGGATTTATTCAAGGATCCGCAGGTAGTGGATCGAGAAATGTTGATCAAGGTCGATCACCCCGCCGCGGGTCCAATTTCGCTCGTGGCGAGTCCGATGCGCTTCGCAGAGGCAACGCTGTCTGTCAGACGAGCTCCACCACTATTAGGTCAGCACAGCGAGGAGATCCTTCGCGAGCTGGCGTTGGAGGACGACGGGCAATGCGATTCGGTTCCGGCCAAAGATGGTAGCGCATAAGTGAAATAGCAGTTGCCACGGACTCTATTATTTGTTTTCGCCGAGTCGATGACTGAGGACCAACGTCGCGTCAGGATTGGCGGCTTCATCCTCGTACGAAGCGGGCGAGAAGTCACTGAAGAAGATGTCTTTGGCTAATACGAAGGAGTTCCACCGGCTCTGCCGAGGAGGCAGCAGAAGTTTTGCAATTACGGGAGTCCATCCAGGAAACTTCGAGACATGAGCCACGAAGCACACGCAAAGGAGGATCCAGAATGAAAGCAGAATCGATTCCGGAGGCCACTAAGGTACTGGCCACATACTTTAAGGGGCTGAATCAGCGGAATATGACGACGATGGCGGCCATGGCAATGCGGGCCGTACGTCAGACTGAGCGTTCCGTCCAAGTATGCTCGTGCATCCTCGCTCGAGGGAATTATGTCGCATGCTGAGCTAATTGCCCGATATGAGAAGGGCGCCGCCGCTTTGGACAAGGCGCTGGCCCGAGTGCCAGAGCACCTGTTGGATCGCGCACCCTCTCCAGGCAAATGGACGATACGACAGATCGCTGTGCATTTGGCCGACACTGAGCTGGTGGCTGCTACGCGCATACGTTTCCTCGCCGCCGAACCGGGGTGTCAACTGCCAGGCTTTAACCAGGATACCTGGGCCAATACGCTCGGCTATGCGGAGCAGACGCCGGAGCAGGTGCTGGCGCTAATTCGTGCTGTGCGGCAGTCCACTGCGGCCATGCTGCGCACCTTGCCGGAAAGCGCCTGGGCGCACACCGGGAATCACAGTAAGCGCGGCAAGGTCACGCTGATGAGCGAAGTAGAACTTTATGCCGCGCATGCTGAGCATCATGCACAACAAATCCGCGAGCTGCAGGAAAAAATCCGCGCTGCGACGTAGGAATTGGGTAACTTGGGAGGTTCGAGTTCTCCGGTGCGCTGCACATTCTGGCAGCGTAGTTGCGGAACTTGGCCGAGGGTGGCTACTTGAGCCGGAGCGAGCCGGTCCTCCTTCTCGGAGAAGCTGGCACCGGGAAGACACACTTGGCAAGGGGGCTCGTGGTGGTCGCAGAGGAAGCGGGTACGCTTCACCACCGAGGCGCAACTGGTCAATGAACTCATCGAAGCCAAGAATAAGAGCGAACTGAATCGCGTGACTAACCGGTGGACGCGATACGAGTTGATCGTGATCGATGAGCGGGCCTATGTGACGATGCCGGAAGTAG
>Ga0187868_1003331_pt1 | contig 10054 bp, 5 predicted proteins | sample June2016WEW_13_4_FD_133014 | JGI IMG/M metagenome (GOLD analysis project Ga0187868, IMG submission 133014) | Peatland microbial communities from SPRUCE experiment site at the Marcell Experimental Forest, Minnesota, USA - June2016WEW_13_40 | ecosystem: Environmental > Terrestrial > Soil > Wetlands... | reverse complement strand
GCCGGCACTCTGGTGATGACCAAATTCACCACCGACGTTCTTTACTCCTTCCTCAATTCCGGAGCGTTCACCTCCGACCTCTCCAAAGACACAACCTACATGAAGGTGGACCAACTTCCTCCCTTCAACCTCACTCTTCTGTTTGCCGATGAGTACGGGAACACCAGTTCTCAGCGGCTGCTGGGTGTCGAGCTCGTGACGTCGGGTGACGTCTACTCCATCCAGGATATGTTGAGCGAACAGACAGTCTCCTACGTTGCCGCGGACTTCACGCCCTTGATGCCTCTCAACAAGAGCAGCCTTTATGGAGCTGCCGCCGGGAGTACCGTGACGGCGCCGCAGAGAACAGTGGGCACGGTCCTGAACCAACAGGCAGCTCAGTAAGGATCGACGTGACGATTATTGCCGGCAGTCCGATGTCGCCAACGGCCGCTTCCAACGCCAATCAGCAGGCCCCTGCCCCAGGGTCAGCCGCTCCCGCTGCGGCAAATTCCCTGAACACTCCTGGGGGCATCGTTATTCCCTCGCTTGCGCCCAGCTACGAGTGGATCTACCCCAATTCATCGGATGGCAAGTATTTCACTGCCACGCAAGCCCAGCTCTACATCGGCAATCTCTTCATCGACGAGCTGAACAGTCTGCAGTTCACCTATCAGGGCAACCGAATTCCCATGTTCGGGTACTGTTCACGAAGCGCGGACGCCTTTGGCACCGGCAGGCTTTTGGTACAAGGGCAACTTGCGATTAACTTCGTGACTGAGGGCTACCTGTACACCGTCCTCAAAGAGTTCTCGAAGATCAACACTCAGCCGGTTCAGGCTTCAGCAACAGGCCAGGCCGGCGCGCAGATCGCATCTCTGGTACAGCAGAGCCAGCAGATTACCAACGCCATGCAGGGCAAGTTGTCGCCGTCGGCGACGGCAAGCTACCAGGCCCAGCTGAACATCATCAGCCAACAGATCCAGTCCCTGGCCGCCCAGGGCGGCCCTGACGCAATCAATGCCGCCAAGATGTCAGCCACGGCCCAGGGTGACACCCCGAACGCGATCGTGCTGGACATCCCGTTCGACATTCACTGCGAACTGACAGGCGCGGGCCGCACAGTAGAACGGGTTCTTCGCCACTGTCTGCTGATCTCGAACGAGCAGGTTTACGACCAGTCCGGACAGACCCTGCTGGACTGTTATGGGTTCGTTGCCCGTTCCGCAAACTAACGACCAACCCTTAGGAGCATTGACTCATGTCCGAACCGACCAAAGAACAACCCCAAATCACCCCTTTCGAATTCCTCCAGCAGTTTCCGGAGGCTCCCAACGTGGAACAGATTGAGCAGTGGAAGCAGCAAGCGCCGGGCGCGCGGCTTCGCATCTGGCACTCCTCGGATGGGAAGCGCGTCTACGTGCTGCGGGCAATCGGCGGCCAGGAACTGGTCCAGCTGCAGGCGAGTCTTCCTCCAAACATCCCTCCGGAGAAGGTGCCCGGCGAAGTCCAGATCCTCCTGGCAATCCGCTGCTGCGTGTGGACCAGCTCGACGATTGATCACAAGCTGTCCGATCTCACGCTGAAGGGGGCAGGCGCCGGCCTTCCTCAGACCTTGCAAGAGATCATCTATCAGCTGTCCGACTACATGGATCCGGTGGACATCAACCGTTTCAGCGCCGATCTGTAATCGGAGGTTCCATGCAGATATTCTTTGCCCGTTGGCCGAGTGGCCGTAAAGTGAAATGGCGTTCACTCACCTGGGCAGAGTTCAAGAAGTTTGATCGACAGCTCGATTATGACTGCCCGGCTTCCGTCTACTGCGACGTATACCGGGCAGTTTTGCTTGACGGCCCTCCTCTGGATGGCAACCCTGTTTACCAGGCGCCGGCCGGACTCGTCGAATGGATCGCCAGAGCCTTGCTGGACTCGAATCCGTTCAACGGAGAGTACAAGGACGTCAAGCGCGCGCTCGATATGAAGCGCGTCGAGCTGAAATCAAGCTGGCTGAACTCCGCCAAGTCGATCATCGCCGGCATCTTCCGTTACACCTTCGAGGAGATCGAGGCGTGGGATGCTGAGATGTTCTTCGAGCGCCTCGCGTACGCCGAGTTTGTTTGCGGCCGTAAGCTCGAGCCGGGAGATCCCGATAAGCCGGATGCTCAGCACCCTGGGAAGAAGACGGGGCATCCTGAAGGCCCTCCGAAGCCAGCCAAGCGCGAGCTGAGTCCGGCACAACAGAAGGTTGTCAACCGTGTTGTCAACTCCCGCAAGTAAGGGAATGCTGTGCCCTTGGATTCCTCCCAACCCGTAATCGAAACCACACGCGGGCGTCCTCGTTTCGTTTCTGACAGACCCTTCCAACTGGAAAGTGAAGAAGCCTACAATCCCTGGGTCCGAGCAATCGGAGTCGGGGTTGTGGGCACAGCTTTGTATGCCACGCATCGAACGATGCTGGCGACAGTGCCGGAGTATGCCCCAACCCTTCAGAGGTGGGCGCAGAAGTTCGAGGACCAAACTCCCTTTCACATCGGTCGGACCTTCGCGTTCACCGAACGGCTCTCCTCCTACACAACTCCCGAAGAGCTGAAGTTCACACGGTCGATGCTGACCAACCTCGACGGGTCTCTCAACACCGTCGGCGAGACCTTTCAGCGTCAGTTCCAAGCTGCCGGCGTCGACTTCGACGTCCTCCAACAGGTCACCGAAGACAACCCTCTGCTGTTCAAGGGCCGCCGGCGCGCGGGCTCCGCCTACATGAAGCTGGTGGGCCGGGATGGGATTGACTTCGAGACCCGGTTCACACCGTCCGAAGGACGCCTCGCCGGCACCGCTTCCCGTCTTGGTCAGGATCTGCGGGATACTCCGTTCCGCCGTTCAACAAACCCCAACTTCCGTGAGCGGATATGGGAAGACTTCCAATCCTACCGGACGTCCCAGCGTGTCTCCAATGCTTCGCCATGGAGAGAGGCTGCCAAGGATGCGTCTGATTCGAAGTTCCGGCCGTTCCATAGCCGGGCCCATGTGCAAGGCAGTCTGGGCGACGAGGCTGCACAGACAGCTCGGAACGTCTGGTCGCGTTTTCAGGTCGAGGCGCTCGAAGCAGTAGAGCGTCCCCAGAGACTCTTTGCCGAAGCGGGTTTCGGTCTCAAGGCAGGCACCTGGAACAAGACCTTCCATCTTCCCTTTGCCGGCGAAGGTGGCATGGTCAACCAGATGCTTACCCGGCGCGTGCTGCCGATCGCACTGGCCGCGACCGCCGCCGGCTTTCTGGATTACAAGCTTGGCCATCCGAGCGACAAGGTCATCGATCTCGGCCTGAAGGCCAACGTTCTCCGGGCGGATCTGATCGACATGCTTCCCGGCGGCCGCAATGTCACCGACTTCTACGAGAACACTGTTCCAGGACCACAGTACGGACCGCTGGCACTCCCCGCTGCCGGCGCCTTTGCCGGTGGCCTGCTGCACTACTCGCGCGTCCTGCGCGGCAACTTCGCCACCGAGGATCTCCGCAGGGCAGGCTCGCGTCTCCTGCCTGATGTAGATGCCTTGCGGACCTGGACCGGCACTGGCAAGAAGCTGGCATCCGTCGAAGGGCTGGCTCAGATCTGGAAAGGACTGGGCACACCCGGCAAGGGAGCAGCAATCGGCCTGGTGGCGGCTCTGCCGTTTCTGCCTGGAATGCTGGGCTCACGCAAGACCGGCAACGGGTTGCGCGATGTTTATTCCGGATTGGACCCGGTTCCAGTCCGAAGTGGACGCTGGTGGGAACTCGGCTCAACCCCCTTTGAAGGCGCGCGCATCAAGGCATGGCGCCCTCACTGGAGTGTCCTGCACAAAGCCCGTGCCGAAGACATCTCGTTGTTCGGATCGGAAGAGGAGAAGTGGAAGCACAACCCCATCCTGCATCCACTGCGCTGGCTCAAGGATCCCTATTACCTGGAGAAGTTGCACTACGAAGACCGACCATACCCGGTTGCCTCGCCGGCATTCAGCAATGTCCCCCTGATCGGCCCGTTGCTGGCATCCACCGTTGGCAAGCTGGTCAAGCCAACGGTCAGGATGCACGAAGAGGACTGGGACGGCAAGGAGTATACCCTCTACTCGACCCGCATCGAACCCAAAGGCCCGGAGGCTCTCCCGCCGCCGGCGCCGAAGGACGAGTTCTCGATCGGCAACGCCCTCAAGAAAGAAGCCACGATCTTTGCCGAGTACACCGGCCTCTATGGCTTCATTGCCAAGAGCGGCTACCAGGGACTGTTTCCCAACACCAACAGTCTGGGCAAAGAGGTCGACTATCAGGGATCTCGTCAGATCGACAACTTCTCCCGTCGCTACTACGAGAAGGAGTTGGGCGCCGGCATCGGCCCCTCCCTCTCAGGAACAGAACACTTCGGATACACAGAGCCATTCCGCCGCTTTGTACAGCGTGAGAGCTTCTCTCCACAGGCCAACGAGATCCCCAACACGGCACCTTCATGGCTGCCCGGTGATGATTACTACACCAACTTCCATGTCGGTGACCCGTTCATCAAGGTCGACGAAGGCTATGCGCGCCTGCCCGGCGCCGGCTACGCGGCTCTGCATCCCGAGCTGAAAGACGTTGACCCCGAGGACTACCCCGACATCCACAAGATGGCCATCCTGGCCGACGTGGCGCCCTACTCGCGCGAGTACCACAACATCAGGCAGCACGTAGCCCTGCAAGCCAAGGGCGACACCGAGCTCGAGATCGAATACGAGAAGATCATGAACCGGGTCAAGCAGACCCGTGAATCGATCATCCGGATGAACGACAGGCACTTCACCGCCCCTGTCGATGAGATTTCCGGCACCGTCGATGAGGTTTCCCCAGGCGGGGTCACCCTCAAAGAGTTCCCCGGCCGGCGCTTCCAGTTCTCTTCCGTGGGCATGAGTGCGGCAGACCTGTCGGCAAAGATCCTCGGCGAGAACAACGACATGACCCGCAGCGAGGTGGCCCAGGAAGTGGACCGCCGCCGCGGAGCCATGCAGCAATATCTGGCCGATCATTTGGCCGAAGGCACTTCGGTCCGAGCTGTTGTGCCAAAAGGAGCTGCGAGCAATGCAGAGCAGATCCGAGCTGTCATTCTGGCCGATGGTGAGAATGTCAACCGCGAGCTGATCGACCAAGGGTTTGGGCAGTACCGTGAAGACCTCGGCGGGGCCGAAGCTCGTTCCATGCATGGGAAGCTGGGACGCGCAGTCGGCAGCCTGGCTGAAGGTTTGGCTTTCCAGGGCGACTCCAGCGCGTTGAATCCAATGCGGTATGTACCGTCACCGGCACACACCAAGTTCTGGCAGGAACGCACCCCGCTGGCCCAGTACATCAACAATGAAGTCACAGGCACCAGGATGCGGCGCTGGGAGCGCCCGATCCACGACTTCATCATGCCCTACGCCCGCGGCCTGGTCGAGCGCACCACCGGCGAGAAGATTCTCCCCAGCGACGTTCAGAAACGTCGGGATCTGAATACCCTGGCCGACGTCATGACCTACCTGCGCGATCTGGATGGTCGTGCGTCAGGCTCCTATACTAATAAGGGACAGAGGACATCGATCGGCGCCAACCTGTTTGCCGCGCCGACCTTCGTTGCTTCCACCCTTCCTGCTCGTGAATCCCACTACTTCCGCGAGTTCCTTGCCGAGACTGATCCGCGCAAGAGAACCGAGATTCTGAAGGTTGCATCTCCCGAGATGCAACGCGCGCTGTCCGCCCAGTGGGCAATGCAGAAAGCCCGCATTGCGGAGGCGGAGGGTCAGGAACACGAGGAGATCGGCGAAGGCGGCCGGCTGTACGACGATGCTGATGTCGAAGAGTACGAGAAGGCTGACACCGACCTCGACTACGGCAATTGGTTGCGCTCGAAAGAGATTGCAGACTTCTTCTCCCGGACTGGATTCGCTCTCCCTGAACCAGGGTCCGAAACATTCGATGAGGCTTTGGATTACCAGGATGTTGAGCTGAAGATTATCCAGCAGGAGGGGTACGATGCACACGACTTCAACATCTTCGATGACCGGGCTTCACTGCTGTGGCGGAAACCTTACATCGATGGAGCCGTCCGTGAATTGACCAGCGGGGATGACCGTTCACCGGACCAGCTTCGACGCGCAGTGGAGCAGATCATGCTGGCAGCCAACGATAAGAAGGCCGATGTCAGAACCTCCGTCCACGCGGGACATGTGAACCACACCAATGTTCGGATGAATGTGGCTATAGATCAAACTGATGATCTTCTGACAGACCTCCGTCGAAATCCTGAAAAGTACGAAGTGCAATAGGATCCCCATGCATTCTCGGAGTCCGCAGTGGGACGACTTCAAGGTCATTGTTTAACGAGGCTTTGGTATATGGTTCAGCTTTCAGATCATGAATACATGACCGCACTGCTGGGTTCAGCCACAAAAGCATCACGTGCGCCTACCATCGCCGAATTCCATGGCTATACGGGAGATGTGCAAGAGCGTGAGGAAACATTCCGATCTATAATCCGCAATCTTCTCTCCTGTTTGAATCTGGTTCCCGCTGGCCATCCTGCAATTCTGAGATGGAACGAACTCAAGATGACTCACCTGAGACTTCTTCGTGAAGCTCAACTGTATCCATTCAACTAAGCTCGCCCGGGCGGATCAAAACCTGGACTTCCACGAAAGCACATCCATCCTCGTGCTCCTCGCCTCGATCGGAAGCATCCGCCCAACCCCCTCCTGTGACCCTTATGGACCCTCGTGACATCTTCAAGAACCTGACCGGCGTTTACGGCTGGGCTGCAGAACGGCCTGGTCTGATGTTCGGCGCCGGCGCGGCCGCATTGGCTGCGCCCCTGTTCATGAAGAACGATGAACGCGGCTACTTCAAGACATCCACCATGACGACGCCGGCAATCGTCGCCGCGGCCATGGTGGCCCCGCTCATCATCCCCACGGCGGTCAGTGAAGGCAAACGCCTCATCGATGTCGTCAAGCAGGTCCCCACGGACTACGGATTCCGCGATGGGGTTTACCAGGCTGCCACAGGAGCTGTAAACATCTCCGAGCTGCGGAATGCCTACGAAGAAGGCCGCATCTCGATCAACGAATACCTCGCCGGACAGAGCCGCTTCTACTCAGGCTTGCCGATCGAAGAGGCCACGAGCAGCCAGATCGAGCGTGAATTCTCCGCTCTGACATCCCATTTCAATCGTCTATACGAAGACCCGACCAAACACCGCCTGCTGGAGAACGCGCTCTTCCACGCCCAACTGAAACAGTCGGGAGCCGCCGACAAGCTGGGCTGGCAGGGCTTGACGGCTGTGGCGCCGACGATGACGGCGAACGAGATGAGCGACATCATCGACGCCAACTCCAAGGACATCGATTGGATCAGGGAGATGAACTTCCGTCTTCGTGAAGCATCCGAAGCCAAGGTTGCCGGCGAAGGCGCTGTAGTTCCCCAGCTCAAAGACCTGGCTTCTACGAACGCCGACTTCATGACGTCCGAAAGTTATGCGGGCCGCGGGCGCGCTCTGCTTGAGGAACAGCACGCTGCTCTGGTCCAAGAGATCGATGACCTGCTGAAGGACTCAGCTGCCGTCAAGCAGTACGGCTATCGCGCCGAGAACATCGAAGTCATCACTCTGCCTGCCGGCCGGAACCGGCCGATCAACGAGATCGTCGGCCTGCGCATCGACGGCGACCTGACCATCCCAGTTGTGAATGGGGACGGCGGCATTCGCCTGGGAAGCTCCTTCGAGAACTCAGGAGTCTCGCGCTTCTTCATGCAACACGGCGGCGATGTCAGCGCCGATGTCTACGGTGTGCGCGGCCTGCGCTACGGGAAAGACTTCGTGCGCGACGAGCTGAGCCGTGCTCAGTTTGTCGTTGGCCGGGACCCCCTCAATGGGAACCCCTTTCAGGTCGAGGAAGCCGGGATCTCCCAGGCAACGCGCCGCCAGCAACAGTTCTACAGCAACCAAGGTGTCTTTGCCGACATGCCGGGATCGTTCCCCGTGGACGGCGAGGACCGCGGTGTTTGGAGTCGGATGCGCCCGGAGCGCAAGGTTGCCGAGATCACCCACCAGGTTGATTCCGGCGGCAAGATCCGGACCACGGGCGGCACGAAGATCGACACCCTGGAACGGGCCGAGACCCGGTTCATCGAGCCTATGGGCGTTCACAACCGCGAGAAGGAAAGCCTGCGCATCAAGTCGATGAACAAGTCGATCTGGGCGGATGTGGCCGAAGGCCATGCGGGTTTCTCCGCGACGGATTACACCGACCTTCCGGAGTTTGGCGTTCACTCCCTCCAGATCACTCCCAGCCAACGCGCGCTGTTCGGCGACCTGCCTGAGTGGGAGCAGGTTGCAGACGCTGGTTTCGATTCCAGGCTGGCACTCGAAGATTCAGCGCGAGCCCTTTCGCTCGATATGGCCCTCAGCAAGATCGGTGCAAAGCAGCGAGCGGTTGGCTATATCGCCAAGGACGCCGGCGTCAACGAGATGATCGCCGCCGACATGTGGGATAAGCTCCTGCCTTTCCTGTCCAACCGGAAGAACTACGAAGCGATGCGCAACGTCGGCTACATCGGTGAAGGCGCACGCATCATGAAGAAGAACGTAGGCGCCGAGGCTGTGCGGCATGTGAACTACGTCGTTCACGAGAACATGCTGTCCGAGGATCTCCTCAAGGGAGGGACGTTCGGGCGCGACCAGGTTCTCGGAATGAAGTACGGCACGTCCATGTTTGCTCAGGGCGACAGCAACCGCATCATCAACCACTCGGTCAACGAGGCAGACGGGACCATCCTTCTCCAGGTTGAAGAACGTCTGGGCGTCCAGGGAATGAAGACTCACAACCTGGGCAAGCAGACCGTTAGCCGCGCGCTCGAAGACGTCGAGATGGAGCGGGTGATCCGCGGCTTCAACAACTACTTCAGGGTCTCAGGCCAGGGCGGCGCAGTGGCCGATGAAGTCGACAGCGTGGTTCTGGAACAGTTCAACAGCGCCAAGGCGAACAATCCGCTGCAGGTTCTTAACGACTCCCTGGGCGACACGTTCCGCCGGCTTGATGGGATCTACGGCGCTGGCAACACACCTGCCTTTCTGACGGAAGCAAAGTTCTCCGGCCGCAGCCATCTGGATCGCCTGGCCGAGCTGGGCTATTCCTACGGGAATGGCCGTCTGATCACGCACACCGGCAACCTGCGCGACCTTCAAGGGTCAGCCGCCGATTACACTCAGGCCGCTGATTACATCCGCGACCTGATGGACGAGGTTGGGGTACGCATCAAGAGCAAGCAGATCGCTGGCGATCGGTTCATGGAAAGCTATATCGACTGGTCGTTTAAGCATGAGGAAGGAACCTACCTCGAATATCTGATGCAGCGGGCGCTGCCTGAGTCCATGAGCGTGTCGGATCACATGGCGCTCAACCATGCTTCCCGTGTCGGTATCACCCGCGATGCCCTCCAGCAGATGTCTCTGGCCGGGGAACACGAAACGGCGCGCGAGATCCTGAGCCGGCTGGAAGCAGATGGCTCTACGGGCATGACCTGGGATTTCATGCAACACACCGATCCCAGTGTGCGCGACTTCTCGGAGCCGTTTGGGGAAGCCAGCATCTCGATCGATGAAGCAGTGGGCGACAGCCTGATCGACAGGCTGGGCACTGCAGAAGGCCGGGTCATAAAAGTGACCGGGCCTCACGGCAAGGTCGGTATCAAACCGACGATCTTCGACCCAGCTCACGACCTGGCGCAGAGGAACTACTCGATCAAAGCGAGTGTCGCCGGCAAGGACTACTTCATTCCGGTCCTTGGACGCGAGGCATACGGCGGCAAGGCCAATGCTCACGACCTGATGGGCTACTCGGCGAACAAGTGGGAGAACGAGCTGCGCAACGTGTTGCAGACCGCCAACGATGTGAACGAGGGTTTCGGCGCCAAGGTTCCCTTCGAGGACGTACTCGCCAACTATGTTCAGAAGGTCCGGGAATCCTATGGCGTCGGCAAGGAAGGCGTTTGGAGAGCCCCCACGATTGATCCCTTGGGGTTCGAGGGCCGGGCGACTGCGCGTGC
>Ga0187868_1003328_pt1 | contig 10062 bp, 8 predicted proteins | sample June2016WEW_13_4_FD_133014 | JGI IMG/M metagenome (GOLD analysis project Ga0187868, IMG submission 133014) | Peatland microbial communities from SPRUCE experiment site at the Marcell Experimental Forest, Minnesota, USA - June2016WEW_13_40 | ecosystem: Environmental > Terrestrial > Soil > Wetlands... | reverse complement strand
CAGAAAACGCGGCCCCCATCGGCATGGCCGAGGTGTCCATGACCCTCGACAGCAACGGGCGTCAATTCCCCGGGGACTATGCGGAATGCAGCGAGGTCATGATTTCACGGCGCCTGTTCCGGGACGGCGAAAGCGAATACACTATCAACAAGGTGCCGTGCCGGCTCATCGATGTCAGAGACTTCCTCATGGGCACTGGGCTCGGCGTGAGAACCTATTCCCTCGTAGAACAGAACAGCGTTGCCAGTCTCGTTGAAGCAAAACCGGAGGACAGAAGACAATTCATCGAAGACGCCGCTGGCATATCGAAATATAAGGTAAGAAAAGAATCGGCTATGCGGAAGATGGAGGCAACAAAGCAGAACATCCTCCGCCTGAACGATATCATCAGAGAGGTCAAATCCCAGCTCAATGCAGTGTCCAGGCAGGCGAAAAGGGCGGAGCAATACAAGGCCCTGAAAAAGGAAGTTAAAGAAGCGGAGCTGATTCTTGCGCTCCATACATTCACTGATTTATCCGGGCAGAAGGAAACCCTCGGGAAAACGCGGGACTCCCTTAACGCGAGGGATCTGGAATTAACGACCAACCTGAAAGAACTTGAAGCCTCGATCGAAGCCTTGAAGGCGGAAGTCTTGGCAAACGAAACCTCCCTTTCAGAACGTCAGGAAAAACTCTACGGCCTCAGGAATGCGATCAACATAAAGGAACAGCGGATCGAACATCTCAAAGGCAAAATAGATGATATCTCCTCACAGAAGCAGAAGAACATGGCCGAGTTGGAGCTGCTGCGCACTAGGGTCAAGGGCCTGACCGACGAAGTGAAAACCCTCACCACGATGGCAGAAGAATCCGGTGCGGAGATCGGGAACGTAAGAAACAAGGTCCTCCAGAACCAAGCGACCCTTGAAGGCCTCAAGGAAGAGGCAAAATCGCTTCAGGCGGAACTCGAGGAAAAGAAAATCGAGTTCTTCGAAATGGCGACAGAGAAGGCGAAGGCGAAAAACACCCTCGCCGGTCTTGGGAAGGGCATCGAGGACATCAGGAAGAGAAAAGAAAGGGACGTAAGAGAAGCAAATGAAAACAGGGAAAGGCTTGCGGAGACCCATCGGAATCTCGATTCTCTCATGTTGACCTTAAATCAGGATGAGGAGGCACTGGAGCATCTCGCGGATAGCGCTGGCATGACTGCTGATGAACTTGAACGGGCGAAAAACGATCTGCAATGCATCGACGACCATATCTCAGAAATGAAGGATGAGATGGGAATGAAATCGTCGCGCCTTTCCTCGCTGAGAGAATTGCAGGAAAGCTACGCCTGGTGTTCTGATGGCACCAAGTCGATCATGCAGGCAAGAAAGGTGGCAAGCCCCGAAATGCTGCCCGGCGAGACCTGCCTGGGGCTTGTTGCGGACATTCTGGACGTGCCCCGTGAATACGAAACGGCGGTCGAATCTGTCCTGGGAGACAAGCTCCAGTACATGGTGGTCAGAAGTCAGAGAGATGGCATGTTGGCCATCGACTATCTGAAAAGCTCGTCATCAGGGAGAGGAAGCTTCGTCCCCCTCGAAGTCAGACATCAGAATTTCGGCTCTGCGTGGGAGTACCTCAAGGATGCGGTGAGACTCCTCGATGTAGTCAGCGTTCAGCAGGGATTCGAGAAGATAGCCGATTATCTGCTTGGCGATGTACTCTTGATACCAAACCTCAGCAGTGGCATTTCCCTCTGGGAGCGTAACGGTTTCAGAGGCACTTTCGTTACATCGGAAGGAGACATCATAAACCCGCAGGGAGTTCTGACGGGGGGAAGCAAAACAAACGGCGACAAGAGCCTGCTCAAGACCAAGCGAGAGATCGCCGAACTGGAACAAGAGGTGGATGAGTTAAATGTGTCGCTCGCGGAAGACACCGAAAAGAAGAAGGAATCTGCATCTCTAATCCTGCAATGGGAAGAAGAACTGCTAGAACTGAGGTCGGAAATCCGCGATCTTGAACTCCAGGTGAACGGCAAGCGGAAAGATGTGGAGAGGTTTGAGGCCGAAATAAGAGCGATCGAGCAGAGGATAAAGGTGCTCGATTTCAATTGTGACAATCATCAGGCGGAAGAGGCGGCCGCACTGGAAGAATGCGCCGCCATAGATAGGCTCATCATTTCCTCAGCCGCCAAGGAGGGCGTGATAAACACCGTCATGTCAGCCCTACAGGAAAAGCTGGACACACTGAAGGCAAACGTTGAAGAGAGGGAAGAATATCAGACCGGAGAAAAGGTTCAACTGGCGTCGCTCGAAGAAAAGAGAAACGCCGATCTCAAGACCATTGAGAGAATAGAAGCCGATAGAGCAGACACGGCCCGTGAAATCGAAGTCAGGATAACGGAGATCGAGCATAGTGATCGGGAGATCGAAGACGTTACGAATCAGATAGCAGTCGAACAGGATCTGCTGGGACGTCTATACACGGACCATGAGAGCGTCGAAGGCGCCCTCTCGGAAATGAGGCTCTCACAGCAAGAACGGGAAACTCAGTTGAGGAACCGGGAAGCTGATCTCAGGGAAGTCAAGAAAACCCACGACCAGGTTGTAAAGGAAACAAATGATCTGGAGATAGCGTATCGAGAGCTGACATACCAGGCGGACGGATTGCGTCAGGGCATTCTGGAGAAACACTACGTCGATCTGGAAACCCTTGTCCCCGAATTGCAGCGACTCGACGATACGGTTCTTGAGGAGCTAACCGCCAAGTTAAATAGAGATAGGCAGTTTGTAGAAAACTTCGGCGAAGTTAATCTGCTGGCGCTCAGCGAATATGAAGACCTCAAAGCGCGCCATGAATTCCTTACGAACCAGGTCGGTGACCTAAACGCCTCTCTCATTTCGCTCCAGGCAACTATTACAAAAATAAACGTCGAATCCCGGAAGCGTTTTTCGGAGACCTTTGAAGCAGTCAACAGGTGTTTCAAGGAAGTATTTGCGAGGATCTTCCCGGGCGGCAGGGGTGAACTGAGGCTGACGGATGCAGAAGATATACTGGAGACGGGCGTTGATATCGATATCATAATCCCCGGAAAGCGCGCGCAGAGTGTCAGCCTTTTGTCGGGTGGGGAAAAGTCGCTCGCAGCCATAGCCCTGATCTTTGCCATCCTCATGTACCGGCCTGTTCCATTTCTGGTTTTAGATGAGGTTGACGCCGCCCTTGACGATGCCAATATAAGCCTGTTTAACAACATCGTGAAGGACATCTCGTCAAACTCCCAGATAATTTTGGTCACCCACAACAAAAAGACTATGGAGGTTTCCGAATATCTGTTCGGCATCACAATGCAGAAGCAGGGCATATCCTCCATGGTCTCCGTGGCCTTAAACTAAAACCAGTGTTCAGCATTCCATTCTTTACATCTCCGGATAAAAATGGTTATACATGAGCGATGTCCTTCATGTCATTCTTTGGCAGGAGACCGAGGAATTATTGCATCCGATAAGATTTCTTCCTTAGGCCGAAATGACGCGGAGGTGCTCTTCTAAGTTCTAAGAACGGATTGATGAATGGGAAGCGATACCGAAAGCAAGGGCCTTTTTGAAAGACTGAAGACAGGTCTTGCCCGGACAAGAAACGCCTTTATTAAGAATGTCGATGCAATCATTATGGGGGAAAGGGTCATCAGCCAGAAGCTCTTTGAAGAGCTCGAGGAAACCCTTATAATGGCTGATGTGGGCCCTGCCTTTACTTATGAGCTCATTGCAAAAATGAAAGAGCAGGCGAGGAGAAGCGAACTCGGAGACGCGGAGATCCTGAGGAAAGTTCTGCGCGATACCATCACCGATACCCTGAAAAAAACTGATGCGCCCCTTTTGATTGCGAAGAACGGGCTTTTTACCATCATGATGGTGGGTGTCAACGGCACAGGCAAGACCACAACCATCGGGAAGCTGGCACACAATCTGAAAAAAGAAGGGACGTCCGTAATGCTTGTCGCGGCCGACACCTTCAGGGCTGCCGCAATTGAACAGCTTGAAGTCTGGAGCCAGAGAGTGGATGCGCCGCTTATCAAGCAGAAGACTGGAGCCGATCCTTCCGCTGTTGTCTTCGATGCCATCGTTGCCGCCAAGGCACGGAAAGCCGACGCCCTTATCATTGACACGGCAGGCAGGCTTCACACCAAGGTTAATCTCATGGAAGAGCTCAAGAAGATGAAGCGCATCATTGAAAGGGAACTGCCGAACGCTCCACATGAGATCCTCCTCGTCCTTGACGCCACGACAGGCCAGAATGCCGTCGTCCAGGCAAAGATGTTTAACAACGAAATCGGCGTGACAGGAATTATATTAACGAAACTAGACGGAACGGCAAAGGGCGGCGTGATTATAGGGATTGCCAGGGAGCTAAATATTCCCATCCGGTATATCGGTATTGGAGAGAGGCTCGATGACCTGAAAAGCTTCAATAGTGCGGAATTCGTAGAGGCTCTCTTCGAACAGGACGCCCGGTAATTCATATCAGCGTTATGTAGTGGCGTAACTTCAGGTCGCCGCATAAGAAGTATCAGATATGGGAAAGATATTCGCAATAGGAGACATCCACGGCTGCATCTCTCAGCTTGACAGGTTGGTGGCGCAGCTTGATATCGATGCGGGGGATGACACACTCGTCTTCATTGGTGATTATATCGACCGTGGCCCTGATCCGAAAGGGGTTGTCGATTACATTATAGATATCAGAAAAAGCTTCAGGAATGTCGTCTGCCTATCGGGCAATCACGAAGATATGTTTCTCAACTACTGCCTTGACGGCAGGGACGAAAAGCTCTACATGGCCAATGGGGGCATGCGCACATTAGAGTCCTACCGCTTCACACGGGAGGGCACCGAGGAATTGATCCTGCCAGAAAGCCACAGGGAGTTTTTTGCCAGCCTCCGGACATACTATGAGACGGACGATTACATATTCGTCCACGCCGGTCTGAGACCCGGCATTCCCCTTGATCGACAGGACCGCGAGGACCTTCTATGGATACGGTTCGAGTTTATAAACTCCCTATATGCTTTCGGCAAGACGGTAATTTTTGGACACACACCCTTCTCCCTGAGTAAACCTCTGATCGACAAGAATAAGATCGGCATTGATACGGGCGCCGTCTATGGCGGCAAGCTCACGTGTATTGAGTTGCCGGAGATGAAAGTATATCAGGCCTAATGTTAATGAAAATTATCGAGTGTGTCCCCAATATCAGTGAAGGCCGTGACAGAAAAAAGATAGAGAGCATCACGGCGGCGCTTTCCGCAGTCGAGGGCGTCAAGCTCCTTGATGTATGCGTCGATCAAGACCACAACCGGACAGTCCTGACGTTTATCGGAAAACCGGCAGATGTCTTGAAGGGAGCCACCGTTGTCTGTAAGAAGGCCCTTGATCTCATCGACATGCGCAGACACAAAGGCGTCCACCCCAGGATAGGCGCCGTCGATGTGGTCCCTTTCGTCCCTCTGAAGGACGCTACAATGAAAGACGCCGTGGACTTGGCGCACCGGTTCGGCCGTGTTTTAGGGAAGAAGCGCAAGATCCCTGTCTACTTCTATGGCGAGGCCGCCCTTGATCCCAAAAGAAAAGAATTGTCCGATGTCAGAAGAGGCGAATACGAGGCTTTGAAAACGAGATTTGACGATCCTCTCTGGATGCCGGACGCCGGCCCTGCCCGCTTCGATCCGCGAAGCGGTGCAGTCGCCTGCGGAGCGAGGGAGCCGCTCATCGCATACAACATCAATCTCGCCACGGACAATCTTCAAATGGCAAAAGATATTGCCTGTTCTATCCGGCAGTCAAGCGGCGGGCTGCCTTATGTTAAGGCCATCGGCGTTCTTCTTTTGAGCAGGAATATTGTACAGGTATCTATGAACCTCACCAACTATAAAGTGACATCACCGCGGACAGTTTTTGACACGGTAAAGGCGAAGGCTGCCGCGTGTGGCGTTTCGATCCTGGAGTCGGAACTGGTCGGCCTCATCCCCGAAGAAGCACTCGAGGGCGTCTCCGCCGAATATCTCCAGCTATCGAATTTCTGTGCAGACTGCATCATCGAAACCCATCTGCAGTCATTACGCAATTAATATCCTGCACTACATTCATTATTCTGATCCCCCTTCTTTAAAGGGGCGATTGGTAATTTTAGATAACGCAGTGCATACCTCCTGCTATCTGTTGATCATCCCCGCAGAGTTGGGAGTCCGGCTTATATCATCATCACACGGGGGTGAGTTATACGCCTGAACGAAGCATGAGGGCCAGCGGCGCCGCAATCCCCCAGCGCCATACCGAAATACAGCAATTGACACTTTTGACGGAATCATGCTAAAGCCCTTCATCCGATAGCCACGCCGTGCCCCCGTAGCTCAGGCGGATAGAGCAACGGATTCCTAATCCGTGTGCCGCGTGTTCGAGTCACGCCGGGGGCACCAAATAAAATCAACTCTTTACGAGTCTAATATATTGTTCTTTTGCCCCATTTTCCTGCGATTGTGATAAATTTGTGATAAATTCTGGTTTCGAGCGGTCCATCACCTCAATCCCAGCCCTTAAGCTCTCGGTAAAGTGATGGGCATATCTCAGGATCATTGACGTGTTCTTCCACCTGCCGAGCTTCTGGACCTGATAAAGATCAACCCCGCTTTGCACCAGCCTCGTGGCAAAGGTGTGACGCAGGTCGTGAAAGCGAAGTTTCCTGATGCCCGCCTTCCTGATTGCCAGATGAAACGACCTGATCAGGTTATAGTGACCGAATCTTTTTCCGTTTTGATTAGGAAAGACACGGTCCTCGTCATTGTGCGGACACTTAGCCTTTTCACACAGGACATCCAGCGCAGTCCGATTGAGCGGCAATGTGTCAACCGACCTGTTCTTTTGCTCCAGGATCGTGACGGTCCTGCGGCTGAGATCAACCTGAGACCATTTCAGGTCAATGATCTCACCCTGTCTCAGTCCGGTATAGATTGCAAAAGTTATGATCTGCCTGAGCCATTCAGGAGATGCTTTGAGGAGCTTGTCTTCTTCCTCAAGGGTCAGCCAGCGCTCGATGAAATTATTCACTCGTTCTTTCCGGACCCTGCTGACCGGATTGTCTTTCACCCATTCCCACTCGCGTATTGCGAGGTTGAATGCGTGGCTCATGAGTGCCAGCTCATAATTGACAGTGCGCGGTGACACGCCGTCTTTCCTGCGCATGACCTTATATTCCGCGATATGCCTGGGAGAGATTTCCGTCAGAATCATATTGCCGAAAACCGGCTCCAGTTTTTTTCTCAAGCCCTTGTCTCTCTCGTGTGACCGAGGCGCTTTATTGACAGCAGAGTGTTCCGACATATACTTGTCCATCATCTCCGTGAAGGTGATGTCCTCTCCAGGCAGCTTCTCAAACCAGTTCCTTTCCGCTATCTCCCCTTTTACTTTGTCAAAGATCCGCTGTGCCAGCTCCTTGTCGTCAGTCTCCGTAGACTTCCGGAAGTGTTTACCCTGACAGGTAAATGACATCCACCAGACCGGACCCCTTTTATATATCCCCATATCCGACCTCCTTTCCGAGATCCTTGATACGGTCTGGTTTCCCGTAAGATGAAGTATAGCCTCCAACCTTCACCTGGTCAATGGTCTTCTTAACGATCCTGTCGACATCGCAACTGGGAACCTTTCTGCCGCCACCGCCTCCTCTACGGGTTCCTCGTGGAATATTGGCGTCGTGCTTCTTGACTGCCTTATTTCCTTCCATCCAGGTGTCAATATCCTCCTTCTTAAATCGGATGAGGCGGCCTATCCTGTAATGAGGAATATTCTCCGAGACCACTTTGGCATAGAGAGTCTTTACCTTTATACTTAAATACTGTGCTACCTCGTTTATTGCTATGTATCCTTCATAATCAAAATCATTCTTTTGCATTCTATGATTACTCCTGCATGTCATATGCGGGGGAGTAACGTTTAACCTGAACACTGGAGCCTCTCCAGATCAGATAATGTCTATATGTCCCCACTTTGGTTAATTATGATAACTATATGTAGTGGCCAAAGAAGATCTCAATCTAAGTTAAAAGACCTGACCGAGAAATTTGGCTTCACGTAATACTTTGTTTGCCTTTGCGCCCTCGTCGGCCGTTGCCCAAAAATCATCTCGTCTATTGTTATGAGCCAGTATCGCGTCGCTGATAAAATCGTTCCGCCAATATGGTGGCACATTTTTCAATATCTCGATGGCCTGAGCATGCCTCTTTATGTCCAGGACGACACTTATCCTCTTGTATTTTTGGTCATGCGCCAATCGTTTCATAACAGCCTCCTTCAATTTCTATATAAACATATATTACTCTGCAAATTGATGTGCCGAGGTGGAAAAGTAAAAAAGGTGAGGTTTGGGGATAAAAATTAGGAAAGATTTGTATGATCGACAGGACACACAATGTAAAAAAATGTTTTCATTTTTTTAAAAAAATCACAATTCGGGGGAGTAATATATATGCAACCATATCGTTTTCCGTAGGACGAACCCGAACTAATTCAACAATTCTCGACCATTGTTCTCATTGGTAAGCGATGACAAGCCATGCCGTGGGAAATTATTTGTCTGAAACTCGTTGTCATCAAAAAGTCAGGGACCAATAAGATATGTTTTATATCTTTATACTTTTCATGACTGCCTTAGAAATTTATTATTTTTCTCTAACGGGGACAGGTGTCCTCGTCATGAAATTATTTTTTTCTCTAACGGGGACAGGTGGCCTATTCATGAAATTGTTTTTTTGTCACATAGGGCCAGTGGCCCTATACCTGAAACTAATTTTTTTCTCAATAGGCCAAGTGGCCCAGACATGAAATTATTTTTTTCTCAATAGGCCAGGTGGCCTATACCTGAAACTATTTTTTTCACACTATAGGCCAAGCGGCCTAGACATGAATCTTATATTGATAATAATTCTTCTGACTTTTCTTTAAGAAGCAAAGTAATATGTTCTTTTATACCGACACATTTTTCACTATTTGTGTCTGTCGCTGTGATTTCTTTATAATACATAGCAGATCTCCTTTCTCCTCTATAAGCTAAGTTGGGCAATGACTGATTACCTAGTAGGCTAAGTTAGCATATGACTGATTACTGATATGCCCAGTGGACCTATTCACTGGATTTCTAGTCAGCCCAGTATGCCGAACTGGATAATTTTTAATCAGCTGAGTTAGCTGATGACTGATAACTATCAGATCAGTGAGCCTATGATCGGCCAAGTGGTTAGCCTATCATATGCCAAGTGAGCCTATAACCATTGAATATTTATGCGGCATTTCATAAAGAAATGAAATTATGTGTTCTTTTGTTTCACTTATGTTCGTCTGAAGATTTTTGATAATCATTTTTAATTTAACAATTCTCCCTTTTCCCTTAACAACAGATCAGCAGACAAATATAGAGACTGTATAGATGTGAGCTAAAAAAATGATTAACCAGGATTTCTCATAATGGAGCCACACAATGACCAAAAGAAAGATGCGAAGAAAGGGTTTCTTTTACCTGGTAGCCCAGGAAGCGAGGGAATAGTAATTTTGACTGAAAGGATTGCCGGGTAATCATACGGGTAACCGAGCCGTCTTGTCCTCGCATATTACCAGGAATTGTGAGAAGCAATTGTGAAATACATCTGACGGGGAATCCCCCCCCCGATTCATATACCGTCCTCAATTTCTCTCCTTTTGTGAAAAAAGCTGTCTCCCATGGCCCATTTTCCATCGCCCGTATTCTTGCCCATGTTCTTACTATGTTCTTGGCTCCTCAACCAAATATATCGGCAACGCCGGTGTCAATTACATCTGCCTTCCCTGGCAGCGTGGATTTCCCTTCCTGTTTGCCCAGCAGAACAATTGCTCTGGCTATGAAATCACTTCTCCAGTACTTGGATACGTCTCTCAGTATTTCCATGGCCTCGGCGTGTTTCTGTCTGGTTAAGGTGAGACGTATCTGCATTCTATCGCTTCGGTCCATAACTATCGTTGCTCCTTTCCGTATTTATCCATTCCATAATACCAGTAACCGATGGCATT
>Ga0187868_1003325_pt1 | contig 10064 bp, 8 predicted proteins | sample June2016WEW_13_4_FD_133014 | JGI IMG/M metagenome (GOLD analysis project Ga0187868, IMG submission 133014) | Peatland microbial communities from SPRUCE experiment site at the Marcell Experimental Forest, Minnesota, USA - June2016WEW_13_40 | ecosystem: Environmental > Terrestrial > Soil > Wetlands... | reverse complement strand
TTGGGGGACACCTTTCCCGGCACGCTGTGCCGGGCTAATTTCCAATGTCGCTCCGCGACAATTTTGATGTCCGGGAGGGGCGAGGCTGCGTCTTTGCCACGCGCTTAACGAGCGATAAAGCCGGTGTCAGTTGGACGTTGCAGGATTTAAGGTACGTGGAGGAGATAGAACCGACTCGGAACTGGCGGGTTCAGGGCATTGGTAACGGTCAGGTTGAAATGGCCGTTGGCGCTCCAGGTATTGGTTGCCAGCGGCGTCCACTGGCTCAACGGCAGGGCCAGATTGGTGCTGGTCAGCACAGAATACGTCAGCCCGAAAACCCCGTTGGTGCCGGTGAGCATCAGATTGGTTCCCGACAGGCTGATGCCGGTCAGGGTCAGCGGCGGATATACGGTGATGGCCGGGCCGGCAGCGGCCAGCGTCAAGCCCAGGCTGTTGGTCACGATGAGGCTGGGCGAGAACAAACCGGTGGTGTTGTAAACATGGGATGGATTTTGGGCGGCACCGGTTTGATTGTCGCCGAAGCTCCAGTTCCATTGGACGATGGCGCTGCCGTCACTGTCCACACCGGGGGCGTTGAATTGGACGGGATTGGGCTGCCAATCGTTCGTGGGACTGGCGGTAAAGGGCGGCAGGGTGGGCAGTTCCACCGCGCCCAGGTCCAGCAGGCCGTTTTGCGTTCGTGCATAGCTGCGCTGGTCGGTGGCAAAGGTGTTGGCGGCCACGCTGCCCGCTCCAATGGCGGGCGAGCCGGGCAAGGGCGGCATGGTTGGCGTCGGCCCGCCGTAGTTGCCCAGCGGCGCAAGGTCGGGAGCGGCGTTGATGGGCGTCGTGCCTTCAAGGAAGCCGCCCTCATTATCCAACGACTGGACGAGATTGGAGCCGCCAAAGCTAACCCCGCTGGTAAAATCCCAGTAAATATCCGCGCCGCTAGCACCGCTGTTTCCGGCGACAATGGTGTTGATCATCGCCAGTCCGCTGAAGTCGGAGTTATCTATGCCGCCGCCGATTTGACCGCTATTGCCCACCACCGTGCATTCATTCAGCGTCAGCCCGCTGTTGTCGTTGCGAATGCCGCCGCTGCCCTGGCTGGAAGTATTTCCCGCCAGCGTGCATTGATTTAGCGTCAGAACACCGCTGTAGATATAAATGCCGCCGGCACCAGATTGCGAATAGTTTCCTGCCAGGGTGCATTGATTCAGTGTCAGAACACCGCCGCTATAGTAGTTATAAATGCCGCCGCCGCCAAAGCCACCGTTATAACCGTTGGTGATGGTGAGCGAGGTCAGCACGACGCTGGCGGGGGTGATCACACTAAAAACGGTGACCGCGCCGTTGCCACTAATTTGCAGACCGCCGGGCAGCGCCGAGGCGTCAATCGTGAGGTCCCTGTTAATCGCCAGCGTGCTGGCCAGCGTGATGGTAGCGCCGGAAAGGTTTGCCGTAAAGTTGACAACCCCGCCGTTGACCACGCTGGCAATGGCCGAACGCAGGCTGCCCGGGCCGCTGTCGGCGGTGTTGGTGACCAACAGCGGGCCTGCTTGGACGGCCGAACCGGCAGCCGCCAGCGTCAAGCCCAGGCTATTGGTCACGATGAGGCTGGGTGAGAACAAGCCCGCCGTGCCGTAAACATGGATTGGATTTTGCGCCGTGCCGGTGGTTCCATCGCCGAAATTCCAGTTCCACGCGACGATGGCGCTGCCGTCGCTGTCAACATTGGGGCTGCTAAATTGCACGTTCAAAGGGGGCAATCCGTAATGGGGACTGGCGGTAAAGGACAGCGTGGGCAGTTCCACCGCGCCGAGGTCCATCAGGCCGCTTTGCTCGCGTGGATAGCCGCGCTGGTCGGTGGCAAAGGTGTTGGCGGCCACGCTGCCCGCGCCAATGGCGGGCGAACCAGGCAACGGCGGCACGGTTTGCGTCGGCCCGCCGTAATTGCCCAGCGGAGCGAGGTTGGGAGCGTTGGTGAGCGGAGCGGGGCCGGTAGTCGTGCCGCCGTAGTTGTTAACTGACTGGACGAGATTCGCGCCAACATAGGTTAACGCGCCCAACGAGTTGTAAATATCCGCGTCGACACCCCTGCTGCTGTTTCCAGCAATGATAATGTTGGTCATGGTCAGCGTTCCGAAGTTCACAATGCCACCGCCGTAGTCGGTTGCCGAATTTCCGGAGAGAGTGCATTGGTTCAGCGTTACCATGGCCACGTTGCCAATGCCGCCGCCCTGGCTGGAAGAATTTCCCGACAGCGTGCATTGGTTCAGCGTTACCGTGCCCCCGTTGTTAATGCCACCGCCGTAGCCGGTTGCCATATTTCCGGAGAGAGTGCATTGATCCATAGTCAGACTGGTATATGACTCGATGTAAATGCCGCCACCACTCCCCGTTGTCGTATTTCCCGAGAGGGCGCATTTGTTCAACATCAGGGTGCTAAAGGAGCCGCCGAGGATTCCTCCGCCCTCGTAATCAGCCGCATTTCCCGAGAGGGCGCATTCATTCAGCGTTGCCGTGCTATCGTTGTAAATGCCGCCGCCCACATCAGCACTATTACCGCTCAAGGTGCATTGGTTCAACATTAGGGTGCTACCGTAGTCGCTGTAGATGCCTCCGCCGATGTCGCCGGGGGCATAACCATTCGTGATGGTGAGCGAGTTCAATACGGCGGTGGCGCTGGCGGCCACGTAGAAGACTCTGACCTCGCCGTTGCCGTTGAGTTGAACCGCGTTTGGCAGCGCCGAGGCGTCAATGGTGAGGTTCGTGTTAATCATCAGCGTGCTGCCCAGCGTGATGGTCGCGCCGGACAGGTTTGTCGCAAAGGTGATCGTGCTGCCGGGACTGGCCGCTACCATCGCCGCGCGCAAGGAACCCTGCCCGGAATCGGCATTGGTGGTGACCACGAGCGGTTGATGCACCAACAAGTTCGTCGGGCTGAATTGCCCGGCGGCAAACGTGAACACCCGCACTTCATCCACGCCGCCGGAGAAGGTCTCGGCCCCGCTATTGTCGGCCGCAATCAGGAAACTGCCCGACGGGCTTGCGGGCGTGGCTGTCATGGTAAAAGCCGGCACGCCGTTGGTGTAGAGCGTCGCCACGCCAACGTTGCACACCAGCGCCAGATCCGTCCAGGCATTGGTCGCCAGGAATGCAGAGCTGGCGGAGAAGGCGACTCCGCCGAAAAGCAGGTAGCAACTTGTGCCGGCCTCATAAAGCCCCCAGCCGCTGCCACCCGTGTTGCCGTCATAGGCGATGACCGAGCCGCCGTTACCGGCGGTAGGATAAACCCAAAGTTCAATGCCGAAGTTGGTCGTGAGATTGGAGATGACATTGCCCCGGGCATATTGGCCGCCGGAATAGAATTCGCTCAACGAGCTGCTGGCGAAAAACGCCGCCGCACTGGACACGTTGTTGGTGTAGAGGGGATACACTCCGGCGGCGGGCTGGTTGGTCAGGGTGAAGCCGACGCCGACGGCATCGAGGGTGTTGGTGGCGTAGCCGCCGCTCGCCGCTCCGGGATCGCTCTCGCCCATGTGCCAATAGTCAACGACGGTCACTGACGCTTCCAGAGGAAAAATGAATCCCAGGATTCCAATCGCAAGACAGATGATGGTTTTCATACAGCTCCAGACAAAAAGATAATATAATCGAGTTAATAAAACCTGCTTAAAAGAAGGAAATATTTTGCCAAAATGGAAGGATAAAATCTACGGCAGGTCAATCTCTGTGCATCCACCAAATGTTTGGGGCAAGGGTCGGTTTTCAACTAACGCCGAATCGTGAAAACAGAAGGAATTCATGCTGCATTTGCATCGCAAGCTGCTAATTGCAAACGACTTGGAGGCGAGGGTCGGAATCGAACGGAGTCTTCACCGACTACCAACCTCAATACCCTGATTTACAGGGGTATTTTAACATTGATATTATAGGGGTTCAAACGGTTTTTAACACTACCCGCCCACTACCGGACTTAACACGCCACATACCCGTCGCATACTCGGTTATTGAAGAAATCGTTGAAGGTTTCGTTGAAGGTTTTTGGGCCGGGTTTACGAATTAAATTCTGGCCCGACCACGACCCGTTTGGCCAGGGACGTTTGAGCGGCCCGCTCGTTCAACCTTTCACCGGTCCCAGGCTCACGCTTCCAAACTGAGACCAGGGGTTTTCCTAGTGGCGGCAAGGAACACTCTAGTCGCGGTCGGACTTGGTGATATGTAATTTAACAACAAACAACAATACGACAATCGCGTGAAGGAATGAGTTCTGACTTGGACGTCGAACCTCAAATCGCTTTCTGCGAGGGTCAATAACAGAAAGATAACAGAAAGAAAATATGAAGATAAGAAAAATACAAATAGCAATAATGGCGGTCGCTTTGGCTGGAGTGAGCAGTGCGAGCGCCACACTAACGGAAGTATATGATAGTGTAAGTCCCGGCGAAGTCGTAAATGTCACCGAACCTTACTATTCAGGTGGAGCTTGGGCTGGAATATACAATCTGACGGTTGATGGAGTGGCGACCCCCTCGTTCTGCATTGATATAGCTCGCGAGTCAGGAACTGCGGACAACTACTATTATACCCCCCTCGCATCGGCTCCGCTGGCTCCCGTTGGTCCCATGGGCGCTACGGTCGCAACCGATATCGAGAAGCTATGGGCAGCGTACTTCCCCTCTGCCTCTGCCGACATGAGTGGCCTGAACGCCGCGGCGTTACAGGTGGCCATATGGGAGGACATAGCCACGTCCGTAGGAACTTCTCTCACCGTGAGCGGCAATGTTCCGGTCACAACCGAAGCCGCCTCAATGTTAGCCAGCCTCCCTGGCCTCAATCTTGAGGCAGGTCTGCAGGGTTTGGCAAGTCCCACTACGCAGAATTACGTTGTGCCCGTTCCTGAACCCACGACGATGATTGCCGGCGCGTTGCTGCTGCTGCCGTTTGGGGCGAGCACACTGCGCATTCTGCGCAAGAACCGCACGGCATAATTATTGAGAAAATCAGTTGCTAACAAAACAGGCCGGTCTTCAAGACCGGCCTGATTGCTTTTTGGACCGCCTCAGTTTTGACCCGCGTCTTGAAGCTCACCGAATTGCCCGTGACCGTGTCGAAGGCATACCACATGCCCCAGGCGCGTTTGAACTTGCGATAGCGTTGCGTCATATCCTGCATCTTCATTTTGTAAGGATATGAGGACTGAATGTGTTTCGCATCCGTGCAGTGGGCGTGTCCGCGACGTGCCTGTGCCGGATATAAACGGAGTTGTTCGTATCTACCGTTATCGCGCTCAGAGAGGTGTCTGGAGGAGGAGCACCCGGAAGGAAGAATTCGAATGCCCCGAATCCAATGTTGGTGACACTGTCGGGAATGGTGACATTGGTAACGCTGGAGGAAGGACCCAAAATGCCGAATTCACTGGAAACGATGGTGGTGACCGGATAGCCATTGGTTGTGCTGGGGATGGACACATCATAGTTAGTGCCGGTATATCCCGTGATGCTGATTGTGCCATTGTTGGTCGTGAATGTGAACCGCTCCGGGTAGCCGCACTTCAAAGCCCGCTCCGCCCACGCATAGCGATACGAATGCAGCGACACGCCCAAAATCTTCAACCCGGCGCAGCGTTGACGAAACTCCGTGGCGCGGTCGCCCGCGCGCACGGTGCGAAGGTAGGGAAAGAGCGGCCCCACCGCCGGACGCCGTTTCAAGATGGCCTCGATTTCCGCGCCGAAGCGAATCAGCGCCGGCTCGCCGCTGTCGTGCAGCTCGAAAAGCTCAACGTCCTTCACCACGCGCTTTTGGAAGCAGAAAAAATCACTGCCGGAAGGATCAGCTTCATTGGGTGTCGGCTGTCCGAGCAGCCGGCAAAGGTCGTTGAAATGCTCCTGGTAAGCGGCCGATTCCTTGCCCTGATACCTACGGTTCTGATTGGTCGCGGAGGCCGGAACGACTTCGTCGGCCTTTTGCATTCAGTTCTCGTCGCAAAGGGGCTGGCGTACGCACTGACACCACTGGCTTTGACACGACGCAGGGGATTTTCTAATCTCCGCGCATGACCGATGTCGTTTCCAAAAAGAAGCGGACACAAATCATGGCCAAAATGTAAATCCCTCCGCAAATCATCCACCCTGAAAAATATATGATATTAATGGGAAATCCCGATTAAGACTGCCGGAAAAGGAAAAGGCGAACCTTTTCGAGTTCGCCGGTGTTTGAAGGCTTTGAATTTCGCCGTGTTCAGGCCACCTGTCGTTTGCGCATCATCCGCAGCAAGCCCGCCCAGATCACTAGTGCCAACGCCGGTTGGCCGCTTCAGTTCCGCTTTTGCGGTTGACATCGCGGTTCCGGCTTGGTTCAATTCTCGTTGTTAGACAACTTCGGAGCGTATGTATTCGATGGATGACCTTCTTGAACTTGTTAACACCGAGCGGGCAGAGGAGTTGAGGCTTCACGTGGGCACACCACCGGTCATGGTGCGACGGGGCGAGCATCACACGGTCGAGGGTCCAGTGATCACGGCTGAGGACGCCGAGCAATTTTTGCTGAGCATCGCCAACACAAGGCAGAGGAGAGAGATCAGAGTGCGTGGATGGGCGCAGTTCTTTTTCATTCGAGGCTCGGTACGCTTTTTAGTTCGTGCTAGGGTAAAGGGCGAGAATGTTGGATTTGATATACGGTGACATGTTTTCTAACAAGTCAGGAGCCGGTTTTCGCCTTCAAGTTCCCTCGTTAAAAAGATCCGACACCCTGCATTTCATTCGATCACAGATTTGTTCCAGGGTCTTCAGCGTTACGTTCTGCTCACCCATCTCCATTCGGTGCCTGGGTAAACCAAGCTCACGCACAGAGGATGGTGGCGTTGATGAATTGACCAGGCACAACGACCACCCCTCCACACTGCCACCTAATTACAGTCCCCCTTCATTTTGAATGGCGTAAAGATCCGACTGTTTAGACGAGCGGAGGAGGAGGACTCCGATGAACTCCGATGAATCGCGAGCCGGTCGCGAGCAGGCTGCGCGCCCTGCCAGCCAAGGTCGGTTCCAATGCACGGTCCAAAAAGCAATCAGGCCGGTCTTGAAGACCGGCCTGTTTTGTTAGCAACTGATTTTGTCAATAATTACGCCGTGCGGGTTTTGCGCAGAAGCCGGAGCGTGCTCGCCCCAAACGGCAGCAGCAGCAACGCGCCCGCAATCATCGTCGTGGGTTCGGGAACGGCAGTTGTAACCTCTGTTACCGTTAAAGCCCCCTGTGCCTCAGCATAAGCATAACCACTATTCCACACATTCCACGTCTCATATGGCGTGCCGATGTTATCGATTTGGAGATATGTGCCACCGTTACCGCTGCTGTAGAACAACAGCCCTCCGTTGTTGCCATTAACGTCGGTGACATAAGGGGTCGCGGGATAACTCAGTTGGTCGTCATAAATGAAGTAGCCTCCCGGCACATTAATCTGACTGGTTCCGGGTGCGTTGGGGTTGGCTACCAGTGAATAATCACCAAGTAAACCAGGACCCGCCGTCACATCGAATGTGCCGGCGATCAGCGTATAGGTGCCACCGCCATTGGCCGTTGCTGTAAGTGAGCCATTGCCATCTGTGACCACGCCATTGCCAATGTTGCCCTCATCGGTGCCGCTACCGGTAAAGGTTATGTCGAAGAACGAGGCGTGAGCTTGAACCGCCATAACCAAAGCGGTCGCCATTATTGCTATTTGTAATGTTCGTATTTTCATGTTTTTTTTCTTTCTATTTTTGACCCTCGCGGAAAGCGACTTCTGGCTCGATGTCCAAGCCACAACTCATTTCTTCACGCGATTGTCATATTGTTGTTTGTTGTTAAACTTTCTTGATCAACTTTTATGCCGTGCGGTTCTTGCGCAGAATGCGCAGCGTACTCGTCCCAAACGGCAAAAGCAGCAATGCACCGGCGAGCATCGTCGTCGGCTCGGGAACCACAGGAGGATCCTGATGGAACGATTGTGCAACCTGAGAAATAGTAATAAAACCCCCGTTTTCAGAAGTCACAGCAAAGCCAATGTCTTTGGTTACATAGAGAACCGTTTCAAGAGGAACGATATTGAGAAGATCCCCTGCTTCTGCGGGTGGATCGCTATAATTGCCAACCCCAAGATGGCTGTATCCGGCCACCGTCCCGCCAAAGGTTCCAATGGCCGCGGTTTCGTCAACTGCGAGCAATCCGTTTTGGGCACTGCCGGTATAATTTTGGTCGATCGCATTAATCGCCCCAGCGTTCGCGGTCACGATGTAGTTGAGTTTAAGATTCGCAGTAGCAATACCACCAGATGACAAGGATATGTTCCCCGACCAAGTGAGATATTCAATCCCGCCACTTTCAGTCGCAGTGACAATAATTTGGTTGGGATTAAAAGACGTCAAACCACTCTCAGTATAACTGAAGCCGCTGAAGGTTTTATCGTCAATGCTGATAGTTCCGCCGTTAGCAAGCTGAGCCAACGTAAAACTCGCTTGAGCTGTTTGAATCATCCCAGCCATGGCAGTCACGGCAAAGAGAACAATTAGTTTCTTTCGTACCATTCGAATAAGACTTTTCTTGGCCGGGATGGCTGGGCCCGGTTGGCGGCATGATCTTAATACGATCAAGGAAAAATATTGGTGTGTCGGCATAAACGGAGAAATTAAACAGCCATCCGGAGAAGCAAGTCGTTCAATTCCTGCATGTTTGGCGGTTTGCCAACCACGGCGTCCACTTCTGAAGCGGTTTCTCCGTCTTCCTTCATCATCGTGCCCCAGCCGGTCATCATGATGATGGGCGTGTTGGGGGACTCCGCTTTGATGGTTCGGGCCACTTCGTAGCCATTAACATCCGGCATGCCCCAATCGGAGATGACGACTTCGTAGGGCTGCTTTTCCCGCATCGCGCTGCGGAACAATTCCATTCCGTGCTCCCCGCCGGAGGCAACCATCACCCGATGATTGAAGTGAGTGAGACAATCGTCCAGGAGTTGCCGGACCTGCGCGTTGTCATCAATACAGAGGATGTGAAGGGAGCGCTTCGGTGGGACTGGGGCTTGGTCCCCGCCCGCCTGATGGATGGTTTGCGGACTTGGGCGGGAAGCCTCCGGCGGGTCCGGCAGCGTGTCACGCCGCGGTTCCGAATAGGCCAATAGGGGAGAAGTGTTCATATAAAAAGTGGTTGATTGGCTCGCTACTTCAGTTTGTTGCTGATGTTAAATTCAATGGCGTAAACGGCGTTGCTCTGCCCCTGCGCCGACACGGCCGAACTGCCGGCCGTCAACAGGCCCCCGGCGCAAAACCGAATCCATAACAATTTCATAGTTTGCTCGTTTCAACCCCCAAAATTTCGCACCAAGTCAACCAACTGATTAATTTGCTAAACCGTGTAAATTATTTAACACAACGGGCTAAAAGTTTAGGAAAAAGGGATAAGTTGCGTGATTTGAGGGGTGAATTGTGCCTCGTGAGGGGCAGAATTACCAAGACAAATAAGGCCAAACGGCCAATACCGCCAGGCCGCCATACGATCCGCTTCACCCTGAAGAACACGCTACAGGAAATTCAAACGCTGATGTCCACGGATCAGCTGCACAATTGAATGGCCGAAGCAAAGCGGACAGCGCGAAAGTCTTTGCGCCAGGGGGAGAGCTGTTCCGACGGTCAATCGGCTTTTGCGAGTGACGGTCGGTTATTTTCAATCGTGACGAAACGAGCCGCCGGAATGGAGCGATACGCACACGCGCACCGGAAAAACAACAATTACCGCCATTCCTCGATATGTTCCACTAGTTTATCGAATTCTGGCGGCGTCTTGAAACGTTCACGTTCACTTCCTTTTTTATCGTGAATTTCGACGCAACCTTTGCAGACAAACGTCTCGACTGTGCCCGACTTTTCGATAAAGGTCACTTGCCACGCCATATCACAGACAAGGAGGTCATTTCTTTCCAAGTGGAGAGCATCCATCAATCGTTTGACCTTGACCGGATCGCTTATGATGATTTGGTTCTTTTTGGGTTCACCCTTTTTCAAAAATACAATTTGCTGAACATCTGAAAATAAAAGTTTGGATTG
>Ga0187868_1003314_pt1 | contig 10087 bp, 5 predicted proteins | sample June2016WEW_13_4_FD_133014 | JGI IMG/M metagenome (GOLD analysis project Ga0187868, IMG submission 133014) | Peatland microbial communities from SPRUCE experiment site at the Marcell Experimental Forest, Minnesota, USA - June2016WEW_13_40 | ecosystem: Environmental > Terrestrial > Soil > Wetlands... | reverse complement strand
GGTGGACTGGGCGGCGCGGACACCGTTGGTCCAGAACCGTTGGAACCAGGTCAGGGTCGGGTCCAGGGACCGGCGGAAGGTGACATAGACATCGCAGACGTCGAGGACTCCGTCGCCGAAGGCGATTTGATTGATGGTGGTATCGTTGCCGTCGAACAGCGGGTTCCAGGCAGCCGCGCCCGTGACGAGCACATTCGGTACCAGGTAGCCGTTGGGGCCCGCGACGCCTGTGTAGCCGCAGGAATCCATGGCGTCGAACAAATCGCTGCCTTGGGGCGGCATATCCAGGGCATAGACGGCGGACTGGAAAACCTGCATGACATCGCTGTTGTCGAGGTTGGTGTCACCGAACTCGCCGGCGTTAAACCAGCGGAACGGGGCGCTGTCGCCCGCGAGGTATCTGCGCTGGCCGAGGGTGAGGGTCTTTGTGGCGGTGATGGGGCCGTTGGTGGGGGTGGTGATGAGGACCTCGGAGCCGGGATCGCCGATGCCGTCCGAGGTGGCGGAGGGGAGCGCAAGCTGCATTTGATAGGTCTGGCCGCTGGACGCGCTGGCGGGCACCTGGAAGGTGTATTCGCCGACGACCACCCGGCCGCCGCTTTGATTGAAAATGGTATCGTGGGGCTCGGAGTATTGGATGAGGTCCTGGGATGAGGTGTTGTAGAGATAGGACTCGCCCTGGCGTTCGAGCCAGCCAATGCCGAGCATGTTGAGGTTCGAGTTGGTAAATTCGAGGCTCTCGAACCATTGGTTATCATAGTAGATGACCTGGCTTGGGGGCACTTGAGGCGGGATGGTGCCGAGGTACATGGCCGGGGGGATGGGGACGTAAAGGCCGGGCTGGCTAGTGCTCGGTTTGACGAGGGTGCTTTGGAAGGCGTAGGCGCCCGGAGCCACTTGCGGCCCCGGATTACTGCCGGCATTGGTGATGATGATATCGAACTGGAGGCTCATGATAACGGCGTTGGGCAGAACGCTCAAGGTCACGGGCGCAAAGAAGGACTGGCCCGGGGAGGCGACGAAATCACTCGAGGCCTGGCCGGAGGCGAAGCCGAAGGTGAGGCTGTTGGGGACGAAGTTATCAGCCAGGAAGAGGTTGCTGATGATATCGCTGTTTTGGAAGTTGGGGAAGAAGGCGCAGGCCTTGAACACCAGGTTAGTGGGGGCATTGATGGAAAGGGTGGCGCCATTGGTGATGGGTCCCATGCTGGGCGGGGCGTCGGTTGGATCGGAACCATCGAGGGTGTAGTAAATGGCGGCGCCCACGGTTTGATCGGCCACGGTGAAACTGGCCGCATTATTGCCAACGACCTGGGGGTTGGCAGTCCTGAACTGGAACCGTGCCGAGACGATGGGGCTGCTCATGCGACCGGGCTGGAAACTGATTGCCTTGATGGTCATGTCCGGTCCGGGGCTAACAATGCTGGCGGGGATGGTATTCGAGGTCAGGCCATCCTGGTAGAAGGGGGCGGTGCTGCCGACGGTGGCGCTGGGGTCGGGAATCGTGTCGTCCAGGGGATTGGGAGGGGTCGGCCCCGAGGTGAAGTGAGTTTCGACGCCGGACTCGCTTGCGATGGCTATGATAGCCACATTGTCGAGCAGGAATGGCTGGTTCGTTTGCAAGACGGAAGTCCATTGGCCCGCGGCATTGGGTTCGAACTCGACCCACCCGATGGCGGGCGCGCTGACCGGCGGCAAAGGCGGCCCGTTCTGGATGCGCCGCACGGCGTTGTTTTTCAAGTCGGCCACCAGGAAGCCGTCATTGTCCAGCTCCATGGCCAGGCCTTGAGGGGAATTGAATTGGGCCGACAAGGCGTTGCCATCGAGCAAGGCGCCGTTGGCCGAACCCGGGGTCCCGGCGAAGGTCACGACGCTGTAATTGGTATCGCCCAGGACGGGGTTGTTGGTGGCCAGGCGGATCGAGTTGTTCAGAGTATCGCTGATGAGCAGGCCCACCTGGTCAACCCAGAGCAGTCCGCCGGGGGCGTTGAAGAGGGCTTTGGGCCCAAACACATCATCGTTCGTGCCGGTCCGGCCAGGGGTGCCCAGATAGGTGGTCAGATAGCCGATGGTCGGAGTGGTCAGGGTAATGAGCTTGACCGTGTCATTGCCGGTGTCGGCAACCCAGAGCTGAGCGTCGCCAGCCTGGTTTATGCCGGCGTATGCCAGGCCGGTTGGGCGATACAAGCTGGTCCCCTTAAGCAGGAGGTTGGTGACGCCGAGCCGGGAGTCGCTGAGGTTCAGCACTCGAATCGTACTGTTTCCCCAATCGGCAATATAAACGTTGCCGGAGTCGTCCTGGGCCAGGCCGCTGGGATAGCGAAAGGTCGCGCTTGTCCCGGTGGAGTTGGTGGCGAGGCCCGCATTGGTTTGGCCGGCCAGTGTGCCGACCGTGCCGTCGCTAAAACTGACGAAGCGGAGCAGATTGTTGCCGGTGTCGGTGACGAGCAGTCCGTTGGTGCCTCCCAAGGTGGCCACCAGCAGGCCCTGTGGATTATTGAAGTGGGCTGCGTAGGAGGGGCCGTCGTTGCAGCCGGGAGGATCGGTGGGAATCCCGGCCAAGGTGGTCTCCGCCCCGGTGCTGGCATCCACCCTGACGATACGGTTGTTCCCGCTGTCGGAGAGATAGAAATTGTTGCCGGCGTCAACCACGACATTGAAGGGCTCCTTCAGGCGGTTGGTAATGACGGTGGAGACGGTGACCTGGGCGTTGGCGGTCACGGCCAGGAACAGCGCGAAGAGGCTAAGTTCGGATTTCATAGTAAAGGGCTTTCGAGGGGTTCGTGTGGGGAGAGGGCCAGGGATCAGGGCAACACGCGCAAGCGGTAATAGCAAGCGGCCGCCGCGGCGTTGGTGTCGGCGCAAGCGCCAACCGCGCCGTCGCCCGAGACCGTGGCCAGAACATTCCAGGGGCCGCCGGAGGGCTGGGCAGAGGAGAGCACCTCGTAGGCCCGGCCCGGAGCTGTGAGCCAATGCACAACAGTCTGGGCCTGGCCGTTGACGACGCATTTTTCGGCGGAGGTGAACTGGAGTTTCGAGTGGAAATCGATCGGACTGGTGCCGGCGATGAATTCCATCCAGTTGGGCATGCCGTCGCCATCCGGGTCGGCGGTGTCGGCGGCGCGCGGGTCGGTGAGGCTGCCGAAGAAGTGGAGTTTCCAGTCATCGGAGCAAATGGAGGCTGGAATGGCGGGGGCGCCGACCGTCACGGAGGCGGAGCGGGTTTCGAGGTCGTACTGAGTTTGGAGGTCAGGAGCCCCATCGACATTAGCGAAGCTGAGGGAATAGACCTGGCCTGGCCCGGCGGTGGAGGGGATGGTGAAGGTAATGAAACCGAGGAAGTTGCTGCTTAACGGGAGGAAGCTGAAGCTGCCAAGGGACCAGCCGAAGGCCATCTCACCCGGCTGGAAGCTCTGTTGGAGCGAAGGACCGGGAACGGCGGCAGCCGGGGTGAACTGCGGGGCCTGGGCTGGCAGCGGGGCCCCGTCGGGCGAGGTGACCAGGGCGCGGAATTGAAGTCCGGATAGCGTGGCGCCATCGGTCAATTCCACGTACACTGGCACGGCGACAGGGGCCCCCGGGAGGGCGTGGCCCAGAGAGACGGCGCCGACGAGGGCCTGCCGGTACCAGGGGGCAGTGATTCTGGGCTGGGCAACTCTGAGCATGGGCTCGGGCTGGAGCGAGACGGTGAAATTGGTGAGCACGCCGCCGGGGGACCAGGCGCGAGCCCAATTATTCGTGTCCAGGCGCAGGGACCGCTGGAGGATGACCTGCCAATCGAGAAATCGGATTTGGCCGTCGCCCCCGACGAATCCCGGAGCATCGGGCGGGTAGGCGTCCATGGCGTTGAAGACATCGGAGAAGGCATAAGGAACACGCAGACCGGCGGCGGCGGAAAAGGCATTATTGACATCGGCGTTGTCGAGGTTGCCGTCGCCGAATTCACCGGCGTTGTACCAACCGCCGGCAGGGGAGGCGGAATCGCCGACGGTGCAAGGGATGTTGGTGACCAGGATGGTGACGGGCGGGAACGGGGTGAGGTCCACGGCGGCATTCAGGCCGTCGGAGGTGGCGCTGGGATTGGTCACGCTCAGGGAGTAGGAGTTGCCCACGCTGGCCGAGGCTGGGATAGGCACGGCCAGCATGGCCACGACGGCAAACCGCTGGAAGAGGAAGCTGCCATTGCCGGCGGTCGAGATGGCCAGGCCGTAGGCGGAGCCCATGGAATAGGGTTGGCCGGGCAGGCTGAGGGCCACGTTGCCCTGGGCAGCAGTCACCAGGGGGACGAAATCATTTGCGCTGACGGGCAGCGTCTGGAACCCGCTGGCAATGGGTGGGGAGGCCGAGTCGTTGGGTGAGATTTGGACGCGGAACTGGTATGACTCGACCTGGACGCCCGGCTCCAGGTTGACCACCATCGGCAGCATAATGGTCGAGCCGATGCCGGCAGGGACGATGCCGTCCGGCGAGGGAGTCGGGATGCCAATCGTGTTGGTAGCGGGGGCCTGGCCGCTGACGGTCACGCTGGAGTTGGTGCCGACGAAGGCAATGACTTGCAGCCGGCTCACGTCGTTGCTCAGGTTGAACCAGGGGATGACCCCGGTCAGACCGTTCATCGGCACCTGCGAGCTCGCAGTGGTCGGTTGGGTGCCATCCGTGGTGTAAAAGACATTCGAGCTGACGCTCGAGATAGTGATAAGCCGGCCCATGGGAAAGTAGCCCGAGACGGAAGCGGGATCGATTACGGGCGGCAGCACGACCTCGTTGGTGCCGGTGCCGCCGCCGCCGCCGGGGCCGACATTGGCCAAGCTCGTCGCCAGGAGTTCGCGCAATGCGTTATCCGCGGGTTCCGAGTCAAAGACCGCGCCGTTATTGCCGACTACGACGCCGACGGGCGAGACCATGGGGACAAAGAGCGAGTCGCCCGGCCCGTGGGAGTCGCCCGCCCGGCCATACCAAACCGACGAGTTGGTGGAAACCAGGGCGTTGGTGACCGAGCCCCTGTGATCGACGACGACCAGGCGGTTGTTGCCGCCGTCGGCCACGACGAGCAGGTCGCCAAGCGCGCGGGCCAACCGCTTGGGTTGGTTGAGCCTGGCAAAGGCGGCGCTCCCCAAAGTGCTGCCCGGCTTGCCAAGGGCGCCGGTCAGGAGGCTGGCGGCGCCGGTCGTGGGGTCGACTTGCCACAGGACATGATTTGCGGCATCGCTCACGGCAATGGCGCCGTCATCGAACAACGCAATGCCTTGGAGTTGCACTGCCGAGCCGCCGCTGATCGTAGCGATGGTCTTGGCCTGACCGGTGCTGAACCGTTGAATCGTGCCGCCCTGGGATGCGACGTAGAGATTGCCCGAACTATCCAGGGCGAAAGCGGAAGGTGAAACCAGGCCGGTGGCGTTGGTCGCGAGTAGATTTCCGAAGGGGTCGAACTGGAGGATGGAGCCGTTGCCGCCGCTGCCCCGGTTGAGCACATAAACGCTATCCACGGCATCCACGGCCACGTCCACCGGTTGGACGATGCCCTGGGCAGCCTGGAGGAAATTGGTCGTCTCGTTCAGGTTGAGATCCAGGACCTCGACCGCGTTATTGGCAGTATCAGCGATGAACATGCGGCTCAAGGAGGTGTCCAAGGCGATGCCGGTCGGGCCGTTGAACAGGGGCAAGCAGCCCGGCATCGGCCCGGTGAAACCGGTGGCGGTCGTGTGGCGGATGAGGTGGTAATAGACCTCCGTGGTATAGACTGAGCCGTCGGGGCCGACAGCCACTCCGAAAGGCTCGCGGGCCTCGGGACAACCGAGCGCGTCCACGGAACAAACCGTGCCGTCCTCCCAGCCTGGAAGAATGCCCGCGCTGGCGCTGCCCTCGACCCAGTAGTTGGAACTGACACCGTAGAGGCGGGTCACTTGGCCCAGGGCATCGATGACCTTGACTTTGTGGTTGCCGCGGTCGGCCACGACCAACTGGTTGCCGGCGGCTTGGGCGATCATCTCGGGATTGTTGAAGGCGGCGATTTCGGGCGGGCCAATGAGGTCGCCCTGGCCGTGAAAGCCCGTGAGCTGGGAGGCGGCGCCGGTGGCCGGATTGAGCAGCCAGATGCCATTATTGCCGGCATCGGTCAGGGCCAGCAGGCCGTTGTTTAGAACGGCGATGCCCTGGAGAGCAACCCCGGCCTTTGTAATAACGCCGACGACGCTGGAGGCGCCTGCGGGAGTGATGCGCAGGACCGTGTTGCTCTTAAGCGTGACGTAAAGGTTGGTAAGCGAGTCCAGGGCCAGGGCCGTGGCGTTGACCAGACCGGAGGCATTCGTGCCGGCAAGGAAGGCAAAGCCGTAGGCGCTGTAGTAGGAGCCGTTGAATTGGAGCAGCGTGCCGTTTGTGCCATTGCCGCGGTTCAAAACGTACACGTTGGTCGCGCCGTCCACCGCCACTGCCACCGGCGCTGGATGCCCTGAGCGGCGTCGGCAAAGGTGGAAGTGATGCTGGCAGACGGATCGGCCAGGCTGGAGATGACCCGGAGGGCGTTATTGGTGCAATCGGCGATGAAGAGAGAGGAGCCGGAGGGATCCAGGGCCAGGCCGCAGGGGAAATTGAACTGGGCCACGCCGGTGGTGAGGCCATCGACGTAGCCGTAATCACGAGGGTCAAGCTTGGAGGGGCCGCCGGCCACGGTCGTGAGGACGGGGTTGGCCATGAGAGGGCCGGCGAGCAGGAGACTAAGCGGGACAAGAATGGCTTTCATAATCAACAGGTTCGGATTTGGGTTCAGTTCAGTGCGGGAAGCGGCGGGGCCTTGGGACTCGGCGGGGCCACAGCGTTGGTATCGAATTGGGAGGTCGGCGGCTCTTTCTTGGACGAGGTCCATTTTTTGGGTTGGCCGCTGTCCCAGGCAGACCAGTCCGGCTCGAGCGAGTCCTGCTTGGGGACGGGTGTCTGGAGATAGCGGGTTTTAGTTGGCTGAAAATCCTGGTCGGCAATGATTGTGGGAGTGAGAAAGACCATGAGATTGGATTTGGTGCGGGACTTGGTGTCATTGCGGAACAGGAGACCCAAGCCGGGGATGTCGCCGAGGATGGGCACTTTGGTATTGCCTTTCTGGATGTCGTCTTCCATGAGGCCGCCCATGACCAGGGTGTTGCCGCTGGGGATCATGACCGTGGTGTTTATCTCGCGTTTGTTGAATTCATAGACAACGTTGACCGCATCGCCGACGGTGGTCTTGACGGAGTCGCCCAGCCTGACGATTCGCGGACTGACCTTGAGTTGCACGAAATGGTTGGCGGAGATTCGGGGTGTGACCTCCAGGCGAACCGTGAGGTTAGAGTAGGTGATTTGGGAGCCGCCGGACACGTTCACGGTGCTGGCAGTGGTGTTGACGATAGGGAACATGGTGCCGACCTCGATCGTGGCGGTCTCGTTGTCGAGGGTGACGGTCCGCGGGCAGTCTAGGATTCTGGTCTCGGCATAGGTGTTGAGGAACGAGAGCACGGCGTGGACGCCGTCGGCGTTGAGGAACCCGGTGGCCGGGGAGAAACCGCCGGCGGTGTTCCACCCCAGGCCGCCGGTGCCCAGGGCGGAAGTGAGGATGGTGCTCGCGCTGGAGCCGCCGGCCGAGGAGATGCTGCGTCCGCCGGGCAGGAGCGTGGAGGAAGCGCCGGGCGAGGTCGTGGTGCTGGTGCCGGACATGGTCCCGTTGCCGAAGTAGATGTTCTGGCCCTGGAGGGTGCCCGTCCAGTCGACGCCTTTGCTCGTGGCGGGGCTAACCACGGTTTCCATCAGCCGCGCCTCGATGAGCACCTGCTTGGTGGGCGCATCCAGGCGTTCGATAAGGCGGCTTACTTCTTCCATGTCCGCCTCGGTGGCAATGACGACCAATTGGCTGGTGCGGACGTCCGGCAGGACTCGGCCGCGTTTGTCGGTCAAGGCCGCCTGCGCGTTGAGCAGTATGTTCGTAGGGCTGGCGTAGCGCAGTTGAACGATCTGGGTCATCAGCGGAGGCAGGGCGGCCGGGTCCTTCAAAGTGATGCGCGCGATTCGGCTCCTGGGATCTTCGACGAGTTGCAGATTGTGGTTGTTGAGCAAGGCATTGAGCGCCTGCTCGGCCGTGATGTTCTCCCAGCGGAGCGTGACGCTGGGCTGCGGCACAACCTTACCCTCGGGGCCAGGCTGGCCGTAACCCACCTTGGGATCCATCAAGTAGTTCAGGCCCGCCTGCCGGGCCAGGTTCCCGATGGCGTCGGTCAAAAGCACTTCATCCATTATGATCAAAGGAATAATGGTCCCGTGTTGGGCCGGGCCGTTGGTGGCTGCGCATGCGGGGCCGGGGGCCGCGGTCTCCGCTGCCGGGGAGTTCGTCTGGGCCAGGCTGGCCGGACCGCAGAGGGCCAACCCGACCATTGTGAGGATGCTGACTGGCACTTTCATGGGACGACATTCGTGCTCGTTGACGGGCCACACCCGGCGCGGCCATGTCCAGGCAATAAGCACGCATCGTGCCAATAGCAATCCGCCGCTATTCTCATCGCCCTCAAGCCAGGAACACGACCATTGCGCCCAAACGATGTCCATCTGTGGGACAAGGAAGGGGAAAGGATGAAGGATGAAGGATGAAGGATGAAGGGCGAAGCACGCAAGAGGAAGGGCGGACGGAGGAGATGGCGGCAGACGGACGGGATTCATACTTTATCCTTCATCCTTCATCCTTCATCCTTCACAACGCGTGGCGGAGGCGCAATTCGCAGCGTTGGGCGCCGATGATGGCGACCACGGCGTTGGTCCTGATTTCCAAGCATCGGACCAGGACCTTGGCGCCATTGGGGAGTCTGATTTGGCCGCTCTCGCCCGGTTCGAAGGTGCGTCCGTTGATCATGGCTGTGAGGCGCGGGGGACTGGTAAGGCCATTGAGCACTACCGCTGAAGTGTCGATGGGTTCCAGCTTCGCTTGAGTGGCCGGAGCGTTCAACGTCGAGCGCGGGAAGAAAGGGTTGCGGCCCTGCCTTGAGCTGGTGGGAACGATGAAGACGGATTGGGGCACTGCGGCTCCGGTTGCGGCAGCGGGGCTGGCATTGGTAAGGACCTGGGCGGCCGGGGCCGGGGGGCCGGCGGCCCGAGCGGCCAGGGCTGGACAGAGCAGCGCCAGCAGCATGGCCAGGAGCCCGCGGCCCTGATTCCGAAGCAGGAGCGTTGGCTGGCGGCTTTGGTTATCTATTCTCATGCGCTGCCTCCGTGAAATGCGTGGTTCATACGAATGGAGGGTTGCCGCTCAGCTCTCGCGGGGTTTGACCAGGAACACAACATCCATCTTGAAGGCGAGCTTCTCCTGTTCCACAACCCCCAGGGAGGGGATCGGTTCGAGGCTCAGGTTGAGGACTCGAATGTAAGGCGACTGGTTTTCGAGGTCGGCGAGGAATTGGCCGAAGTCGTAGAACAAGGCGCTGCCACCGATGGTGAGAGTGGCTTGCTTGTAAGGGAATTGCGCGAGCAAGGGCATGTCGCGCGGTCCGTCAATTTGGCTGAACTGCGGGATCTCGACCCGGTGGGAGAGCTTGAATTGACGCAGGGTGTCGATGGCCCAGGAATAGAGATCGCCGGAGCCCATGCGGGCCTCCAGTTCTGCCAGCGCCACGCGGGCCTCGGCCAATTCTGCGGCAACGCGGTCGGCGTTTTTAATGGCCCGGCTTACTTGGTCGAGGTTGCGCGCGATGGCGGCTTTGCGGCCGGCGGTATTGCGGACCCTTTGTCTGAGGGGTGCAATCAGAACGGTCCACAGGCCGGCCAAGACCAGGAGGGTGAGGCCGGCGACCAGGATGAGCTGGTTGCGTTTTTCTGTGGGCAGCTTGTTCATCGGGTCCTGTCAGCAAAACGGCATTCCAAGGCAAAGGCGACAAAGGACCTGCCGTCGGCGGTGTTTCTGGGAGGCGCGAGGCTCACGAGGCGGGGCTCGTTGGTTTTGCCCAGGGCGTTCTGGAAGTAGGGACAATCCATAATGGCCTTCTTGAACTGATTGACTTGGTCGCCCGGGTTGGGACTGGAGGTGTCCCGGGCCTCGATGGACAGAAGGATCTTCTCGGTGGCCGCGGCGACCCGCCCG
>Ga0187868_1003310_pt1 | contig 10097 bp, 11 predicted proteins | sample June2016WEW_13_4_FD_133014 | JGI IMG/M metagenome (GOLD analysis project Ga0187868, IMG submission 133014) | Peatland microbial communities from SPRUCE experiment site at the Marcell Experimental Forest, Minnesota, USA - June2016WEW_13_40 | ecosystem: Environmental > Terrestrial > Soil >... | reverse complement strand
ATAACTTAAACTCGCTTTTCGACTATTTACAGCGTGTGCTTTAACAAATTATAAATACAAATCACTAACATATGTAGAATCCCGAGGTTATATCAGTGGCTAAGAAACCAGCTAAGAAAGAAGCAAAGAAAGCCCCAGCAAAGAAAAAGTAAAACCCTCGGTATGAGCACATTTACTGCTCTATTTTTTTCTTTTTTCCCTTCAAGAAGAGGGCTTCCTCGCAAAGATTCTCATGGAAAAGATAAGCAAAAGAAACCCTGAAATTTTTAGAAATTTTGCTGATAATAAAGTGATTTTATTAAAGAATGATGGGCGCATTTTGAACAACACTTGCCACCACCAATCATTTTACCACAAGTTAAGGACTTGACAAGACCTGTGGATCTCCAGAGTTGTTGATTTTTTATAGACTCCAGCTCGCTTCTTACCTGCTTTTCAGTTATGTGCTTAAGCATACTACGGATCGCTTTTTTCTCAAACCGTAACGGCGTGCTCAAATTGTGGAGCAAAAAGAACCGCCAAGACGTTCGATCCGTGGTTCTATAATTTTACGCAGACTGGCTTGGAGTGGCAATTGATGATTTGTGAAGCGGTTTTCTATTTGTTTTCCATAGGGTTCGGTTTGTATGTGTGGGAAGGCATATAAGCGGCTTATGACGTGTGTCATGTTGGGTATGTCGTAAATAGATATATCTTGCCGCGCGCGCATTGAAAAAGAATTAGCGCAACCCTTTCTTTTCTATACCTACATTCTTTTTTTTAAATGAAGTTTTACGTTTTTAAGGGCGTATATTCAGAGAAAAGTTATATTTTGCTTCTTGTGGAACAAAACTTTCCGAGATAAACCTAAAAGTAGGGAAATTATGGTTTCTTTTCCTTTTTATTTCCAAACCAGTAGATTGCTCCAGCAATAACCCAGAGTAATATTGCGCTTATCGGCGCAAATGGATCTAACGAAGAGTACCCGAGTAAGTTTGATGGGCTTCCAGGTGCGGGAACGAGGGTGGAAATTCCCAAAACGACTAAGATGGCTACGACAAGCCAATAATACCACTTCAACTAGTTTTTCCTCTCGCTTAAGATTACGAGCATGCATAAAAATTTTTCCCGAAACTGGGCTCCGTCTCTAATTTATCACAAGTACGCGTTCACTCAATTTCCATGCGAGAAGTGATGCGTTAATTAAGCTTAATAGTCCGCTTTGCTCCATGTTTGAGAAAGGTTCGTTGAAATGACGGCAGCTCCCTTTGCAAGCACGTTTGTGGCAGTAGCTTTGATTCCAGTGGCGTTCTTTTTTGTTCATGCCTTCATGAGTGGAAGGCGCAAGAATCGTTTCCATCCAGTTACAGGAATTCTAGCAATTACTTGGGACCTAACAGTTTCAATTGGTTATATGATATACCGAACATTGGGCGGAGCAATAAATGGGTCAAGTCTGCAGTTAACCCCTCTCCTAAACGCTTACTTCATGCTTGTCCACGTACCTATTGCGATTCTCGTAATGTCCATGGAAATAGCTGTTTTTGCCCTTGGCTTATGGCAGCTAAAAACAAGAACCGCAAACCGATGGCATGGGAAAATAGCAAAAGCCCTTTTCTTCATATGGTGGTTCGCTTTTCTGTCGGGAGAAATACTTTACGTCTTGCTGTACATGATTTGAGATGTGGGAAACAGAGAGCTGATTAGAAGATCAGAATTTAACAATGTCCTAAATCGTTTTTCACCGAATGGTGTTACAAAGTAGAGTCTTAATTATGGTAAGTTCAACTTAAAATGCGCGCGAGCAAATTAAATAATTGCTTCTCGGCTGTGGAAGCTCTTCTTGGACCCGCTTTTTGACAACAATTTAGCCTCAGAAATATCCTTTCGCATCCAAATATTGGAATAAACTTGAACCTGAGAGGAACAGACTAGCTTCTTCAGATCTTATATGTCTGGCTTTCGCTAACTCTCCTTAATCATCCTTTTTCTGGATTCTATGCAAAGTACGCTATGCTATACTGGAGCTCAGGTCTTCCCAAAAGAGCAGCCGCTATCACAACCACGTAGACAACGCAAAACACAAGACACGTGTGGATGCACGCGTTTCCAAGACCCTGCCAAGTGAACCTGCTATAAGCCAACCGCGACTTTACTCTGCCGTTAAGGCTTTCAACCATAGCCCTCAAATGTTTGTAGACCACACGCAAATACTCAGGACCCTCCACGTCAATACGATACTTCACGGTAAGCACGCCTGGTGGGTTTTCGCGACCTTCCAAGCGCCTCCAAGCAATAATGCTGCGTATTTTCCTCGCTCTAAGGCTGCTAAAGACGGCTTCGGATTCGAATTGGCTATCAGCCGCCGCCAACTCTACCTCGATATCCTCGCCCAACAGTTTATCCAGCAACGGTTCTACAAGCATTTTCTCATTCAAGTTCACTGAAGCCTCGACGTGGCCAAGGGGAAAGCCTTCGATGTCCGCCAGAAAAAGTGACTGGTAACCCAAAATGAAGCCTTTCTTGCCCCGTCCTAGCCTTGCGTCCGGATCTCCTAAGCCTTGGCGTGTGTCATGTGGGTCTCGGCTGCTCCAAGCCGAAAAATCAGTGCCGTCAATGCATGCCCGTTGAACCAGACCGACAGCGGATAAGGGCTGGCTTTTCCTTAACCGCAGGGCTTCGTGTCGCAGCCAGGCCTCTACTGCTGGGAAGCCTTCAACGCCTATGCGTATCTTCATTTGGGAAAAGTGAGCTTCGGTTGGTACTTTGCGGTCATATCCGCATGCAGATCGCATGGCTTTGTTTCTTCTAAGTCGCTTCACTAAATCTTTGACGTAGGGTATCTGCTCTAGCTGACGTAACATGAAGGCTCGCAGGTCACATTCAGGGTCTTACTCTACTGGTCGGCCTGCTCTCTCAAGGTGTAAGTCTTTCCAGAGGATGACGTGAAGAGGTCTTAAATTCAAGTTTTCGAATAGAAGCATGGGAGAACCTGATCTCTTCATTCTATACCCAATATGACGAGGTCAGGCTCTCCCAATATAATTATTTAATCTGCCTGCGCGCCAATTTAAGATTAGAGTTTAAACGGATTGCTACAGTGAGTTAAATTAACATAAAATCTTAAATGTTTGTTATAGGTCAATTCATCAAGCGTCATCTATGTGCGAGGCAAGATAATTTGACTACGTCAATTGTGGAGTGCCCGCATTGTCATTATAGGTTTAATTATGAGTTTATTCCATCAGCGTCATTCTACTCAATACGTTTGGGAACCCAAAGGATATTCAAATGCCCACATTGCAAGGAGCTTCACAAGTTTAATGTTACCCACTTCGGGGCAGACCAATCTCTGCCGACGCATGGAGATAACGCAGAAACAGGAATTGGCGGCAGGATATGGGCGTTGCTGCTTGGTCCCCTGCTGGCACTTACCTTCATAGGCTATTTAGTGCTGTTTATAGTTAGGTTTCAATATATTCTCGTGTTCATAATTCCAATGGTTCTTGGAATAGTCTGGACATTGTCCTATATCGTGTATCTTTACTGGAAAGTTAGTCGGAACACAGATAGCAAAGTAAATGAGGCGAAGTAGATGTCTGTTGAGCAATTTACAGTACAGCCGTCCTCAAGTTTAGGAACAATTGCGCTAGTAGTTTTAGTTGTAACTGGCGCCGTTCTTTTGCTGTTAACTTTTACAACTGGCAGACGAGCAAAAACAATTAGACGCACTTTTATTGTCTTGATGATTATAGGAATAGTGGTCATCGGACTGGGAGTTTGGCTTTTTTTTGCTTCTAACACGCCCTCAACAATAACTGTGGGCTCTGGATACGTGAGTATTCAGTCTCCTAGCTTTAACGGCGCTGGAAACATAAATATTACCGCCAATAAAATAGCCTCTGCTTACGTTGGGCAGATAGGTTCAGGGAATCTGACTTTGTCAAAACAACATGGAACGAATTACGATCATTTTAATGTAGGCATATTCACACTCGAAAATGGAGGCACAGCCTACGTGGTTTCCAACAACTCAACCGACCTCATAATTAAGCTGAGTAGCGGAGAATACGTGATACTCGGCACATCTAATACAAACTCTCTTGCAACAAGCTTTTCACAATCTGTTTACCCATTGAATCTTGATTAGAATTCCTGGCCGAATCACGTAAAATGGGCCCAAGTGATTGTCTATGAAGAAAACAATAGTACTAGCCACAGTCCTCAAGTCCACTGAAGATCAGGATTTTATGATCTTCCACATAACCCGCCTAAGAACTTGCGGAAGGAATAGTTAATCTACTCGGTAATTAGTGGTGAGCAAAACCTCTCCTTCTACCAGCGTGACATTGGAATGTACCTGATGTAATTAGAGGCTGGATCCTTGATGTCTCTATACGGCTGTCCAGACGGCGGTATGGTCACAATGCCTGAGTTTTGTCTAACGACAATATCCCAGATGCCTGTAGGTCGTATTGTTAACTGTAACAAGCGAGTAGTCGTTCTGAATTCCTGTATCCAGTTACACAACCAGTTAACCCCAAAGTGCTGAGTTTTCACAAAAATTTATTTCATCAGTTAAAGCTGTTGTTTGTTTAACCATTTCTTGAGCTCGCATGTTCCCTACATTTGTTTGTTGCTTTTCTGTTGTTGTGGCAGCGTCACTGGGATTATAGTTGCTTTAGAGAGATTTTCCTGCTCATTTAGGATTAGCGATATGGCTTTGCCTTCGGGAACAATTATCTTAGTGTTGTTCTGCAAAGCCGCTGCAATCGTATCCAGCTGCTTGAAAACGACGGCGCTATCCTTGAAATACGCGGTTAAAGCCTCGTTCCTCAGCTTGGTTGCTTGGGCGTCCCCCTCAGCTATAGCGATAGTGGCGGTTTTCTGGCCTTCAGCTTGAAGGATGGCCGCTTGCTTCTGTCCTTCTGCAACTTGAATCGCAGCGTTCTTCTCTCCGCTCGCCAAAGTAGCTTGAGCTATAGCGGTTTTCTCAGCCGCCTGCCTTTCGTTATCAGCTTTAAGGACAGACTCCATAGATATAATGAGGTCCTTGGGCGGCTCCAAATCTTTAATTTCTGCTCGTACGATTTCTATCCCCCCACTTCTCCGTCTGCTCATCTAAAGCTGTCTTGAGACTGACGTTAATTATGGGCCTGGAAGTGTTAGCTATGGCCATGTCCATGCCGCCTATGATATCCCTGAGTACTGTTCGCGCAAGAGTGTCTATTTGGTCGGCGAAACTTGCCACGTTGTACTGTGAAGCCTTCACGGAGGTTTCATCGGGTTTAATTTTGTAAAATACTACGGCGTCTACGCCCATGAAGACTTTGTCTTTGGTTATGACATCTTGGCGCTGCACAGGCGTCATCCGTTCGGTGATGTTGACTTTAATTAGGCGGTCAACGAAGGGCACAAGAAAGGTTATGCCTCCTTGAACGAATCGGTGATATTTGCCAAGCCGCTCCACTAAACCTTTTTCTGTGGGCCTAACAATACGAAGTGAAGAAAGGACTGCATATATAATTACAACTAAAAGTATCACTATTGCTATGATCTCGATTACATCTGCCATACTATCTCTTCCCTCTTGCCTATTCTTCTTAGGGTTATGAGGACAGATTTAAGATTTGCTTAAACTAGAAGGTCCTTTTGAAAGCTTTTCGTGGGTAACTTATTACGTACATCTTGGCGCATCTTGGCGTATTCCGCCATCGGTATTCAAGAAACTCGTTAAAACTTCTGCCCAAAGACAGAGAAAAGCGTGTTTGGAACTTAGTTCTATTACATTTTACAAGCAACGTCAACCACTGGCCAATGTAGATGTTTTAAATATACAGACAAAAGTTCCGATACATTTTGAAAACGATGGAGAATCGAACTTGAAGTTCAAGTCCCACCCCCCGGCACCATCTTGTTAGAATCAGGTGAAGTTTGTGTGGCTGAAGGCTTCTTTTGCGTCTGTGAAACTGGAGAAGCCTCCTTTGGGATTGAACGCGGCAGCTATTTCTTTGTAGTTAACGATGATTAGAGACAGCAGGGTAAAGAAGGGTATGAGAGAGTAATAGTAAAGTGGCGTATTAACGGCAGAGGAAAAAACCATGCTTATAAAGCCAGAGGCCATGCCTGGATAAAGAAGCATCAGATTTGACAATACCAAAGCGCTGACTGCACTTGCCATTGCAGCTTTGAAGTTTTTGCGGTTGTACATTACGAAGAGCGGTATCGCCAGTAATCCGAACCTTGGGTCAAAAAAACCAAATGCAAAGGCGATTCCTGACAGGTATGCTCTTCCTCGGCGCCCAAAATAGAAGCTGAGTAGAAGCAGAAAGGTGATGAAGACTTTGGCTTGTCCCTCGCCCCACTGCCAATAGTAGCTTAGGGAAAGGCCTCCTTGCGGGGAGGGGAAAGGCAGCAGTAACGCGATAACCATAACTACGAAGGTTACTGCAAGAGGCTTGTTAGCTAAGAGCTTGTAGAGCAGATACGCCATTAAGGGAAGAAGCAGAAACTGGACTATGTCGAAAGCTAAGAGTGCTTGTTGATAATTCAACGAAAGAAAAGGAGAGACAACAAGCAGGAAAGAAGGCAGATACTTGTAGGCTTCAGGATGTGGAAGTATAACTGGTTCTCCGTCATGTAAAGCTCCGAAAGTGTAAATGTGCGCTGGATTATTCCATAGCCTCCAAGCGCCCATGTAATAGGCTGAGAAATCTTTTGCCAGTATAGTGCCTGAAGTGTTAATGCCTGCATTGACGGCGTAAGTCTCTGGATAAGCCACTATGAAAGTGTACAAGTTCAAGGCTATGAGTACAGCGATTCCCACTATGAAGACGATTTTGGTTAATGATGGTTTGAAAGTCATCTTTACTCGTCGATTAATGCAGTTTTATCCTAATACTTAAGGTACTAGAATTTTTATACTTTGGTTTGGCAATTTTTTAGCCTTGAACTTCTTTGAAACAGGGTAAATAATGTAAATTTTCCCTTTTTCCTTACTTTTATTTAGACCGATAGGTCGTTTCAAACTGCCTTTATGTCGAGCTCTTTCCTTCAGTGTAAAGTCGAAATGTCAATTCATGCCCCAAAATTGCTTCTTGAATTCCCTTTCAGAGAAAAACCCTTTATTGTATTACATTTGTAATACAAATGAAAATGCTTTTATTCAATCTCTCCCTTGAAGGCGTTAAATGCCCCGAACATAAGGATTGAATGATTAATGACGATGCTAAAACAAAGTAGCGCTAAACGTGCCTCAATAATGGCTATGACAGCAGCCCTCTACACCATATTCTTTTATCTGTCATTTTCGGTAACATTGCCACATTTCACACTCCTTTATCTCCCGATTGTCCTGCTGGGTGTTTTTCCAGTATGGTTCGGATGGAGCGGACTGGCGGGAGCGATGATTGGAGCGTTTATAGGTGGTGCTTTCGTGGAAGGCTTAGGTTTTCTCGGAGTGTTCGAATCAGTTGTAGCACTCATAATATACCTCATAAATTGGACCCTTATGCCTAAAAAAGCAGCTGAGGATGGAAAGAGAAAGAGTCTGTTTACTCTTTTTGGTGTTTACGCTTTAAGTCTCTTTGTGGGGGCAGGTTACATTCTTTGGCAATACACAATTTTGCCTCAGCTTTTTACAGTGAGCGAAGCACAAGCCATTCTGGTGCCGACGTTCGCGCTTAACTTGCCAATCGTGTTGATAACATGCCCAGCTTTAATTAGGGCAATATCTCCAAAACTGAGAACTTGGGGCATGTACTGTGGCAACTTTTTCGAATGGCGAAGCCGAACAACAAAACCCGCCTAAAACCCTTCTCAACCCTATTTTTTAAAAATTAGCCATAACTCAAACTCTCGTCTAAGCCAATAATTACAGGTTTTACATCTAAATGATAGAAAATATTTTTAAGTTATCGGTCACTTAAAGGCACTTCTGGATGCCCGAATATGAAAATAAGAATACTAAAATTAACTCCGGAATTGCTCATCGAATTACTGCAAGGTAAACCGTCATCTTTCTCTTCCAATTTGCCCAGCGATACAGAACTATTAGACCTAAAACTTGATTTGTTTTCCAAGCAAGTACTCGCAATAGTTAGAAGCGACAGTTTTGAGGACATTGCCGAATCCTATCCAATCCCAGAATTCAACCTAACAAATACCGGAGAAGCTAAAATTTCACAAAAGCCCATTCGGAACGTTACCGTTAAACTAGAAGCCAAACATGAAGTTAAGCCTACAAATGTAAAACTGATTCAACCAAGCAAAACCGAAACCAAAATGGAAAATGAATTCAGCCCAGAGCAGCGCAAACTGCTCAGTTTCACAGTTAAGGGCGATTGCGTTGTGGTAAAGCCAGTTCAATTTTTAAAGGCTGAATGGGAAGATATCAATGAGGTTGTCCGAAGTTTAGGCGGTAAATGGGTGAAAGGCGACATTATCAGCTACTGGGAAATCCCAGCGCAATAGGGTTGATTACCTGCTTTGAGTAAGAAACGAAAATCCTTTAAACAAGATGTACCTATTCAGATTAAGAGTGGTGTTAAGATGGAAAAAACTGATAAACCTCTAAGCAGAGACGCATTAATCTCTATGCAAGTCATAGATGCAAAAGGACGATTGGTAGGAAAAGTTAAAGATATCGCTTTCGCTGTTGGGAAGACAGGCATTTCCTTGTCAGTGGAAAATGAAGCTGGAGAAATCCAACACGTCTCCTGGGAAGATGTTCAAGGAGCAGCAGACTTCATACTTCTAAAGGCAGTTCCACAAAGCACTAGTCAACAACAGCAACAACCCGTTCAAACTAGTTCTCTCAGTGAGGAAGAAAAGGTTTTTGGACCTTATGAACAGAAGCAGCAGCAACCCGTCCAAACTGATGTTCAGCAACAGTCAACTCAACCACTTTGCCCAACATGTAATCAACCTCTCAAATGGATTCCACAATACAAAAGATGGTACTGCTACAACGACAAAAAATACGTTTCAGTGAGTAAGGAACAGTCAACTCAACCACTTTGCCCAACATGTAATCAACCTCTCAAATGGATTCCACAATACAAAAGATGGTACTGCTACAACGACAAAAAATACGTCTAAACAGTAAAACAATCTTTAAACATTTTTAATTTTTACGTCGTTTCATTTGGCAAGGGATTTTCCAGTATTGTGATTGTTCCGTTTTTTCCAAGGCGCAGTTGCTTTTCAGCCTTAAACATAGCTACGTGCGCGTTTTTCACTTCAATATAATCGTCCATTGAAACGGCGTTTACCTGTTGGTCCCAGAGGCAGAGCATAATTTTTCCTGTTTCGTCCCCTATCCATGCGTTGGAAACAAGAGCGTTGTCTCTAAATTGAGTATGAACCTTGGATGGCTCAGAAGTTTTGAGTACTTTGGCAAATACATTTACCTTTTTCATACCTACATGCAGATTCTCTATCTTCATATGTGTAGGACCTGGATTTTGCTTTGCGATCTCTTTTCGGACTCTGCTTGTATCCATCCAATTATCGAATGAAACATCATTTTGTGAGAGAGTTTCTTCGGGAACCCGGAACTGCGCAATTACTTTACTGTCTTTAGTTATAAGGAAAATAGCTTCGTTGTTAACACTTCCACGGAATTCAACCGTTAAGCCTCCACATGCTGATTTTGTGTGTTCTTTTGCTTGAATTAGAGCCTGAAACAATTCGGTAGGATAAACTTCATTTTGTGCCGAAATGAAAGCAAGTTGATCTTCTAACATGGGCTTTTTTGATTTCATACTATTTTTCCTCTCCTTACAGCGAATTATCTTGAAAAAAGCAAATATTAGGTTCAAAATTTACTTTTTCTTGATTAATTCTAACAATTTATTACTAATACCATGTTAACTATATAGGTTTAGCTATAAAAAATCGGAATTTTCAGGGAACAATTTGTATAATTTGCCTCAGTGCTATCAAGTCTGCCTTTTGTTCCAAAAAGGAAAAAGGCTAGCACTTTATAATGTATAAAGAAGTGTGCACAATTAATTTTTTATGTTTTGTCTTCTAAGTAATCTATTGAGTAGGGCTGGGCTGGAACACGGAAATACCAGTGGTTTGGTGTCTTTGAGGGCTCCATAACCGTTTGTTAT
>Ga0187868_1003309_pt1 | contig 10097 bp, 10 predicted proteins | sample June2016WEW_13_4_FD_133014 | JGI IMG/M metagenome (GOLD analysis project Ga0187868, IMG submission 133014) | Peatland microbial communities from SPRUCE experiment site at the Marcell Experimental Forest, Minnesota, USA - June2016WEW_13_40 | ecosystem: Environmental > Terrestrial > Soil >... | reverse complement strand
TTGCTGGCGTACTTTTTGGTGTCGGTATGGCCATCGCCGCAGTCAACTTCCTCGCTTGGCTCTTTCCCGGTTCGTAAGACAGATCTCCCTCACTTCAAACGGAGAACCGCATGGACCAAGGAAGAAGAATCAATACGGTCTACCGGACCCTTCATCGCCCACTCACCGTTCTTGGCGTAGAGAGAAAGCTCTTCTTCTTCGCCATGTGCATGGGCGCAGCGACATTCAACATGCTTTCGAGCTTGCTGGGCGGCATCCTAATGTTCTTTCTTCTGTATCTTGCCGCCCGGTGGGCCACGAATACCGACCCACAGATCCTTCGTTTTCTTTTGTCAGCAGCCAAATTCAAGACGCAGTACGACCCATCCAAGCTGAGTCCCATCACGATCCGCAGAGCGTCGAATGCTTAATCTCAAAAAAGTCTTCAAGTCCTACAGCGAAACCGGCTCACTCAACGAACAAGTGAACCTCTACGGTTTCGTTGATCCTCACGCCTTTTTGACCAAGTCGGGCGATGTGGGCGTCATCCTTCAGGTTCACGGCGTGGATTACGAGTGCCTTGATCCCACTTCACTCGACACGCTAACAAAGCGCCTGGAATCGGCGCTGAAGCTATTCGACGAGAACTTTCGCATCTACCAGTACCTCTTTAAGCGAAATAACGAGCCAATTCCTTACAAGAAGTATGCGAACCCCATCGTCAACACGGCCATCGAGAATCGCATTCGGCATTTCGCGGAGAAATCCGAGCGACTGTATTCGCTTCAAATGTTCTACGTCGTAGTCTTCGAAGGCTTCCGTTACAAGCGGGCTCTGTTAAAGTCGCTCACCGAGTTTCACAGGAATCCAAAGAAGGCGCTCGAAGACCTGAGCGCTGCGTTCTCATCGCGCAGACAAATCGTTCTCCTCGACCGGGAAATCACGAAAGCACTGGCAGCTCTCCACCAAAAGGTGAAGAGCTTCATCCTCCAAGTCAGCGATTTCGCACAGGTCGAACTCCTCGACAAACAGGAGACTTTCCGAGTGCTAAAGCGGGTGTTGAATTTCGCGCCCCAGAAACTCCAACTCGCACGGCTCAAGCACGACACGTTTCTTGACTACTACCTTTGCGAATCGCACCTGGAATGCCATCGCGGACATTTGAAGCTCGACGACTACTGTGTCAAGGTTTTGACACTCAAAGATCCCTCGGCCCAGAGCTTTCCGCTCATCTTCAAGAGCCTTCTCGAAGTGCAGGCTAACTTTCACATCGTCACGGAGTGGAAGAAAGAGGATTCCGGCAAGGCACGGAAAGCGATCCAATCGAAGCGCCGTCACTTCCACAACACGAAGCGCTCGCTAGCAAGTCATCTCAACGTCTCGGATGCTCCACCAACGGACGTTCTAGTGGACGACTCGAAGGAGGCCCAAGTCCGCGAACTTGGCGCGAGCATCAAGGAACTCGAAATCGAAGGCAATTATTTTGGGCACTTTTCACTGAGCGTCGTGATCTACGACCTCGACCCGGCGAAGGTGGAGACCGCCGCTGCCGATTTCTACAAAGTTTTCAGCGTTCACGATGCACAGCTCTATGAGGAAAAGTACAACCTCTTGAACGCGTTTCTAGCGACCGTGCCAGGTGGCTCGGCCTTCAATCTGCGCTCCATGTATTTGCTCAACACGAACTACGCCGACTTCTCATTTCTCTTCACGCTTCACTGTGGCGATCCCGAGAACCGACACCTCAAGCAGGAATATCTCGCCGTTCTTGAAACCAATCACAACACACCCTACTTCCTAAACCTTCATCACCGCGACGTGGCCCACACGATGATCCTGGGCCGCACGGGCTCTGGAAAATCGTTTCTCTTGAATTTCCTTGTCACGAACATGCAGAAGTACGACCCCTACACCTTCATCTTCGATCTGGGCGGCAGCTTCGAAAGCCTGACCCGCCTGTTTGGCGGCTCCTATGCCCGCGTTGGGTTGAACTCGCCTAGCTTCAAGATCAATCCTTTCTCGGTTTCACCGACCAAGGAAAATATCGATTTCCTCGCGCTGTTCGTCAAAGTTCTTATCCAGGGAGCGTCTCCCCTTGAACTGACGCCCACAGAGGAACGCGATCTTTACCACCAGATTGAGAATCTGTACGAAATCGAACCAGCCCTCCGCACGCTCACCGTCCTCTCGAATACGCTTGACCGCCGCCTCGCCGACCGGCTCGCCAAGTGGACTACAGGCGGGCAATTCGATTTTGTTTTCGACAATGCCGAGGACACGATCACCTTTTCCCGTTTCCAATGCTTCGATTTTCAAGGAATGAACCAATACCCGGAAGTGCTGGAGCCGCTTCTCTTTTACATCCTGCACCGGGCGAACGCCGCGATCTGCGATCCCAAGATCAGCCACGTCTTCAAAGCATTCTTCATTGATGAGGCTTGGCTGTTTTTGAAGAACCCGAGCATCAAGAGCTACATCATCGAGGCGCTGAAGACCTGGCGAAAGCAAAACGCCGCAATGATTCTCTCGACGCAATCGCTTGACGAGCTTCGGAAGTCAGAAATCCTCGACATCATCGTCGAAAGTTGTCCGACCAAGATTTTCCTGGCCAACCCAGACATGGACCGCGATCTTTACCGTCGTCAGTTCAACTTGAACGAGAGCGAAGTAGAACTCATCTCCACTCTGCGCCCAAAGCAACAGCTACTCATTAAGACGCCGGAACTGGCTAAGGTCGCCAATCTTGAAGTGGACCAGAAGAGCTACTGGCTCTACACGAACGATCCCTTCGATAACCGCAAGCGACGGGAGGCCTTCGAGTCGTTCGGATTTGAAAAGGGCCTCGAAACCTTAGCGGCAGGCGAGCCAAATTGTTGACTTTGTGATGTAGAATCCCCCTCATGCGCGTTACTACTGCATTCTCTTTGCTGCTTCTTCTCGTTTCCGCAGGAACAACGACGATAGCGCAATCGCTGAAAAACTTCCCATCTGCGGATTCGATGCTTACAGATGCAAAGCACAAAGAGCCAAAGAGCGGAGTGCAAATGGGCCCTGGAAACACGCTAACAATCCAGCAAGGGGTCGGTACACCAACTACCATTAACGTTCTTTCGTTTGGGAAGGAAGGAACACTACTCGCGGCTGGCAAAGATTTTGGCCGAGTAGTCATTTGGGACGTTGTGAACCGAAAGTTTATCTGTGCTGTCGATACCGGGCAGGGCATTGTTCGCGCTGTGGCTATTTCCCCAGACGGACAAGTGCTGGCCACAGCCGGAGAGGGCGACCGGTTTAGTCTCAAGTTGTGGCACCTGCCGGATGGTCGGCTCTTGAAAACGTACAATTCATTCTCCGGATATATCCATTCAGTGGCATTTGGCCCGAATGGCGCGTGGCTTGTCCTCTCAGACAACACCGCTTCGACGCAGGTGCTCGACCTCACTACTGGCAAAGAACTCCTTGAGCTAAAAGAAACATATTCACCTGTCTTGTCTCCTGACGGAGCGCTGCTAATGGCGGTCAACAAGACGGAATTCACTTTGTGGAATACGTCAGATTGGTCCAAACAAAAGACACTGCAACGAGTCCCAATTTATGCAATTCCTCTTGCGTTGAATCCCCAAACCGACAGTCTTGTGGTCACGTCGTCGGGGGCATTTCAACTCATTCGATTAAGCACGGGCGAGCCGTTGCCAAATGTTCCGGTAACACCGCTGCCAAAATTCAACGGAGCGGCAGGAGGATTCGCAGCTTTCGATGCAAGTGTTCCGGATTTTCTATTCGGTCACAGTGAAGGTCGACTTTGGGGATGGGATAGCCGTACTGGCCAAACCTGCGTCTCTGACGTGTTGTACAGCGAGAGTGGCTCGCTCAGTTCAAATGGGAGCATCCTGGCGGGGGCGAAAGACAATTCAATTCTTGCTCAAGGCCAATCTCCTGACGGAGTGCTGATTTGGGATACGAAGCGTCTCGCCGAGAAATGCGGCTTTGGATCTCCGTCTCCCAACTGATTCGGCTTGGGCGGCGACTGCAACCACCACCCCTAGTTCATTTGCTTGTGTGCCAACCAGAACTTCCACCAAGGACGTATTTCAGTTTTTGAATTCTCAAGTCGTTCTGGATACCACCAGCCGTCGAAGTGAGCGGCATAGTTCTCACCGCGAGTATCTGTTATGTGAACGTCGCATACGAAGGGGCTTTCAATGAGTCGAGGGGCGGAATGATGAGGGCGCTGAGTAACGATGTCGTACCGCAGCGTCAGTGTGGCAGTTTTTACAAATGATCGATCCGCACCATGTCTTTCGACAAGGTTCCAGAACCAATCGATATACCGCGCTGGCACCTCTGAAATCGGCTCTGCAAGTAATTCTGGCGGACCGGCTTCTCTCTTGACGAAGTCCATCGTCAACGTGTCACGCCCTGTGAGCCTCGCAAATCGCAGTATGTGGCCCATCACGTAATCGTCGCCCGCATAGTTCATCAGGCTGATAAACGAATGGCCGATGTTGTGGGCGACACCCTTCAGAACTTTGTAGCGAGCCATCGGAATACCTACTGTTTCTAACCAAATCTCATTCGACAGGCTATCGCCGAGATGTCTCGGCTGTAAAGGATGAAAGCAACGCCGCAACATTTCGCATTTCGTTTTGACCAATCCCCCAAAAGGAGCACCTGAATGAAAGCCATATTTGCCGCTCGACGATATCGTGTCCTTGGACTGCTCTCAGCCCTCACTCTCGGTATCTTGGCGTTCGGCCAATTCCCAGCGCATGCCGCACCTGACACAGCTCGCGTGGTGAAGTATGCGCAGAACGACATCGTTCCGATAAAAGCCAAATTGCGCTACTCAACGCTCATCATCCTGCCGGAGAAAGAGGAAATCCTCGACTTCACGACCGGCGACAAGGAATTCTGGATTATCAACGGCGCTCACAACCTCTGCTACATCCATCCGGCACAGGCCGGGATTCGCAGCAACCTGAATCTCATCACGGCGAGCGGTCACGTCTATTCGTTCTTGCTCTCCGAGATCAGTAGCGATCCGAATGCCGACCCGGATTTGAAAGTCGTTATCGAGCCGAAAGAAGAATCTGGTATCGGAACCGGAGCTTTCAGGCGAGGCTATGTACCCGCAACTGAAGCGGACGCCTACAAGCGGGAGATTCAGACCGTACGCGACCAGGCCGACGTTCAGGTTCATACAGCGCAGACCAGCGCCCAGCAGCAGATAGAGAAATTCCGTTCCGAGTACGCGACAAAACTCCAATTCGACTATCAGTTCGACGCGAAGGGTTCTGGGAAACCGTTCCTAGTGTCCGCACTCTATCACGACGACGAGTTCACCTACATCAAGTGCGCGGCTTCCGAGAAGCCGGCCGTTTACGAAATCAAAGATGGCAAGCCGAATCTCATCAACTTCGAACTCCAGAACGGCGTCTACATCGTTCCGAAAATCGTGGACACCGGCTATTTGGCCATCGGCAAGAAGAAACTCGCCTTTTCCCGCCATCAGTAAGAAGCGCACCCGCAGAACACTTTCCGTCGAATGAGAGGAGCCCATGACCGAATCAGTTAATTCTCCGGCCACTCAGCCAATCCAGGACAAGGCACCAAAGCCGGCCGGCCTCATGCCGAAAAATGTTCAGACGTGGGCCATGCTTGGCCTGGCCGTATTGATGGTCGGCATTATGTGGCTCACGGGCGGAAAGAAACCACAGACGTTGCCCAGGTCTGGAACCTCTGCCGTTCAAACTCCTGCTCCACTCGAAGTCAACGAGGGCAAGATCGCTGAGCTACAGACCCGGATTCAGGAGCTTCAGCGCGAGCAGCAGGTTGCGCTAAATCAACAGAACAAGTTCTTCGGCGCAATACAGTCCGAGAGCCAGACCGCCGCGCCCGCTCAGGTAGCGGGCACGGTGCAGCCGCCACCAGCCACAGCTTCCGACCCGATTCAGGACGAACGGAAGAAAAGAGCATACGTCTCACTGTTTTCTTCGAATGTCGCTTTGAGCTACAGGAAGGACCTAGCACAGCCGGAATTGACTCCGGGCACCGCCTCACCCACTAACAATCCGTTCGGCTTGCCCGGTCTGCCAGCCCAAGAACCGAGTTTTAACCAGCAACTCGCTCAAATCCTTCAAGGGCTACCGCCAGCATCTCAACTAACACCACCCGCGCCGCCTGCCGCTAGCAACGCGCCGCAAGCGGGCGCAACCACAGCCGAAGAAGCGGAGAGGAAAGCTGCCGAAAGTTCCTCGAAGCAAACTTCAAATCCATCTGCGCTCAACGCCGCCGAGGGGAAAAACTACGTCATCTTTGAAGGAACGATCCTTGAAACCGTACTGCTAAATCGGCTCGACGGGCAGTTCATTGGTCCTGTCGAATGCCTCGTCACCAGCGACATCTACTCCCACGACCGCCAGCATCTTCTGATCCCGTCAGGCACGAAGGTCCTAGGAGAAGCAAAGCGCGTGGATACGTTCGGCCAAACGCGACTCGCCGTCGCCTTCCATCGGCTCATCATGCCCGACGGTTATTCCGTCAGCCTCGACCAGTTCAAAGGAATGAACCAGATCGGAGACACCGGCCTCCGCGATCAGGTAAATAACCACTACCTCAAAATCTTCGGCGCTTCCCTCGCCGTAGGTGCAATCGGCGGGATTGCCGAAGCGGGTTCGGGCGGCGCGCTAACTCAATCCGGCACCCAAACCATTCAGCAAGGTGTTGGCGAGAGTCTCGGCCAAACCTCACAGCGCATTTTGGACAAATTCCTCAACATTCTGCCCACCGTAACAATTCGTGAAGGCCACCGAGTGAAGATTTATCTCTCAGGCGACCTCTCGATTCCCGATTACGCAAACCACAAAATGCCGTCTGACCTATGATCGAATCGTGTCCAGGACTCGATTTGGCATCGGTAGGAATGTTTCCGATAGCAAACCTCGAATTAGGGCTAGCGATCCCGCTTTCCAGAGATGATTGCCACGAGGTTCACAACCGCAGTAGTGGCCTCGGCACAGAGTGCGGCATCCCGAAATGTCGCCGTTCTTCTGTGCTGGAGTGCCACGGCCAAGTCAAGTGCCGCCTTGGCGTGACGGCGCGCTTCCTCGTTTGGCCCTCCGGCTAGCTCAGCACTGAGATAAGCCTCCAGCATTCTTTTTGCATCCGTAGTGGAGGCTGCCACACCATCCAGAGTTGGATGGCGATTCGCATCGTAAATTAGTTGGCTCAGCGAAATAAGTGCTTCGCGACAAAGCAAACCAATGGCCTGAAATTCCTCTTCGTTCTGAGCTGAATCGACTTTTTGACGCAGGTCTGAAATCACTCGGTCAACGCGAGGCCATCCCGTAGGCTCTGGGCGTGGAAATTGTCCCGAAGATGCAGCGCGCAGTTGTTCAAGTAACGGATCGTAAAGGTCGGCGATGAATATACGCCGCGACTGATAGGATGGCAGGTCCCCTTTTTTCCATCTGTCATACCATCGCCACAGATCGGTAAATGTGTTGGGGTCACGAATAGACTGCTCCCCAAGCCCAACCTTAATGCGTTCCCTTCGACCGATATAAGCGTCATTGATATCCTGAATCTGCCGACGCCCGGTGGCAACGTCGATCATCAGCCCCTTTTGCTCTTCAATTTCCTGAATCAGCTCTTCGAGAGTCATCGGAGTTCCACAACCATGCCGCAGCGCAGCATGTAAATCAACTCTTGCCGAAACGATTCCGGTTTTAGAAAAGGAGACCGCTTCATGAAAAAGAGAGTCCTCGCAGTCTTGCTTGTTATGGGCTTGTGCGTTGGTACGGCTTCCGCGCAGTTCGGTTTCGGGATTGTCTACGATCCGACCAACTACGCCAATGCAGTGCTTCGTTACAGCCAACTCGTTCAGCAGCTCAACCAACTGCGGCAAACCTACACGCAAATCGTGCAGCAGTACAACCTGGCGGTTCAGATGGCCCGAAACCTTCAGAACATGCCAGCACGTTACCAGGCGCAGTTCTCGCAGTGGCGAAATGTTGTCGCGCCAAACACCTACGGCAACACAGGAACGTGGGTCAGCGGCATGAATACCGGCCTACCGAACACCGTTAACACCGGTTATCAGCAGGCCACCACTCCCCTTCTCCAATACAACGGGCAAGTGCTCTCGGGCATGACTCCCGACGACCTCAACCGCGTGAAATCCCAGTACGCTTCGGTCGAACTATCCGATGGCGCTAATGTGACGGCAATGGCCGCAATCGGCGCGATCCGCGACAACGCCCAAACGATTCAGAATCAGATCAACAACCTCGAACAGGATTCGCTGTCCAGCGATCCGAACCTCAACACCGAAGTCTCCGTCCTCAACAAGATCAACGCTGCGAATGTCCTCACCCTTCGCACGCTGCAAGACTCGAACAAGCTCCTGCTCTCGTTGCTCGAACAGAACGTGATAGCCGCGAAGCAACAGCGGGAAACAACCGCCAACTCCATCAATACCGACATCGCCCGCCAAGCGACGCTAGCAGGTAATCTGGCACAGGTCACCAGCACGCTCAATAACTCGCTCCAGAACTTCCGCATGCCGTAGTCAAACGTAACCTTATCCCCGCCGCGTCGAAGGAGACCCAATGCAGACCGACTATCTGCAATTCATTTTTCAGGCCATCAACACTCTGCTAACGCAGAACCTCGGCTTCTTCGACGCGATGGGCCAAAATCTGTTTCGAATGTTCGCGACCATTCTCGTCGCTTGGTTTGGCATCAAGTCAGCGCTGTCCGCCACAAGTGGCAGAGGCGGCTTCCACTTTGAGAACTTTGCCAGCCTCTTGCTGACCATCAGTTTTGGGTTCGCGATGGTCAATTACTACAGCAATCCGATCCCCGGAATGGGGACGAGCTTTCACAATCTGATCACGGATGAATCGCAGTTCCTCGCCAACAGGATCACGCAAACACAATTGCAGGTTGTCATAGAGCGGGTCGCTGACTTTGAATCCCGCATGGATTCACCGGGCTTCGGAGACTTCCTAGGCACGCTGATCTATACGGCTGTCACTATTCTTCTTGCCGCTGCGCAGGCCATCGCCATCGTTGTTATCGCTTATGGGTTCATCGCCACGGCAGTGTGCGTCCTGGTCGGCCCGATCTTCATACCTTTCTTCATCGTTCCCAAACTCGAATGGATCTTCTGGGGATGGTTCAAGGCGTTCATTCAATATGCTTTCTACCAGGTCATAGCCGCAGCCGTCGTGTTCATCATCGCGAATCTTATTCTCGGCACGATGAATCTCCAGCCGAACGGAACGATCTCGACGACTCAACTCCTCGAATTCTTTCCCGTCCTCTTCATTACGTTCTTGGCGTCCATCTACGCCCTTTTGAAAATTCCCGCTCTTACCAACCACATCTTCAGCGGCAGCTCCGGCGGGTCCTCCGCCGGCATCCTGGAGGGCATGAAGCCATGAACAACGATTCTAGTTTTCACGACGCGAAACGACTCTACCTGGAGCAATACGGCGATCCTATGGTCACCAACACCTATCTGAAGATTGCGCTCGTCCTTCTTGCCTTCGTTGCGGTCGCCCTCGGACTGATCGACATGAGAACGATCCGCACGTTTCAAAACTTTCGCCCCCTTGTGATTCGCATTGATCAGTTGGGCAGGGCGGAAGCGCTCAGCTATGCCAATTTCGAATACAAGCCGCAGGACGCAGAGGCTAAATACTTCCTGTCGCAATTCTGTGGGCTCTACTATCGGCGCAACCGTTACACGATGAACGACGATTTCTCGAAGTCCCTGTACTTCCTCGACGGCAAGCTGGCCAGCGACATCATTGATGCGTATAAAAAGAACGGTGTCATCAAGAGCTTCCTGACGGACCCTTCACAGCCTGAGATCGACATCGAAGTGAAGAACGTCGCCCTCGAAGGGATGCAGACCTCGCCCTACAAGGCCCGCGTGGACTTCGACATGGTTTACTACTCGGCAGCCGATCACAGCGAACTGAAGCGCACGCTCTACACGGCCAATTTCGTCTTCGTTTTCAAAACCAATGTCCCGAACGAGCTTATCCCGATCAATCCGCTCGGGCTCGCAATCACGTATTTCCGCGAAGACGAAGCCTTTAAGTGAGACCTAC
>Ga0187868_1003302_pt1 | contig 10111 bp, 9 predicted proteins | sample June2016WEW_13_4_FD_133014 | JGI IMG/M metagenome (GOLD analysis project Ga0187868, IMG submission 133014) | Peatland microbial communities from SPRUCE experiment site at the Marcell Experimental Forest, Minnesota, USA - June2016WEW_13_40 | ecosystem: Environmental > Terrestrial > Soil > Wetlands... | reverse complement strand
TCCAAACCAACTGTTCCAAAAATGTTCCAGAATTCAATCTACTGGCCCCAAAGGGGGGGCTAATTTGAGCGAAAGCAGACGCCCCGAATTGGTCTAAGGCCATGGAAAACATGTGAAAGGATGGATAGAATGCAAAGTGATTGGTTTCCTGGCAGTCATGAGGTCGAGAGTTCGAACCTCTCCAGGTCCACCAACCAACCCTACGAAGCTCCCTCTCCATCCCGCCTCGCTCAAAAGCAGTAAGCAGGCGACAGTAGGCAGTAGGCACTAGGCAGTCGGCGGCGGCGAGAAGTAAGGAGGCAACTCACAATCCATATCCACACCTCAGAATTCAGAATTGGCCCCTTCCCCTTTCCTGCGCGACCTGCCCCCGGCTCTTCTGCCTCCTGAATCCTGACTCCTGTTCTTCCCCCACCTACGACCTACCACCTACCGGATACTAACTGCCTATAATTTCAACAACATTCCCGCTTTCGACGCGTAACTACCTTTGTTTTCTGTAACATCCCCGCTTTGTGACCGCCCGTGAGAATCCGACCCTTTGTTTTCATAGACATCCCCACTTTGTTCGTTCACTTTTTACACTCACGGGTTCTTTCTTTCCCTGTCAGCGGTGACATCTTGTCTGGGGCTGCCATGCCTGCCAAGAGCCGTCTCCATCCCGCTTCCCTTAAATGCGGTAGGCAGTCGACAGGAGGTAGAGGGCGGGAAGCAGATGCTTTTCATTCTCACTCCTGACTTCTGACTCCTGCTTTAGCTCCTGACACCTGGAACCTGCTTTCCCCCACCTACCACCTACCGTGTTCACACTTCAAAGTTCAGCATTCAGCATTGCCCCCAACCCCACCTACTATACTAGCCTATCTGCTGCCGCCTGTCAAGAGAGGCAGAGTCCCTTTCCGCTCTCCGGTCCGAACTTACCTCCGGGGGAACGGGATATCCTCATCCTCATAGCTCCGGAGAAGGGTATTGGCTTGTCCCCCTAAGCAGAGCGATGAAAGCACTTTTGTGGTTTCAGTTGTCGTTCTTGGCTTGGCGGGTCGTGACTTCACCAGTCCCAGGGCGTCTCGACGCCGAAACACCGGTTGTCATCGGCGACCGAGCCCGGCTGAGCTGTGCCGCCGACTCGCGAACGGCTTCGGCCATGTGAACTTTCTCAGGCCACGTCAGCGCCGCACGCCGTTTTTGCCAAGCGGCTTGGCGCTCCAACAGTTTGCGCGTTTCAGTCATTCAGGAATCTCGCCTCGAACCGCGTCCACGCATCCGCCAATCCGTGCCGAGCGGCCAGCCGCGCCACTTGCTCGCGGCTGACGCTGTTTGATTCCAGCAAGCCAAGAATCCGCGCAAAATCTTTAGCTCGGCCGACACTCAGCGCGATCACTGCCAGGTGGTCAGCGCGTACGACGCGCAAGGGTATGCCTTCGAAGTCGGCGGACTCCGCCTCTTCTAGCGCTTCTTGCGTGAGCCGGCTGAACACCGGGACGAATTGCACTGGCCATGCGCCGACGCGAATGGCTGCGCCCTCTGGCCGATGTCCTCTGGCAGCACAAAATTCGTAGATTGGCTTCAAGAGCTCCAACGTTTGCGGCGGCACGGCCACCAGGACATCGGCGTCCAGCGTGGCCACGGGCTCGGTGTACCTCATCTGCGCAATCGCGCCGAACAATGCGTATTCGCTGATCACGCCGGCGTCGCGCATCGCGTTGAGCAACTCCGCCACTTCTTTCATCCCCGAGAGGATACAGGAGCCGGGCCACCTTTGTCATCCGAAATGGGTGCCCGGGGCTAGCGGCGGAAGGGCGGACCATCCCCACGCGCGAGGGCGAACAGTGAAGGGTAAAGGGTGAGGGACCATCCCCACGCGGGGGCGAGCGCGTCACGCTCACCCAACTGTTCGCCACCGCTCCCCTGCCAGGTCCGGTCCCGGAACCTCACGAAGCTGCCTGGGCCAGCCAAGTGGCTCTACTTTTACTTGCCGGTCACCATTTTTGAAAATAGCCGTTAAATTCGACGCAGCGTCTCAGCGGTGTTCATCGCGTTTTTCCTCGTGCTTGGGCGCTTTAGCGTGTTCTTCCTTTACGGCATGGCCTGCTTTGGCATTTTCCCGTTCGCTCGGCGACCGTTTCACCAGTTCATGCCGTTCCGGCGGGCGAGGCGCCGATGGCGCGAAGCGCCGGACGGTGTAGGGATGCACGTAGGTAGCGCGATTCGCCCAAGTCCTGCCCCAGGGCACGTTATTGACGATGACAGCGTGACCGCCCCAATTGAAGCGGGTCAGGCCCCATCCCCAGGGACGAAACGCGAGGCCAATAGCGACGCCAAAGCCGAAGCGGATCGCGCCGCCCACGGCGAAGCCGATCCGGGGAGCTGCAAACACGATGGCGGGGCTGTAGGAGGGTACCACGATGAACGCAGGGTTCGCCGGCATGATAGTAATGTACGGTCCCATCCCCACGATAATCGACGGATTCGTTCTCAGATAGCCATGGTCCGCGGCTCTCCTGCGCATCCTCTGGACCGCGTCCATCACGTCGGGGCGCTGCGCCAGGACGGCATCACCCAGTTCCTGCGTCCAGCCCATGTCGGAAGCCATCATATCGAGGACCGAAGGAAAGGGAAGGAGCGCCTGCACGCTTGGGTCCCAGGGTAGTTGGTCGTCCGTGATGGCTTGGGCCAAGGCGTCGCCGGTAAGGTAATGGTGCTGGTCCGCCCACTGCGCGGCGTCGGGAATGTCGTTAGGAAAGGTCGACGCGGTGAGAACCTGCGCCAGCAATGGATCGGGATACAGGGCAATGGGGGATACCAACCTCTCTAACTCCTGCGGCGGATAGGAAGGCGGCGCTTGCGCAAACGAAGCAACAGTGAATAGCTCCCCCGCAAAAAAGAGTGCGCAAGAGGCGGCAATCCATCGAATCGTGAATTCTGTCTTTCTCATCCTTGCGTTCAGCATTTTTCAGTTCCTCCTTTTTGAGTTCCTTAGCTCAGGGATGAGCAACTTGCCGAGAATCCCTGAGGGGCCCTGGACTATTGTGCCAGGGTCAGAGTGAGTCTTCGGCTGTTTCCGGACCTTTCAGCTGGCAGCTACCCTCCACTTCCCCGCCCGCGGCCCGACCCCGGAGTCCCAGGTGCAAGCCGGGGCGGAATTGCGACGAAATCTTGCGTGATGTAAAGGCTACCATCCGGCCCTTTCACGATCCCAATTCCCACGTCAGTGTAATTCGCGTTCAAGATGTTGGCCCGATGATTGCGTTGGAAACGGGGCTCGTTCATAAATGCGGCTTCCGCGCCCAGAGCGGTTCCGTCGATGGCAATATTCTCTCCCGCCGCCCGCCAGGGAATTTCGGCCTCGTTTATCCGCGACGAAAGGGTCCTGCCCTCCGGGTCAACATGGCCAAAGAATCCTTGCTCGAGCATGTTGCGGGAATGCGCTCGCGCCACCGCAGCCAGGTTCTCGTTCCACCTGAGGGGCAGCGCTCGGCCACCAGTCTCGGCGGAGGTCCCGGGATCCAAACGCTCGTGGTTGACGAGCGCCCACATCTGCCTTTCCAAATCGGCCATGCGGTTCGCGCCGAAGTTTGGCTGGGGAGCCGTTTCACCGGGACCAACCTTCGGCGTGCCATGGCTCGGACCGAAGGGATGCCAGACGCCCGGTTGACTTTGCCCCGCCACGGAGGCGTTATCGCTCTCGCCGAAGTGATGCCACGCGGCCGATTGGGCGAGCTTCTTCTTGGACGTGTTTTGCGCTGCCTGGACTTCAGTCTGCGAGGGCGTGGCAGCGTCCGGCTTGGTGGATGTTTGAGCCTGGTCCGGACCCGCGCAGGCTATAGCCGCAGTCCACAAGAAGCCAGCCAAAAGAACGGCTGACTGGCACCGAGGAATGGCTTTCAACAGGCATCGTCTTTTCATGGCACACGTCCGTGCTTCGAGCACCACCAGTAATTCCAACTTGGTGGGAGGCAAGCGCGTTGCCAATCAGGGCTCCCAGCCAGAAATCTATCACCTGTTTTTTGTGCGGGTTCGTGCTGGTGTACGTTGCATGCCGGAGGACGGGAACGGATTGTGGCCGATCTCAGCCAGCCATTGGCCGATTTCGGGCAGTTTGGTGCCAGTCTTGCCCTTCGCGAGAACACAAGATTCCGCGCTCAAAGAGCCGTCCTTACGGCCCTCCCCGGAGAGAAGCTTTGAAAGAACAAACAATCTCACGCAAAGACGCCAAGGCGCAAAGGCTCGCAAGGAACAACTCTTTTTTTTCTTTGCGCCTTCTACGACTTTGTCCGTCAGCCGACGGATGAAATGCTTTTGCTCACCTACGGATTGTTTCACAGCTTCAGAGCAAGAGGGCGCAAAGATCAGCGTCTTGATTTGACTAACTCACGTTCAACGTAAGGGTCACACTATGGCTCAGGCTGGCAGCACCCATACCCGTGCTGCCTGTCACCGTCAGGGTGTATGTTCCCGCTGGTGTTCCCGGGTTGCTGGTCACATTAGTGCCTACCCCGCCTCCGCCGCAGCCGGCCATCGCCAAGATCAGCAGCAATCCGGCCGCGAGCGTGACGAACGTAGCGCAGACTCTGCTGAGTTGCGGTTGTTCCCAGCCCCGGACTACCCAAGCCACTCCGGAAAGGAGGACAGCAAGAATGAGCGACCCTGTTGGCCAAGGTGAAAGGGGTGGGGCTGGAGGAAGTGGTCGAGAGCGTGGCACACTGAGCGAAGGGCCGGTCGTCGCAACGCTGACCGTGATATTCGTCGCAGAACTGCCCGCCGTTAGCGGGTTCGGCGAAACCGTGCAGGCGGCCTCTGAGGGAGCCCCAGTACAAGTAAAGGTCACCGTCTGGTTCGACCCCCCTTGACCCTCCACACTTAAAGTGTAGGTTGCAGCTTGGCCGGGCGCGACGGTGGTCGAGGTGGGAGAACCGGAGGATACGGCCAGCGTGAAGTCCTGGCCCGTTCCGCTGAGTGCGACACTTTGCGTGCTTCCCGCCACGCCATTGCTGTTGTCGGTGATGGTCAGCGTGCCGGTGAGCGTGCCGGTGGCCGTGGGTGTGAAGGTCACGTTGATCGTGCAGGAACTGCCGGCTGCGACGCTGGTCCCGCAATTGTTGGTCTGGCGGAAGTTGGCGCTCGTGGCCATGCCGGTGATGGCGAGCGCGGCGTTGCCTGTGTTGCTCAGGGTGACCGGCTGCGACCCGCTCGTCGTCCCAAGGCCTTGACCTGCAAAGCTCAGACTCGTCGGACTAAGGCTCGCCAGCGGCCCCGTGCCACTTGGCACGAGAGATTCGAGGTCCGCGTCGAGCACCGGGAAGAGCGTGCCCGTCAAGTTCGTGGTTTGGTCGGTGCAAAGTCCGCCAGTGCCCTCCAACATGTCCACATGGTCGCTCGTCACGCAGCTTACTCTCTTCGCGACTGTCGCACCTTCAAAGGAGGCGCTGATCTCTGGGACCGCTCCGTCGTTCAACACGCTGGTGAGGTCACCAGACCAATCATCCAAATCAATTCTCTCCTGAATGATCGACATCAATTGCAGAAGCTCGTGGAAGTCCGCCAGCTCGGCGGGGGTCAGGCCAGCCGTGCTGGAAGGCTGCAATGATTCTTCACCCAGGGCTAATGCCAGGGTAACCAGCTCAGTGTAGATTGCCGTCGCGTCGTCGGCGCCATACGTCGGGACCTCACCGTAGCTGCCGAGACTCCCATAATAGGCATTCACCTTACTGTTATACGTCGATGCTAAATTAATCAGCCATTCGTTAACGTCATCGCCCGAATAGAGCGTAGGCGTACTCGAGAAAATGTCGTTGGCGCAGTAGGCGTCACAGCGAAGATCCCCACGATTAGGAAGGGTAATGTTTGTTATACAAGCCGGACAGCTCTCCGCCCACCCGAGGTCCAGGGCGTTCAAGACTATCTCCCAGGAAGGCTCAGATTGGCCGTGCAAGCGTAAGGTGGTGCTATTTACCAATGCGGTTCCGTGGTGGGGAGTCGCAAGCGTAATGGCGCGTATTACCCGTTCGCCCGCAGGCAGGCCGGCCTTGGCGCCAGCGCTGATGGAATCTTCATTCATCAAGGCTCGCGCCACTAAACCTCCCATGCTATGGCCGATAATGACCACGTCCCTGTCGAACGGCGTATCACCCTCAGCATACGGGTCCCATGACTGCCGAAAGTAGTCTAGCCAGATTTCGAGGGCGAGACCGATCTCTGACACCGTATATTCGTTGCTAAGGTAGTGATACGTGAAGATCTTGTAATTCTGGGAAAAACTCGGGTCTTGCTGGGTAAGGAATAGGCTGAGGTTCATGAAAACCGTGAGATCGGGATTCGCAATGTCGGAGGTTCCATCCAGGCCGTGGATTAGTATCAGAGGGGTACGGGTTCCCATCGCACCGGGCGTACAAGCGCTCTCTCGCAACAGCGTGTCGGGATCGACGCCGGCAAGGCCAGCGGGCGGCGTCAAGGTTGGGATAGTCGTGTTGTCACAATTGGTAGTTTGGGCAGGCAGGAGTTCCGTACAGCATAGCAGAGCCAGGGAAAGCATAAAGGCGCGGCAAGAGCGCGTCGCCACCACGTCCATAGTGTACCCCCTCAAGAGGACCGTACCCCTAAGCCTATGTTGACGGTCGCCCGCGCCCGACAGAGCCTTCACCCTGTCCCAGGGGTCGTTGAGCAGCGGGACGGGCATGTTGTGCTCCATCGTCGTTGGTGGCTCTTCGGCACACCTCCCCGTTAGCTTTATCGGACGGTCGAGCACTCGGCAATAGGGGGGCGGTAATAGCTCGTGCCGCCCACGCCGGGGAAAACGGACCCCCCGCACGTCAGGACGGGCGTGCCACGGGTGTGCTCCCTGTTTTGAAGGTAAGAGGCAAGTAGATCAAACGCTGGCGGGGCGGGCTTCTTCGTCTCCAGAGAACAGGGGCATCAGAATGACACGGGGCCTGCCCATCAGGCATTTTGGGCACGCGATGCCAGCGCCTGGTAATGGGTCAATTTCATGCCGTAGCGGCGAGTTTATCTCGCCAAATGGCCGCGTAAAGGCGCCTCTACATCAAATTGACCCACTACACAGCGCCTTGATGCCCGCGAGGGTCTCCTCGGCTGACCTGCCCGTGATGCGAATGAGCTTGCGGCGAGATTTTCGCCCCGAGATAATGGCCACACACGCTAGCGGCAAGCGTAATGCACGTGCGAAAAAATAGATACAGGCCTCGTTGGCCTCACCCTCGGTGGGTGGCGCATGTAGCTCCAAGCGCAGTTCTCCGGCAGAGTCATACGCCAGGCGCTCGCGGGCGGAGCGAGGCTTAACCTTGAGCCAGAAAGAGACCGTTTCTTGTTCGACTTTGAAGTCGGGCATGGTCAGTTGGCAGTCGTCAGTTGGCAGTGGTCCATTGTCCGTGGTGGTGGGAAGGCAGGCCGTCGGTGGGTGAAACACGCCCTGCTGCCCACTGCCTTCTGCCGTTGAAGCGCCGCAGGTCCGAAGAGCGGGACCTGCGCTACCCCTGCTTTCTGCCTTCTGCCTTTTCGAATCAGCTCCTCGCTCCGAAGATAGCGGTTCCCACTCGGATGATGGTCGCCCCCTCTTCAATAGCGACTTCGAAATCGTGGCTCATGCCCATCGAGAGCTCCTGCATGGAGAGGTTGGGGATGTTTTTCGAGTCAATCTCCTGAGCCAGCTCCCGGAGACGCCGGAAATAGGGCCGGACCAGCTCGGGGTCGGCGAGGAAGGGTGGGATAACCATCAGGCCACGAACCTCGAGCGTTCCAAGCCGACTGACCTGATCGGCGAGTTGGATTATTTCTGACTCCCCAACCCCCGCCTTGCTCGCCTCTTCACCCAGGTTGACTTCCAGTAGCACCGGCAACCGGCCGCCACCCGCGGCCCCCGCTTGGTCCAGTTTCTGAGCAAGCCGAAACGAGTCCACGGCATGCACCCAGTAGAACAGTTCTCGTGCGGCCTTGGCTTTGTTGGTCTGAAGGTGGCCCACCAAATGCCACGTGATGCTCAAATCCGAAAGCGCCGGCCGCTTGACCATAGCTTCCTGCACACGGTTCTCACCAAAATCGCGCAGCCCAGTCTCATACGCCGCGCGGATACACTCCGGCGGGAAGGTTTTTGAAATTGCCACCAGCTTCACGTCGTCCGGCACGCGGCGGCTACGCCGGCACGCGGCGACGATTCGCTCCCTCACTTGCGCCAAGTTCTCCTTAATACCCATCATGACAACTCTCAAGGATCGATCCGGCAGCGTCCCGCTTCGGCACGAGAACATGTCATTCTACCATCACAGTCCACGAAGAAAAGACCCACCACAGAGGCCACAGAGACCACAGAGAAGAATACTTCCGCTATTCTCTGCGACCTCTGTGGCCTCTGTGGTGAGATGTTCCTCGGCGTGCGGCTCTGCCACAAGGAGAAAGCCAAGATTTTTCATCAACCCGCAAGAGGGGACCTTGTTCGCGGGTAACTCCGAGTGTTACGATGCATTGGCTGGTTGCCCACGGTCAGACGTGCGGGACCGCAACAAGAGTCGCTGAAGAGCTACGAACAACGGACTACGGCCCGCTGACGAAGCAAAATGAACCACGGCCTTTTCATTACGCTGGAAGGAATAGACGGGACAGGAAAGAGCACTCAACTCCGTCTCCTCGTTCAGTACTTGAAGAAGCGCGGGCTCGCGGTGCGCCTCACTCGCGAACCCGGCGGCACGAAGGTGGGCGAGCGCATTCGGAGAATCCTCTTGGCCTCGGCAACCACTCGGCTTACTCCCCTGGCAGAGCTGGCTCTAATGTACGCGGCCCGCGCGCAGCACTTGCAGGAGGTAATCCGGCCAGCGCTTGCCCAGGGCGAAATTGTGGTGAGTGACCGTTATAATGACGCCTCGCTCGCTTATCAGGGATATGGGCGAAAGTTGGGCGTGGAGACTGTCCGGGCGTTCGACCGCATCATCTGCGCTCGCACGCAGCCTGACTTGACTATTGTTCTCGATCTTGCTCCCTCTCTCTCTCTTAAGCGCGCCCAAGGACGCGAATCAGGGCGGAAATCAAAGCAGGAACGCTTCGAATTGCAGGGCATGAAATTTCACAAAAGAGTTCGGGACGCATACCTGGCCATCGCGCGCCAGGAACCCCGCAGGGTGAAGGTTGTGCAAGCAGCCGGGCCGGTGGCGGAGGTCCAGGGGGAGATTCGCAAGCTCGTTGACGCTTTTCTGGCTCGGCGGCTGGGGAAGGGCAGTAAGCAGTAGACAGTAGGCAGTAGGCAGTAGGCAGTAGGCAGTAGGCAGTGGGCAGAAGACGCTAAGCAGTCGGTGCGACGGAGAGGGCAATCCAAAATCCAAAATCTAAAATCCAAAATCTAAAATGCCTTTTGATTCGTTCATCGGAAACTCCAAAGCTCTCGCGAGCGTGCGCGCGATGGTGGCAGGCGGCCGTGTTCCTGGCGCGCTATTGTTCTCGGGGCCTGACGGGGTGGGCAAGAAAACTCTGGCGCGGATGCTGGCCAAAGCGTTGGTGTGCGAGCGCGGTGATGGCGACTTCTGCGATGCCTGTCCACGCTGCCTTAGGGCCGAGCAGATGTTCGCCGCTGCGCAAGAGGACTTGGCGCGCCGGCGGGAAATCAAAGAGGCGGCAAGACGGGTTGAAGGGTTAGTCTATTTCGATTTCCAGATTCTCGAACCCCTCACGCGCTTCATCCTGATGGAACAAATCCGGCAACTGCGCCATGTGGCTTATACCCGGCCGTTCCAGTTCCCGCGACGCGTCTTTATCATTGATGACGCACAAACGGTTCACTGGCAGGCGGTGGATCTGCTGCTGAAAGTGCTCGAAGAACCCCCCGAAACCACCTCCTTCATTCTCGTTTGCTCCAATTCTTACGAGTTGCGCCCGACCATCCGCTCCCGGTGTTTGCAGATTCTCTTTCAGCCCGTGGATGAATCTGCCATCCTCGAACTGCTGGCCAAGCAGGAACGCTTGACCAAAACACAGGTGCTCCTCGCGGCGCGCGTGGCGTCCGGCAGCGTGGCCAAAGCCAGGAGCTTCGATCTTGCAGCCTATGAACAGCGTCGCAAGCCTTGGTTGGAATTCCTGGAAGCCGTAGCGCGCCGTGTTCCCGCTTCCTCCG
>Ga0187868_1003297_pt1 | contig 10119 bp, 8 predicted proteins | sample June2016WEW_13_4_FD_133014 | JGI IMG/M metagenome (GOLD analysis project Ga0187868, IMG submission 133014) | Peatland microbial communities from SPRUCE experiment site at the Marcell Experimental Forest, Minnesota, USA - June2016WEW_13_40 | ecosystem: Environmental > Terrestrial > Soil > Wetlands... | reverse complement strand
CGAGTAGCGCAATGCGTACTGGCGGTACAGTTTCCCCACCCCCACGTTCGTCCACTTGGTTTCGAGGTGAAGCAGTGCGCCGCGCCTTGCCTCCCTTTCGTGGGCCACCGCGCGCAGCACAAGGCGCGCGCCGGCCAGGCGCGCCAGCTTTTCCCTTTGGGCCATCGCTTCCGGGGGCACGCGCCCGACGTTGTCGTTGATAAGCGTCACATGATTGTTGAGCATGAAATTCACCGCCGCGTCAACCGACCACGCCTTCGACTGCAGGTAATCGTAATTGCCAAACCACTCGGACACCATCGGCGCCCGCCGCCAGGTTTCAGCCATGTCATGCACCTCGGCGTACTTCTTCGAGCCAATCCAGTTCTGCTCGTGCCAGGGGGAGCCCACAGAGCGTGAGGGAAGGGGCGCTGGCGGCTGGATGTGGACCAGCAGACGGGTTCGGAGTGGCAATTAAAACGCAGAGACGCAGTGCAGAGAAGACGTGGACTGTCCCGACGAGTCGGGATTTCGCTCCGCTCAATGGGCTTGACTATGGATTGGCGGATGTTGACGGGGGATGGGTACTTGCATAGCCTTGGCGCCAGATGAGTTCCTGGATGAAAACCAAGCGCGCCGTTCTTATGCTGGCGTGCGTGCCGGTTGTTTTGGCCGCCGTTCCAGACCGGGCCTCCGCCGGGGCGGACTGGCCCGGGTTTCGCGGGCCGGCACGGGATGGCAAATCCCCGGACAAAGGTTTGTTGAAGGAGTGGCCCGCGGGAGGGCCGGCCCTGCTCTGGAAAGCGGAGGGGATTGGCAAGGGGTTTTCCAGCGTGGCCGTGAGCGGAGGAAAGGTCTATGTCACCCGCGAGGTGGGCGCTGACCTGGTCGTGTTTGCCTTTGACCTGACGGGGAAATTGGAGTGGAAAAAGCAGGCCGGAGGCGCCTGCAAGAACGACCCGCCCGGGGCCCGCGGCACGCCGACGCTCGACAGCGGGAAGCTCTACCTGTTGTCGGGCAACGGGCGCCTGAGCTGCCTTGACGCGGCGGCGGGCGAGCGGCTCTGGGCGCGAGAGAGCCGGGAATTTGGAGGCAGCCCGGGCGGGTGGGGCTACGCGGAGTCGGTCCTGGTCGACGGCGACCGGGTGGTGTTCAAGCCCGGCGGGCGGAACTGCCTGGCGGCCCTGGACAAGACGTCAGGCACGACCTTGTGGCAGAGCCGGGGCTATTCGGCCGGGCCGGAATATAGCTCGTGCCTGCGGTTCAGCTCGGGCGGCGCTGACTTCATAGTGACCGGCACCAGCAAAGGCATCGTTTGCGTGCGCGCCTCCGACGGCCAGGTGCGGTGGAGCAACGCCTTCTCGGCTGACAACACCGCTAACTGTCCCACGCCGGTGTGCAGCGATGATTTCGTGTTTTGGGCCAATGGCTACGGCAAGGGCGGCATCTGCATGAGGCTGACGGCTGACGGGGGAGCCGAGGAGGCCTGGACCACCCATGATATGGACTGCCACCACGGCGGCTACATCGTGGACGGAGGCTACATTTACGGCAACCACGGCGGCGGATGGAGTTGCCTGGAGCTCAGCTCGGGCGTCAAAAAATGGCAACACCCGGGCCCGGGCAAGGGCTCTCTGTGCTGGGCCGACGGGATGCTTTACCTCTTCAGCGAAAACGGCGGGCAGGCGGCCCTGGCGACCTGTTCCCCCGACGGACTGGTCATAAAAGGGCGCGTGAAAGTGGAAGGCAGCGGGCCCAGTTGGGCGCACCCGGTTGTCATCGGCGGGCGGCTTTACCTCCGTTACGACACCAACCTCTATTGCTTCGATGTGAGAGAGAAATAAATCATGTCCAACAGCACCCCGGAATTCATCGATCCCGCTGAGGATTGTCCGGCGCGTTCGCCGCGCCAAATCTTTGCGCGCTTCGGCTACGCCCCATTGCCGCCAAGTGAACTGGATGACCGGCAATTGCCCGGCCGGCTCTGGGAACTGCTCTACGCCGCCGCGGCGCGCCGCTTCTTTTTTTGGAACACCGACCACTTGGACGACCGGAGTTTCTACACGCTGCTTTGGGAAGAATGGCTCGACCATCCGACCCCCGATATCCCGCCCGAGGCCCAAACCAACACGAACACGATCATCTCGGAGTTCGACGCTCGCGGGATGACGCATGAAGAAATCTGGCTGCGTTACTACGCCGACGAGAGCGACCACGAGCTTTGGCATTCCAAGGAGCCCGATTTCGTTTTCCCGCCCCACGAACAGCCGCCCTACGACCGCGACCGTTTTCTCCCGAGACCGCCCATCCCGCTCGAGGCCCAGGCGGGCTGGCTCCCGGGGGACGACGACCTGCCGGAAGAGGCCGAACCCGGTCCGCTCGGACTCGCGGAAGTCGACCGCGAAATTGCCGCCGCCAATGCTGAATCATTGCCCGACACTCCGCCCTGTGACCCGTCCGAGGCCGCGCTGGAGGCCAAGCTCCGCGCCGCCGAACCGGAGAACTGGACGCCGCCCGCCCAACAACTCGCCCAACAAAACGTCCCACTGCTGCCGCCTGCCGAAATCACGGAGGAAACGCTCGCCCCAATTCTCTGGGAGTTGCTTCACAACCTCGCCCTCCGCGGTTTCTATGTGCTGCACACCGACCACCTGGGCGACCGGGAACTGTACGCCGAACTCTGGGAGCGGGGCCTGCGCGAGCCGTCGCATCTGCCGGGCCGCAACCCGCGCGGGGGCTGGTTTCACGACACCCTGGGCAGTTGGGGTGAAGAGGACACCCAACTCTGGCTCCGCTACTACGCCAGCGACCAGGACCGCGCCAAGCACGCCAAGGACTGGCCCAAGGACACAATCCCGCCAAGAGAAAAACCCTGCTCTAATCGCGACTGGCGTCTGCCCAAGGGGCCCTTCTGAAACGGCGCCCGGACTGCATGAAAAAGGGCCAGTCCATATTCGTCAAGGCGCTGGCCCTCTGGCTGCTGGGCAGCACGGGCGTGGTCACGTTTCTCACCTGGCCCAACCGCCGCGTGCGCGCCACCGTGGGCATGGGTTGGGGCTTGATCCTGCTCTGGATTTTCGTGGGCGGCGCGCTGATGCACCGCTTCCGGGAACCTATTCGAGGGACGCTCTCGAGAATCCGCCTGGACTGGAGGTTGAAGTTCATTTTGTTTGCCACCCTCCTGGCCCTGCTCGAGGAAGCTGTCACCACCACCATGACCAACCTGGCGCCCCTCTTCGGCGTCAGGGTTGGCGAGGCCTACATTACCGCCTCGGCCAACTACCTCGATGTCGTTGCCTTGCACAGCGTGGTTGTCTTCGTGCCGATGTTTGTGGCCTGGGCGGTGATGCTCTGGCGCTATGACTTCAGCCCGTTCGCCGTCTTCGTCCTCTTTGGACTGACCGGCACCCTGGCGGAAATGAGCTACGGAGGATTTCAGCACGCGCTCGAGTTCGGGTTGTGGATATTTGTCTATGGCCTCATGGTCTGGCTGCCCGCTTATTGCGCGCCCCAGGAACGCAAGGCCCGGAAACCGCGCTGGTGGCACTATCCGCTGGCGACCATCGTGCCGTTCCTTTTTCTCCCCCTTGTGCCGCTGCCCCTGGTCGCGCACTTGCTCAGCCCCAATCACCCCAAAATCCACTTCCCCCCAATCGGGGGCTGAGAGCCTTTCCGAAAAACTCACCGAAATGAAACCTTCGTCGCATCCTTTGTCGGGAACTTCGTCAGATTGCTTGTTTTTCGACAAAGGGCGGCGACAAAGGCGGCGACAGAGACTCGGAGTCGCCTGCATGTCCCCATTCAGTGCAGAGCCTCCGTTCTGGCACGAGCCCACGCTTCACGCTGCACACGCTCGACGCCTTGGTTGCGGCTTCGCCCATTCGCGTCAGGCTAAGATGAAGCTTTCCCGCTCCAACCCCAACGGGGTTGTGGCCCGCTGGCCGGAAAACCGGTCGCCTGCGATCCCCGCCGGCCACAACCCCGTTGGGGTTGGAAGCCCCTCCGTCGCCGCTACCCAGGGTTGTCCCTTCGGTCCAACCCTGGGCTTTGTTAAACAACCGCGTTGCGGTTGAAGCCACGGGCGCCGGTTTGGGCTGGGAATCCCGCAAACCCTCGTCAAGAGCATCGCACCGCAACAGCATCCCCGTTTGCTCCTCTGGGAATCTTAGCCTGACGCGCATGGGCTTCGCCGCGCTGCGCCGCCGTTCTTCCTTGGCGGCCACGATTGCGCTGGCTATGGGCGTCCTCTCCCAGGGTCTGTTTTCGATGCCCGCCCCGGCCTTGGGCGACGAGGAATTTGTCGGCCCGTTCCCGAGTTGGCTCAATGCGCAGCGCGATTACGGCGCTCGCGGGGATGGCCAGGCCGATGACACGCCGGCGCTCCAGCGCGCCCTCGATCAACTTGTAAAGCACACCAACGCCTGCGTCCTTTACCTCCCTGCCGGCAACTATCGCATCACCGGCACGCTCAAAACGGTTCGCAAGGCGCACACGGATTGCCAGGGCGTCGCCCTCGTCGGTGAGGACCCGGCCCGCACGGTTCTGCGCTGGGACGGCACGAACGGCGGCACGATGTTCCAGTGGGATGCGTGGTACTCGAAGATATCGAGGCTCGCCTTCGACGGGGCGGGCCGCGCCGGCACTGCGTTGCTTTACGGTCCAGCCTTCTCGACTTACAACGAAACCAGCGACCTGGTCTTCCGCGACGCCGCCAACGGCCTGGTCTTCGGCGGCCCCGAAACCCAGGGCCAGGCGGAGAACGCCGTGCTGCGCTGCCAGTTCCTCCGCTGCGGCACGGGCATCCAGACGGTGAACTGGAACTCGATGGACATCTGGGTCTGGTACGGCCGCTTCGAGGATTGCGGGCGCGGCGTCCACAACGTTATGGGCAACTGGCACGTCTGGCAGTCGCTCTTCCTACGCTCGCGCATTGCCGACCTGAGCACGATGAACCTCATGGCCTTCTCGGCGATCAACAACACGAGCGCCGGCTCGCGCCGCTTCTTTGATTTCTCCACCGGCCACTCCTGGGGTTCGCCCGTGAGCCTGACCGGCAATCGCGCGCTCGAGCCGACGGGCGATTGGGCCGTCATCCTCGACAACGCCGGACCGTACCTGGTGGTGGACAACCAATTTCGCCTGACGGGCGCCGCGCGGGCGGTGCGCATGACCTGGGCCGACCAGACGCTCGTCGGCAACCTCTACTCCAAGACAAACGCCGTCCAGGAACGCGGCCGGTTCCGCCGGCTTGAGGAGAAAGTCGTCCCGGCCGGCGAGATTCCCGGCGCGCTCCCGACGCTGCCGCCCACGCCGCCGCGCCGCGAACCGATGGTCTTGGAAGTCCCCGTCGGCGCCGATGCTCAAACCCTCCAGCGGGTGATCGACGAGGCCTCCAAACTCGCGGGCCGGCGTCCGGTGGTCCACCTGCCGATGGGCAACTACCCGATCTCCAAGACGCTCGTCATCCCGGCCGGCTGCGACCTCGAGCTCGTCGGCGACAGCGCCGGCGAAACCGGCACGCGCCTCAATTGGACCGGGCCGGAGGACGGCATCGTTCTCCGCGTCGCCGGTCCCAGCCATGCGACCCTGCGCGATTTCTACCTCCACGCCGGGCAAGCCCGGGCCTTGCTCGTCGAGGATTGCGACCAGCCGCGGGGACGCATCTTCGCCGACCAACTCAACGTCAACGGGCCTGACGCCCAAGGCAGCACCAACGCCGCTGCCCTGCGCATCAACGGACTGGAGCGGACCGACGTCCTCCTCCGCTCCCTCCAAGGCAGTGGCAATGGCGGACGCTGGGTGGAAGTGCTGGGCGGCCCCAACGCCGAGCGCGCTGCCAACCAGGTGAGCATCTTCACCGGCGCCACCGGCTCGGCGGCGGGCCAGTATGATGTGCGCCAGGGCGGGCGGCTGGTGGTGCGGAGCGTCTATCACGAGCGCAGCAGCGATTCACTCAACGGCCTGCGCCTGGCCGGACGCGGCGCCTTGAGCATCGACGCCACGCGCTTTTCCTACGCCACCTCGCCTGCCTCGCCCACCGTTGCCGCCGACAACTTCCGCGGCCTCTTCACCCTGGCCACCTGCATCCTCTTGCCAGTGGAAACCAAAGCGAGCTGCCGCTTTGAACTGCGCGGAGACGGCAGCGGCGCAAGCGTGCTGGCCCTGAACGACCAGTTCTGGATCGAGCAGAAGACCACCGCCGATGATGTCTGGCGCAACCTCGCCCAACCGCCGGCGCGCGGCGGCCTCGTCGGCTGCAATGTCAACACCGCCAGGAAAGAGGCCGCGCCCCAAGGCTACGAAGCCCTCGCCAACCTCGGCGACCATCCCGACCCGGCCAAGTCTGCTTCCGGCGCCGGCCCGCTCGACAATCGCGGCGCCGTGGACGACGCCACGCTCCTGCAACACCTGGCTCCGTTGCGGGCAGCGCGTGTCTGGTTGCCGGACGCCTCCGTTCCAGCCAACGCCACCGACCTCCGAATCCATCGCGTCATGGCCGGCGGCGGACGCGGCGCCGTGGTGGAATTCCGGGCCCAGCCCTGACTCCGCGGACCGCGACCGGTCCCCGGTCGCAGCACCCAGGGCTGCGGGATGGGGCAGGGGGTCTTGCCACGCCCCCCTCGCTCCGGAGCGCTGCGCGCCGGGACGGCGCGCGGTCCGGACCGCGACCGGTCCCCGGTCGCAGCGGCCAGGATCGCAGGAGGGTTTGGGGTTCTTGCCACGCACGCCCCGCTCCGACGCGCTGCGCGGCGGGACGGCGCGCGGTCCGGACCGCGACCGGTCCCCGGTCGCAGCGGCCAGGATCGCAGGAGGACACCCGGCGTTTGAACAATAGGGTTGGCGCGCGCGGCGCGATGCGATTATATTGATTTGACGCAGCGGAATACCACTATGGAAATCACAAAAATCATCGAGCGCGACAACTGGGAACTGATGGTGCCCGGGCGCATTGACGGAGCGGCGGCCAACCAACTCGAGGTGGAGGTGCTGGCCGCCATCAGGGCCGGGGCCAAGGAGATCTTTATCAACCTGTCGCAGGCCGAGTGGATTTGTTCCGCCGGCATCCGGGTGCTCCTTCAGTACCACCGCCAGATGAAAACCAACGGGAAAAGCCTGCTTGTCACCCGCCCGTCGCCCGGCATCAGCGAGATTCTGGAAATGACCGGCTTCAAGAACGTGATCGTGGAAGAAGCGCGGCCCGGCGGCGCCCGGTGAGCCTGGACGCGCCTGGCCGCGGGCGGGGAAAACCCGCGGCGGGCCCCGGCAACTTGGAAGTATCGCTCCACCACCTGGCCTCGGAAATCCCGCTCGTCCACGAGGCGCTGGATGAACTGGCCGGCCGGCATGGCCTGCCCGCGCGGTGCGTTGCCCGGCTGCACCTGGCGCTCGAGGAACATCTGGCCAACATCATCGCGCACGGCGGCAAGCCCGGCCCAGCCGGCTCGATCACCGTGCGCTTCGCGCTCGAACCCGCGGCCCTGCGCGTGGAGATCGAGGACGATGCCGTCCCGTTCAATCCCCTGGAGGCGCCTGCGGTGAACACCGCGCTGCCCCTGGAAGAAAAGCCTTTGGGAGGCCTCGGCATTCACCTCATCCGCAAAAGCGTGGATGAATTGGAATACCGACGAGCGGGCAACCGGAACGTGCTGGTGATGAAAAACCGGCTAACCGCCCGGTAGCCCTGAGACTATGCTCCGCGCCTTTGGCGCGAGGCCGTGGCGCCCTGCCCCGCCTTTCCGCAGCATCCTTGCGCCATGCGGCGGCGGTCAATCCGCGATTGGGCTTCGGCAACCTTCTTTCCGGCAGAGGACTTGAAATCGCTCTCTCAATCTAATAGTTTCTGGGGAGCATGGCGAGCGAGCCCAAATTCACACCCGAAACCGTGGAGCGCGATACCGCCGCGGCGGTTCGATTGCTAGCCCGCTGGCCCGGCGTTACACGCGTCTGGCTCTTCGGCTCCGCTGCCAAAGGGAGACCGTTGGACTGGCGATCCGACCTCGACCTGGCGGTGCAAGGCTTGGCCGCCCGCGACCACGGCCGGGCCTGGGCCGAACTGGACGAGACCCTCACCCTGCCGGTTGACTTGGTCCGCTGGGAAACCGCCAACCCCACCCTCCGCGACGAAATCGCGCGCTGGGGAAAGGTGGTGCATGAGGCCTGACACCGCCCAACTGGCGAGCCTGGCCGCGGTAATCACAGAAGCAATCGCCGCCATCGAGCGACTGGACGCCCGACTCTCGGAATTCACCGCTTCGTTGGCGGCGCCCACGCCGGAGTTTCGGGACCTGGCGGCTGCCGCCTACTTGCTCCACAACGTCTATTGCGCGCTAGAGAACGCCTTCGAGCAAATCTCGCGCACCTTTGAGAATCACATCGCCGATCCAGCGCAATGGCACCGCGAGCTCCTGGGGAAAATGTTCCTGGAAATCCCGACGGTTCGACCAGCCGTCTTGCCGGCTGGCTTGCGTGGGTTCCTGAATGATCTATGCGGCTTTCGTCATCTTTTCCGCCATGCTTACGACTTCCAACTCGAGCGGGAGAAACTTAACCTTCTCACGCGCGACTGGGCGGGAGGGCGCCTCGAGTTGCTGGCGGCGCTGACGCGATTTCGGGACAACCTGATCGCGCGTGTCCGCACGGAGCAGGCCCAGGGGTAGGACCGAGGGAGCTCGTTTCACCTCTGCGGGGCGGGTCTCCGAGCGCTGCGACAAAGTTGTCCTTTCCGCGCGGGGTTGGGCCGAGAATCAATCAGATTCTCCTTACGTCGTCTCCTACAGTAGTTTGCGGGGCTGGCAAACCAGGGCCACGTTATTAACTTGATTTAACATGCGAATGATGTAAAATGAAGTCGCTCCGATGACGAAAAGCAAAGAATGGCGCCGCGCGCGCCCACGGGTGACCGCCGGCCTCAGGCTATGGCTAAGGGCATTCCTGCCGTTTCCTCCGGCGTCCGGCGAATTCAGGGTGAAGACATGAGACCAACTTCCATCGGCGTTCCGCACTCCAAGACGCTTCGCGAGGGCGGACGCGCGAGAACTCCGACAGGTCTTGGAGTGCGGCGCGAGAGCGCCGCTTTGGGCCACCCGCCAAAACAACCTCTCGTCTCGACCCTTATGCACGCCCGGCCCAAAAGCGGAACTGTCGTTCCGCACTCCAAGACGCTTCGCGAGGGCGGACGCGCGGGAACTCCGACAGGTCTTGGAGTGCGGCGCGACAGCGCCGCTTTCGGCCACCCGCGCAAACAATCTTCCGTCTCGACCCTTATGCATGCCCCGCCCCAAAGCGGAACTGGCGTTCCGCACTCCAAGACGCTTCGCGACAACCGACGCGCCGAGAAGTCTGCCGGGGCGTGGCGCTGGTTGTATGCCGGGCTTTGGCTGCTACTCGTCCTGTTCGCGCCGCGCTTCGCTCTGGCGGCCCAACCCACTTCCACCAACAACGTCCTCGATCTGGATGGCAACGAGAGCTACGTGGAGCTGCCGCCCAAGCTCTTTACCAACCAAGTGGTCACGGTCGAGGGGTGGGTGAAGTGGCGCAAGTTCGGGGTCTATTCCCGGTTCTTCCAGTTCTCCGACGCAGCGCTCCAGATCGCTCTGATGAACCTCAGCTCGAGTTCCACCTTGTATCTCGAACGGTTCCGCGCGCCGGCGTTCGAGGATCTCAAAGGAATTCTGGTTCCGGATGTTCTTTCCACCAACCAATGGGTTCATCTGGCGATGGTCGCGGGCGCCGGTTTCTCGAAGCTCTACTTTAACGGCGTGTTGCTTTCCACCAACGAGGTCCCTGTCAACTTCCGTCCCGACCCCTTGCCCCCGCTCAAGAACTTTCTCGGTCGGAGCGTGATGAAGGGGAACCTGCTCGCTAGTCCCGATACGGAACTCAACGGCCAGATGGCGGAGGTCCGCCTGTGGGCGGGTGAACGCACGGCGGAGCAAATCAAGGCCAACCTGTTCAGCCGCCTCACGGGCGGGGAGGCGGGCCTGCTGGCGTTCTGGAATTTTGCGGACGGCACGGCGCGCGATGCCTCCACTAACGGGCGTGACGGCAAACTCGTGGGCAACGCCCGGATTGTCCCTGCGCCGCTGCCCTCGCCCGGCGAATTGATTTCATTGGTCTGGTTCTCAGGCCGGGTGACTGATG
>Ga0187868_1003294_pt1 | contig 10123 bp, 7 predicted proteins | sample June2016WEW_13_4_FD_133014 | JGI IMG/M metagenome (GOLD analysis project Ga0187868, IMG submission 133014) | Peatland microbial communities from SPRUCE experiment site at the Marcell Experimental Forest, Minnesota, USA - June2016WEW_13_40 | ecosystem: Environmental > Terrestrial > Soil > Wetlands... | reverse complement strand
GACTGGCGGTCGGGCGACGTGTTCATGAGAACCATCAGCAGCACGCCGATGCAAAGATAGATCGCGACCAGACCGGTGATCCAGGAGCGTTCGCGCTTTTGCATTTTGAAGAAAAACAACAGCGGTACCAGCGCAATAAACACCAAAACCCAATTAAACTCCCCGGCGACGTCTCCGACCAGGATGCCGAGCTGCGTGATGAAACGTGCCAGTCCATCACTACTGAGAAGATCTGTCGGACTGGCTTTCTCGTACTGGCCGCGGCTTAACGCGTGGAAAAATCCCTCGACTGTGCGCGGATAGCCCCATTGCATCGGCGGATCGGTCATGCCCGCAATCGGCTCGTAAAAGAAGAACGAAGCCCCGAGAACCCAAAGCATGCCGCAAGCGATGACGACCAGCCACGGCAGCCCCAGTTTTCGCGTATCCCACTGCAGCTTGACGAAGGCGGCAAAAGCCACCACTGCCAGCAGCAGGAAAAAGGCGCCCTGGCTCAAGGCGAGCGCCGACAACAGGGCAAAGACCGTCACGGCTCCATCGCAGCAAAACTCCGTGAAGGTTTCCTTGGTGAGAACCGCAAACCAGAAGTAAGCGGCGATGGAGACAATTCCCACGGTGTGGTAGATGAGAAGCACCATCGGGGCAGTGTCGAGCAGGTTGATGAAGTTCGATCTTTGCAGAATCAGCCCCAACGCATAAACGATGCCGTTGCCGAGGAAGAGATGACGCCCAAGCCGTGGTTGGGTGGCAGCGACAGCGACCTCAATGCCCATTGCCGCGACCAGCAGGGTCTGGTGAATGGTCAGGCAGATTCCAAAAAAGAACATGCCGCAATAGAGGTAGCGTCGCTGGTGCGGAGCGTAAATCCACCTCAGGAGACAAAGCAGAACGATCATCATCCAAGGCACGCCGAAGGGAGAAATTCGATTGATGACGACCGACTCGCTCCACATGACGCCCCCGAGTCCAAGCAGCAGGCCGGCGACAGTTCCTGAAACCATACAGATGACGCCTTCCCATTTTCCCGTCATGTTCCGCAAATCTTCGATTCCTTCCATGAGCATGCTGCTGCCTCGTGAAACCATGAAGGCCACCAAGCCGCAAGCCAGCGCGGCGGCGGTTGCTTCGCCCACTTCCACGCGCCACGCGACATTCCCAACCACCAACAGTTTCGTCCAAAGCCAGGAATATATCGCCCAAAAAGGATACCCCGGCGGATGGGGAATGCCCGCGTAGAAAGAGCCGGTGCATAATTCACCGGAGTCCTCCAGAGTTTGCTCCGGCGCCAGCGTCAGAAAATAAACGATCCAAATCACCGCAAAGGTGATGACCAGTGCCAACCAGTCTATTTTACGGAAGAGCGGAGGCACTCGCACGGGTGCTGGTGGAGGCATCTTGGCGGCAGGCGACGGCTTCACAGCCTGGCCCTTGGCGTTCTTCGGCTTTTGCTTTTCCATTTTTGACGTCAGTCGTTTGGTTTTGTGAACGGCGTAAAACCAATAGTAGAAGTGGAACCACTGCGGTTTGTCGATTCAAAAGTAGCAGGTAAAATATTGTGTCGGATCTGCGACGAGCCCCCGGTCAGGTAAGCGACAGAGCTTTGATTGCTCAACATCATGGCGACCACAGGATCATGCCGGGGTGAGGCGGCGGAAATGTTGTTTTCCTGCTTGAAGACCGCCAGGGCCAGCAGCATGCAAACGGTTGCGGGGGCAAGCCAGTTGAAGGCCATGGCCACTTCGAGCCTGGTGGACGGTGTTGGGAAAAGCCGCCGTTTAATTCTCGCCGAGGGACGGCGCGGTTCCCAGGAATTTAATTGGTTCTCCAGCCAGTTCATCTCTTTCATACGTTGTCCTTTCCAAACAGAGTTTGATCTTTTGCAAACCGTAGCGGTATCGGCCGGCGGCGGTGTTTGGCGAAATGTCCAGCACCTCGCCAATTTCGTCGAACGTGCAACGATGCCAGATTTTCAACACAATCACTTCGCGCTGTTCAATTGGCAGTTTGGCGAAGCAATGCATCGCGGCGCGCTCCTCCAGACTTTCTGCCGGGCCTTTCTCAAACCACTGGCGCGCCTCCAGTTCGCGCGTCAACCGCCGCCACAACGAGCGCCGGTAATTCCGCGCCCGATTTCTGAAACTGCGCACGCAGTAATTTTCAAGCGTGACGGGAGGTTCCGGCCTTTGCAGCAGCGCGAGGAAGGTTTCCTGCAAAACATCCTCCGCTTCGCCGTGGCTAAGACCCAGCGCTCGGCCATAGAGAATCAACTCCGCCGCTTTCTTCGTGTACAGATTTTCACGCCAATCGCTCACGATTTCATTACATAGACACCACCGGTGGGGAATTTGTATAAAAAAAATTCAAACCGGGAAACATCGGACTCCGATAAATCGCGAGCAAGCATTCAACCCCGGACGCCGAATACGCGATAATCGGGTGCGCAAAGACATTCGACATTCGATGTTGGGCGTTGAATGTTCGATGTTTATGACTTGCTTCAGCCCCAGCCCAGCCAAAGCCCGCCGTGCCAGGTGATGAATGCCAGGATCCATGCCAGAGCGCCCATGTAAAGCCACTGGAACACCGGCCATTTCCAGGAATTGGTCTCCCGCCGCACCACCGCCACCGTGCTCGCGCATTGCAGCGCAAAGACGTAAAACACCATCAGCGTGACGGCCAGCAGCGGTGAGTAAAGCGGCGACCCGTCCGGCCGCGTTTGCATCCGCAAAGTCTGGGCCAGCGCCTGCTTGCCGGATTCAGATTCGCCGGTGTTGCCGACGTTATAGACCGTGGACATGGTGCTCACGAAAACTTCGCGTGCGGCAAACGACGAAATGATGCCGATGCCCATCTTCCAATCAAAACCCAGCGGCGCAATGGCCGGTTCGATGAAATGCCCCATCCGGCCGGCGAAACTGTTACGGAGTCGTTCGCCCGCGAGTTCTGCGGGAGAGTGGAGTGTTGGAGTATTGGAGAGTTGGGGGGTTGCAGTCTTTTCCATTACCCCATCACTCCGATGCTCCATTACTCCCTTTCCGGTTTTTGGATACGTCGCCAGGAACCAGAGCAGAATATTGACTCCCAGAATCACCGTGCCGGCGCGCCGCAGGAACAGCCGCGAGCGGTCCCACATGTGCCGCGCCACCACCCGCAGCAACGGCCGTTTATACGGCGGCAATTCCATGATGAGCATGGGCGTTTCGCCTTTAAGCAAAGTTTTTTTGAACAGCCACGCCATCAACAACGCCACCACCGTGCCGAGCAGATACATTGCCAGCATGGTCAACCCTTGCAGCTTGAGGACACCGAGGATTTGTTTGTCGGGAATGCACGCGGCGATGAGCAGGGTGTAAACCGGCAACCGGGCCGAACAACTCATCAACGGCGCAACCAGAATCGTCACCAGCCGGTCCTTGGGCGTTTCGATCGTGCGTGTGGCCATGATGCCGGGAATCGCGCACGCATACGAACTCAGCATGGGAATGAAACTTTTGCCGTGCAAGCCGACCTTGCTCATCAGCCGGTCCATCAAAAACGCCGCGCGCGCCATGTAACCGGTGTCTTCGAGGAAACCGATGAACAGGAACAACAGCAGGATTTGCGGCAGGAAAACAATCACCGCGCCGACGCCGGCAATGGCGCCGTTGACCAGCAAATCGTTCAAGTCACCGGGCGGAATCAATTGCCCGAGGGTGCTCCCGGCCCAGTCAACGATGGACTGCAACGCGTCCATGGGAATTTTGGCAAACGTGAAGATGCTCTGGAACATCAGCGTCATGATGCCGATGAAAATCAGCGTGCCCCAGACTTTGTGCGTGAGAACGCAATCCAGTTTGTCGCTGAACGTCTCCCCCGGCGGCGCGAGTTCGGCAGTAACGGTTTGCTGGATCTCCGCGATGCGCGCGTATCGCCACTCAATGGGCGCGCCGCGCCAGTCGATACCGTGCGTTTCGAGCCGCTTGCGGGCAGCGGCCACGGCATCCTGAATTTTTTGCGGATAATGCTCCTTGCTCGAGGCCAGCGCCTTTTCATTGCTGAGCAGGAGCAGCGCCTCCGCCGTGGCCTGCAAGCGCCGTTCCTGAAAAGTTTCGGCCAGCAAGCTGGCCAGCCCGGTGGCTTCAATCCGGAACAATCCGGGCAACTGGCAAAACAACGCCGGCTTCATTTCGGGCGGGCTCTGAATGGCGGCGACGATTTTTGCCCGCAATTCCGGCACGCCCGCGCCGGTGCTGGCGACGATCGGGAAAACGGGCACACCGAGTGCCCCGGCGAGTTTGGCTTCATCAATGTGTTGGCCGTTGTCTCTGGCCACGTCCACCATGTTCAGCGCGATGAGCGTGGGATGGCCCAGCTCGACGACTTGCGTGGCGTAATAAAGATTCCGCTGAAGGTTTGAGGCGTCCACGACGATCACAATCAAATCTGGCGGCGGCAATTCGGGGAGGCGGTTGAGCAGCACATCGCGCGAAATCTGCTCGTCAAGCGAATTTGGGCTGAGGCTATACGTCCCGGGCAAATCGAGAATGCGGATGTCCGCTTTAGCGGGAGCGCCGAGTAATTTACCCTCCTTGCGCTCGACGGTGACACCGGCGTAATTGCCGACCTTGGCGCGCAAACCGGTGAGCGCATTGAACAAGGTTGTCTTGCCGCTATTCGGATTGCCCGTCAGGATGACGTAGGGGTGACGAGTGACGGGTGACGGGTGACGGGGCTGGGGAGGTGAAGAATCCGGCTCCGACTTTTCGATACTGCCGGAATCGGGGTTGGTTCTGGCCTCGGGAGAATCCATGTTTGTCTGACGGGACCGCGATGAGTTCCTGTCACCTGTCACTTGTCACTTTCTTGTCCCCTGTCACCGTTACGAAAATCTGCTCGGCTTCGTGCTTGCGCAAAGTGAGGTTGTAGCCGCGTACTTTGATTTCGACCGGGTCGCCCAGCGGCGCAAAGCGAACGAGTTGAACGGCGCTGCCGACCAGCAACCCCATTTCCATGAGGCGCGGACGGCTTTCGGGCGGCAATTTGATTTCGGCCACCGTCGCCGTCGTGCCCACGGCAACCGAGCTCAGCGGCTGGGGAGCGTCGGGCATAAAAGTTTCAGGCGGCGGATGAGGACAAAGGCTCGACCAGAATGGCCCTGGCCAGTTTTTCACTCAGGGCAAGGCGGGCGTTGCAGACCTGGCAGATGACATTGGCTTCGCTGCTCAAAAGTTTGATGCGTTGCTCCTCGCCCAAGCCAAGTTCACGCAGCCGGTCGCGCAATTCAGGCGATGCGGCCAGTTCCTTGATGCAAACGGTCGTGCCGGCAGCGACCTGGCTCAATGGACAGACCGCCGGACCGGCGCATTGGCCTTCAACAACTTGATAGGGTGGCACCCGTTTTTTCACAGCGGAACAACATAGGTCAAGGACAACTGCGGGGCAAGCAGGTTTTTGCCACGGGCTTGGCAATTTTTGGCTTCAAGACTGATTCGAGTTTGTCCAGGCCACATCCGTGTATGATGAAATCCACAGTTTCACCGCGGGCGGCCCTCTTTTGCCGTACTGCATCTGTTATTTCAGATTTGGCTTCAAAACTTGGAAAGATTCGGGCAAGATGAGCCAAAATTTCGGAAGATTAATGTATTTCGGAAAAAAAATCGCCGTGGTGATGCCGGCTTACAACGCGGCGCAAACGTTGCGTCAAACTTACAACGAAGTGCGCGAACAGGGCATCGTGGATGAAATCATTCTTGTGGACGACCGCAGCCACGACGACACGGTGGCCGTGGCGAAGTCGCTTCCTGGTGTGCAGGTGCATGTGCACGAGCACAACACGGGTTATGGTGGCAACCAGAAAACCTGCTACCGGCTCGCGCTCGATACAGGCGCCGACATTGTTCTCATGCTTCATCCCGACTACCAATACACGCCGAAGCTGATTCCGGCGATGGCCTCCATCATCGCCAACGGCCTGCATCCATGCGTGCTGGGCAGCCGCATTTTGGGCGGTTATTCACTCAAAGGCGGAATGCCGGTTTGGAAATATATTGCCAACCGTTTTCTGACTTTGACAGAGAATGTTTTGCTGGGCGCAAAACTCTCGGAATATCACACCGGTTACCGCGCATTTTCGCGGGAAATTCTGGAGACGCTCGATTTGGGGAAAAATTCCGATGATTTTGTTTTTGACAATGAGATGCTCGCGCAAATTTTCTGGCACGGTTTCACAATCGCCGAGGTGAGCTGCCCGACGAAGTATTTTCCCGAGGCGTCTTCGATCAATTTCCGGCGCAGCCTCAAATATGGCTTCGGCTGTCTTGCCATCGGATTGAAATTCCGGCTGGCGAAAATGGGATTGCTCCGGTCGGAACTGTTCAGTTCAACGCCGCGGCGAGGCGCGATTTCTTCCGGTTGACGGTGGCGCGGGGGAGCACGCCGGATTTGACGGCTTTGTCAAATGCGGAATGGACCCCGGGCAGAAATTTGACCGCTTCATCCTTTTTGCCGGCGGTGAGCAGCGTGCGATAGTCTTTTTCCATACGGTGCAAGCGCGATTTGACGCTGCGATTGTGCTGGTGTTTGCGCTCGTTGCTGCGCGCCCGGCGTTCGGCTGATTTTGTATTCGGCATAAATTTTAATTTCGCTTAAAAGGGCGGTGAATCTAGTCGAATGCAAGTGAATGTCAACGGTGAAAGCAGACTCATCGCGCTTTACTTTCAGGACGTTTGGATGTTTGCTGTTCCGAACATTGGGCGGTGATGGTGGTTCTGCAACGGATGAACAGAAAGCTGCAAATTTTACATCTGGAAGACGACCCGGATTTCGCCGATCTGGTCCATTCGCTTTTCGCGCAGGATGGTTTGGACGTCGAGTTGAAATGCGTCGGCGACCGCGCGGCGTTTGAGGCCGCATTGGATGCCGGCGCGTTTGACGCCATTGTTTCGGACTATCACCTGCCGTCGTTCTCCGGCTTGGATGCGCTGGCCATTGTGCGGAAAAAAAATCCGCATATTCCGTTCATTCTTGTTTCCGGCACCATCGGCGAACAGGCGGCGATTGAAAGCTTGAAGGCCGGCGCGACCGATTATTTGCTCAAGCAGCAACCGGACCGGCTGCCATCCGCCGTCCGCCGGGCTGTGCAGGAAGCCGAAGAACGAGCCAGGCTCCGGGCGGCGGAAACGGAATTGGTTCGCCGCGAAAAATATTTCCGCACGCTCATGGAAAATTCGCTCGACGTCCTCTGCATTTTGAGCCGCGACGGAAACCTTCTCTACGCCAGCCCTTCGATCGAGCGCGCGTTGGGTTACAAACCGGAGGAATTGCGCGGGCAAAATTACTTCGCCCGTTTGCATCCCGACGATTTGCCGCGCGCGCTGGAGGCGTTTCAACTCGCGCTCGATCACCCGGAGCGCACGGTAAAAATGCAATTTCGCCATCAAAACAAAGGTGGCGCATGGCAGTATCTGGAACTGGTCGGCCAGAACCGTCTCCAGGACCCGGAAATAGGCGGCATCGTGGCTAATTGCCGCGACGTAACGGATCGCTGGCACGCAGAAGAGGAATTGCGTAATAGCGAAGAACAGTATCGTCTTCTCTTTCATGGCAATCCGAATCCGATGTGGGTGTTCGACCTTGAAACACTGGCCTTTTTGGAAGTCAACGAAGCGGCCATTCAACATTACGGTTATTCACGCAAAGAATTTTTGACCAAGACCCTCCTGGACATCCGTCTTACGGAAAAAGACGGCCAACCAAAAACCCTCTCACTCGACACGGCTGACCGCAGCATCATTTGGCGTCATCGGCGCAAAAACGGCAGCCTTATTGACGTGGAGGTTGTTTGGAGTCCGATTGTTTTTGGCGAGCGCTTTGCCGCATTGACCATGGCCACCGACGTGACCGAACGCCTGCGCACCGAACACCGCAATGCGGTTTTTTCCAAACTCGGCCACCGGCTCAGTTCAGCCACCACCAATTCCGAGGCGGCCATGATCATTTGCGAAGCCGCTGACGCACTTTTCAAGTGGGACGATTTCGCGCTTGATTTGTACTTCGCCGAAAGCGATGAAGTTTTTTCGCTGCTCACCATCACCACGGTCGAAGGACAGCGGGTGAAAATTCCATCATCGCCCCAACCCAAGACCGCCAATGCCGTCGTTCAGCGCGTCATCAAAAAGGGCGCGGAAATACTGTCGTCCGTGGAAGTTAAACACTATTCCGCCGTCTCCATGCTGGCGCCCATCCGCAAGGGTGACCGGGTTATCGGCGTGCTTTTCGTCCAAAACCACACGCCCGGCGCCTACACCAACCACGATTTGGAAGTGCTCCAGACTTTGGCCGACCAGTGCAGCGGCGCGCTTGAGCGTGTCCGCGCCGAGCAGGATTTGCGCGAGAGCCGGCAGCGTTTTCGCGATCTGTTTGAGAATTCACCCGATGCCATTTTTGTCGAGGACTTGGGTGGCATGGTGCTGGACGTAAATTTTGCCGCGTGCGTGCTGCACGGCCTGACGCGCGAACAATTAATTGGCAAAAATGCCCTGAACGATCTCATTCCGCCGTCGCGCCGGGAGAACGCCCACCGCGATTTCCAAAAGCTGGCGAGCGGCAAATTGTCCTGGGTTGAGGGGGAAAGCCTGACCGCCGACGGCAACAGCACCCCCGTCGAAGTGCGCGCCGGCCGCGTGGAATATAACGGGAAACCCGCCCTGCTGTTGCACGTGCGCGACATTACCGAACGTCGCACCGCGGCGGCGGCGGTGCAAAGTTCCGAAATGCTTTTCCGTTCCGTGTGGGAAAATTCCGTGGATGGAATGCGCCTGACGGATGAAAACGGCGTCATTATCGCCGCCAACAAGGCCTACTGTGACCTGGTCGGCATGAAGGCGGAAGAGTTGGAAGGCAAGCTGTTCACCATCGCTTACGCCGAATCCGAAAATCCACAGGCCATACTCGAAAGGCATCGTGAACATTTCCGCGCCCGCGCCGCAAACCGTAAAATTCAACACCAATACACCCTTCACAATGGTCAGGTGATGGCATTGGAAATCACCGATTCATTTATTGAATTGCACGGGCAGCCGCTGCTGTTGTTCAGCTTGTTTCGTGACGTCACGACGCAACGGCGATTGGAAGAACAGTTGCGCCAGTCTCAAAAAATGGAAGCCATCGGCCAGCTCGCCGGCGGTGTGGCGCATGATTTCAACAACATCCTCACCGTCATTCATGGCCATGCCTCGCTGTTGCTGTCTTCCGAGCTTGAGGAATCAGCGTCGCGATCGGCGCAGCAAATCAGCCAGGCCGCTGAGCGCGCCGCCGCATTGACGCGGCAATTGCTCACGTTCAGCCGCCGCCAGCTCATTCAGCCCAGGAAATTGGACATGAACAAAATCGTCGGCAACATGACCGATCTGCTGGGACGGCTTTTGGGCGAGGACGTGTCATTGCAATTAAATTACTGCCCGTCGCCGGCGATGGTGGAGGCTGATGTGGGCATGATGGAGCAGGTATTGCTCAATCTGGCTGTCAACGCGCGCGATGCCATGCCCAAAGGAGGAAGGCTCACTGTGCGCATTTTCATCGTGGGCTTGGACGAAACTCACGTTCAACACCATCCCGAGGCGCGTGTCGGGCGCTTCGTTTGTGTCAGCAAGACAGACACCGGCTGTGGCATTCCGCCGGGAAATATCCAGCGCATCTTTGAGCCGTTTTTTACCACAAAGGAAGTCGGCAAAGGCACCGGCCTGGGCTTGGCGACGGTTTATGGCATCGTCAAACAGCACCGGGGCTGGATCGAGGTCGAAAGCACCGTCGGCAAAGGCACGACATTCCGAATTTACATTCCCTATGTGGGCTCGGCACAGGCCGAAGCGGAAAAGCCGACAATACAAATCAGCATTCGCGGTGGCACTGAAACCATTTTGCTCGTTGAAGACGAGAGGTCAGTGCGGGAACTCGTTTCACGCGTCCTCCAAAAATACGGTTACAAAATTTTATCGGCCAGCAATGGCGTCGAAGCTCTTGCGACTTGGAACCAGCACAAGAACGAAATTTCCATGTTGTTCACCGACCTCGTGATGCCCGATAATATGAACGGCCGGGAACTGGCGGAAAAACTCTGGGCCGAACGGCCCGGGTTGAAAGTTAT
>Ga0187868_1003291_pt1 | contig 10132 bp, 7 predicted proteins | sample June2016WEW_13_4_FD_133014 | JGI IMG/M metagenome (GOLD analysis project Ga0187868, IMG submission 133014) | Peatland microbial communities from SPRUCE experiment site at the Marcell Experimental Forest, Minnesota, USA - June2016WEW_13_40 | ecosystem: Environmental > Terrestrial > Soil > Wetlands... | reverse complement strand
TTTTTTGACATTTTAAATAGAAAAAGATAGAAAAAGTGAGTTCAAATCCCCTCAGGCCTGTTATCGGTTTCCGCCCCTGTTTGGGGTTGGGCTTCGTTCCGCCATCTTTTGGTGTGGAACCCATAGAGACCCAAACTGCTTCAAGCTCGAATCCGATTAATTTCGCTGAGGTCCTTCTTTCTTTTGCAGTCGGTCTTTATGTTTGCCAAGACAGATTGATTAAGGGCTTTGAAGAATTAGAAAAACAAGCTTTAAACAAAAGTTGTACCAAAAGGGTAGGCGAGTGTTTTGGTTCCCAGCATAGAGCTCATTGTGGCAGCGTTCCTGCTTATAGCTTTCTTAGCCGCGGTCCTATCCACAAGGCTCAAGATACCGTACACTCTTGTTTTGGTCTTAACAGGAGTTATAATCACCGTGGTCGCGTCCACGTTTACTATGCAGGGAGGTTCTTTCGAGACCCTGATTTCTCAATTGAGATCACTCTGCGCTCAACTTCTCCAAGGTGGCGGAGGCGGCCTTTTCGTGGGCGTAGTTGTTCCCCCATTGATATTCGAAGCCATGATTCACCTTCGCGCCAGTGATCTGCGGGCGGTAATCAAGCCTTCGTTAGCCTTAGCAACCGTTGGGGTCTTGATAGCGACTGGTGTCGGTGGGCTCATCTTGTGGAAGATCGTTGGTCTTTCGCCGTATGTTTCTTTTCTTTTCGCCGCGTTGATTGCGCCAACGGATACGGTTACGGTTTTGGAGGTTTTTCGACGGGTCAAGGTTCCTTCCAAACTATCTACGCTGCTTGACACCGAAGCGGCCTTCAACGACGCTACCGGCATTGTTCTTTTCACAATAATCCTTTCAACTGTCGGGCTTCATGAGATCTCGGTAACGCAAACAGTGCTCAATTTCGGATTTACTCTTGGGGCAGGCGTCTTAATCGGGCTGGTAATCGCGTTTCTAGGCGAAGTACTTTCAAGCTTGATAGAAGATAGAGTGGCCGAAACCATCTTGGCGGTTGCAGTGGTGTACGGGTCGTACGCTTTGGCAACAGGAATAGGCGCCTCAGGGCTAATAGCAGTCGCCGTGGCAGGGTTATACTTTGGCAACTTCACGATGCGATCAGCCATGGAACCAGCGTCAAAAGAAACTGTAACGACATTTTGGCAGATAGCAGCCTTCCTAGGCAACTCAATAGCGTTTCTAATTATTGGTTTCGAGACAAACATTATCACTCTTTCGCAATCAGTTCTACTTATTGCAGTCGCTTACGCCGCCGTAACCGTAGCTAGAGCGGCTACAGTGTACCCGATACTCGCCGTGTTCAACAAATTCGGAGACAAAATATCCGAGGTTTGGCGCAACGTCGCCATGCTTGGAGGAGTCCGAGGCGCTTTGTCCATAGCGTTAGTAGCTACGATAACAACTTCCGCAGTAATTTCTAAAGGAGATATCAACACAATAGATACAATGGTGCTTGGAGTAGCCTTCATTTCAATCGTGTTTCAAGTGCCTTTGCTGTTTCGCTATGTAAGGAAAAAAATACCGCAAACCGAAGCCGTGGCAGAAACAGAAATTGACGAACAATTCGAGTTAATAGCCTCACACATGGAAGAAGTAAGAAAACTAAAATCAGAAGGCAAAATATCCAATGAAGAATTCACAAAAAGAATTGAAGAAAACAAAAAGAAACTAGACCAGCTAATCGCAACCTCGCCCGTTACAATTGAAACAAGAAAAATTATACGCGCAAGAGCCTCCGCGTTATACAATTCTTTTCCAAAAATGCCCAAGCGCAAAATAAAAGACAAAAACAACGAACCAAAAAACAAAACCGAAAAAGAATAGTCGCACTATCCTTTTCAGCACAACAGAAGGTCTAATCAAAAAATCGAGCGCAATTTCAATACGAAAAAATCAATTATTCTCTTAGCTAATCAATACCTGAAACAACGTCTATAAATTTCTCGTCCCTCTCAAATAATTCGTTCGCTCTTGTCGACTGAGAACCGAGTCTACGCTCATCAAAGATAACCGATCGCTCCATTTATTATTTTTATTTACATATTTCCGTGCGTGCCGTTTATATCCGACTTCAATGTGCAAGGAATATTCGAGAAGGAAAAAAACGTGAAGTCCCCAGGTGCTTCTCGCGAGTTTGGTTATCTTAGGAAATGGGTTCCGATCGCTATTTTGATAGGGGTAGTCAGCGGGGTAGGCAGCATTGTTTTCTATGAAGCAATTAGACTCGCAAGCGCGGTCCTACTTGGGGGAGTAACTGGTTTTTTTGCACCTTCGCCACTCGGAGAAGGCGGAAGCTTAGGAGTAGTCACTTCTCGTCTTTACTTGATTCCGTTGGTTACTACTGTTGGAGGACTTTGTTGTGGCATACTCGTCTATGGTTTGGCACCGGAAGCCGAGGGTCATGGAACTGATGCGGCAATAGATGCTTTTCACAATAAAAAGGGTGAAATTCGATCCAGAATACCTTTGGTTAAGGTTGTGGCCTCAGCAATAACGATTGGCTCTGGAGGAAGTGCAGGCAGGGAAGGTCCGACAGCGCAGATGGGGGCGGGCTTCGGCTCTTTCCTGGGCAGAAGATTTAATTTCAGTTTACATGACAGAAGAATTGCGGTTGCAGTTGGTATAGGTGCAGGAATTGGCTCCATTTTTAAGGCGCCGTTTGGAGGAGCCATAATGAGCGCTGAGATTCTTTACATGCAAGATTTTGAGGTGGAGACGTTGCTACCCGCTTTTATAGCTTCGACCGTGGGCTACAGTATATTCGCGTCATATGCTGGATGGACGCCAATATTTGGCTACTTGAATCTAGGGGCTTTCAACAACCCGATTGTTCTGCCTTTTTACGCTGTCTTGGGTATAATCTGCGGGTTAGTCGGCATTGTGTACGTCAAAGGGTTCTACGGGACGCGGGCTCTTTTTCAGCGTCTAAGAATACCGCGTTTCTTGAAGCCAGCTTTAGGCGGATTATTAGTGGGTATCATCGGAATGTTTCTCCCGCAAGTGCTCGGCATGGGCTATGGTTGGCTTCAGATATTGATGAGCGGCAACTTTGTCTTACTTCCTATAATTTTGATCCCATTAATCATCGTAGCCAAAATAGTTGCTACATCTCTTACGGTGGGTTCAGGAGGAAGCGGCGGAGTCTTCGCGCCAGCCCTAGTAATAGGAGGCTTTTTAGGAGCGGCACTCTGGATATTTCTAAACGGTCTTTTCCCGAATTCCGGGCTTGTCATCGCCGCATTTGTTATAGTGGGGATGATGGCGTTTTTTGGAGGCGTAGGCAAGGTTCCTGTTGCAGTCATAATCATGGTTAGCGAAATGACTGGAGGATTAACTCTGCTGGTTCCCTCAATGATAGCGACAGCTATTGCCTACGTAATTACTGGAAAGAATACTATCTATAGAAGCCAGGTTGAATCACGATCTGATTCTCCAGCCCACAGAAGTGAATACTCTACTCCTCTGCTGCAAAAGCTCTTTGTCAAAGACGCAATGACCAAAAAGGTCATCACAACTACCCTCAACTCACCGCTCTCAAAGGTCGCAGAGGTAATGGCAAAGAACACAATAAAAGGTAATCCAGTCTTGGATGATAACGGCAGGCTGGTAGGTATGGTCACACTTACGGATGTTCTAAAGATTAATCCAGACCAGAGAGCTACTACAAAGGTAAGCTCCGTAATGACAAAAGAGTTGGTTACAACGATTCCCGATGAGAGTCTTTATGCTGCTTTTGGAAAGATGACAAGTAACCAGATTGGACGCCTGCCCGTTGTTGAGCCAGGGGACAGCACAAAGCTGATAGGCATAATAACGCGAGAAGACGTCTGGCGAGTCTACAACATAGAGATTATGTCAGAACTGGAAGAGACTAAACTTTCAGGAAGCGTCAAAGAGAATAGCGAAACAAAGTCTTGAACAGAAAAATGCACGATGTTATTGCCCAAAAATTAGCAGCTGCTAGAAATGGTGTTAAACTCTTATTTTGCCTCTTCCACAGATGATAGGCGTTTAGCTCTCGTAATTTTTAGAGCTGGAAGATTTTTTGAATTTTTGAAAAAGAATTGCTTAATAAGAGAAAATGCAGACGAATCAACATGAGGTTTTTGTCTGTTAGATAAGACTTCTTCGTGCCCCATTAATCTGAAGAAGTGAATCTTCAACTGGTCCGTTATCATGAAACTAAGCAATGCATAACTCCAGACGAAAGCGGCGAATCCCCACCCAATCGGATTCATAAACACACCGAAGACAGCAAACAACGTACCAACAACTTGAGTTCCCTCTGTGGCTACAAAGAGTATACTGGCTGGAAGGGGACGTTTCCAGAAGTGGCGCACTCCAGTTCGCGCCAAATAAATAGTCAGGTGCCCAGCAACAGCCATTTTAAGAAAAATCAGCGTCTGCAACGTACCAACACTCAAGTGGAATACGTATAAACCAATTATTAAGAGCCCAAAGCTTGAAACGACACCTGTTGTGCCAAGCAGAGAAGCCACTATCAGTACGCCACGCATGTTCCAGCGAACAGGTTTCTCTTGCACTCTCACATTATCGTATGCAATGGTCATGATAGGTATGTCATTGAGCAATGCCAAAATGACTATCATAACTGCTGTCACTGGATAGAAGTTAAAGAAAAGAATTGCAAGACTAATGAAAATCAGTACTCGAGAGGTCTCGGCGATGCGGTAGACGGCGTAATTGGTCATGCGTTCAAAAATCTTACGGCTCTCTTTTATCGCGTCAATGATAACCGAAAGCCCCGGCTTCGTTAGAACCACATCAGCTGCGGATTTAGCCGCGTCAGTTGCTCCATCAACGGCAACTCCTGCATCCGCTTTCTTTAATGCTGGAGCATCGTTAACTCCGTCGCCTGTCATGCCGACAATGTGCCCTTTTCCCTGAAGTAACTCAACTATGCGATATTTGTGCTCAGGAAAAACTTGGGCAAAACCATCCGCATTCTCAATAATGTCTTTTGCTTCGCTGTCTGGTTTGTCTATGAAATCGGAAGCGGGTATTATGTTTGTGCCCAGATTAACTTCTTGAGCAATCTGCTTGGCTATTGCAATGTGGTCGCCAGTGACCATCTTAACGTTTATGCCCATCTGTTGGGCTGTTTTTATTGTCTGGGCAGAGTCTTCGCGGGGTGGATCGTAAATTGCTAACAGTCCAACAAATTGCCAATTGCCTTTTTCGTCTCCCTTAATTACGCCTAGCGCTCGATGACCCTTGATTGCAAAAGTGTTTACAATTTCGTTAACTCTATCTTCAATTTCTGTCTTGTTAGAGACAAGAGACAAAACAACCTGCGGAGCACCCTTTGCCACTTTGAAGTTCCCACCATCACTGCTCTCTACAGTAGCTTCCGTCCTCTTCAAAATAGGGTCAAAGGGCTTAAAATCAACCACGCTGTATCGACCAAGAACGTCAGCAACCGCTTTTACCGATCTGGCTTTGGTTATGACTGCATCATCTATTGGATCGTGATTTTCTTCTCTTGAAGCCAATGTTCCATACAGGAGGGCGTCGTTGATTTCGAATTTGCCCAAGGCTTGCGCTTCTGCAATGGTAAGTTCATTCTTCGTTATGGTGCCGGTCTTGTCTGAGCATAACACGTCAACTCCGGCCATTTCTTCAATTGAAACCAGTTTGCTGACGATGGCTTCTTTTTTGGCGAGGACAATTGCTCCAACTGCCATGGTGACTGTCAAAACGGCAGGCAAAGCTACAGGTATTGAAGCTACAACTAAAACCAGTGCAAACTGCGTGATAACTAATGGGTTGACATGTCGAAAGAGCGATGCGATGACAACTGCGGAAACCATTATTGCCGCGAGGATGATCAGGTAGTTTCCTATTCTTATGACTGCTTTTTGGAAGTGGCTTACGGTTCTGGCTTCTGACACGAGTTTGGCGGTTTTGCCAAAGAAGCTGCTTATTCCTGTTGCCACGACGTAAGCGTCCATTTCTCCTTGCCTAATGATGGCTCCTGCATATGCTACGTCAGAAACGTGTTTCTCTACGGGCAGGGATTCTCCAGTTAACGCGGATTCGTCCGCGAGCAAGTAGTCGCCTTTTATAAGTTTAACGTCGGCAGGGACAATGTCGCCCAAGCGGACACGCACGATGTCACCTGGGACGAGTTCTTTTGAAGGTATTTCATGCCAAGTTCCGTCTCTTAGCACTCGGGCTTTAGGAGCAAGTCGCTTTTTCAATAATTCTATGGCGTTGTCGGCTTTCCGTTCTTGCCAAAATCCCACCACGGCGTTCACAATTAGCAACGTGGAAATAATTGCAAAATCGTCATAGTGCTGAATGATTATAGATAGTACTGAGGCAATTTCTATCATCCAAGGAATGGGTCCCCAGAAATAGCCCAAAAACTTGCGAAAAGGATTAACTTTCTTTTCAGAAATTTCGTTAGGACCATACTGTTGAAGCTTTTTCGCTGCCTCTTCAGAAGACAGCCCAGTCTTGGCGTATTCTGAAAATGGCTTCTCTACACCAGACTTCGTTGATGGCTGCTCAGATTCCACCAATAAAAAGCCTCTATTTTTTAGACCTGTATCTCAAGAGTGCGGCAAAACCTCCCAAAGCTGCAAGTTTTGCTTTTTCTTCTGACTCTGTAGATATGACTTCAACCCTTGCGTCTGTCTGTGAAGCCAAATCCTCTAAGACATCAACTATGTCCTTCTCATCCACCTCGTATTCTGCCGCGTTGCACTTCTCGCATGAGCTCGATATCATTTCTTGCAAAGCTCGATACTTATTGTTCCTATTTACTATGTTCGCTTTTGATAGTTCACATTTTTTGCACATTACAACAATTTCAATCATATCAGTGGTATCTGTCACCAATGCAACATCAACTTCGCCAGTCTTAAGTGCATTCAACACTGGATCTAATCCGTAAATAGCCAAGCCATCTTGTTTGCCAATGGCTGCTAGAAGACGCTGCACGATCATCTTTTCCTCTGGCGCACACATATTCTTCAGTGTCTCAGCTGACTTGTCAAGCACCTCTCTTACCGCTTCTTTGCCGGCGGATTGAGTATCCACAGTGCCCAGAAGCGAATTTTTTAGTTCATAATTGAGGTAATCACCCTTCAAGAAATCTCCTTTAGTTTGTCCTGGGCCTCCAACTATCAGCGCCGTAACTTTGTGGTTCTCGAGAAATGCCTTTGCTGCATGTTCTGCGACCCTGTGGAAAAAGTAGTTGACATCCATGTCGCGTTCTCTTTCGTATCTTCTTTGGCTTGATCCACCCTTTCCAGATTTTCCCGGAACCCCAGACGTGATATTTTCGAGTAATTCAAAACGTTCACCATTCAATATCCCAAAACTTGTCTCCTTAGAATCCATGGCGATTAGCCCCACAACATGTTGGTTTCTCAGCATATCCCTTAGAGGATCTAAATGGAAATGGTTGTCAACCTTGTAGAGATAGGTAGTAATCGGCTCTGGTGGAATGATCTCTTCAACGTTCACACCTTCCCTTTCAAGATCGTTGGCAACGAAAGTTCCAGAAAATAATGCAAGTCCATTCTCGGGAATTTCCTTCTCTAACTTTAGTCGCTGGATTACGTTTTTGAGGGCGTCTTGAAGGCGATCCCTAACGTCTCTTCCGCTCTCTGATTTCATACCTTCCAAATCAGATTCACACTTGAGGTTTGCGACTATCTCATCTATTGAGTTCACCTTCGGTATGTACAGGGAGATGAACTCCCTTCCCTTCCCCTCTTTGTCTGATAGGTACGCTATGAGTTTCCTTAGTTTGTGCTGTTTCACAGAGTTGGTTGTTGCTATCTGGCAGCCGTGAAAATGTGTAACTTTTTCAGAAACCAAATTCGAGACACCTTAACATTCAGTTACAGTTGAGTCGAATTTATCAGTTTTCCAAAATTACAGCAAATCGACTCTTTCTCAAAGTCAGTTTTACATTACTTATTTCAAAACGCAAGCGTCCGGACGCAAAACGAATGGTCTAAAATCGGTTACCTTGATGCGATAGACTCTTCTTTAAACTTCTTTTAATATCAGAAAGTTTCACTTTATAGGTGAAGCGGTCGATGTTTGAATGTCCACAGAATTGAAGATTATGTTGAGTAAGGTAGCTGTAGAAGATAACATACGTAAAGAGATAGAGTTTGAGGAAGGGATAAACCGTTACAAATCTCTTCTGCTCAGGGTGGCAAAAGTTCAGCCATTCGATGTACTGGTTTCATCTGAAGGAACCCAGGACAATTTGAACATAAAGGTGGTAGATTTGGATGTGCTTGAAAGAGCCCATTTATTAAAAGGACAAACCAAAGAGACAAATCATAACGTTTACCGCGAATATGAGCTCACCCTGGAAGGAGCTGACTTAGTGAAAAAGCTCTCAAAAGAAACCATGAGCGACAAAGAACCTCATCAGCCCCACACGTTGGGAGCACCGTCATCTCAAGAAATACCAGTGAGTGGAGTAGAGCCAAACCAGATTCCTTGTCCAGAATGCGGCAAAACCTTCAAGACCAACTCAGAGATGGAGAGACACAGAGATACAACGCACCATGAAACAAAAGGGCACGAGTAAGAAAATGACAAGATTAACGATATCTATTCCTGCTAAGTGGGAACAGTACCTAAAACAGTTAGCTAACGATCACCAAGTTGACCTGGACAGCGTTTTCAGTGAATTGTGTGATTGGGCTTTTTCTAATCCTGAAGGCAAAAAACAGTTTAAACTATGGTTAGACGATGCTTTTCCTCCAAAAGGCGAAGCTGAAGACAAAGCACGGGATGCAGGCGCCAAAGAAAGTGCCCGCGAAGAAGAGGCAGAAGAAGAGTCCGAAGAAGAAGCTCATGAAGACGAAAACTACAACGAGGACATCGCCGGAGAAGACGTCAACGGGGAATTCAATCCCTAAAATTAGGCAAGCAAAGTTTTCTAACCACCTGAGTCTTGTAGCAAAGGTAACTCTGTTGTTGTCCGGCTACAGCCACATATATTTAAGAAAGCTGAACTAACTTTTAGAGTAGAGACTTCAAATAGGTGCGCATTATGTTACACAAAATCAAAGCATTAAAAGGTTACAGATTGGACAGCCTTGATGGGGAAATAGGGAAAGTCAAAGAATTCTACTTCGATGACAAGTACTGGACAATTCGCTATTTGGTTGCCGACTCAGGAAATTGGCTTTCGGACAGGCTGGTGCTGATTTCCCCGCATGCATTGCTCGCAGTAAATAAAGAAGAGCAAAACATCGCCATCAATTTAACCAAAAAACAGATCGAGGACAGCCCACCATTGAAAAGCGACAAGCCCGTCTCTCAACAATACGAGAAAGAATACTATATTTATTATGGCTGGCCGACGTATTGGATGGGATCATACCCGTGGGGACCTTATCCCTACATCGTGCATAATCGCGGTGTCTTTTCTCGGGAGGATGCTGAGAAAAAAAAGTGGGATCCCCATTTGCGCAGCACGAACGTTGTGAGTGGTTATCACATCCAAGCCTCCGACGGCGAGATTGGTAACGTCGAAGATTTCATTATTGAGGACGAGACGTGGGCGATTCGTTATCTAATCATCAATACACGGAACTGGTGGCAGGGAAAAGAGGTACTAGTTTCGCCAAAATTGATCGAGCAAGTTAGTTGGGATGAGTCAAAGGTCTTTGTCAATCTTACCAGAGAAGCCATCAAGCAGTCACCAGAATACACGGAGTCTTTGCTAGTAGAGGTAAAATCTGATTTACCAGTACTACACTCGTGACTATGAGTTGTGATTACCTTCGCATTCATCTGGTTGGTCCCAGGATTTACATTGGAACCACAGGCATAAAATTATCTGCAATCTCTCCTGTCCTAAAGCGCGCGCTGCTTCGGCTTATAGCTGGCGGTTGCTTGGCCACCAAGTTGCGGATTCCTCATGTTTGCTCTTTGGCACTTCATAAATGACGATCTCGACTGCTTCTTTTGGAACCCGTAAATCTTCAAAAACTTTAGTTATCCCTTCGATTGTTTTCACCTTGTTCTCAGGGCTCATGTCCTCCCGAACAGAAACTTGCACTATTATGATTTCATTAGATAATTCGTGCGCGCTCTTTGGCACTTCATGAATGGTGAT
>Ga0187868_1003286_pt1 | contig 10141 bp, 8 predicted proteins | sample June2016WEW_13_4_FD_133014 | JGI IMG/M metagenome (GOLD analysis project Ga0187868, IMG submission 133014) | Peatland microbial communities from SPRUCE experiment site at the Marcell Experimental Forest, Minnesota, USA - June2016WEW_13_40 | ecosystem: Environmental > Terrestrial > Soil > Wetlands... | reverse complement strand
TTTCGGTGGTCATCGTTGCCGGAGCCTGTGGCATTGCGGCGGGAACGCCCCTGGCCATACTCGGCGCCATTGGTCGCGCCGCGCATCAGGGGGCGATTATTAAAGGCGGCCTCTACCTGGAAGCGCTCGCCGCCGTGGACACCGTACTGTTGGATAAGACCGGCACCTTGACGTTCGGCACTCCGCAGATTCGCGAGGTGGTCTCGGCAGATGGTTTCACGGTGCCGCAGATCATCGCCGCGGCCAGCATTGCCGAGCGCAAGTCCGAACACCCTCTGGCCAAAGCGATTATTGCGTGGGCTGCCGAGCTTTCCATCCCGGTCGTGGAGCCCGATGAATTCTCCTACACGCCGGGGAGGGGAGTCCGAGCGACATCACAGGGCGTGGTGATTCTTGTCGGCAGCAAGGCGCTCCTGGTGGAGCATGGAGTGAAAGGCGCTCAATCTGCCAACGGCAACGCCCTGGGCGGCGCCTCCGAAGTCTACGTCGCGCGCGGAGGAAATCTTCTTGGAAGCATCCGCATTGCTGACGTTCTGCGCCCGGAAGCGAAGCTGGCCGTTGCAGCAATGAGAAGGATGAGCTTGAGAACGGTTCTGCTGAGCGGAGATACGCAAACCGCCACCACATCGGTAGGGCGGGACCTTGGCGTGGATGAAATGGTTGGAGAACTCTTGCCCGAGCAGAAGGCGGAGTGGGTAAGGGAGCTACGCGGTAAGGGCCGCAAAGTCGCCATGGTCGGGGACGGTATCAATGACGCTCCGGCCCTCGTGGAGGCAGACGTGGGAATTGCCATGGGCTCGGGAACGGATGTGGCCCGGGAGAGCGCGGATATCATTTTGATAGGAAATGATCTTTCCAATTTCGTAGAAACGTTGCGGATCGCACGACGCTGCCGCGGCATCATCATGCAGAATTTCACCGGCACATTGGCGGTGGACAGCGTTGGGGTAGGAATGGCCGCCATGGGTTTTCTGAATCCGCTGCTGGCGGCGATCATTCATGTGGTTTCAGAGTTGGCCTTTATTCTCAATTCTACAAGGCTGCTGCCGGGGAGTTCCCAGGCTGGGAAGTAGGCCCTTGTGCCGAATGTGGTGGTCATTTCCAGCTCATCCGGCGCCGAGTGGCGGGGAAACATTTCAAACTTTGAACAATCAGGCTCGGCAGAGGGCACGTCCCCTCCGCGCGCTGCTCAGGGAACCTGATCCCCTGTCCAATATTGACAAAGCTTAATTAGCCAAAGAAATCGCTCAAATGAGTTATTTTGGGGTGATGATGCTGTTTTGGATAGTCCATTGCTCACGTAGGAGTGGAAACTTGTTGTATCCGTTGCTTCGGACATTAAGTCGGAGCTGTTCACCCCTGTTGGGTTCCCTTCGCAAATCCGACTGGGGGATTTCACGGAATCCGAGCCCCTTTGAACCGTCAAAAGTTTTCCAGTCATCATCGCGGGCTACGCGCTGCCCTGATTGGGGCAGCCATTCTGGCGCAGCTCCACCTCTTTTTCGTGGTGGAGTTGCATCACCACGGAGACCAATTCGGACTTTCTGGCCAGCAAGGCCAAGCCCAGACGCAACTGACACAATGTCAGTCATCCTCAAAGCCCGATGCGATTTGCAGCGCTTGTCGTCTTTGTCGCCAGGGAGCTTTTCAGCTCGGCAGTTCGGCACGAGTGCCGTCCGGAGACTCCGTAGCCCTGAATCTTCCCGTAACTGAAGCGTGCAAGTTTGCCCGCCTTTTGGCTTCCCGGCTGTCCTCCCGCGCACCTCCTCTCTCCTAAGTTCCTTAGATTCGGTCTGTCGCGCTACGCGACCCAAAATCTTTCGCTTAGGAGAGCTGCAATGAAATTGCTTCATACTTGCTTTCATCTTTCTTGCTTTCATCAATGTGCTTCGAGTTTAAGCGACAGAAAGTCCAACATTTCTGTGCTGCCACGATTGGCTTTGGCGGTTCTTTTTCTTGGCGCCTCACTTTTCATGCTCGGGCCTTGCGCATTCGCTCAATCTCTGGGCACTGCTGGGACTATCGACGGGAAGGTGACTGATCCCAGCGGTGCACCTGTCGCCAACGCACTCGTGAGCCTTTCCAACGATCTAACCATGTATCGGCGGGAGGCCGTAACCTCAGCTTCCGGTGAGTTTCAGTTCACGAATATCCCTCCGAATGTCTACCACTTCGAAGTCGATGCTGCCGGCTTCCAGCATCACCATCGAGACCTAACGGTTCGGAGCGTGGTGCCCATGAGCCTCGAAATCCGTTTGGGCTTAAAGTCGCAGCACACCGACGTCACGGTGGTTGGCGAGGTTCCCCTGATCGAAACCACACCTCCGGCGCACTCCGACGTCGATAACACCTTGTTTTCGAAGATGCCGACGACTTCGATCGCCTCCGGACTCAGTGACATCATCACCCTTTCTACTCCCGCCGTGGTGGCTGATTCGGATGGCTTCTTCCACTCTCTTGGTGATCACGCCCAAATGAGTCTTTCCGTCGACAACGAACCCATCACCGACCAGCAAGGCAACCTCTTTTCAACGCAGATTCCGCTGAACGCGATTCAGTCCGTGGAAGCGGTTTATGGAGGAACCCCTGCCGAGTACGGTGATAAAACCTCCCTGGTGGTTACCACCGTAACCCGCTCTGGACTTGGCCAGAATCCCCACGGCAGTTTTTCCGGCGAATACGGCTCTTTCGGAACGATTAATCAGAAAGCCGATCTGGGCTTCGGTCGCAGTAAGTGGGGGCAATTCTTCGCGGTGAATACTTCCCGCTCCGGCCGTTTCCTCGACACCCCCGAACACTGGCCATTCCACGATGTCGGCAATGATGGGAACATCTTTTCTCGATCCGATTACCAACCGAACACCAGGAATATGTTCCATCTCAACTTCATGGCGGCAAGGAACTGGTTCCAGATCCCCAACACTTTTCCTGAGCGGGACTCCGGTCAGGATCAGAAGCAAATGGTGCGATCCTACAACCTCGCCCCGGGATGGGTTCGCGTCTTTGGGCCCAATGCAACATTGGCGGTGAATGCGTTCGCCCGCCAAGACTTTGTCAACTACTACCCGAGCCGAAATCCCCTGGCCGACCAACCCGGCACACTGGCTCAGACCAGGAGCCTGGCCAATCTGGGGCTCAAGGCGGATTTCAATTACGCTCATGGGCGACGCCACAACGCCAAGATCGGCGCGCAGATGACCCACACCTTGCTGACGGAGCGCTTCAGCCTGGGGCTGACCGACCCGACATTCAACCCGGTGTGTCTCGATGCCGATGGAAATCCTGTGACCGATCCAGTCCTGACCGATCCGGGGGCGTGCGCTGGCGCCGGATATCAGCCAAACCCAAGCCTCTTGCCCGGCCTTGTGCCGTATGACCTGACGCGCGGGGGATCTTTATTTAAGTATTACGGCCACGCAGATATCAAGCAGGAGGCTTTTTACGCGCAGGATAGCATTAGTCTGGGGAATTGGACTCTGAACCCCGGCTTACGCTTTGACAACTATGTCGGTCTCAGCCACGGCACGCAACTCCAACCTCGAATGGGCGCCGCTTATCACTTTGTTCCCACAGGGAGCGTTATCCGGGTGGCTTATTCGCACACCTACGAGACCCCCCTCAACGAGAACTTGGTATTGTCGAGCGCCACGGGCGCCGGCGGCTTGGCGGCAAACGTGTTCGGCGCGTACGCGAGCGTGCCGCTTAAACCGGGAATTCGCAACATGTACAACGCGGGCCTGGAACAGACTGTGGGGTCGCATTTGGTGTTCGATGGCGACTACTTCTGGAAGTACACTCGCAACGCCTTCGACCTGGACAATCTTTTTACCACGGCCATCTTCTTTCCCATCGAATGGGACCATTCCAAAATGGACGGCTTTTCCTCGCGGTTGTCCCTTCGTCAATATAAAGGCCTGTCCGCCTACACTAACCTGGGGCATACGCGCGCCCGCGTGTTTGGCCCGGAGAACGGCGGTCTGATCTTCGGCAGTCCCGTGGACCGCAGCGTCGTGCGGATCGACCACGACCAGGCACTCCAAAGCACGACTTACGTTCAGTATCAGTTGCACAAGAATGGGCCCTGGGTGTCGTTTACCTGGCGCTATGACAGCGGCATCGTTTCGGGCGCAGTTCCGGACCTCGCGAGTGTCCTGGGGTTGACCGCCGACCAGCAAGCTCAAATTGAGTTCTATTGCGGTGGCCAGATGGCAACGCCCTGGAGTCCGATTACCACCTGCGATTCTTCCAACTGGGGAACAAAGCTGGTAAGAATTCCGGCGGCTGGGACGGAAAACGACGACACCAATCCCCCGCGCGTCCGTCCGCGCCACCTGTTCAATATCGGCGTGGGAAGTGACAACCTCTTCCACACCGACCGCTTTCGCTGGACCTTGCGTTTGGAGGCTTTAAACATCACGAACAAAGTTGCGATGTTCAATTTCCTTTCAACGTGCTCAGGGACGCACTTTGTTGCCCCGCGCACCTACCGGGCAGAGATTGGCATTGCTTTCTAAGGCCGCAATCTCGACTTGAAGCATCTCGACAACGAGGGTCTGATCCGGCTCGTGGGCAGTAACAACTTCACTTTTACGCGCTAAAGAGAGAACGGGAAACCCCGTGATCGCGCCCCCTGATGGCAGCGCACCCCGATAACCTCATTTTCTGTGCAACTTTCCCTGCGGGGCGAGCATCTCTTTCTATACCAGATGCAAAGGGCGTACTGCGCACTCCCAAGGCGGCGGATTATTTGGTATTATGAACAGTGCGCAGGGCTAAGCAGACAATCTGAATCCAAACCAAGAAAGCGGGAAAGTATCAAGATGAGACGGTGGGGAAAAAGTCGGCACGAGTACTGGGTGCAGGCCCTGATCGTGGGCGTGTTGCTTACAGGTGAAATTCACCTCTTTACTGCCGAGATCCTTCACCACCATGACGAGGTTGCCCGGGTCTGCCAGATTGAGCACCAGGGTGGAGCATACTTACATGCCGCCCAGGGGCTCAGCCCGCTCTGCCCCCTTTGCCAGATCGTTCGTAACAGCTCGGTCCGCCCCGCAATCCAATCGCATGTTCTGAAGCCGGAACAGGAAACCAATTATCAGCCTGTAACTCGACGGGCGCGATATTCCCCCAACCTCACGCCATCGCTCCTTGCCCGTGCACCTCCTCTCTCCTGAAAGCTTTGCCTCATTTCGATTCGACGCAAAAATTCTCATGAGCCTTCAGGAGGAGACTATATGGTTGGTAGGCGCGCTTCATTATTCATTCTGATTTTGTCTCTCGGGATTACAGCTTTTCCTGCTTGGGTTGCCGGACAGAGCATGGGGATGGCCGGAATGGTCAGGGGCACGGTGAAGGATCCCTCGGGCGCCGTGATTCCCGGCGCTACCGCGACCATCTACAATCCCGTGAGTGGCTTCGAACGTACGGCTTCCACGGATGCCTCGGGTGGCTTTACCCTCAACAACGTTCCCTTCAATCCGTATCACCTAACGGTAAGCGCGGCCGGGTTCGCTCCGCATGCGCAAGACGTAGAACTCAACTCCTCGGTCCCCGTCAACCTGAACATCACCCTGGAAGTGTCCGGCGGAAAGACGACGGTGACGGTGTCGACCGAAGCTTCGGACCTGATCGAGGTTGATCCTATCTCCCATACGGACGTCGATCGAGCCCTTTTTGACAAGCTTCCGCTCGAAAGTCAGTCCTCGTCACTCAGTTCTTTGGTGACGTTGTCTGCGCCCGGGATCTCCGCCGACTCCAACGGTCTCTTCCATGGGTTCGGCGACCACGCGGAAAACTCGTTTTCTGTCGACGGGCAACCCATCACGGACCAGCAAAGCAAGATTTTCTCGAATCAGCTTCCGATTGACGCGGTGCAGTCATTGGAAGTGATTCAGGGCGCTCCCCCCGCGGAATACGGCGACAAAACCAGCTTGGTCATTGTCGCTACCACTCGGTCAGGCCTGGGGGAGACGAAGCCGCACGGCACCGTGACGACCTCTTACGGCACCTTCGGATCGGCGAACGCGGGCTTCAACCTCGCCTACGGCCAAGACAAGTGGGGCAACTTCCTTTCCGCCAATGGCCTGAATTCCACCCGCTTTCTCGATCCGCCGGAGCTTAACGTCATGCACGACCGGGGTAATGAACAGAACCTATTCGACCGCTTTGACGTTAAGCCCTCGGAAAAGACCACGGTCAATTTGAACTTTCAGTTCACGCGCTCCTGGTACCAAACACCCAATTCGTACGACGGCCAAAATGCCACGGCATGGACGGGGCTGGTCGTCGACGACGGGGGTTACGGTCCCAACGGAGTGTTAGTGGGCTCCGCCGATCAACATGCGCAGATCAAGACCTTCAATTTCGCACCCACCTGGACGCGCTTGATGAATAACAACACCGTCTTCACGTTAGGCGGCTACGTTCGTCGCGATCAGTTTAACTATTATCCGAGTGCGGACCCCTTTGCCGACTTTACGCCGGACCTCCAGGGACAGACCATTGGCCAAAATCGCACCCTTAACAACCTCGGGGTTCATGCGGCTGTGTCTTATGCAAAGGGCGTCCATAACCTGAAGGCAGGATTCAACTTCGAGCACACCCTGCTGACGGAGAGCGACTCCTTTGGGATCGTCGACCCCACGTTTAACCCGGTTTGCTTTAACGCGGATGGAAGTCCCAACACAAACCCCACCCTAACCGACCCGGCGAATTGCAACGCTCCTCTCCAAGCGAATAGCGGCTTTGACCCTCTGCTCGCCTGTTACGACCTGACCCGAACGGCGAAGTTGCCTGTATCCGATGGGTGCCCGAAAACAACCAGTGGGTTGTATGCCTACGGTGGTCACACGGACGTCAAGGAACTGGCCCTGTTTGCCCAGGACACCATCACTGTAAAGAATTGGGTGTTGAACCTCGGGCTGCGCGGCGATGTCTACAATGGCATTTCCATTTACCGCCAAGCCGAGCCGCGCGTAGGGGTCGCTTACAACATCAAGCCCACAAGCACAGTGCTGCGGTTCTCGTACGCCCGCATCCTGGAAACGCCTTTTAACGAAAACTTGATCCTGGCCAGCAACGGATGCAACGACCCCGTGGTCAATGATCTGATGGCGACCCGCCAGGGCTACCCCTGCCTTACCGTTCCACTGACTCCTGGCACGCGCGACGAACTCCACGCCGGGCTCGAACAAGCTTTTGGCAAATATTTGGTCGTGGATGGCGAATACATCTGGAAATACACGCACCGGGCCTACGATTTCAGCATATTGGGCGCCACGCCGATCACTTATCCTATCGAGTGGGACCATTCAAAAATCCCGGGATATGCCGTCCGTGCCACCGTTCCGAACACCCACGGCTTTACAGCCTTTGTGGTTTTCTCCAGCGTGGCGGCCCGCTTCTTCCAACCCCAGGTCAGCGGAATTGGCGCCACTCCGGCGGGGCAGGGAGGAAACGGAGTGTTCCGAATCGACCACGACGAAGGGTTCAATTCAACCACTCACCTGCAATACCAGCCGTTCAAGCGAGGCCCCTGGATGGGCTTCAACTGGCGTTACGATAGCGGTCTGGTGGCAGGCCCTGTGCCCTGCGCAGGCGGCAATTGCGCGAATGGGCCGGCAGGAACGGACTCCGTCGTGGACTTTTCTAATTTGACTCCCGACCAGCAATTCGAGGCAGGACTCTCCTGCGGCGGTGTCTTTGCGACCCCGACGACGCCGATCAGTCCCAGTGGCCTGTGCCCTGCATCCCAATACAAGTCTTCCCTGGTAAAGATACCGGCGGCAGGCACCGAAGACGACGATCACAACCCGCCACGCATAGCCCCACGAAACCTCTTCGACCTCGCCGTGGGTGAAGACAACCTTTTTAACGGTGATAAGCATAGGTGGAGCATCCGCTTGTCAGCGATCAACCTGACGAATAAAGAGGCGCTCTACAATTTTCTTTCCACCTTCAGTGGAACGCACTACGTGACGCCGCGCACCTTTACGGCGGAACTGGGGTTCCACTTCTAAGCCGATCCAAGGCTTCCTTCGGAGGGTCGATAGGGATGTGATGAAATCCGCCTTGCGGCAGGTTTGCAGGTGGGCAACCCACTAGGGTTGCGGCGATTCTGGTTCCGGATCGAGATTATCCGCAGGCGAGGGTTCCGCTATCTTCCCTGGAGATGGGTTGACCGCGGGGGTTGACTCCGCCAGCGCCACTGGAGCTGAGATACCGGCAGCCGTCGGTCCCGCCACCGTCTCAGGAGCGGGTTTGTTCAAGGGCATCAACTCCCCTGCCGCACGATGCAGGCGGCGCTCACAGGTTTCCCATTCCCCGTCGGTGCACTGCGGTTTGCGGCAGTCGAATTCACAAAGGGCATCACCCTCCGGAACCTCGTCGATAAACTGCCGCCGGACCCAATCCCAGATGTCCCGAGGTAAGCTCATAGAGCCACCGCGACCGCCTTCAGCATTATACATACTTCAAGAAACCCTTCGTTTGAGGGGTCAACCTCAGCGCCCATTGTCACAGTCGCCTTTGACGCTGATTCCTAAAATATAACGGCGTGCCGGGCTGTTGTCAACTTGATACGCGCGAAGGATGACGCGCCATTGCGGGCTGAGCTTGTCCGCCCCTAATTCTCCGAGGGCTTCACGCTTGCTCCTGCAGCGCGGGCACAGTAAGATTATCTTAACGCGCAAACGAAAGTATCCACGAAAGGCCAAGATGACGTCGAGGACTCCCCTCCTCGGTCGCAGCCCAAGATCACGCTGCTTAACAAACGCTTGCTGCTTCGCCGGATTCGTCCTACGCTGGCCAGGATCGATCTTAACCGGTGAGTCAGCCACGACACCAAGCGGACAAGACTGGCCTGCTGGGGGTACAATGGAGCAGGATGCTATTTGAGATTGTTGGCGAGATCTCCGATATCCAGACTATCGCCACGGGGCGTGGCATCCGAAGGCGCAAGTTCTTGCGAAAACGGTACGGCGGACGGCTATGGCGCAAACAGAAGGGTATTGCCACCGTTCGACTGTCCGGCGGCTCAATCCGACTGGCCGAGATTCACTGGTATGCGGCCCACGGCGCTGGCCGCGTCGGCTGGAAAATGAAACGTTTCTTGGACTGACTATTATGGATGAGAAATCAAGATCGAAATTTGTGCTATGTATCCGCAACGACGGCGCGGATGATTTGGAACCGCGCAAGGTCTATCAAGTTCTGAGCGACCGCTCGGCCGCGCGAGACGGGTATGCTCGAGTCATCGACGAGTCGGGGGAGGATTATCTCTACCCGGCTGAATACTTCGTGCCCGTCAGGCTACCCGTAGCGATATCACGCAAATTGGTTTCGCTTTCCAATGGCGTGCGGCAGCCGGTGCGTCGAATCCTCGCGCGCGCCTAATGTGGGGCCACCCCTTTTAGCAATGTCACCCCGCCGCACAGAGCAATAACTTTAACGGTGGGTCACTTCACCAATCGTACTCTCAACAACACTTTGGCGCAATTTCGACGGAAACTAGGTGCAAACTAAGACTGTCATCTGACCATCCAGCCGATTGCCGTCTGCGCGAGGCAGTTGGGGAACACGGGTGTGGGCTGCCGTTGAAGCGGAATGCCGCCCGAGGGAGTAAGCTTCTTGGCTAATGAACAACAGAATATCGGAGCGGCTGAGGGAGTAGAATCCGGGAGAATGGCACAAAATACCCAAAACGCGGCAGCGATCCGGCTTCTCCACCAATGGTTGGAAGATGAGTCGGGTTACGACGAGCGAGTATGGCCACGACTGAAAGAGGCAATTGAACAGGATCGCCTCTCCGAGCGCAAGAGGTTCAGTGATTGATTCTGCGGATGTGATGTTGAAAGCTGCTGAGCTGTGGGCCTGGGCCCGGAACCAAGGTATTCCCACTGCCGATCCCAAAGCGCTCGATGCTGATGTAATCCTCGCCGCCCAAGCTCTGCAAATCCCCGCCCTGGTCGCTGCTGAAAACGTCGACCATCTTAGCCTCTTTATCGACGCCAAAGACTGGCGATCATTCTGAAAGCATGGTCAAAAAAACTGATCTAAACAGACCTTCGTTAATTCTCTGATTGCCCTATTCGGATTGCGCAGAGCGAAGCTCTGCGGCCGTGGCTCCGCCGTGGATTCGCGG
>Ga0187868_1003285_pt1 | contig 10144 bp, 8 predicted proteins | sample June2016WEW_13_4_FD_133014 | JGI IMG/M metagenome (GOLD analysis project Ga0187868, IMG submission 133014) | Peatland microbial communities from SPRUCE experiment site at the Marcell Experimental Forest, Minnesota, USA - June2016WEW_13_40 | ecosystem: Environmental > Terrestrial > Soil > Wetlands... | reverse complement strand
GAAGGCTGGTACGCGAGGCGGGGGTCGAACCCACAACCTTCGGCTCCGGAGGCCGACGCTCTATCCAATTGAGCTACTCGCGCAGGGCAAACCCACAATACACATCCGCGCGCCTTTGCTCAATGCAAATTGCCGGGATTTCGCGCACCACGCCCCACCGCTCACGGATTCCGCTTGATGGCCTCCAGCAGCGGATGGTTTCCCTTTTTCCACTTTTCAACCCGCGCCGCGGTTCGGCGTCAGCCGTTGCGTGTTCATTTTCACCGCCTCGACGAACGCTGTCCCTGTCCCTCGCCCGCGCAAACCGAAGAAGCTGGTCACAGCCCGGGTGAGGGTTCCTGCCAATTCCCGCCGGGCAGCGGACCGACCCTGAAAAAAGCACGCGCCTGCCAACAAACAGCGGGCTGCAAGGGAAACGGCCAATCATCTCGTCCCTTCTGGCCGATGCCAAATGCGCTGGCCGTCTTTATACACTTCCCGAACGCGGTGAAACGGCACGCGATGAATCCGCCCCTCCCCATCCACAAGCCGGAACGCTTGCGGGTCATCGCGGGGAAAACTTACCTCCGCAAACGGAACCACGATGATCCGGTCCTCAACCCGGTCAAAGTAGCCCAGCTCGAAGTTCCCGCGCGCAAACGCCGCGTCCCAGCGGATGCGGTTCAGCAGTTCGTGAATGGGCACTGTGCGCATGATCACCACTGCCGTCCCAGAAACCATTCATCCGCTTCAAGATCGTGTTTGAGCAGATATGCATGCCCATCCGCGCCCCGCACTTTGAAATAATCGGCGCGAGGCCATTCTGGTTTGCTCTCAACCTGATGCCAACGGTCGAGGATTTCCTCCACCTCGACGGGCTGTTCTTCCCGGAAGAAGCGGCGCGGCGTCTCATCGGCCTTGGTCCCGGCGTAGCATTCGACCTGGATTGGGATGAGCTTCATCTTCAGGCGCTCCGGCAACGCTGCGCACTCAGCATAAGCTTGCGGGGCACACTCAGAGTTTGTAGCCAATCTGCCGCAGGAACTGCTTGCGCCATTCGATGTCGGCCTCGCCTTCGACACCCTTGGGCGGGACACCATCCACGACCCCCACAATGCCGCGGCCCTGGTTGGTTTCAGCGACGAGCACCTGGGCCGGATTGGCCGTCGCGCAGAAAATCCGGCAGACCTCCGGCACCATCTTGACCGCATTCAGCACATTGACGGGATAAAAGCCTTCACCGAGGAAGAGAATGAAACTGTGCCCGGCGCCAATGGCCAGGGCATTCTGCTTGGCCAACTCAATCATGGCCGGGTCGGTCCCGGGGCAGCGCACCAGGCATTTGCCGGACGATTCGGAAAAAGCCAGTCCGAACTTGATGCCGGGCACGGTGTTCACCAGCGCTTCGTGGATGTCCTCCACCGACTTGATGAAATGCGTCTGGCCGAGGATGAAGTTGATGGATTCAGGTTTCGCGATTTGGACCGCAGTGAATTTGGGTTCCATAACAATTGCAGATTTGCTTCATTTGGGCGTCCGGTCAAGCCGGCTTCACGTTTCCTGCCAAAGTGTGCAAGGAAAGCGGGCCAACCCCTAAAAAAGCGCATGAGTGTTGTTTGCCGTCCTGCCACCAAAAGACAGCCACTCAACCGGCGCAAAAGCCTCTTCGGCACAAGGTTTTGCGATTGCCTAAAATCTGCCGCGGCTTACGATGTTCAACGCGTGAGGCTGAAAGCCTTTTACGTGACGATCGAATCTGCATGGGTATGGGAAACAGTCATAAAACTTTTAACCGCACGCTCAAACGGCGCTTTAACTGATTCATGCCCCTAAAAAATCCGAACTCTACAGCTCCCTCTGGCAAAGTTGCGATGAACTGCGCGGCGGCATAGATGCCTCGGAATACAAGGATATCCGTCTGACCGAACACGTCAGCTTTCGGGCGTCAGATTCGTTGCGACCGGCGTTTAAGGTTGTGACAGCCGAAAGAACAGGTTTCCCGTCGGCGGCGTGATGGTGACGCTGTTTGTGCCGTTGGCGGTGTTGATGGAATAGCCGCTGGTCGTCCAACTTCCGCCCGCAAGATTGTTGTTCTGCTGCAACGTGTAGCTGCCGGGGTTGGGCCAGGAGACAATGACGCTGTTGCCAGCATGGGTGATGGTCAGGTTGGGCAGCCCCGCTGTTTGCACCACGGAAATGAGACTCCAGAAACCGCCGGTGAGGGAAAAATTGCCGCCGGTCATCGCTCCGCTGGCGTCCGGCTGGCCGATGGTGCCGGTGACTTGATACGTGGCGCCCGTGCTCGTCCCGCCGCCGCCGGCGATCTTATACCAGTCTATCGTGTAGGTTTGGGCATGGCTGCATGTGGCAATTAGCAAACCGAGGAAAAGTATTATCATTTTCATGCTGGTCAAAATATTTGATTTGGTTAATTACCCACGGTGGCCGCGCCGTTATAGGCGTTAATGGTCATGGGCTTGGATATGGTCATGGTTTCGGCGCTGGAACCGGCGCTTCGAATCCAAATGTTTCCGCCGGTGGCAACGGCATTTGTTCCCTGTGCCAAGGTCGAGTAAGGATTGGCAAAGGTGCCCGACTGGGGAGAGCCACCATAGTTGAAATCCACCCAGACGTTGTTGGGGGGAGACAGCGATGCTACATACAGGGCTGGATAAGCCATGACAATCCCGTAGCCAGTGTCCCGGTCTACCCCGACTGGGTTGACGTCCAACGCCGTGCCGGTGAGAATACTCCGTATTTGCGCCGGAGTCAGACTAGGCGCGTAGGACCAGAGCAGGGCTGCAATCGCCGCCGCATGTGGTGTCGCCGCCGAGGTGCCATAAAAAGGCTGAAAGGCAGGCACAGGCACATCCGTGGAGACACCATCAGCGGCGGCAATATCTGGTTTCTGGCGAACGGCACCCCCCGTTGAGGAAAAGTTTCCTGGCGTGATGGGCGAGCCATCTACGTTAAAAAAAACGCGCCGCGGTCCGTCAGAGCTGAAGGACTGGAACGGATTGTTAGTGCCGCCCGTGAACGCGTTTGGGTAGGCGGAATGTTGATCAATGGCGGCGACTGTAATTGCGCTGGTAACGGCCATATGACCATAGATGGAACCCGATGTGCCAATGTTAAATTGGCCTGCTCCGTCCGAGTTCAGGTGAATGCGGAGAAAAAGCGCCGCTGCCGCACTGTGTTTGACGATGACGATGCGACAACCGTTGGTAACACCACCAACTGATTCATACGGATTTTGCGTGCCGTTTTGAGTGCCGGTGGAACTGGCGACGATCGTTGTGCCAGTGGGATCGAGAAGGAACAAATCGTAGTCGTTGGCTGATCCCCCCAACGGATCCGCCCACCACAGACTCACTGAATTGGTATTGCGGCCATTGCTAACCGTGTCGTAGGTAGCCGATCCAAAACTGTGCAAACGCCCCGTTTCCTCGGTGGCCGCCCCTCCATCCGCGAAGTCCCCTTCCCAAGTGCTCGAGGTGCCGTCATCAAGGTTGCCTTCATTATAGGCCATGGAGAAATACAGCACGCCGTGGGCGGTAACTGTATTGACAGCTTGAGCCACGATTCCATCTTGAAAAGGGGGCTCATCAAAATACTGTTCGTCATCATTAATAATATTACAGCCATTAGTCCAGAGGTTCAGTATGTTGTATGCAAACTGGGCCTCGCCGCCACTGGCAGAAGCGAAGTAAAGGCCGGAATCCGGCGCCAAGTCATTCACGATTTCCAACATCGCCGTGCCTTCGCCCGTATTTGTAATGCCACTCTGACCGGGTAGAACGGTGACCGCCGGCATGATGCCGGAACTTTGTAAACCGGCCAGAAAGTCCACGCTGTCCGAAATCACCCCCACATTGATCCCGCCGCCACTGACGCCGAATGTATTCCGCGCCTCAATAGCCCGATGGGTGGTGTCTCCTTCCGAATCCTTTTTGCCCGTTCTGCACTCACTCGCCCGGCGGATGTAGTTCACGTTGGTCGAGCCCGCCAGCGTCTCGAGCTGGTTCAGCGTAACCAACGCACGAACGGCCCGATACTGCGCGAAGCTGTTAATCACCTGCCCTCCTCCCGTCTGAATCAGCGACAACAGCTCGGGGGTTACCGTAGCATCAATATCCACCAGCACCCGTCCATCGGCCTCGCTTTTCACGTCAACGCGCACATTTGGCGCGCCGGGAGCGAACGGCTCACCGCGATTTTTTTTCAGCGCATGAACCAATTGGGATTCCATTTTCTGCTGTGCCGGTGTCCGCCCCGCCTTCTCTTGCAGCAGGGCGGCGATCTCCTTCTTCGCGTTCTGGCTTAATCCGGCCGGAACCCCGGCCACTCCGGCGGCAGGTGCTTGCGCGAAAAGCTGCAAGGAGACGGCGCAAAATCCCGCAGATACCAAGAGACGGGAGGCCAGTTTCAATGATGTGTTCATAAACCTCTTCACTCTTGGGTTATTGCAGCGTGACGAGCACCAGCACCATGCCCTTGCCCTCGCTCAAGCCGGTCATGGCCTTGCCCAGAATGGCACCGGCGGCCTTGGCGTGGTCGGTCACTTTCATTGCATGACCGGGTGTGCTGGAAGTGGTCAGCAAGTCGCCGGGTTTGATGGCTCCGTTGGAGGTGTCGGCCTGGACATAGACGCGCCCGGTAAGCGCCACGTTCTTGCCCCCTTCAAGAATTCCCTGCTGGTGCATTTGGATGCCGGGATTGACCCCGTTGGCACCGCTGACCACGCCCGCCACCTGCGTGTCATACGGGCTGTCGCTCAATTTCAAGTGACCGGGATTTTTTTCATCAATCACCACCACCGCACCTTGTGGAACTTCGCTCTTGCCAGCGGTGATGTTAAACGGCTCCGCCAGATCAGCTCCGCCGCGAATGGTCAAGGTGGCGGTGGAAAGATTATTATCTATTATCGTGTTGCCATTGACCTCCAACAACGCTCCCGGATTGGTCGTGCCAATGCCCACGTTGCCGGAGGCAAGAACGGTCAGCCGGGGATTGAAACCGGTGTATAAAGCCAGATCAAACTGGTTGGGGCCACTGGTGCGCTGGGAAGCAATCCCCTCACCACTGCCACCAGGGCCGGTGCCAAAGGTCAAGGCACTGGAACTGACCCTTCCGTTGTTACTACCGTAGGTCCCGGTCTGATCAATGTTCAAGCCACCATTGAGTGCGACGTTGCCAGCAAGATATGTGCTGGTCTGTGTCCCCGGCGTGCCGATGCGGATGATGTTGTTGTCACCGGAATTCCCCTGGTTGCCGATGTCAATGTTGTTGTCTCCAGTGATTTCGTTGCCCGCCTCAAAACCGATGGCTACGTTGTTATAGCCGCTCACATTGCTGTTTAGGGCCAGGAAACCGAGGGCGGTATTTAATGAACCGGAGGTATTTAACTGAAGGGCCTGATAGCCAACAGCCGTGTTCCAGCCGTAGCCGTATTCGCCGATGGCATTGTCGTTCTGGAGTGCTTGATAACCAATGGCCACGAGCTGGCTGTCGCTGGTGCAGTTGCCGAGGGCGGAAGCGCCAATGGCGGTGTTCTCGCTGCCGCTCGTGTTTTCGGCAAGCGCCGCGTAACCGATGGCCACGTTTTGAGAGCCGTTCGTATTGAAATAAAGCGCGGCCCAGCCATTGGCCACGTTGCTGGATCCAATCGTATTGTTGTAAAGCGCCGTAAAACCATTGGCCGTGTTATCGTAGCCACTCGTGTTACTGTAAAGTGCGTCCGCGCCTTGGGCGGTATTGTTGTAGCCGCTCGTGTCGGAACCAAGCGCCCCATCACCATTGGCCGTGTTGTAAGAGCCGGTGGCTGCCACATTGCCCGCATTCGCACCGGCAAAAAAGTTGGCTTTGCTGCTGTTGTTGTATAATACAGTGTTGCCCCCGGAATAAATGTTCCCTCCGTTTAGATTCAAATTGCCACCCAGCGTCAAACTGCCCAGCAACACGCTTGGTTCATTATTCGTCACCACCGCCGCCGGCAACTGCGCCAATGAAATGTTTCCAGCCAGCACCGGCAGGCCGTCCACGGTCAGACCCGCACCGCCAGTCACAAAATTGGCTCCGCCCTGCGCACGGGCATTGAAGCTGTCGTTGTTGGTGGAGGCGAACGGCGCGTTCTGCGAATCCGCCCAGACGAACGCGCCCTGATTGGTGGCCTGCGCCTGTCGCCCGGCGGCAAAACTGTATTTACCGCTGGCCAGATTATTGTTTCCGCCCGGCACGGTGGCAAACTGGCCGGTGGCGGTGTTGTTCAGGCCGCCGCTCACAGTGGCTTCATTGTTGCCGGCGGTGTTGCCATTGCCGCCGCTTACGGTGCTGAAGTTGCCTTGAAAACCGGACAGGACGCCGTTGGGAACCGTGCCGCTAGCCAGATTGTTGGCATTCAGGTTCGTCACGGCGCTGCCATCGCCGGCAAAGGCGTTGGCCGTTACCGTGCCGCTGACTTGGAGGGCCGTGCTGGGGTTGGTTATGCCCATGCCGATATTACCATTGTGCAAAATGGACATCTGATGGTTATGACCGGTATAAAAATCCAAGCCATCCTGATTGACCCCGGCCGTGCGCTGTGAGGCGATGCCTTCGCCGCTGTTAACGCCAAAAGTAAGGCCCACACCGTTGGTGGTTCCATCATTGAGCACTCCGTTGTTGTTGGCCTGCTGGTCAATCATCACCACCCCGTACCGGTCAATCTTCATCTGCTCGGCGATGGGGTACCCGGCGCCTGGCTTGGTGTAGAACGTCAGGAAGGAATGGTCATCGTTGAAAGAAGACATGATCGCCCCTTCGCCGGAACTATTGTAAAACTGAAACCCGAGGCCAGTGAAAAGGCTGGTGCTGATGGGACCGGTGCCCGAGACGGTCAGGCTCGCGCCGAGGCCGGAAAAAGAATTGCTTCCAGTGAATGACTGGTTGCCGTTGAGAAACGCCACGTTGCCGCTCAAACGCGCATCCGGCACTGTGCCGCCGGTCAATTGCGAGGCGTTGAGTGAAGTCAAGGCGCTGCCATTGCCGGTGAACGCGCCGGAGAGATTTACGCTCGTCTCGCTGTTCGTCAGCACCGCCGGTGGAAGCTGCCCCAAGCCCAGCGTGCCGCTGACATTCGCCGCCGCCACCGCGCCGGCGCTGGTGGAATAAATGGCATACGGCGTGGGCGTGACCTGTTGCCGGGGCGCAAGGGTGGTGAAACTGCCGGTGGCATTCGTCCTCACGGCAATCGCCAGCCAGTTGCTCGTGCCGGTGAAGACGCCGGGAACAAAGTCAACGAGCGTGGTAAACAAACCATTGGTCACGGCGGTGGCGCTGTTCGTCACCGGCCCGGCGATGGCGCTGCCCGTGACGTTCGTCGTGTAGAGCGTGAACGTCAGGTCGTAACTGCCGTTGACCGGGCTGCCGCTGCTGTTCAGCCGGCCTTGGTAGGTGAACGCCGTGCCCTGGGCGCGGGCGGTTGAGAGATGGGAGTTGATGGTTGAGAGCAGCAGCAAAACGGCGGCATATCGAAACAATTTTTTCATAAGTGAGGGGAATTAATTTTATGCATCTGACTAATAATGGCTAATCTACCACACGCTTTTTGTCATGTCAAAGCCAAAAGCGGCCCGATCTGGCGCAGAAGATGAAAGCAAACGGAAATTTCGAGAACGGGCCGGTTGGCTCAACTGGTCTGAACGCCCTTAAATCCCTTCGCTTCGGCTTTGGCCCGCGCTGTTGGGGTGAACTCTTTGATCTGGGTGATTTTGGCCGCTGGCAATCGCGTGAACAAATCTTTCAGATAATCAAAAGGATTGAGGCCGTGCCGCCGACAACTGCCCAGCAGCGTGTAGATCACCGCGCTGCGTTCGCCAGCTTCAGGATGCCCGATGAACAAAAAGTTCTTTTTTCCAAGTGCGCTGGGCCGAATCGCATTCTCGATCAAGTTATTGTCGCTCTCCAAAGTCCCGTCGGCGATGAACTGCGTCAACGCTTCCCACCATTTCAGCGCGTAATCAATCGCCTGTCCGAGCAACCCTTGCGGCAAGGTTTTTCTCCGTATCAACTCCATGGCGCGGTGCCGCCGAACCAATACCGTTTGCGATTGCCAGACCCGCATCGCCTGCCGCAGTGCCGGTCCAGCCTTTTGCTCACGCAGTTTCTTTTCCCCCGCGTAAAGTAGTCCGATCTGCCCCACAAACCACGCCGCCAATCTGGTCTCCGCCAACGCTTCGTGAAATCCTCGACGAGCATGCGCCCAGCACCCGCGTTGCGCTGGTGACACTCCGCATGGCAACTTGCGCAATCGTTCGGGCAGCATCTGCACATCTGAACCGTTTTGCAGCCGCACGATCCAACCTTGGGGGCTGACGAGTTCAACGGGCCAGCGCGAAGCTGGGTTGGGCAACCGCACTTCTTGAAACTTCACCTTCGCGGGAACGGCGTCACGTTCCAGGCGCAACCACTTGCTCAGGGTGGACAACCCAATGCCGTGCTGGGTGACGAATTCGTGTTGGGTCAATTGACCCTGGCCTCCTGAAATTCTATTACCGGAAAGCCGCATGAATATTTTGACCGTACGCCCTCAGGTTCGAGGTTTCGGACAGGACGCCGGCAAATGCGCCAGCGAAGAATCAATTCCAGCCACTCGTTGAAATTTACGCTCATAAACGATTTCGTAAAATGACACTTCCTCCCGCGCGATCACAAACTTGAGAACGCCTCGTCAAAAACTTCCAGCAGAAAATCCGCGTCCGCCTGCGTGATGCACATCGGCGGCGCGAAACGAATCGTCTGTCCCCACAAGCCGCCTTTGCCGATGAGCAAGCCCAACTCGCGCGCCGTTTCCAAAACCTGCGCGCACTCGGCGGACGCCGGTTGTTTCGTCGCGCGGTCTTTGACCATCTCGATGCCGATCATCAAACCTTTGCCGCGCACATCACCGATGATTTTGTGCTTCGCCTTGAGCTTGTTCAACCCGGCGTGGATGTGGTTGCCGAGCTTGAGCGAGTTCGCCTGAAGATTTTCTTTCTCGATGACTTCAAGGACGGCCTTGCCCATCGCGCTGACGACGGGGTTGCCGCCAAACGTGTTGAAATGGATTTTGCCCTGCAACGTGGCGGCAATCTGCGGCGTGGTGACGACCGCGCCGAGCGGCGCACCGTTGCCGATGCCCTTCGCCAGCGTGACGATGTCGGGAATCACGCCCTGCGTCTCGAAGCCCCAGAAGTGCGTGCCCGTGCGGCCAAAGCCCGTCTGCACTTCGTCCGCGATGCACACGCCGCCCGCGGCGCGGATGTGTTCGTAAGTGTGCTTGAGATAACCTTGCGGAAATTCCACGAAACCGCCGACGCCTTGAATGGATTCCGCGATGAACGCCGCGACCTTGCCCGGCGTGGCGTAATCAATCAGCGACTTCACGTCGGCGGCGTATTTTTTTCCGGCGTCCGCGTCGTCGTAGCCAAACGGCCCGCGATAGGGATACGGCGCGAGCGCGTGATGCACGCCGAAGCTGTGCGGCACGTTGAACTTCCACGTGCTGTGCGCGGTGACGGCCATGCCCGACGCGTTGCCGCCGTGGTAGGCGTTGCGCAACGCAATCACGTCGTAGTTGCCCGTGTGAAGCCGCGCCATGAGCAGCGCCAGATCGTTCGCTTCCGAACCGGAGTTGACGAAATAACAAATCTTCAGGCCGCCCGGCATTTTCGACGCGAGCTTTTGCGCGTATTCGGCAACGTTCGGATGCAGATAAATCGTCGTCGAATGCTGGAGGATTTCACTTTGTTTCTGCGCCGCCGCGACGACGTGCGGATGGCAATGGCCGACGCTGATGGTCACGATGCCGCCGAGGCCGTCGAGGTAGCGTTTGCCCGTGTCGTCCCACAGATATTGCATGCTGCCCTCCACGAGCATGAGGGGCTTTTTGTAATAAAGGAAGATGCCGGGGTTCATAAACTGCTTGCGCAGCGCCAGCACTTCATCGGCGGACGGACCGGTATATTTTTGCGGTTGGTGACTTGTGAGGGGCAACGGGATGTTTTTCATAAATAAAATCAAAGTTTCGGCGCAAGTTTGCGCAAGGCAAGATAAATGGCGAACGCCACCGCGAAACCGATGAACCAGGCGTAATTGTAAAGCTGCGCGAGCAGGGCCGGAATGCTTTCGGGCGACAAGGCTTTCACGT